>SXGU01087527.1_pt1 | contig 10929 bp, 10 predicted proteins | sample 3174531 | NCBI WGS metagenome assembly SXGU01 (sample SAMN11356863, study PRJNA531348) | freshwater metagenome | isolation source: freshwater sample F1-140 | place: China: Fuxian Lake, Yuxi | collected 2017-12-25
CCTGAGTGATGCCGCTAAACATGATGGTTGCCAGCGCCATCAGAATGATAGAGTATTTCATTGGAAGCCTCGTTTATTGTATTAAGTGAAAAGGGACAATCCCCATTGTAGCGAAGGAAACTATCGATGCCAACCGAACCCGTCCGAGCGGAGAGAACAAATAAACTGTCCGGGGTTGTGTAGCACATGATCTGTCCTTGATCCATCTCCCAAGCATGTTAAGGAAACGCTGATTTATTCTGAATTTGTCATTCCGGCGAAGGCCGGAATCCAGAAAAATCAACGAACTGGACACCGGCTTTCGCCGGTGTGACGAATAATTCAGTGTTTCCTTAACTCTAATCTTCAGGCTCCTGGCAGCTTCCGCTAGCGTAAGCACCTGATCCAAAACCAGACTGATTGCATCCGGTTTGAATTCCTTTGTATATTGTTTCCTCGTTTCCATTTCTTCCCCCAATTAAGGCTATTTTCTCTTAACTGGTGTGTCCGGGTCTATTGGACCACGTCATTCGCGTTATATCGATGCAAAAAACAAATGTCGCGTGAACCGGATCAGCCCAAATCAAAATTCATGCGCTCACAATCTCGCTGATTGCACGCGATGCCCCCAATTGCCAGGCTGGCAATCGCAAACCAAAGGTATGCTCCAATTTGTCCGTGCTTAACCGGGAATTCAACGGACGTTTGGCAGGCAGCGGGTAGTTGTCGCTGGTAATGGGTTCTATATTAACCGCCCGGGCTTTAAGCGGAAGATCGGTATGTTCGGCTTGTTCCAGTATCAATTTGGCGAAATCGTACCAAGACGCGTATCCGCTCGCAGTGAGGTGGTAAAGGCCGGAAACTTCCGGTTCATGTCTGAGCGAAAGCAATGCGCATGCCGTCACGTCCGCGATCAGTTCGGCACCGGTCGGCGATCCGATTTGATCGTTTACGACGGTTAGCTTGTCGCGTTGTTGCGCCACGCGCAGCATTGTTTTGATGAAATTGTGACCGCGAGCGGCATAAACCCAACTGGTGCGGAAAATCAGATGCGCGCAACCGGCGGCTTGAATGTTTTGTTCGCCTTCCAGCTTGGTCTGGCCATAACGATTGATCGGATCCGTCGCATCGGTCTCCGCATGCGGCGAATCGCCGGCACCGTTAAACACGTAATCCGTCGAATAATGAACCAACCACGCGCCTATTTTTTTGGCTTCTTGCGCCAGTACGGCGGGCGCATCGGCATTGAGCGTTCGCGCCAACTCCGGTTCGCTTTCCGCCTTGTCGACAGCGGTATACGCAGCGGCATTAACGATAATATCCGGCGCAACGGCACGCACTGTTTGCGCGATGCCGGCCAAATCGGATAAATCGCCGCAAAAATCCCGGCTTGCCGAACTCAGCGCCACCAACTCCCCCAGCGCCGCCAGGCTACGCTGCAATTCCCAGCCGACTTGGCCGTTTTTTCCAAACAATAATATCTTCATGACCGCGCCTAGGCGTAATGCTTGTTGATCCAATCGCGGTAAGCCCCCGTTTGCACATCGGCCACCCAGGATTGATTGCTCAGATACCAATCGATTGTTTTGCGAATGCCGGTCTCGAAGGTTTCCGCAGGCCTCCAATTGAGCTCACGCTCAATTTTGGTTGCATCGATGGCGTAACGGCGATCGTGGCCTGGGCGGTCTTTCACATAGGCAATCAATTGATTGAAAGAAGAATCTGGATAGGTTTCTTGTAACAACACACAAATGGTTTGTACGATTTCGATATTGGGTTTCTCGTTCCAACCGCCGATGTTATAGGTTTCGCCCGTTGCTCCCGCTTCCAAAACGCGGCGGATCGCGCTGCAATGATCGGCAACGTACAACCAATCGCGAATTTGCTGCCCGTCGCCGTAAACCGGTAACGGTTTTCCCGCTAACGCATTGACGATCATGAGCGGAATCAGCTTTTCCGGGAATTGATACGGGCCGTACTTGTTCGAACAATTCGTGGTAACAACGGGTAAGCCGTAAGTATGGTGATAAGCGCGCACCAAATGGTCGCTGGATGCTTTGCTGGCGGAATACGGACTATTGGGTTCGTAGCGATGCCGCTCGGTGAAAGCCGGTTCGTGCTGCGCCAGAGAACCGTAGACTTCGTCGGTGGACACATGCAAAAAACGGAAATTTTGCCGTTGCGCGGCATCGAGCTCGCTCCAGTAAGCCCGGACCGATTCCAGCAAACGGAATGTGCCCACGATATTGGTTTGGATAAAATCTTCCGGGCCGTGAATGGAGCGATCGACATGGCTTTCAGCCGCCAGATTGACAATCGCTCGCGGCCGGTGCCGCTTCAAAATGTGCGCAACCAGCCCGGCATCGCCGATATCGCCCTGTATGAAAATATGACGCGGATCGTTTGCTATCGAAGATAAGCTTTGCAAATTGCCGGCATAGGTCAATTTATCGAGATTGACAATAGCCTCGTCCGATTGAGCCAGCCAATCCAAAACAAAATTACTGCCGATAAATCCTGCGCCTCCAGTGACAAGAATCATTTTATTGCTCCCGTTTATTCATTTTTACATCCCACAGCGGTACCACGCCGAGTTCATCCGATTTTACTTGAAATTCGCAATCGATACCGATTTCCGGAACCCATACAAGGTGTTCGTCACAGAACAATAAAGGCAGCCTATGGCGTTGCCACGGCGGAACCGCCGCTTCTTGCAGCAAGTTTTTCAGGCTTCTGGTAGGTCGGTTGCAGTACGGCTTGAAATGCTCTCCCCCCTTGCGCAAACGTACGGTAACTCGTGTAGCGCGCATTTTTTGCAGATCGATGCCTTGCCCCCTGACTTGCTCAAACCGCAGCGTGCCGCTGAGATCGCCGAGCGCCAGAACCGCTTCGCCGTTCCATGCGCACGGCTGAGATTGTTGAATGGGGTTTTGATGGGATTGAACATACACAGCACCCTGGAAGCATCGAATTTCGGTATCGCCGAAACACAGATGCAATCGGCGATCCGGGCGCGCCGTCAAAATTTGCCGCAACATTTCTTCAAGCTTTACCGTATTGGGAAGCAATATGCCTTGTTGCGATAAAACATAGCGCAGCAAATTTCTGGCGCGCGCCGCACTCAGCTTTCGCAAACCATCGATTTGCAGCCTCCCCGAAACCAGACAATGCCGACTATCCAGTTCAGCCAATTCGTCCAATAACGATCCCGCTTCCGCCAAATGGCGGCTGGCCCGGGCAAACGTTTGCAGATAACCGGGATAGCGTTTTTTCAATAACGGAAAAATCTCATGGCGCAGGAAATTCCGGCTGAAAGCGGTACTGTCGTTGCTTTCGTCGACGATCCAATCAAGCTCGTTTTGCCGCGCATAGGCTTCTATCCGATCGCGCGAAACCTGCAACAAAGGGCGCAGAATTTGCGGCGCATCGCGCACGTTCTGTTTTCTAACCGTCGGCATGCCGCTCAATCCCTTGATTCCGGAACCGCGCAGCAATTGCAGCAATAACGTTTCCGCCTGATCGTCCAAATGCTGCGCCAGCACCACATAATCCGCCCGCAATAAACTGAAGATGCGATAGCGTTCTTGCCGGGCGACGGCTTCGAGGCTCGCGCCTTTTTCTCTGGGCAATCGAAGATCGGCAACGTCAATGGGAATCCCGTAGCGGCGGCAAAGATCGCGGCAGAATTGACTCCACTGCGCCGCATTGCCGCTGATGCCGTGATTGACATGCGCCGCCGACAGGGTAAATGCCATTTCTTTAGCCAGCGTAACCAGCGCATGCAGCAAAACCACGGAATCCACGCCGCCGCTGAGCGCGATGGTCAGGCGATTGCCCGGCTTGAGATGGGCAAGCAATACTTGCCGCGTTTCGGAAAGAATGCTATTCGACTTTGACTTCCTTGAACGAACCATAAGCCATGAGCCTAGCAAGGCGTTTTTCCAGCAGAATTTCCACCGAGTGGTCTTGAAGCTTGCGCAAGGATTCTTGCAATACGCTCTTAACCGATTGCATGATCGCCGGATAATCGCGGTGTGCGCCGCCAATAGGCTCGGCTATCACGGTGTCGATCAAGTTCAGCGTTTTCAAACGATCTGCGGTGATACCCATGATTTCGGCAGCCTCGGATGCTTTATCCGCGCTTTTCCATAAAATCGACGCGCAGCCTTCCGGCGATATCACCGAATACGTCGCATATTGCAACATATGAACCACATCGCCCACGGCAACTGCCAAAGCGCCGCCGGAACCGCCTTCGCCAATGACGATGCAAATGACCGGCACCCGCAGTTCGGCAAGGACATAAAGATTCTTGCCGATGGCTTCGGATTGGCCGCGCTCTTCCGCATCGATGCCGGGGTATGCGCCCGGCGTATCGATAAAGGTAATGAGCGGAATCGAGAATTTTTCGGCCAATCGCATCAGGCGCAATGCCTTGCGATACCCTTCCGGCTTCGGCATGCCGAAATTGCGATAGATTTTTTCGCGCGTGTCGCGCCCTTTTTGATGTCCGATTACCATCACGGTTTGACCGTTAAATCGCGCCAATCCGCCAACGATGGCGTGATCGTCCGCAAAATTCCGGTCGCCGTGCAATTCTTCGAAATCGGCAAAAAGATGTTCGATATAATCGAGCGTATAAGGGCGTTGCGGGTGACGGGCGACTTGTGAAATTTGCCACGGCGTCAGCTTCGCATACACGTTTTTGGTCAATGCCTGGCTTTTGGCTTGCAGCTTTGCTATTTCCGCCGAAATATCCAATGCGGAATCGTCTTGCGCAAAACGCAATTCCTCGATTTTCGATTCGAATTCGGCAATATTCTGCTCAAATTCCAGAAAAGTAATTTTCATGTGGGCTAAGCTATAATCTTAAAAGTGAAATGATACAGGATTTACAAGTAAACCGGCATGGCGGTATAGCAGGCCGATGGAATGGATCTGCACGCGCTGTTCGTCCAACGATGGTGTTTTTGTCTCAATGACATGAGGATATTTTTATGAAACGACGGATTTTTTTGCAAGGAATCGGCTTGATTGCCGTATTTCCGTCCATCGCGCTTTCGTCCATGCCATCGTTTGCGGAGATTACCCTGCAACCGGCTGTCGAGCGGCTCAAGAAGCCTCGCAAGGCGTGGCGCGAATTGGTTTCGCCGCAAGCTTACCGTATTTTATTCGAGGAACAGACCGAGGAAGCCGGCAGCAGCGAACTCAATAACGAACACCGGAACGGAACTTTCATTTGCGCGGCCTGTTACTTGCCCTTGTTCGAAAGCCAGCATAAATACGAAAGCGGTACCGGATGGCCGAGCTTTACCCAACCCATCGCGGGGCACATCGGCACCAAACGCGACTTCAAATTGATCGTATTGCGCACCGAATACCACTGCGCGCGATGCGCAGGCCATCAAGGCCATGTCTTCAAGGACGGGCCGCTCCCCCGGAAGGAGCGCTGGTGCAACAACGGCTTAGCGCTTCAATTCGTACCAAAGGCTGAACCATTGCTGCCGCTCAGGGGCTAACCGGCATGCGGATTTCCCGTTACTTGTTTTTGGCGGCGGTGTGCTTATCCCTGCTCGGATTGAGCGCATGCCGGAAAATCGATACATTCATCGCGGAATCGGCATCGATTCAAATCACCAACGAGAATCTCGACAGTGCAATTTTTGCCGGTGGGTGCTTCTGGTGCACCGAATCCGATTTCGACAAAGCGCCCGGTGTGGTATCGACGATTTCGGGATACATCGGCGGCACTGTCGCCAATCCAACTTATGAGCAAGTAGTCGACGGCAAAACCGGGCATGTGGAAGCCGTTCAAGTGCATTTCGATAAAACCAAAACCAGTTTCTCCCAATTGCTGGAAGTCTATTGGCTGACGATCGATCCGCTGACAACCGGCGGGCAATTCTGCGATATCGGCTCACAGTATCGCAGCGCCATTTTCTATCGCAACGCGGAACAAAAAGAACAAGCGGAATTGTCAAAAAACAAACTTGAAAACTCGGGGCGATTTTCGCAACCGGTGGTGACGGAGATTTTGCCTGCGACGGAATTTTACCGTGCGGAAGAATACCATCAGAATTATGCAACCAAAAATCCATTGCGTTACGCCTATTACCGCAAAAACTGCGGGCGCGATAAACGCCTGGAAGCATTATGGGGAGTCAAGCATTAATCCGATCCCGGTTATTTCTTTGGGCGGCATTACACCCAGGATTTTTTTACAGGAATATTGGCAAAAGAAACCATTGCTGGTGCGAAACGCACTGCCGAGTTTCGATGGATTGCTGACGCGCGACGCATTGATCGCATTGGCTTGTCGTGACGACGCCGAATCCCGTCTGATCGTGCAAAGCAACGGCAAATGGCAAATCAAGCACAGCCCGCTGGATGAACGGGATTTCACCCGGCTTTCGAAAAAACAATGGACGGTATTGGTGCAGGATGTGAATCATTTTTTGCCGTCGGCACGGGATTTGTTATCGAAATTCCGCTTTATCCCGCATGCCCGCTTGGACGATCTGATGATAAGCTTTGCGCCGAAAGGCGGCGGAATCGGTCCGCACTTCGATTCCTACGATGTATTTTTGCTGCAAGGCATGGGATCGCGGCGTTGGCAAATTTCCGCGCAGCAGGACGATCAATTCATAGAAGACGCGCCGCTCAGGATTTTAAAAAATTTCCAACCGGAACAAGAATGGATTCTGCAATCCGGCGACATGCTCTACCTGCCGCCGCATTATGCGCACAACGGCATTGCCGAGGAAGATTGCATGACTTATTCCATCGGTTTCCGCGCCCCCAGCCACCAGGAGTTGATGTCGCAGTTTCTTGTTTATCTGCAGGATCGCATTGAAGTGCAAGGGCAATACGCCGATCCGGATTTGCAATTGCAGCGCCACCCGTCAAGAATCGGCAAGGCAATGCAAGCGCAGGCAACCTCCATCTTAAAAAAGATCGAATGGAACCCATCGGACATTGAGAATTTCCTGGGCATTTACCTCTCCGAACCCAAACCGCATGTTTTCTTCGATCCGCCGCAAAAACCGATAGCGCCGTCCAAATTCATGAGTCAAGCAAGAAAACAAGGGATTGCGTTAAACTTAAAAACAAGAATGCTAAGCGGCAACGGTAATTTTTTCATCAATGGGGAAATTTTCACAGCGGGCAGTACGGCTTATCGGATTTTGCAAAAATTAGCGGATCAGCATGTGTTAATGCCTTCGCCGAATATCGACAACGAAGCGGAAGCATTGCTTTATCAATGGTATACCAGCGGTTATCTTGAAATAAAAAACTGAATTATTACCCGATCTAACGTTGAGCGCATTTGTATAATCGGGCAAGTTCGATTATCCTATTACACGCAAATCAAAACGCAAAACATGGGAGAGATTAAATTGTTTAGATTTTCACTTTTAGCAGTTGCTGCTTTTGCAGTATTGACATTAAGCGCTTGCGAAGGCAAGAAAAGCCTCGATGGTTATCCTATGGACAAACCGCCTCCTTCGGCTTATGCGCCAAGGGATTCCGAGCCTGAAGAAGCAAAATAAACATAACAGAATCACAGGAATCCGATAACGCAAATCCAAATAAAATGATTTGCCGGCCCCCTCTTAAGCCATTAATTCCCCAAAAAGAGAATTAATGGCTTATCGATTGACAACGCAAAGCTAGAGGATTTACCCGATAAAATTGGGTTAGTTATTTTCTTTGTTTCTCAATCAAAACCGCTAAGTCCATTTTCACTATCAATTGCAGAAAAATGAGTAATGGACTTGCAAAAAAATCATTCGAATAGATTAAGCATATTCAAATGATCGAAGCTTGAAAAGCAGATATCCCCGGTTAACTTTCAGTTAAGAAATGTGCTTGAATGATTGATTAAATTCGTTATATACTGCAAAACTTACTTAGTTTAAAACTTTTTATAAGGAAAATTAAATAATGAAATACTCACTTCTGGCTATTGCCTTATTTATTCTGACATTATCCGCTTGCGGCGGCGCCAAAAATCAAGCACTGCCTGCAACCGAGCAAGCAGCTTATGAAAAAGCGCTTCGCGGTGAAGAACAGGAATGTCCAAACGGAATGGATAGCAACGGAGCCTGCAGATAATAAGGAGACTGCGCTCGATAGTAATTTTTACTATCAGCCGGTTTTTCTGCAAAAAAAACCGCCCTACAACGGGCGGTTTTTTTTATTCATTTTTTACTGCACTCCTTTCTTTCGCAAAAGAGCACCGGGCAAATTGCACGACTCATGCTTTTTTTAGATTACCTGAGCTGTTCGTGCAGCAACTTAAGAATACGATCCGTCGCACTTGCACTCACGGCGGTGCCATCGTCGTTGAGCACCGTAATTTTGCTGGTATTGGTTCCCGTGCTATGCACTTGGATGCGGTATTTACCGGCACGAGCGCCGTCTTTGTCGCTTCGCCAGAACATCATATTCGATAACATACCTTCGTCATTACCCTTCTTCTTGGCGTCTTTATTGTCACTACCCCGCCAAAACATCATGTTCGACAAAATACCCTCGTCGTCGCCTTTCTTTTTCTTGTCGGTATCGAGGTCCACATACCGCACAAAATAAATGCCATCCTCACGATTCCGGTCTTCCACGGTAAAACCGATTCGGTCGAGCGCCAAACCGACGCGACGCCATGAACGATCGAATGCTTCGCTAACGACCAGCGCACCGTCTTGATTCACGTAGGCGCGTTCATTCGTTGCACCTCTGCCCGTGGCCAATTCAATCTTAGCTTTATGCTCCTCGACACCGAAACGGATCATCAAGCGCGACAACATCTCCGCTTCCAGATCCGGGTCGGCCGGACGCGGTTGCCAAACCGAGCGATTCAGATTGCCGCCTTCGATAACTTCAACCATACCGCGATGACTGACGTAGATTTCCGTGACGCCTGCTTCATTTCGTTCCAGTCGTGTACGAAACTTGTCGCGCTCGGCGGTCGAATAAATACTATCCAAAAAAGTGGAAAATAAGGAACGAATCAAATCTTGCGGAATTTTGGCACGATTCTCCGCCCAATCGGTTTCCATGATACCGGCTTCTGGAATTTCCAATTTAATCAAGAATCCGAGCTCCTGCCAAAACTCCTTGATCACCGGCCATATTACTTCCGGCGGTTGCGGCACAACCAGCCACCGCTGTGTACCCGCACGCTCGACATATACATTCTGAATCGACGACGGCAAAAAAGGCGAAGTACCGGTTTGTCCGCCGCGCTCGCTGCTATAAGAAGAATAAGTCGTACTGCCGGGAGCGTTAAGTTCAGGGATTGAATAACGTTCGTCGATGGCCGGTTGCACCAGATCGGGCGGAATATCCAAAGGCGGCAATCTGCCCGCCGATTTATAATCGATGGTTTTCGTATCGGGAAACAGATCGATCGTCTTGCAACCCGCGCTTGTCAGCGTAAGCATTACTACCAAAGGTACGGTTGCTTTTCGCCATCTCATTTTCGACATTTCACCCCTTCAAATCGCAATATCGGCTTGCCGCATTGCAGCGCGGATAAGCCCATGGTATTGGCTCGACAACGGGGTCAGCGGCAAACGGATACCGGATCCGATCAACCCCATCTGAGCAACCGCCCATTTCACCGGAATAGGATTGGCCTCGACGAACAAATCGGTGTGAAGCCCGAGTAGCTTATTGTTTAGTTGCCGGGCGGCGGCAAGATTGCCGGAAAAAGCAGCCATACACATGTCGTGCATTATTTTGGGCGCCACATTGGCGGTCACGGAAATCACGCCATGCCCGCCTAATAGCAAAAGAGCCAATGCACTGGCATCGTCTCCGCTGTAAACCAGAAAGCCCTCGGGCGCGCGCAACAACAAATCGCAACCGCGCCCGATATCGCCTGTCGCGTCTTTAATGCCGATAACATTCGGAATTTGCGCCAGCCGCAATGCGGTATCGTTATGAATATCCGCAACCGTTCTGCCGGGAACGTTATATAAAATATGCGGCATATCGACGGCTTCCGCAATGGCTTTGAAATGCCGGTATAACCCTTCCTGCGTAGGTTTGTTGTAATAAGGCGCAACCGACAGGCAAGCATCGACGCCCGCATTCTTGGCATGAATCGACAAATCGATCGCTTCGCGCGTGGAATTGGCGCCGGTACCCGCGATCACGGGTATCCGGCCTGCGACATGATCGACCGCCGTTCGCATGAGGAGATGGTGTTCCTCGAAATCGACGGTCGGCGATTCGCCTGTGGTACCGACAACCACCACACCGTCGCTGCCTTGTTCTATGTGAAAATCGAGCAAAGAACGGAAACGATCCAAATCCAATCCGCCTTCTTCGTCCATCGGCGTAACGATAGCAACCAAGCTACCTTTGAACATAACAATCTATCCAATGAAAAAATCGCATTTTACCCGAAACTCATACCATTGAAGCAGTTTCGCCGTATATTCGATACGATCTATCTTTTGGAGAATGTTACCGCACCGTCGCGGCAATCCACGACAATCGTATCTTTGGCGACAAATTTTCCCTCCAGAATTTCTTTCGCCAACGGATTCTCGATTTGCGCCTGGATCGCCCGTTTTAGCGGACGTGCGCCGAATACCGGATCGAAACCTGCCGCAGAGATCGCCGCTACCGCCTCATCGCTGACTTCAAATTTCATTTCCAGCTTCGCCAACCGGGCTTCGAGATACTGCAACTGTATTTTCGCAATCGATTGAATATGCCTGCTATCCAGCGCATGGAACACCACCACCTCGTCGATGCGGTTGATAAACTCGGGACGGAAGTAAGTCTTGACTTCACCCATTACCGCTTGCTTAATGGCATCGTAAGCGCTTCCGGACATTTCCTGAATCATTTGCGACCCCAAATTGGACGTCATGACGATCACGGTATTCTTGAAATCGACAGTCCGCCCTTGCCCATCGGTCATGCGACCATCGTCGA
>SXGU01245114.1_pt1 | contig 10928 bp, 7 predicted proteins | sample 3174531 | NCBI WGS metagenome assembly SXGU01 (sample SAMN11356863, study PRJNA531348) | freshwater metagenome | isolation source: freshwater sample F1-140 | place: China: Fuxian Lake, Yuxi | collected 2017-12-25
CACGAAGAATTGAAGTATCTGCTGCAACGCGGACATAAGGTTCTTGTCGTCGGCGACGGCATCAACGACGGACCAATTCTCGCCAGCGCAGATGTTGGCGTTGCCATGGGGCTTTCAGGTTCTGATATCGCAACCAACAGCGCGGGAGTTGCACTGATGAACGAAGACCTTCGGCACATTCCATTCTTGCTCGAACTTGCAACGAAGACGCGCGGCATCATTGCCATCAATATCGCGGCAAGTTTATTGTTGGCAACGATCGGTCTCGCATTGGCAGCAACTGGCCAGATTGATATTTGGGTCACACCTTTTTATCAAGCTGCTGCATATATTTTCGTTATCGCCAACAGTCTCAGACTTGTGCGATTCGGCGAGGAATTTGCCGACGCAGAAGAAGTACGGCGAATGATGGAATCCAATCGAGCGCAAAAGCCCGTCCGCGCAGCGCAGCGGCTTGCAAACGCATGATTTTCTCGGCAGAGCGATTTGATCGCTCTTGTGTTTTCTATTGCATTCTTTTTTGCGTCATTTTTATGGCTGCTCGCACATCTGCTGATCAGTCCATTCCCACTGAAAATGCGCGGATTTCTGCAGGAGCGCAAGTTTTTTCCAAGTCGTGTTTGCCATGCCATGGGTCGAACAGTCCAGCCGCACTTGACTTGACTGATCCAATTGCGCTGCGCCGCAGAGCAACAACCGCAGCACAAATTGTTCGAGATGGATTGATGCCACCATGGCTTCCAAGCGAATCGGGTGCGCCGCTGAAGCACTCGCGCACACTTTCTGCGATAGACCGTGCCGCGCTGTTGGAATGGCTCGATCAGAATGCGCCTGGAAAAATTCTCGCAGTTGAAGTCCCCCCCCTGCCACCGCAAATGTGTGTGATGACAGTTCGAGTTGCGGAAGATTGGCCAGTCGGCGCAGATCCTGGAATGACGCTCAGATCTTTCGCCATTGCACAGGATCCGACGATGAATCCTGAGGGACCGAAGTTTTTCAAAGCGATCGAATTTGTTGCGGATGCACCTGGTGTTGTTCACGGGATTTCATTTCTTTGGGACGAACTGGGTTATGCCGCACGGTTGGATGCTTCCAATCCTGCGCCTGGTTATGACGCCGTCGGCGATATCGGATTGCAAGTTTCGGGTTCCGGTGGCGGCGTTTCGCGCTTGTCAACAATTTGGCGATTACCCAAGGGTTATGCAATGAAAATTCCAACCACTGCTGTGTTGGTTGCCGAAGTTCATGCCGAAGGGCGCGGAAAGGTCGAATCTCCCGCAGGAACTGTCTGTTTTGTCGGACCAGACTTTCCCTTCAAACTGGTTCATCCAATAGCAATAAGCCCATCGCGTCCAGCCACAATCGCTGCTGCATGCGAGGCTGTTTCTATCTCCATTCGAGCGGGATCGAGGGTGCAGTCGATTGATATTTTTGCAAAGGATGTGAAGGGACAATTGCAATGTGTGCTGAATATCCCAAAGTGGAATGAGAGGCTTGGAGAGCCGTGGATGTTTGATCCTCCGCTTGCGCTGAATGCGGGAACGGAGTTGATTGTGCAATCGACGCTGAATGCAGATGCCGTAAAGACACCGCTTGATGCACATGCTGCCGCGATGAGTCAGCCGATGATTGTTGTGCTTGTCGCGGACAAAGATGCGAATCTGATTCGTGAGAAGTGACGACTTAGATTCGAGCGGAGAAAATGCATAAGTGAGCAGCCTTGAAAAGATCCCGCCGGTATCAGACAGTCCTCGGCGACCAACACGATCTGGTTTGCGAAATTTTATTGCAAGTGCCGTCGGCCGCCTGCGGAACTCGCCCGAGAGAACTTTCCCGCGGCTAGGCACGCAAGCGCGAGTGATCTGAAAAACGTTCGAGCGAGAATTTGATTCGCTCACGTGGGCAGCGGACTGATTTGAACCCCGGCGAGTTTGCAAGCCGAGCCGGAGTCTGCGTAGGCGAGGCGCAGCTTGTTTGAGCCCGGGGGCAAATCAGTCCGCTGCCAAAATCTGCACGAACCAATTTTGAGTCCATCCATGCGGCCTGCAGAGCTGCCGTTGTTCGCTACGCGATCGTGAACAGGCTTTATGCGATCGTGATCTTGCTATCCAAATAAACATCCTGAATCGCATTGAGCAATTTCACTCCATCCGCCATCGGCTTCTGGAAAGATTTGCGACCGGAAATCAAGCCAGTTCCGCCAGCGCGTTTGTTGATAACCGCAGTGCGAACAGCATCGGCTAAATCATTTGCTCCAGTGCTTGCGCCACCAGAATTGATCAAGCCCGATCGACCACTGAAACAATTCAACACTTGATAACGGGTTAAATCGATCGGATTATCCGAGCAAAGTTCGGTGTAAATACGCGGATCGAATTTGCCATAACTCGATCCACCCATATTCAGCGCCTGATATCCGCCGTTGCAATCAGCCTGCTTCTGCTTGATGATGTCGGCCTGAATCGTCACTCCAAGATGATTTGCCTGACCCGTCAAGTCCGCGCTCGTGTGATAATCCTTGCCGTCCTTCACGAAAGCGCTGTTGCGCAAATAGCACCAAAGAACAGTGACCATTCCAAGTTCGTGCGCACGCTGAAAAGCCTCGGAGATCTCGATGATCTGTCGATCGGAATCTTCCGAGCCGAAATAAATCGTCGCACCAACCGATGCGGCGCCGAGATTCCATGCCTCTTCGACAGATCCAAACAAAATCTGCTTATGTTGATTTGGATATGTCAGTAATTCGTTGTGATTGATCTTGACGAGAAACGGAATCTTGTGCGCATACTTTCGCGCGACACTTCCAAAGACGCCGAAGGTTGTGGCAACCGCATTGCATCCACCTTCAATCGCCAACTTGATGATGTTTTCGCCGTCGAAATAAATCGGATTCTTCGCGAAACTTGCGCCCGCGGAATGCTCGATCCCTTGATCCACCGGCAAGATGCTGCAATATCCCGTGCCTGCAAGCCGACCATGATTGAACATCGCCGCCATATTGCGCAGAACCTGCGGATTTCGATCGCTTTGGAGATATGTGCGGTCGATGAAGTCCGGACCAGGCAAATGCAGAAGATCCTTGCTGACTTTTGCTTTGTAATTCAACAGCAAATCCGCATCAGATCCGAGCAGTTCTTGAGTGGTTTGCTTGCTGGCTGGACGGGTCGTTACATTTGTCATTTCGAGAGGCTCCTCATTTATTTGCGAGTAAGGATGCAAGGATAGCGTCAGATTGTCACAATACACATTCGATGCTGATCTATGCAGGAATCGACGAAGCAGGATATGGACCTTTACTCGGCCCGCTGTGCGTTGCATGTTCGCACTGGTCGATCGAAGGGGCGAGTGATCCTCTCGCGCCTCCTAATTTATGGAAGACTCTTTCGCGCGCGGTGTGTCGCACCGGCAAAGATCGACGCGGACGAATTGCGATTAACGACAGCAAGAAACTGAAGGGAAATGGCGAGAATGGAATTCATCCAATGCGCACGATCGAACGCGGAGTTCTCGCCGCACTCAGTCTGCAATCGAATGTCGATGAGTTGAAAACCGATTCGGATCTTTTCACTCGCGTGGGCGCGAGCGATCCATCCACGATTGCGCCGTGGTATTGCGAATCGACTGCGCTGCCTTGGGCGTGCGATGCGCCGCAGATTCAGATTGCGTGTGCGATGCTTCGACGTGCGGCAATTGACGCATCCGTCGCTGGTCACGGAATGATCTGTCAAACGATTGACGCGGATGAAATCAATGAAGCCGCGCGACAAGGAATGGTCAAGACCAGCGTTCCGTGGACGCTGTTGATTCAACAAGTCACCCAATTACGCGCGCGTTGGCCCGATGCCGCCATTCGAGTCGCCGCAGATCGCCAAAGCGGTCGTATGCGATATCTCGATGATCTTCTGCGCGCATTTCCAAACGATCGTCTGAAAGTCATCCAAGAAGATCTGCGAGAAAGCGTCTATCAAATTGATAGCGCAAAGGCTTCGATGGTGATTTCTTTTACTGTCGGCGGTGAATTGGATCATTTGCCTATCGCGCTTGCATCGATGACGGCGAAATATGTGCGCGAACTTTGGATGGATCGCATGAATCGTTGGTTTGCCGCCCGCGTGACCAATTTGGCGCCTACCGCGGGCTATGTCAAAGACGGGCGCCGCTTTGTTGGACTGATTCGCCCTGCTCTTGCCGCGAGTGGACTGGACGATTCGAAGCTGATTCGCACAATCTGAACGGATCGCGACCCACAAGTGGCCGGCCAATGAGAATGTTGGGCTCGCCAATTAGAATGTTGGGCTCGCCAATGAGAATGTTGGGCTGGTCACAGAAATTGTTCGCCTGACAATGCTTCAAGGCGGGGTCAAATGAGTCGTTGAAATCCTCATCTTGGCGTATTGACCCAATGCGCTTCCCTGCTAGACTGCGGGACTCTTTACTAACTGGAGCTAATGACAATGCCTACTGATCTCAATCGCGTTCGAAACATCGGAATTTGCGCACACATCGATGCTGGTAAAACCACCGTCACGGAGCGCATTCTTTTTTATACCGGCAAGATTCATCGCATGGGTGAAGTGCACGAAGGCACCGCCACGATGGACTCGTTGGTTGAAGAACAAGAGCGCGGCATCACCATTCAGTCCGCCGCGACCACTTGCCCATGGGAGCATTTGGGAACTGAATACAAAATCAATCTGATCGATACGCCTGGCCATGTCGATTTCACCATCGAAGTCGAACGCTCACTGCGAGTGCTCGATGGCGCAGTCGCTGTTTTTGACGGCAAAGAAGGCGTCGAAGCGCAAAGCGAAACTGTGTGGCGTCAAGCAGATCGCTATGGCGTTCCACGCTTGTGTCTCATCAATAAGATGGACAAACTCGGCGCTGATTTTGATTTCTCTTTCGGTTCGATTCTCACCCGATTGGGAGCGAATGCGATTCCGATTCAATATCCAATCGGTTGGGGAAATGATTTCAAGGGAATCATCGACCTTATGAATATGAAGGCGATGTATTGGTCGCAGGCTGATGACGGCCAAGAAATTAAGGTCACGGAAATTCCAGAAGAGTGGATGGAAAAGGCGACTGAATGGCGCCACAAGATGGTCGAGAAGATCGCAGAACTCGATGACAACTTGACCGAAAAATATCTCACAGACCCAAATTCGCTGACTGTGCCAGAGTTGAAGGCAGCTCTTCGCGCCGGCATCATCAGCTTGCGCGCTTTTGGAGTTCTCTGCGGCTCTGCGCTGAAATATGTTGGTGTTCAGACTGTTCTCGATGCGGTCATCGACTATCTGCCCTGTCCAACGGAACGACCAGACGTTGAAGGAACCGATATTCGCGATCCAAACATCAAGTTGACGAGACCGCATTCTGAAACCGCACCGTTTTCCGCTCTCGTTTTCAAAGTCGTCTCTGACGTCGCTGGAACCCTCACCTATTTGCGCGTGTATTCAGGCAAATTGGTCAAGGGTTCGCGCGTTCTCAATCCAGGCAACGATCGCAAGGAGAATGTTTCTCGTTTATACGAAATGCATTCGCAGCATCGCAACGCACTCGACGAAACTGGCCCAGGCCAAATTGTTGCTGTTGTTGGTTTGAAGGATTCGTTCACAGGCGACACGCTCTGCGATCCCGATCATCCGATCGTGCTCGAACGCATGGTTTTCCCTGAACCGGTCATCTCGATGTCGATCGAGCCAAACACAGCCGACGACAAGAAGAAACTTGGTGAAGCTCTCACGACGATTCGTCGCGAAGATCCTTCCTTCCGTTCGAATTACAACGAAGAAACTGGCGAAACGATCATCTCAGGAATGGGCGAGTTGCATCTTGAAATCATCAAGAACAAACTTGTGCGTGATATGAAGATCGGGGTCAGCGTTGGCAAGCCTCGCGTCGCATATCGTGAAACAATTACCGGAGTCGCAGAACGAGTCCGCGGTCTCTTCAAGAAGCAGTCTGGTGGACGCGGTCAGTTCGGCGACGCAGTCGTCAATGTGCGACCGATGACCAAGGAAGAAGCCGAAGCAGAAGATTTGGTTATGAAAAATGGCGTTGTCTTCGAAGACAAGATCGCCGGTGGAGTTGTCCCACGCGAATTCATCCCAAGTATCGAATATGGTGCTCGCCAAGCCGCGGCAAGCGGAATTCTCGGCGGATATCCAGTCATCAACGTCAAGTTGGAACTGGTTTATGGTTCATACCATGATGTCGATTCGAGCCAAATCGCCTTCGAACAAGCGGGCGCGCTCGCTTTCCGCGAAGCCTGCACAAAAGCAGGACTCGCGCTTCTCGAACCGATCATGAAGTTGGTCGTCACAACCCCGGACGAATTCTTCGGAAGCGTCTCGGGAGATATCGCCAGCCGACGCGGTCAAATCACCGACAGCGAAGTTCGCGGAATCCTGCGACTCGTGACGGCTGAAGTGCCGCTCTCGGAACTCTTCGGTTACACCACCAGCCTTCGTTCGATGAGCCAAGGTCGCGCTTCGAGTTCTATGGAGCCGCTGACATATCGCATCATGCCTGATCGATTGAAGGACGAAGTTCTCGCCAACCAGTGAGTTCATCACCTTCCGAGTCCGCATGAGAGAACCAGCTGATGCGGACTGGTTGGAGAGCGCCGCAAGGATTGCGCTTCGCGGCCATGGTGGAGCGGAACCAAACCCGATGGTTGGTTGTGTCATAGTTCAAAGCAATGGTTCAATTGTTGGTTGGGGATATCACGCGCGCTGTGGCGAAATGCACGCTGAAGCTGTCGCTTTGAAGCGAGCTGGACTTCGCGCAAAAGGCGCGACGGCATTCGTCACCCTCGAACCCTGCGCCCATCAAGGAAAAACACCCCCCTGTTGCGATGCGCTGATCAAGAGTGGTGTCGCGCGGGTGGTCTATGCAGTTGCTGATCCAAATCCACTTGCAGCTGGTGGTGCGGATCGAATGCGCTCGGCTGGAATTTCCGTCGAGCAGATTTCAAACGCCGCTTGCGCGCGAATTGCAGCGCCATTCTTGACTCGTATTCGTTCGAAAAGACCTTGGATCATCGCAAAATGGGCGCAAACCATCGATGGTCGCACCGCGACGCGCGCGGGAGATAGTCGCTGGATCAGTTCGGCACAGAGTCGCGCTATGGTTCACCGCGAACGAGGCCGCGTCGACGCGGTGATAGTCGGCATCGGTACTGTCTTCGCGGACAATCCGCATCTACTTCCACGCACAAGCCGATCTCGGCGCATACCGCGCAGAGTGATTATCGATCCGCGGCTAGTCATTCCATCTGATGCGCAAGTTGTGCGAACAGTTTCGCAAGGTCCAGTTGCGATTGCCGCGCTTGCCCGTTCGATTCACGAAATGAGCGAAGCACGACGAGAGGTCTTCGCCACTGCAGGCGTTACGTTTATTGAATTGAGCGCGTCTGCGATGGAGAGTGCGACAGATACTGCGACAGAGAATGCACACCGTTCATTTCGGGGGTTGCCGAAAGGTTCGATGAAAACGATGATGGAGAATCTCTACGCCGATGGAGTCTCGAATGTATTGGTCGAAGGTGGCGCTGGATTGCTTGGCGCACTCTTTGACGAGGACATTATTGATGACGCCTGGTGCTTCACAGCACCGCTTGCAATTGCGGATGGTTCTGGCGCGCCAATTGCGACAGGCGAAGGACGAACATTGATGATCGACGCACTTCGTTACGAATTGCTCGACCTGCGCAGACGCGCTGACGACAGCATGGCCCTGTGGCGAAGAAAGACTTGAACCGCGAACTTCATTCTCTCGGTTGCGGGCAAAAATCGACCATTTGAGGCCGATTTTTGCCCGCAAGAGCATCCTTTCGAAGAACGATCGCTTTTAGAAAACAACCCCCTGAACAATTGATGCCGAATGATCCGCTCGACATTTTTGCAGGACAGCGAGATCGAGAATGACTTTCTCCCAGAGATCATCTGGCAGTTTTAAAAGATTTGCAGATTCAGTTGCAAATCCAATTGTCTCGATTGCGTGAACAAAATCCTGACACAATTTGGCATCATCCTTTGCCGTCGAGTCGTGAGAAGAAGAAGTCCCCTTTGCAAGGATCGTCAGCAGACGACGCTTGACAGACCGAATCGAACTTCCGTTGCTCTTCAATTCCTTCAGCAAGAACCGCCGAATTGACTGAATCAATTGACCGGAACCTTTGCTCTTGAACAAAAGATCCCCGGCTTTAATCGCCAACTGCAACTGTGCGATCAATGTGCTCCATGAACCTTGGAGATGCGAGCCTTGGCTGTCAGAATCACTGCGCATGAAATCGGACAGGCGCATTCCGCTTCCTCGTTTGCGGGGTGGAAACTTAATTTGACAGGTGCGTTCGTGGTGAAGCGAAGACATGCTGTGAAGTAGGACATGATGCATGGAGCAAACTACTTCATTGGGCTGAATAATCTCCATTGACTCGCCGTGGACTTTTCCTGATTCATCGATTGCGACAAAGCTGGTCAAGCGCGTTTGCAACTGGTACAAAACTCCGAGCGATTCAATTTGGGCGTCGAACTCCTCTGAATTTTCGGGCAATTCCGCACATTGATCTTCGAGTCGCATGATCTCTTCCCTCGCCCAAAGAGCGCCCAAAGGCATCGATGTTGGAAGAACTGCACATTCTCCAAGCTGCCCCCCACTTTCGCTTGACACACGCACACTTGCAAGAGATCCCTTGATGATGAACGACGAAGATCGGCCCATAAAGAGATCCACCTTGCGTTTGAGCTGTGAGCCATCGACCGAAAGTCCGCGCGCAATTGGTCCTGACATCGCAGCGTCGAAGTTCTCGATCTCTTTCTGCGAATCATTCGATGAATCAACAGCGAGATATGTTCCTCCACATATCCGCGCCAGCCGAGAAAGAAAAGCCATCGATGGTGCACAACCAATACCAATGACATACAGCCGTGTCGATGTATTCATTGTGTGTGCCAAGTTGAAAATCATCGCATCATTTCCGATTGCACCATCGGTAATCAGCAATACCGTGCGGATCGAACCCTCTGCGAGGCTCTGGGCAGTTGTTGGTTTGCTCTTCAAAATTTCTTCCAGAGGCGCATGAAGTTCTGTTCCCCCTTTTGCCTGAAGCTGATCGATCCACTCGTACGCCGCTTTTACATTGACTGGATTCGCGGACTTTGGATTCTCGGCAAACTTGAAGTGTTCATTTGCGAATCCGATCAATTCGAATGTGTCGTTTGGCGCGAGCAAATTGAGCGAATTTTTCAAAGCCGACTTTGCAATTTGGAAGTTTTCCCCTTGCATCGATCCAGAACAATCCAGCAAATACACGGCTTCTCGAGGCAATTCTTGCTTGCGCTCCCGCGTCGCCGAAGGGTCAACAACAACCATCATATGATCTCCATTTCCATAAGCACGAACGGTTGTCTCTGTTGATCGCGACCAGAACCGAACAACGATATCTCGGTCGCATGATGTATCGGAATCAAGTGGAGCAAGAGTGATGACCGTGACGCCTGGAAGCTGGCGATCGCAATCGAGCGCAACACTTCCTTGCACTTCGGTGATATGACCATCCACTCGCAACTCGAAATACAACGGTGTCGCTCCCCCAAGACGAACATACGGAGTGATGCGCGATGCGTCTGGTGCCTGATCTGTATCCGGTGACGATCCCGTGCCGCTGTATCCCTCTGGAAAGCCAGGGACATATTTTGTGGCGATGGTTGTTGGAACACGGACTTCGAATCTGCCTGCATCCACACGGAGTCTCTCGATGAGAGTGATCTTCACAATGATGTCACTTCCTGCAGCGATGTTGGCAAGTTGCAGCGTCTGAATGTCATCGCGTTCTTGCTCGATCAGGGCAGCAGTTTGACCCTGAGACTTTGCCGATTCGAATGCCGCCCGAGCATCGGCGGTTTTTCGACAATCTCCACGCACCCATTTTTCGCCAGCGCGAATTTCAAATGCCGTCAGCGCACCATCAGCGGGGATCGGCATTGTGTGCACAACATCTATCGTGAAATCATGGTGATTTCGATAGTGTTGCTCGAGAGTTGTGACCGAACAATCGCCGGTGACTTGCACGCGAACGATAAGTCGCTGAAGCGGAAATTGTTCACGCGCGGAGGATGTGACGCCACGCTTTGACTTCGCAGACTGATGCTTGATCCCAAGCAATTCTCCCAGCGATTGCGGTTGGCTTTGATTCCCAAATGATTCGAGTGATGCTTCAATTCTATTCATAAGTTCAGTCTCCTTTTGTATGTGGTGTTGTGCGTGATGAGTTGATGAATGATTGTGTTTCAGCGGCGAGATGACGAGCAAGTTTTGATGCGTTTTCATGCACTTGTGGATCGATCATGACTGTGATTCCAGGACAGAGTGAAAAGCACTGAAGCTCTTCAATCCCCCGTACTGATTTTTCCTGCACTGGCTCGGAATGCTCTGCTATGAAGTTGAATACAGGTTGAGGCTTCATTTTTTCAAGCGCATCGATCAATTGATCGTTGTTCTGTTGCGGGATCGTCGACTGAACTTGTGCGAGGCTGTACCCCTCGGATTGCAAGCGCTTGGCAACCAACAGCCGCAGCAAATGCTCGAATGCATACACCGCGCGGCGACCCTCGTACTTCGGCTTGGTGATAATCCCAATCGATTGATAAAAGCGAATCGTGCGCGCATCGACACGCTCGTTGGTTCGCCCGTCGTCCATTGCCAGCGGCATCCTTGCCAAGAGGTGATTGGTTTCGGCAGCAAGCTCGTCAAGAGAAAACTCCTTGAGGATGCTTCGAGAAAGTAAATCGATGAGGGTGGGCTTGTTGGTCATGAAGCAGAGTATAACAGTAACAGTAATCAATGTCAACAGTAATTGTAAAAATGGCATAAATATGCTTTTTTCTCCAAAAAAGGCGTTTCCTACTGTCGACATCGTTCAC
>SXGU01572047.1_pt1 | contig 10927 bp, 17 predicted proteins | sample 3174531 | NCBI WGS metagenome assembly SXGU01 (sample SAMN11356863, study PRJNA531348) | freshwater metagenome | isolation source: freshwater sample F1-140 | place: China: Fuxian Lake, Yuxi | collected 2017-12-25
CTACGCCTGAGAATCTTGGATCGAAATTATCGTCTGATCGTTAGCTAATGCCGCACCACCAGAGCTATTGATTTCGGCAACAAATGAATGCGTTTTTACAATCCCTTTTTCACCGTCGTCTTTAGTGTCAGATGTCAAAGCGATTTGAGACATGTTGAATGAAACGAAATCAGCCGCCGCTAGTGAGCTATCAGCCAACACGATCGCAAAGCCAAAGTTAGCGCCTGATTCGTACAGGCCAGATAAAACGCTATCTTGATAAAGTGCTGTGAACTGACCAGAAACCTCGATCCGTCCGCGTTGGATGTCCGGTGTGGTATTTGAGCCGATAACAGCGCCCATAGAGGTTGCTTTACCGTCAATTTTGATTGATGCGCCAGTCACGTAGGTTGCCGCTGCACCGTTAACGTACAAAATACCTGTGATTGCCGCTAGCGGGTTAGTTGTTGTTGCTGCGGTTGGCGTAGTTAAAACTTGTGATCCACTTGTCACCCGGTCACGACCAATACCTGTAATTCCGATTGTGGCGTTACCCGTGGAAGGCAAGCCTAAATCTAAGCCACCAAAAACGATGTCGGTAAATTTTTCAGATACGGAAATATCGCTTTGCCAGTCCTCAACTGTCCAATATTCTTGCGTGTGGCCTGTTGTCGGAGCAATGGTTTTTTTACCTGGAACTGTTAGCGTTGCTGATGCAATTGGCCCCTCAGCCACCATTGACGACCCGTTTAATGTTGCAACGGTTAACACCAATGCTGTAACGTTGGTTACAAAAAGATTTTTGTTGATATTAGCCGCGTTGAATGAGCCAGCAGTTAATCGAACCACGTCACCAATTTTGATGCCATCAGTCAGATATGAACCAGCAGCACGGGTCAGCGTGTAGGCACCCAGTGTGCCAGCAATAGTGATCGATGCGCCCGTGATTGCAGTCGTAGCGGTGAACGCCTTGCGCAATACTGAAGCGATGATGTCTTTGTATGTTCCAGGAGATAGCACACCCTTAAGATCAGCGTTAGCCGTTCTTAGGCCGTTGGTGATACCTGTTGATTGTTGATGTTGAACAATTTCATTGTTCGTGTAAGTGTCAATCTTGAGATTGTTTGCCGATGTTTCCCGGCGAAGTATTTGACCGCCAGAACCAGACGCCGCAACGCCTAAGCCTGATTGTTTTTTGACTGTCGTGATCTTGTTTATGCCCTGCGCAATAGCCATTTTTGCCACCTTTTAGAGTTAGGCAAGGCGGCATCGCTGCGGGCTTGCTTGCTCCAAGGCGGCTAATGTCTAAGCGAGGCTATAAGCGTGGCTTATTTATGCGGGCTTGGTACGTTTCAAATTAAAAAACTTATTTTTTGCTTTCTTCTAGCCATTTTTCCCATGCGCTGAGCATCATTTTAGCGGCTCGCAACATGGTTTCATGTAATATTATACTTGATTTACTCATAAATTAATATTCGCATAGAATTGAATTTTAACGGGTAAAAACCAAAACTCACCGTCATCCATACCGTTTCCGATAGATGCTGTTTTTTGAATTGTGGTAATTACCTCGCCACTCGTGTAACTATTCCCGCGTTTTAGCGTGGATTTTATTAATTCTGCCCGTGTTGCTGCAGCCGCCGAGCCGGTTAAGCGTGGGTAGCGTAGTGAGATTTGCATAATTCCCACTTGCTGATAACCTCCCCCAAACTCCACGTTATCTGGGTCTGCTGGCATAATGAAGACCTGCTGCCAAGGCGCGTTGACTGGCGGTGTAAAAAATGCGTTTTCCCACGCTGTTGGCAGTGCTGGCGTAATACTATTGACCGCTGTTTCTAGTGCTGCTCGAATACTAACTATGCTCATCAATTTTTCCAGAAATTTTAGATTCAGCCCCGGCCTTAAACGCCAACAAAACTAATTCCTGCACGCTATCAGGCTCTGTTTCAAAATTTTTAATCCCGAAATTTTTTACAATAAAATCATAAAAAGCATCATAAAAAGCATCTTCAATACTCATGGGTTAACCTCGTGTGCAACATTTCGCACCAACGCTGGAAACTCTGCAATCGACACAGCAACGACACCATGCGGAGCTTGATGCCATGAATGCCCGTTTTCTATTGCCTCGGCGTATGGCAAGTTGTTAACTAGATAATGCACTGCGAATGCGGGAGAGCTATCAATCTGTGATTTTATTCTCGATCTAGTTGCCGACCCACGCGGGTCTGGTGTTTCTATTTCGCCACTTGGAACTGTGCCGTTGCCATATTGCCAGTTAGCCCGGAATCTGCCGCCAACATAGCCAGGAGGTGCTGGGTGTTGCCAATAATCTGCGTCACCCACGGGGCTGGCATAGTCGATTTTATGCCAGAGTTCAAACACAGTCTTGCGGATCAGGCGTTTAATATTTTGATTTGCATGTGCAACAAAATGACTGATGTCTAGAGCGAAATTAGTAGCCATTGACTAACAGCCATGCCTGTGTAAATTGAGTTCTGCCGCGTAATGTGACGACGCCTTTTTTGATATCGATTTCTGCTTCGCCGTTTTTAACAGCCCCGGTATATACGTGTACTTCTCCAAAATCTGTATCAGCAATGCACGCTTTTTCAACTTTTTCACCGTCCAACAGCACATCAATAAACATCGCAACATCTTTGTGAAATGGATTATTAGCATCTAAACGCACTACGCCCTCCTAATATGTAGGTCATTGAGTAGATTGGTTCCAGCCGGGTTAATATCACCCATACTTGCGATAATCCAATTCTCGCCAGCAATTATAAAACTGTCACGCATGCTAATCGTTACCGTCGGATCAACTAGTAGCCGCTGATCTTTAGCCAAAATCAGTGTGCCATTGACAGTTGTTTGGCTGTTATCGAATGGCAGCACAACTGCAATCACCGTAGCATCAGTATAGCTGTTGCTATTAGTCCCAGTAGCCGGGTCATACGTGCCGACAGTGTAGGCTCGGTGCGTCACATAGCCAGATTTGCCAAACTTTGCTAATGTTTTAGCAACTTTTGCCTGTGTTGCCGAGTAATCCATTAGATTCGCACCATTGGCACGCTAGACACGCCACCACTGAGGTAAGGTGCTAACATTGCATCAATTGCCGGGTATTTTTTTCGCTGTGACGCGTTTTTGTCGTATTCAGTTTCAATAGGCCCGATCTTTTCGCGTACAACAGCGATGTCTTGATCTGCCAGCAATTCACCAGTTGATGCCTTTAACGCCAGGTCTGCACATGCCCTTTTAATTGCGTCTGGAATGACATCTTGTTGCACTGGGTAGCCAAAAGCTACAATTCCATAACGAGGCCAGTCTAGGTACTGATGCTGATATGTGCGAATACCTGCCCATCGATTCCAGTAATTTTGGCTCATGTATAGCGTCGCTTTACGGATAGCCGCTTCTTTATCTACGACCGCATTCCATGCCGTATTCCCCATAGATTCATGATAATCATCGGCATATTGCTCAGTACAATACGCATCAGCGCCAGCAACTATTGATCCTGTCTCAACTATTAGCGCCATTAACGTTCCTTTATTTTTAGATAAAACGTGCGTTCATCTGTGCGCCCACCTGCTGTCACTATGCGCACAGTAAAAGAAGCTTTTTCCCCTGCTGTTCCGCCCGATATAAACACAGTAATAACTCCAGCCGCTTGACTGCTTGAAGTACAAGTGATTCCACCAGAAACAATGACACTATGACTTTGATATGTGTCGCTAATGTCAGTTAACCATGATGCAAAGCTGATCGGATAATCAAGAATTGCGTTAGGGTCTTTTACGCCAGTAGGTTTGTCTGGGTTTGCTACATCCCAAAAGCTCATATTATGTAACCTCGCAATTCTGGGTTAACGTTAAATCGTCGCTGTTCTGCGCTGATTGCAAACATTCTTTGTTCCGCATCAACAACAAACTGTCTCGACGCTGAAGGTGTTAGCAATCCTGGCAAATAAATTGCGCCTGTTGTACTACTGTTTGAATGACTACAATTTGAGCCAGTCAAGACGTGCGTTTGTGTTACCGCTGCCGTGCTTGATACATTGATCTGATTGCAGCTTAAACCAAGTAGCTGATGCGTTTGAGTAATCGCGCCAGTGCTAGAGTTATTTGCTTGTGAACAATTATCACCAGTTAGCGTGACCGTGCCGCCAACACTAACAGCACCCGTGCTAGAGTTATTTGTATGCGAGCAATCTGCACCTGTTAGAACATGCGTTTGCGTTATTGCCCCGGTAGTCGAATTATTAGATTGACTACTATCTAGCCCAGTCAGTATATGATTCTGTGTGATTGCGCCAGTTGAACTACTGTTGGCCTGACTGCAATCTGCACCCGTTAGCGTGACCGCGCCTGACGCGGTTACACTAATAAACCCAATTCCGGGAATAAAACCACCAGCATCCGTAAATCCTGTACCAGGTATAAAATATGCGCTCACTAGCTCACCAACAGTACAGGATGAACATAAACTGCATTAGTTGTTTGCTTATAAACAGCAATACGCGCACGACAAAAACTTGTTTGATTGATTGTCACCGTTTTGCTAAGCGTATGGGTTTTTGTAACCTCTGTTGCTGGTACTGTCCATGCTTCTGCTGTGTCCGTTAACGCACTACCCGTTAATCCGATTATTGGTGCAGACAAATCCCACGTAAATTCAGGATGGTTAGTATCACCCATATATTCTATTTCTATTCCAATTTGGTCGCTGTTTAAAACTACTGATTCAGAATGACCTATTTTTAGAGACAGAGTTTTGCTACCTGTTGCAGTAACATTTGCATTAAACCACGGTGAGTAAAGTGGGAAACATTTACCGATTGCTGCTGTTGCAATATTTGCGGAAGGTATCATCTTCAGCGATAGTTGCTGTGTACCTGCGTTTGTAGTTTGAAACGCATCTCCTGCTGTTAGATAAACACCTGTATCGTGTTGAATAATCCCTGATCCATCTTGTTTATAATATCCATAAGCGTAATCGTTTGATGCAGTACCACAGCCATTAAGTTCAAGTGTTAATGCTCCAATACCGCCGTGTGTGGCTGATGTTATTGTTGACGGTACTAAGCAATTAGTATATTTGTGATACCCAGATACTGCACCCGAGATAGCTTGTAGCGCAGTTGCCCAAGTCCAGTCGCAACCTTCATAAGTAACAGTAACTCCTGGGCCTGTCGAAGCCATTGCACCGATTAGTACGCTTGGTTTTGTGAAACCAGAATCTACATAACACCCAATGAAATTATGCGTTACGGACCCGTTGGGCTGTAATATCTGCAATGTATTAGTGAACTTAAACCTACAGTTCACATAACTGCTAACTTTTGCTACGTTGATGCCACCAGACAATCTAATAGATGCCGCTGTTGCCGCACTATTTGTTAATTCAAATCCGCAAGTGTTAAATATGGCACTATTGCCCGCTGTAGTTGTAGCATTAACTGTCAAACACGCAGCAGCAGTTGACCCACTTGTAAACGTAATGCCGTAATAATAACCTGACCCTTGTATTGTTCCTGTAAAAGCACCTGTTGCAGTTTCTTTAGCACCTGCTGTTGGTGTTGCAGTAGTTGTATTAGTCCTATCTATACTAATAATCCAGATAAAAGCCGCTGGTACAATAGAATAGTTTGCTGTGTAGTTAAAATTATGATCGTGAGCAACATAGATGATGTCTCCTGCTGCTTCAGTAATTGCCGCTAGAGCCGCCTGTATGTTTGTATAAGCATTAGTCCAATCTGTTGAACTTGGCACGCTACCGGCAATTGCACCGCCTGTTCCATTTCCGCCAGAATATACGCAATAAGCCGCCATTATGCTAACACCTCAGCAACTCTGTTAGTATCTAAAATACCTGCTGTTACAAGCGCATTAAATCCTGCTTGTGTTAGTGGGTCGGCACGATAAATAGTATTTACTTTGTCAAAAATAGCCTTGAAATAAGCAATAGTTGAGTCATTTGAAGCCTGAAATGCTGCCCATTCTGCAGGGGTTAATCGACGCATAATCTCAACAGGGGTCAAAGGTATCTCAAAATTAGTAGCGACTTGTAATTCAGCCTCTCGCACATCAATTTCATTGCTGAGATTAGATGCACGATCAGTCATGATTGCATCAGGAGATAACCCAGATTGGCACATGTACACAACGTCATAAACACGGCCTGTATGATCTGTGTGCTGCTCATGTACTGACAGCGAACCATCAGCCTGTGGCGTCTGTGAAACGATAATGGAATTTACTATAGGCATGACGACACCACCTGATATTGGATATATACCCCGACACCGATCGCTAATAGAAACACAACAAAATGCCAGTTCATGTTATGTGGGCTGGTTAGCTGTGTAAACCAATGCTGGGAAATTCACCGCATTGCCGCTTGTGATGCTTTGACCACTGGTTTCGCTTGTCACCCATAGCACTTTACTGTTGACTGTATCAACAAAAGCTATGTGTGACGCTGTGCCTGTCGCATTGGCGCTTGAATCACTCTTACCTGATGCCGTTGTTAATGTGCGATTACTGCCTGAACTCGCTAGCGTAAAATCGCCACTTGCCATAGCTGCTTCAGCTAGAATTGCAGCGTTTACAGTTGCATAGCTGTCGCCAGATGTGTAAGCCGAAATTACAGCAATTTTGTTGCAGTTTGATTTGATGAAATTTGGACCTTGGTCTAAAACATCAGAATGTACCCATTTAGCCATTTTTTAAACCTTGAAAAAATGCGCATCCTTGCGCTGGGGTAATCTTTAGCCCATTACGATAGCAACGTGCTCGCCTTGTACAACTTTGAAACCATACGCTAAATGCAGCTCCCAAGTAGTTAAACCGTAGCCAGCAATTTGTAACAGCAAATAGGTCATGCCGAAACGGTCACTAATCAATTGCTGGGTGATGGTGGGATTAGCTGGGATGATTGGAGGGCGCATAATACCGACAACCGCATTACGCTCAAAAGCTAGGTTTGATGTGTAATTGTTGCCAATAGTCATAGCATTAGCTGTTGCAATTGTCGCTTTAGCACCTGGACGACCCAAGGTGATTGTTCCGGGAGCTGCAACGCCAGTGTTGACCACATATTTGTTAGTGGTATCTGCTGCAAAAGTCACTACGTCACCAGCTAAAACTGTACCTGTACCAGTCACAAGCGCAATGTCACGAGTTCCGACCGCAGTTGACCCAGATGTCACGTATGAAGCACCCGTGCCTTTGGTGTGCACGCCAATACCAGCAGATTCACGAATTGAGAAACCGAACTGGCGCAATAAATTGCCGCTTCTGCGTTCTTCTTCGCTACCAGCTTGATAGGCTTGTTGCACAATACCTAATTTACGTGCTGATGTACCAGCGGCTGAGTCAATAACTAACTGCAAGTCAGCCATTGGTGCGCCATTATCAAATAACACTTTGCGCACGTCTGGAATAATGCTGATATCAGACGCAAACGGGTTAGTTCCAGCAGTACCAACGGCACGCGATGCGCCAGCCTTGATAGCTGAAACTGCAGCAGCCTCAGCGCCATTACGCAAAGCACGCATGCCCTGGGCAATCATCTGACGAACCCACTCGTTGTCATTGCCGCCATTCATCAAAGAGCGCTCTTGCTCGCCTGTGATGTTCCAGGTAACTTTTTTGGATGCTGTGATCTGTACTGCAACACTAGATGCCGTTGCGTCAGCGCCCACAGTCGGAACCTGGGCAGGTGTAAAATCTGACGTTGATGCAGTGGGAGCAACAGGTACTGTTACCGTATCACCAACGGCAACGCCTTTATCATCAAAAGATGCACTGATTGCCGAAACCACGCCAAATGGTTCGGCGGAAACTTCTTGTGCCGCACTAAAAAGTTGCGGGGTTAAAGCTGTAAATACGTTAGCCATTGTTAAAATCCTAAATTAAAATGTAAATAAAGTAATTACAGCCAAACTGTAATTAGTGTTCAATCAGCCTGCCACCGTCAGCCATGAATTTGGCTCTATCTTTCGGTGATAAGGCATTAAATGCCGTTGTCGTCATAGCTTTTTTGCTACTTGTGCCAAAACCGCTACCACTTGCGCCGCCACCTGATGATGATGCGGGAAACCAATGCGGTTTCTGTTCGCGCATTTCCTCAATCCACTCTTTCGGCGAATACGGGGTTTTACCGTCTTTTCCCAGCTTGACGTTTCCGTCCTCGTCCAGCATTACCGCCTCAGTGCCTTTGAGTGTAAACAGTTGACGCGCCCACATTTGTGCATCATCAATCGCAGAGGTGTGAATGATCCCAGCAACAGCTTTGCTAATGTGCCCGTCCAAAACAGAGTGCTTTAAGCTTTGACTTTCTTGCCTTGCAAGCTCGGCTTCTTGCTTAAATGCTTCAATTTCCTTGTTTTTAGCTGCTAAAGCTTTTTCGATCTTACGCTGAGCTAGTTCGTCGGCTTTTCCTTCAGCTTTTAGCTTGGCTTCTTCCAGGGCTTCACGCTCTTGTTTAAGCGTTTTGTATTCATCAGGGTCAACACCTTCAAACGCTTTTAGCTTGTCTGCTGCCGCTTTTTGGTCAGCTTTAAACTTAGCTAAAGTATTTTTCAGCCCAGTAACATCCTCAACGCCATCAACATTAAGTTTAAATTTCCCGTCAGTCTCGGTGTACTCGCCCCGGAATGCTTCAGGTATAGCGTCTAGTGATTCTGCAATTAATGGTAAAGCCATGTTTTTATCTCTCGGATAATAAAGCCCAACTCGGGGCGGTAATTGTCGCTAACTCGTAGCGGCAATTGGTAACTGTGGAGCAGCGCTATTAATTCGCGCCTGCTCATCTTCAAACGTGACATCTGAATCAATGATCTCGCCTGCTTTCAGATTGTCAAAATATGTCTGGTGACTGATGCCGCCACCTTGTAATGCTGCAAACAGAGCGGTTAACTCTTGGGCACTTAATCTGCTCGGCATAAAATCGCGATTCATTTCAAATTTAATATCACCCTCGATGCCTTGCCACATTGCCAGCCAGCGCAAAGCAATAGTGATGCCCATACTGATCGTCTGAGACATGTCGCTTAAGATCGACTCATCTCCATTTTGCCTACGAGCAATTGCTTCTGCTGATTCAATGCCAGATTTCTGTGACTCAAGCATTCGTGCGCCTAATAAGGCCATTTCCTGTTTTTTGTCTAACAGATTGGTTCTTAGTGCGTTAAATTCTGACTTAAGCTCGACAAATTCAGCCCGTGCATCAGTATTTTGTATGCAATTAGCCTTTGCACCGCCCATATAGATAGGACTGGCATCGTCTGGAACATAGCCATAAACAAACATAGTGCCAAGTCCAGAAATAAAGCAGCCGCGCTCGTATGACGTTGAGATTTGGTAGTGGTGAATATTGGTCGTTACTAAATCAATCAGCGGAGGCGCATCAATATCAGGCTCTAAACAGTCTGTGCCTATAAAAATAAACGGAATAAAATTCATAGTTTTACCGTTCATTATCGGAAAAATATCTTCGCCTACTTGCTCATCTTCGTCTTTGTCATTAATGCGGAAAACGCGTTGCCGATAAACACCATTGAACAAATCCAGGACTCGATACCGATCTTCACACTTATGATCGAACTCATCAACGCCTGCAATCGCGGCATCCTCTTTAAGCACAACCATAGTTAAAACAGTCACACCATTAATGCGTGCCGTGCGCCAATTCAGGATGTCCTCAGCTTCGTAAGATGTGATTAACCCACGCAAGCCCATTGCCTGAGCATCTGCCAAACTGCCGATGTTATCTACTGGCGGGTAATCGACTAGCAAACCAATGCGCCCAACCTCTAACGCTTCCTCTGCGACATCATTAGCAAATCTGACTAGCGGTGTACCAGCGTTGTCGATGTTTAAAACAAACTGCTCAAAAGCTGTCTGGTATTCGATGACAGGAGGTTTACGAAACAACATGCCGCGCAATCCAGCGATGGTGCGCCATGTCGCGTTGAAAAACGGAGTCATGTTTTTGCGTTTTTCGTAATCTTCAGCGAGTTCGTCGTGCAGTTTTGGCAGATACGTGACACCAGCTTCGTGAATCGCATACTCACCCTCGGACGCATCCCGGCACATCTGCCAGCGGCTCTCCATTTTTTTGTAATCTGGGTGGGTATCTTTTACGCTCAACGCCTTATCTCACTGATAATTGTTAGCATAATTATATATCAAACACAATATATTGTGTATAGAAATATTTTTTAACACTATATGTAGTGTTGTGATTATTTATTTGAATTGTGTTGACAAAACAAAATAAAGCACTATAATAGAACCATACCGACAAGGCGGAACCTTGAACCTAATTGGAGAATCATCATGAAAGCATCAAACATTTCAGAATTACAAAATTCCGATAAACAAGCCGCATTTAATGCCGCCATCAAAGCCATTAAAGAAGGCGTTTTTATCTGTGTTGAAGTTGTAGATCACGATTACGAAGGCGGTTACACGCATTTAGAAATCTCATTTTCTAAAGAAAAAAGAGACGAATTTGTATGCCCAGTTTCTTTCATTGAAAAGCTTGAAATTAAAAACAATGATGATGAATTGCTTACTCTTGACTTAGCTAAAATCAAAGCAAACGAACTGAAAGCAAACAGCAATGTTTTTTTTGAATCTGATGACTTGAAAGTTAGAAGAATGCAATACGAAATTAATTGCTTTCTTAACTCATTAGATAGTGACGAAGGTTAGTTATGACCAAACAACACGGCAACAAAGGCAACAAAAACGCTATCAAGGACGATAGCGCCACCTCATATATCCACGCTAGGTGCAAGCCCAGCGATAAAGCAATGTGGGTTAAGTGCGCCCAGGCTGAGGGGTTGAGGCTAACGGAGTGGATTGTTAAAACGCTTAATTCTCATACTTAGCTTTCAACTGATCCAATGTTAATGGCTGCGCATTCCCATTGA
>SXGU01055487.1_pt1 | contig 10923 bp, 10 predicted proteins | sample 3174531 | NCBI WGS metagenome assembly SXGU01 (sample SAMN11356863, study PRJNA531348) | freshwater metagenome | isolation source: freshwater sample F1-140 | place: China: Fuxian Lake, Yuxi | collected 2017-12-25
TACCGCAAGGCGGGGGTCACGGGGCGGCCGCAGCTCCTGTCGCTGTTCATCGAGGATCTGATGGCCGGGCCCATGATCGGCGGCGAGGCGAGGGGGCGCGAGGCCAAGGCGTGAGGCCCGCGGCGCGCCCTCAGTCCAGGGCGTAGGATTCCAGCACGTCGAGGGGGACGACCTCGAGGGCGCGGGCGTGGGTGGCGCCCAGGCGGACGTTGGGGGCGCAGCCCTCCTCGTGGCCGCCCTGGTCGTTCTCGTCGGGGGATTCCGGCCGTTCGCGGCTCGATGCGGCGTCAGGCGGCGGAGGCCGGGGCGACGCTCGACCGCCTCGACCTGATCGCCCGCGGCACCGTGGCGCCCGCGCCGACGCCCTTCTCAGGAGCCTCGGGGGGCGGCGTGAACAGATATTGCCAGGCAAAGAGCACCCCGAGGCTGAGCGCGATGGCGAGGAAGACCCGCTGTTGTTCCATGAAAACGTCCTGGTGTGTGCGCGCGACCTTGGCCCTTAAGGCACCGGGTCATGCCCACCCGGCGTGAACGGGTGGCAGCGCAGCAGGCGCCGGGTCCCCAACCACGTGCCGCGAAGGGCCCCGTGCTTGATGAGCGCCTGGCGCATGTACTCTGAGCAGCTTGGGGTGAAGCGACAGGCGGGCGGCAGCAGTGGCGAGATGAACCTCTGATAGAAGCGCACCATCCCCACGAAGAGCCAGGACACAGGGCCTCTGGGCCTGGCGGCGAGATCCGAACCCCCCGACATCCAAAGCGCCCGACCGGAGCGACACCCACAGAGAGGTCCGTGGGTGGTCTGCGCGGCGAGCGCCTCTCTCATGGCACCTTCTCCCCTGCGTCTGACGACGGAGGCCTGGGCCTGGCCCGACGCGCGGCCTGCCGGCTGGCCTCGATGACCTGCCGGTGGAGCTCCTCCTGTGAGGCGTCTCCCGCGCCCACGCGCGCGATCCAGACAAAGTCGAAGCCCTCCGGCAAGACGCCCTTGTTCCTGCGGAAGATCTCTCGCAGGCGGCGCTTGACGAGGTTGCGGACGACCGCGTTGCCCACCTTCCGGCTGACCGTCAGGCCGACGCGGCTCCACGCCTCACGACCCGGACAGGCGTAGACGACGAGGTGGCGCGACACGTGGCGCCCGCCGCGCCGCTGAGTCTCCAGGAACTGGCGCCGGCGCGTCAGCCGCTCGGCCTTGCGCAGGCGTTCGTCGAGCGCAAAAGCTTGTTCCTGCGCCACGATCCCGGAGCCCTCCCGTCCTGGGGCGATCCCGCACCAGACGCCTACTTCTTGTGAATATCAACAGCAAGGCGAGCGCGGCCCTTGCGGCGACGCGCCGAGAGCACCTTGCGGCCTCCCGGGGTGCTCATCCGCTCTCGGAAGCCGTGGGTGCGCTTGCGCTTGATCTTGCTCGGCTGGTAGGTTCTCTTCATGACTTCATCTCCATTACATTCCAACCCGCCACGTCGCGGCGAACTCACTCAACATAGACAGCCTCACCACTTTTCAAGGGCCAGGCGAAAAGTCGGCTAGATAGACCACAGGCCTTGTTCGATGTCAAGCGGACCGACGCCCGCGGCCGCGCCCCTCGGGCGCCGCAGGGCCTCAAGCCGGGAAGGAGATGATCTTCTCGCCGCCCTCGTCGCCGCCCTCATCGGCCCCGTCGGCCTCGTCCTCCGGCGCGACGAAGGCGAACTCCGGCACCAGCCGCTTGAGGTGGCGCTTGATCGCGATCGGGTCCGCGGCCTCGATCAGCCGGACAAAGGCCGGCACCTCACGCTCCAGCAGCTCCAGATCAAGCCGGGAGACCTTGCCGATGTAGATCTTCTCGTGATCCGTCTTCGCGATCGACTCGTCGCCCTGCGACAGCTCCTCGAAGAGCTTCTCGCCGGGCCGCATCCCCGTAAAGACGATCTCGATGTCCCGATCCGGCGTCAACCCCGACAGCCTGATCATGTCCCGGGCCAGATCCACGATCCGCACCGGCTCGCCCATGTCCAGCACGAAGACCTCGCCCGACTCGCCCCGCGCCGCCGCCTGCAAGACCAGCTGCGTCGCCTCCGGGATCGTCATGAAGTAGCGCTGCATCTCCGGGTGCGTCACCGTCACCGGCCCGCCCTTGAGGATCTGCTCCCTGAAGATCGGAATCACCGACCCGTTCGAGCCGAGCACATTGCCGAAGCGCACCGCAATGAACTGCGTCCTCGGGTGCTTGCGCGCCATCCCCTGCACGTAGAGCTCCGCCAGCCGCTTCGTCGTCCCCATCACGCTCGTCGGGTTGATCGCCTTGTCCGTCGAGATCATCACCACGCTCATCGCCCCGCTCGACGCCGCAGCCCGGGCCACATTGCGCGTCCCCAGGACGTTGTTGCGCACCGCCTCGCCCGGGTTGGCCTCCATCAAGGGCACGTGCTTGTGCGCCGCCGCGTGCAGGACGACCCCAGGCCTGTACTGCCCGAAGACGCTCTCGATCCGCGCCGCGTCGCAGATGTCCGCGATCACGGGGATCAACTCTATCGCCCCCAGGTAGCGCGCCCGCAGCTCGCGCTCGATGTCAAAGAGCGGGTTCTCGGCCTGCTCCAGCATGATCAGCCGCGCCGGCGCGAAGCGGCAGACCTGACGGCAGATCTCCGACCCGATCGACCCGCCCGCCCCGGTCACCAGGACCGTCTTGCCCGCCGCGTAGGCCCCGATCGCCGCCTGATCCAGCCGCACCTCCTTGCGCCCGAGCAGATCCTCGATCGCCACCTCCCGCAGCGACCCCAGCGCGCCCCGGCCGGCCAGCACGCTCTCGACCGCCGGCAGGATCTTGGGCTTGATCCCCGTCTCCTGGCACCGCTCCGTTATCCGCCGGAGCTGATCCCGCGTCGCCGAGGGCGTCGCGATCACGATCTCATCGATCTCATGCGCCTTGACCACCTCGACCAGATCGTCGACCGAGCCCACCACCGGCACGTGGTGGATCCTCAGGCCCCGCTTGCGCGGATCGTCGTCCACCAGCGCCACGGGCCTGAACTGCAGGTTCCGGTTCTTCTCCGTCTCGCGCAGCAACGTCTCGCACGTATCGCCCGCGCCGATGATCAAGAGCCGCCTCACGCCCTCCTGACCGCCGCGGGCCCGCTCCGACATCATCTCGCGGAAGAGCCTCACCGACACCCGCACCCCTCCGACCAGCACCACCGTCAGGATGAAGTCCAGCAGGTAGACCGAGCGAGGGAAGTGCCGACTCTCTAGGAAGATGAAGTTGATCGCGACGAAGATCAGCGTGGCGAGCGCCGTGGCCCGCACCACCGCCATCAGGTCCTTCAGACCGACGTAGCGCCACCACCCCGCGTACTGCCCCGCCGTGTAGAAGACCAGCGCCTTGACCCCCATGATCAAGCCCACCGTCGACCCCAACACCGGCAACCAGACTTCCGGCACCGAGAAGTCAAAGCGCAGCATGAAGGCGCCCACGTAGGCCACGAAGAAGAGGCCCAGGTGCGCCGTCAGGATCACGCTCATCCGGATGTATCTCGGCGACTGCAACAACATGACCCGCCCTCCCCCTCTCGCCCAGCAGATCCCGGATGGCCGCCGCGATGATGTCGCAGTCCTCCGGCGCGATGTGCCCGTAGAGCGGGATCGCGATCCCCTCCTGGCTCAAGCGCTCCGTCTGCGGCAGTCGACCCTCGTACTTCTGCCGCCACGCCCCATAGGCCGCGTGCAGGTGCAAGGGCGGATAGAAGTACTTCTTCGTGTGGATGCCCCGCTCGGCCAGCGCCTCGTAGAGCCCATCGCGGCTCAGGCGCGCCTCGGCGCCCGAGACGCGCATCACCATGTAATTGCCGCTGCCGGTCCGATCGTCGCCCACGTGCTGGAAGCTCACCCCCGGCAAGCCCGACAGCGCCGCCTGGTAGCGCGCGATCATCGCCAGCCGGTGCCCGATGTACGCCTCGGCGTGGCGCATGCACGCCTTGCCCACCGCCGCGTGAAGCTCGCTCTGGCGCGCGTTGAGCCCGATGTGCGCCATCTCGTAGCCGTCCGCGCTCTTGCCGTAGTCGCGCATCTGACGCAGCGCCCCGGCCAGCGCGCCGTCGTTCGTCGTCACCAGCCCGCCCTCAGCCGCCGTGATCACCTTCGTCGGCGACATGCTGAAGACCTCCGCCCGACCAAAGCCGCCCGCACGGCGACCCTGCCAGGTCGCGCCGAGCGCCTGGGCCGAGTCGAACATCAGCGCCAGCCCGTGCTCGGCCGCCAGCGACTCCAGCGCCCCCAGCTCCGGCGGCACCCCGAAGACGTACACCCCCACGATCCCCGTCGTCCGCGGCGTGATCGCCGCCCGCGCCGCCTCCGGATCGATGTTGTAGGTCCCCGGCAGGCAGTCCACGAACACCGGCTCGATCCCGTTCCACACCAGCGCGTGGCCCGTGGCCGCGAAGGTGAACGAGGGCAGGATCACCTCCCCGCTCAACCCCAGCGCCTTGACCGTCAACACCAGCCCGCTCGTGCAGCTCGACATCGCCACGCAATGCTCGACGCCGCAGTAGCCCGCCACCATCGCCTCGAGCTCGCCCACGACGCGGCCCGTCGTCAACATCCCCGACGACCAGATCGCGCGCAGATCCGCCTCGACCTCCGAAAAATCAGGCAATGTCGGGCGGATGATCGGATACACCATCGGACGGCTTCTCTCAGCTCCGGTCGCCATGAGGTGTGAACTGACGTTGACACACCCCTCGTCAACCCTGGTTTACAGGCCGGCGCTCGCCGACCCCTCCACGCGCTCGCGCCGCGTCAAAACAATGACGCGGGCCTCCTCTTGAGCAATATCTACGCCATGATCGGCCCCGTGGCCCTCACGCGCCGCTCCTGTCGCCGTACATCGCGAAGCTCTCCCGCTCCCCATAGACCCCCTCGCTGCCCAGCACCACGGGGATCGTCCGGGCCAGGATCCGCGCGTCCAGCCACAGCGACCAGTGATCCACGTACCAGACGTCCAGCTCGATCCGCTTCGGCCACGGGAGGCTGTTGCGACCGTGGATCTGCGCCCACCCCGTCACGCCCGGCAACACCTCCAGCCGACGCCGCTCGAAGTCGTCGTACTGCTCGACCTGGTAGGGCAGCGTCGGCCTCGGACCCACCACGCTCATGTCCCCCTTGAGGATGTTGAGCAGCTGCGGCACCTCATCCAGGCTCGTCGCCCTCAAGAAGGCCCCCACGCGCGTCACCCGCGCGTCGCCGGCCACCACCACCACGTCGCCCTTCTCCGAGCCCTCCGCCATCGTCCGGAACTTGTAGATCGTGAAGGTCCTGCCGCCCAGCCCCGAGCGCGCCTGCGTGAAGATCGCCGGCCCCCTGGACTCCAGCCTCACCGCCACACCGATGCCCACCAGCAGCGGCCACAGCACCCCCAGCGCCGCCCCCGACACCGACACGTCGAAGGCCCGCTTGAGCCCGCGCTGCAAGCCCACCCCCCGGCGACTGAACCACGACTCGATCATCTCGCCCCTCCTTGCCCCCGCGCGACCCTCCGGTCGCCGCTGGCCGCCCCGCGCTCTCTATGACGAAGGCCGACAAAGCGCAAGCCCCACGGCCGCCCCATCGCCGCGCCCCTCCCAAGCCCGCCGCGCCTTTACACCCCGGAACCTTGATGACACTCTGCCCCCGAGACAAGGAGACGCCATGCCCAAGCCCTTGCCCGCCCTCCTGGCCCTGATCCTCCTGACCGCCCACGCCCACGCCGCCCTGGCGCGCTCCGGCCCAGGCGCCCACAGGGAACACCCCGAGCCCCTCCCCCACGTCGATCTGAGCGTCGATCCCGACAACGCCGAGCTGGCCTCCACCCTCTCCACGATGATCGGCCTCACCCTCGGCGGCCTCGCGATCATCGCGCCCGCCGTCGACGACGACATCGACGAGGAGTTCGCAGGGTTCGGCGCCCTCCTGTGCGGCCTCTCGCTGACCCTCGGGCCCAGCATCGGCTTCTTCCAGGCCGACATGTGGAGCCGCGGCGGCTGGGGCGCCCTCGGCCGCGGCGGCTTCATGACCTTCGGCGTCTCCTTCGCCGCCTTCGGGCTCTTTCAGGCCACCTTCAGCGAAGATCCCGAGGACTTCCTCTTCCTGAGCCTCGGCCTCTCGCTGACCTCCTCCGCCCTCATCTGGTCCTTCTACGACCTGGCCAACACCGACGAGGAGATCCGCGACAACCAGACGCTCGCCCGCCGCGCCTTCTCCCTCGGCCTCGCCCCCTCCACCAACGGCGCCATCATGACCCTCACCTTCACCCCCTGACCCGCCCCACCGCTCACCGACCCCGCAGCGCCCCGACGAGCTCCACCGCCGTCGAGCGCGCCAAGGCCCACACCAGCCCCGCGTAGAGCCCCACCCCCACCACCACGCCCACGATCAACCTCAACCACGCGCCCTCCAAGGGCGCCAGCGCACCCCAGACCCCCGCCGCCATCACCAGCGAGAGCCCACAAGGCGCCAGCAGCGACCGCAAGAGCTCACCCACCCTCAACCCCGTCAGCCGGCCCAGGATGAACTGCAAGGGCAGGAAGTTGACCGCCGCGACGATCAACACCGCCCACGCCGTCGACGCGATCCCCCCCGGCGCCATCCACAAGAGCAAGGGCACCGCCACCGCCAGCACCACCAGGTTCGAATAGAACCCCAGATCCGCCCGCCCCACCGCGTTGAGCGCCATCCCCGCCGTCGCCCTGACCGACATCAAGGCCCCCGCCCCGCACAGGATCTCCAGCGCCGGCACCGCCGCCAGCCACCGCGCACCCAGCACCACCTCCACGAAGGGCCCGCCCACCACGAACAGGCCCGCCATCATCGGGAAGGTCACGAAGGCCACCGACGAGGTCATCTTGATGTAGGCCCTGTTCAACTTCTCCCTGTCGCCCTGGATCTTCGAAAACGCCGGGAAGGCCGCCTTGATCACCGCCGAGGACACCTTCGAGCGCGGCATCGCCGTAATCTGGAACGCGATCGTGTACAAGCCCAGCTCCGCCGCGCCCAACACCCGACCCAGGACAAAATAGTCAACATTATCAATGACAAAGGCGACGATGGAGGAGCCCGTGATCCCAAGCCCGAAGCCCAGCATCCCGCGCAGCGACCCCACCTCCAGCCCCCACCCCGGCCGCCAGCCCTCGAAGCGCGCCAGCGCCACACCCTGGCCGACGAAGCCCACCCGCCCCCCCACCACCGGCGCCCACACACCCGCCCCGGGCAGCGCCGCGCCGATCGACGCCACCCCGTAGGGCACCGCAAACCCGAAGACGTTCGCCACCCCAAGCTCCCGGAAGCGCAGCGCCCGCTCCATCCTCGCCTGATGCACCTGCGGCAGCGCCGTCAACACCAGCCCCGCCCCGCTGACCTGCACCAGCGGCCCCAGCACCGGCTCCCCGTAGAACTCCGCCAGCCACGGGGCCGCCGCCGCCAGCGCCCCCCAGCCGACCGCCCCGAAGGCCACCGAGGCCCAGAAGCCCGTCGTGAAGTCCTGCGCGCTGGGCTCGGCCCGCTGCACCAGCGCCCTGGACAACCCCAACCCCGAGAACACCAGCGAGAAGGACGACACCGCCATCGCCAGCGTCGCCACGCCCATCTCGGCCTCGCTCAGCAGCCTCGCCAGCACCGCCAGCGTCCCGAACTGCGCCCCGAAGACCAGCAGCTGGCTGCCGAAGGTCCAAAAGATCCCCGCCACGGTGCGACGCCTCAAGTCCAACTCGCCCTCCCCCTTCCCCTCGATGCCCACGCCCCTATGCGCGCAAAAGGCGAGCCAAAGCAACCCGCCCCTCCCCTCATCGCCCTCCTCGGAGCGGCAGCCCGAGCCAGGCCAGCCCGATGACGTCCAGGCCCCCCCCCCGCGTCGACGGCGCCCGGCGCGATCCCTGGCCTGCCTCTTGCTCCAGCGACGACCTGACGATAATCGTGTCAAACGCCGCGCCCTCGGCGCGCCACGACGCCACCGACAAGGAGCCCCCTCATGTGCGGCATCACCGGATTCGCCCTCCCACCCGGCGCCCTCGATCAAGCCGCCGCCGGCCTGGAGGCCATGTGCCGCGCCATGACCCACCGCGGGCCGGACGACCAGGGCCTCTTCATCGAGCCGCCCGGGATCGAGGGCCGCGCCAGCGAGCACGTCGTCGGCCTGGGCATGCGCCGCCTGTCGATCATCGACACCCACGGCGGCCGACAGCCCATCTTCAACGAGGACGGCTCCGTCGTCGTCGTCTACAACGGCGAGCTCTACAACCACCCCGAGCTGCGCGCCCGACTCGTCGCCCGCGGCCACGACTTCAAGACCACCACCGACACCGAGGTCCTCGTCCACCTCTACGAAGACCTCGGCGACGACATGCTCGACGCCCTGGCCGGCATGTTCGCCTTCGCCCTCTACGACCGCCGCCGCGAGCGCCTGCTGCTGGCCCGCGACAGGCTCGGGATCAAGCCCCTTCACCTCCTGGAGCACGCCGGCGCCCTCCTCTTCGCCTCCGAGGTCAAGAGCCTCGTCGCCCACCCCCCGATCTGGCCCGCCGGCTGGCGCCCCGACATCGACCCCGTCTCCCTGGAGGCGATGCTCATGCTCATGTACGTCCCGGCGCCCCGCTCCATCTACAAGGGGATCGACAAGCTGCCGCCCGGACACCTGATGACCCTCGATCTGCGCTCGGGCCGCAGCCAGCGCCAGCGCTACTGGGACCTGTCCACCTCCCCCGACCCCGGCGCCCGCTCCTACGAGGACGCCCGCGATCACCTCAAGGCGCTGCTCTCAGGCTGCGTCCGCGACCACCTCGTCAGCGACGTCCCCGTCGGCGCCTTCGTCAGCGGCGGGGTCGACTCCAGCCTCGTGGCCGCCCTGGCCGTCGACCACTACGAGGGATCCCTGCAGACCTTCTCCATAGGCTTCGACGAGCCCGCCTACGACGAGACGAACGACGCCCTGGCCGTCGTCCGCGCCCTGGGCACCCCGCACACCCTCCAGTACGCCTCCTACGACAGCCTCTATGGCCTGATGCCCGCGATCTTCCAGGGCATGGACGAGCCCTTCGGGGACTCCTCCATGCTGCCGACCTTCCTCGTCTCCTCGCTGGCCTCCTCTCGCCTCAAGGTCGTCCTGAGCGGCGACGGCGGCGACGAGGTCTTCGCCGGCTACACCAAGCACCTCATCGAGTACGCCAAGGGACACCTCGGCCGCGTCCCCGCACCCGCCCTGAGCGGCCTCCAGCGCCTCCTGCGCGGCCTGCCCAAGAGCCGCGGCGGCCTCGCCACCGACCTCGTCCGCAAGGCCGAAAAAGCCGCGCGCGGCCTCGGCGGCGACCACGCCCTGAGCCACCTGGAGATGATGAAGCTGGCCGACACCGGCTTCGTCGCCGCCCTGATGGCGCGGCCCGTCGGCTTCGAAGCCGTCGCCGAGCAGATCACGTCCGCCTTCCACCGCCCCGAGCGCGGCACCCCCTTGCAGCGCACCCAGTACGCCGACGCCCTCATCCCCCTGGCCGACGACATGCTCGTCAAGGTCGACCGCATGTCCATGCTGACCAGCCTGGAGGTCCGCGTCCCCCTGCTGGATCACCGCGTCGTCGAGTTCGGCTACCACCTGCCCGATGACCACAAGCTGCGCGGCCGCACCGGCAAGCGCATCCTCAAGGATCTCTACTGCGAGCGCTTCGGCCTGACCCGCTACACCAAGCGCAAGCAGGGCTTCGGCGTCCCCATCGAGGCCTGGTTCCAGACCCGCCTCAAGCCCCTGATCCGACTGCTCTTCGACCCCGCGCGCCTCCGCCAGCAGGGCCTCTTCGACCCCAGCGCCATCGGCGGCGACAAGGCCCTCGACGTCGCCAGAGCCGCCCCCTTTGTCTTCTGGAACGCCCTCATGATCCAGGTCTGGTTCGACCTCCAGATCAACGGCGACGACACCCTCCTTGATCACATCTGACCTCTCCTTTGGTTCGCCCCATCAAAAACGCAACAAAAGTTCAGCATGGACTTGCATTCGCTTTGACATCACCCTGTGATCTGCAACGCGACGCTTCTCACAGGCGACTCTCCATCTCATAGGTATGAACTCGCGCTCGACGGCGAGACACCCGGTTCAACGAAAGGGGCCACCATGACGCTCGACAGACCTCACCTTCCTCACCGCCTGCTCGCGCTTGGGCTGACGGCCCTCTCGGGCCTCCTGACGAGCACCGCCGCCGCGCAGCTGAGCCCACCCGCGGACGGCGCCTTCCACCCCATCTCATGCCAGGGCCAACCGGCAACCGACCCCATCCGGGACACGCCCGGCGGCTCGGGACACCGCGACATCGTCGGGACGCCGGAGGCCCCTGCGATCTTCTTCACCTCGGACGACACCTTCTTCTACCTGCGCATGCGCCTCGACGAGGATCCTCGCCGCACACCCACCGGGCTCAAGTCTCACGGCTGGGGCTTCCTCCTGGATCAGAACGAGGTGCTGACGACCTACGAGCACCTCGTCCTGGCCAACGGCACCTCCGAGACCGTGACGCTCCAGCAGAACACCGTTCAGGAGGCCATCGACGATCCCAACGATGTCGCCGAGGTCATCCTCGCCACCTACGACCCCTCGATCGACAACTGGCACGTCAAGGAAGCCGACACCAGCCTCAACGGCAACCCTGACTTCTTCCTGACGCTCGCGACGCCCTTCCGGCGCACCGCCCAGGGACAACCTGGCCTTGAAGACGCCGGATACAGCAGAGACTCCGTGGTCAGCATCTGGGTCGCCACCACCAACAACACCCGCTCCCTCAACGTCGACTTCGTCTGCACCAATGGGGCGGCGCTGAACCTCACCGACACCGCCACGGACCCCATCCCGCTCGACCCCAACGGCGATATCGACCGAGACACCATCATCAACATCAACGACAACTGCATCCGCACCCCCAACACCAACCAGGCCGACCTCAA
>SXGU01230538.1_pt1 | contig 10922 bp, 9 predicted proteins | sample 3174531 | NCBI WGS metagenome assembly SXGU01 (sample SAMN11356863, study PRJNA531348) | freshwater metagenome | isolation source: freshwater sample F1-140 | place: China: Fuxian Lake, Yuxi | collected 2017-12-25
AATTGGGCGTGTTTGCCATGACCGAAAAAGGCTTGCGCGAAGTAGCCAATCCCTCGGCTTTATTTTTATCGCATCACGGCAGTCAGGTGGCTGGCAGTTGTATCACCGTGACCATGGAGGGAACCCGGCCGTTATTAATAGAAATTCAAGCCTTGGTGGATGAAAGCCACGCACCTAGTCCTAAGCGATTGTGTGTCGGCCTAGAGCATAATCGCTTGGCGATGTTGTTGGCCGTGTTGCACAGGCATGCCGGTATCCCGTGCTTTGATCAGGATGTGTTTATTAATGCCGTCGGTGGGGTGAAAATTGCCGAACCGGCGGTGGATTTAGCTGTGCTTTTATCCGTCGTTTCTTCATTGAAAAACAAGCCGTTAGACAATAAACTGATTGTTTTTGGTGAGGTTGGCTTGGCCGGGGAAGTGCGGCCTGTGCAAGGCGGGCAGGTGCGTTTAAAAGAAGCCGCGAAACTGGGTTTCAGTAAAGCCATCGTGCCTAAATCCAATGCCCCCAAAGCCAAGCTAGCTGGCTTAGAAGTGATTGCCGTGGAGCGCTTGGAACAGGCTTTGCAGCAGTTGCGCTAGGCTTAGCTAATTAATTAGGTTTAAGACTGGCTATAATCTTAGCCGCGCAAATTTCACCGCTTCTAATCGCACCTTCTAGGGTGGCCGGGTAGTTGGCATAGGTATAGTCGCCAGCCAGGTAAAAATTTGGCAGGCCAGTTTGTTGTGAGGGCCTGGCTAAGTTGGGTATGCAAGCATAGGTGGCGCGCTTTTCTGCAATGACTTTATGCCAAAGCGGCTCGCCCAATTCAGGAAAAGCCTGCTTCAGCTCCGCTTTGATTGCCAGACTAAGTTGCGTTTGCGTCCAATCTTGGTGTTTGCCTGTGCCGCTAATCACCGCAGCCAACAAGCCATGCTGCTGGCATAATTGCCCCCGATCAAATACCCATAACCCTATGTCGCCAGCCAACCCGACCATAGGGCGGACCAATCTCGTGTGTGCAGGGTATTGCACATACACCGTGTATATTGGTTGATAGCTGAATTTTTCCAGCATGGCCGTTTCGGCTTGCAATTGCATTAAATTAGCCATTAATGGCGATGCATTGTGCGGTGCAGTGGCCAGCACCACATGGCTAAATACAGCGGAGCCCCTTGTGCTAGTGATTCGGTAGCCTTGCTCACTTTTGACGATGGCAGTGATGCGTTGGTTTAGCTCAACGCGAACACCGCGCTTTTTTAGGTAGGCGCTAGCAGGTTGCCCAATTAGCATGGATAAATCCTGTTTAGCCAACAAAAAGTCGCTGTTCTTTTTGCGGCTAAACCAAGGCGAGCTGGACAGACTGTCTTTAAGGGTGTTTAAAAACACTTGTGTGCTAGCTAATCGCAATGGGGTATTGAGGGCAGCCAGGCTAATTGGCTCCCAAAGCAAATTGATTAAGTTGGCACTTTGCCCTTGCTGCTGTAAAAAATGTGCTAAGGGCAAGTCGTTGCTAATCCGGTAACGCATAAAGCTTACGCGTAGCATCATAGCTATGCCAGTCAGGCGGTCGTTAAAGCTTAACCCTTGGCAAGTGGCTAGGCCTATAAGCATGGCGAGTGGCGTGGGCAAATAAGGCACTAGCTTGATGTTTAGCTTGCTTGCGCCGTTGCTGAGCATGAGGATGGAAAATGGCAACCTTAAGCAGGCTTGGTGTTCTGCTACTCCCAGTGTTGATAGTAGCCGCAACGTTGCGCGGTAAGCGCCAATTAAAATGTGTTGGCCATTGTCCAAGGTGTGCGTACCATGGCTGTTCTTTATGCCTATGCTACGCGCACGGCCACCAAGCTCGCCACTGGCTTCAAATAGGCTGACAGCGCAACCTTGGTTTGCCAACTTGATAGCAGTGCTTAAGCCGGCACAGCCGCCACCAATGATAGCAACGTGATTTTGCATGGAGCGATGGCCTTATAGGTGCTTAAGCCAGACCCTAAAGGCAAGCAGCATTTTACGCAATGCCCCTAAAGATATGCGGGCATTCAATACTTTTTCTGCGCTGCTGGCGCTGATTTCAGCCAGCAAGGTACGGTATATACTGGCCATCATCAGGCTCACGCGTTGGTTCTTTTTGTCCTCTGCTGGCAGTTCAGCCAAGGCCTTGTCGTAATAACTTTCCGCGCGTTCGATTTGGTAATCCAGTAGCTGCTTAACGGCAAGCGACTCTTTGCCGCGCAATACATCTGCCTCACTGACATGGAATTTAGCCAATTCATCCAATGGCAGGTAAATGCGATTGCGTCTGGCATCTTCGCCTACGTCTCGTATGATGTTGGTTAATTGCAAGGCCATGCCCAAGTCGTGGGCAAATTTGAGGGTTTTTCGATTGCTAAAGCCAAAAATTTGCGCCGACAACAGGCCAACCACGCTGGCCACACGGTAGCAATACAGCTGCAATTGCTTGAAATCTTGGTAACGGTTGAAGTTTAAATCCATCTCCATGCCGTCTATGATTTCTATAAAATGCTCGGCAGCCAATTGGTAGTCGTGTATGGCAGGCAGAAGGGCCAAACTGACCGGATGCTGCGGTTTATTTTGATAGAGATTGTCAATTTCGCCACGCCACCAATTAAGTTTAGTCTTGGCTACCTGCAAGTCTGTGCATTCGTCTGCAATGTCATCCACTTCGCGGCAGAAAGCATACAAAGCCGTGATGGCGAGTCGCCTAGCCTTGGGCAAAAAGCGGAAACTATAATAAAAGCTAGAACCACTTTTGGCTGTTTTATCTTGGCAATATTGTTCTGGCGTCATGGTTTTCCTATCGCTTTAACAAGGCGGTAAAACCAATCCGCCACCAATCGTAAGCATGCAGTTTGGGGCGATGTTTAAATACATCGCCTTGATGGAATTTAATCTTGGCTATTATCCGCTCTGCGCCGGCAATAATCATGCGCATTTCCAAGCCTATGCGACCACCTAATTTGTGACCTAGCGGTTTGCCGGCAACAAGCAAACTCTCGGCTCGGCTCAGATTAAACTGCATAAAAGCTTGCCAATTGGCATCCACGCATTTTACCCCAGAGGCAAAATCTTGCAGCATCTGCTCGTTGATGCCGTAAGCCAGCATTTCATCTTGGCATAAATAAATGCGTTGTTTACCGGCATTTTTTTGCAGGTCCACGGCAATGTCTTGTAGAAAATTAATCAACTGCAGTGCCGTGCATAGCTGGTCGGCATAAGCGCAATTTTCAGCATCCGCTTGGCCATACAGCGCTAACAGTAAACGGCCTACAGGGTTGGCTGAGCGTTCACAGTAATGGTGAATTTCTGCGTAATTGGCATAGCGGGTTTTGCTGACATCTTGCTGAAACGCATCGAGCAAATCGTAAAAAGGCTGGTAGGGTAAATGGCGCGCTTTTATCATGGCGCCTAGGCTGAGAAAAAAAGCACTATTGGGTTTGATATAAGCGGCCAATAAATCCAACTCATGCCGAAATTCATCCAGCAATGCCAAGCGTTGCGCCATGCTCAGCTCGCCCTCATCAGCGAAATCGTCGGCTTGCCTAGCGAAGCGGTAAATTAGGGCAATCGGCTCGCGTAAATGGGCAGGTAAGACAAAAGAGGCAACAGGGAAGTTTTCATAATGTTGCTGCGCCAAACGCAGGCTATCTGCCACAATGGCGTTATGGTCTTGCTGTGCAGGTGGCCGCGTCATCATGGCGTGAGTATGCCACAAATTGCCATGGGCATTATGCTAAATTTGCCTATGGCTGGGCTAACTGCCTAAGCAAGCATGCGATAAACTATGCGATAAAACGCCTCAAGCTTTGTTAGAATCATTAGCACAGAGCATTAATAAATAACTTAATTTTGGAAGCAATCCTATGTTAGCAATTATTGGCGGCACCGGCTTAACCCAATTGGATAATTTGGAAATCACTAGGCGCTTGATTGTGCGCACCCCGTATGGCGAGCCTTCGCAGCCTTTGGTTTTCGGCAACTTGGCTGGCCGTGAAGTGGTCTTTTTGGCGCGCCATGGCAGCGGCCACACCATAGCGCCGCATAAAGTGAATTACCGCGCTAACATCTTTGCCCTGCATTTGCAGGGGGTAAGCGAAATTGCCGCCGTGGCAACCGTTGGCGGCATCCATGCCGAATTGACCCCGGGTAAGATAGCCATGCCACATCAAATCATTGACTACACCCATGGTAGAGACAGCACTTTTTTTGATGGCGTGGATTTACCGGTTAAGCACATTGATTTCACCGAGCCGTATTGCCCTAAATTGCGTGCAAAATGGCAGCAAGCCGCCAGTGCTATTGGTGAGCATTTGGTTGACCATGGGGTGTATGCCACCACGCAAGGGCCAAGATTGGAAACGGCAGCCGAGATAGACCGATTAGAGCGTGATGGAGCCACCATGGTTGGCATGACAGGCATGCCAGAAGCGGCACTCGCTAGGGAATTGGGCATCAGCTATGCCGTAATATGCCCGATCGCCAATCAGGCTGCTGGCCGTGGTAATAGCTTGCACAGCATACAATACGAAGCAGTGGTGGAAAACTTAACGCTGACCATGCGGCGCGTGCGTAACATCATCGTGCAATTGGTCAAGCAGGCTTAAAACATGGCTATTAAAGCCGTATTGCGCATGGGCAACCCCTTGTTATTGCAAGTCGCTACGCCCGTGCAGCAATTTGACAGCCCAGAACTGCACACCTTGATTGGCGATTTAGAAGACACCATGCGGCACATGAATGGCGCTGGCATTGCGGCACCACAAATAGGGGTCAGTTTGCGGGTGGTCATTTTTGGGCAAAAACCAACGCCAGAGGATGGCGTTAAACTAGTTAACCCACGCTACCCCGATGCCGATGCCGTGCCTTATACGGTGCTAATTAACCCGACATTGACGCCGATAGGCAATGAGCTGGAAGACGGTTGGGAGGGGTGCTTATCGGTGCCGGGTATGCGCGGTATTGTGCCGCGCTATACGCGTTTGCATTACAGCGGCTTTGATCAATATGGCCAAGCCGTGGATAGGCTAGTCAGTGGCTTTCATGCACGGGTGGTGCAGCACGAATGCGATCATTTGGATGGCATCTTGTATCCTATGCGTATCGTCAATTTAAAAGATTTCGGTTATACCGATGTTTTTTTCCCGAATCAGGATGTTCAAGACGATTAAATCTTTGCTATAATTCTGTTTCTCAAAAATCGTCAGTTGCAACAACGATTTTAATAGGAAGAGTGGCAGAGCGGTTTAATGCTACAGTCTTGAAAACTGTCGTGGGTGCGAGCCCACCGTGAGTTCGAATCTCACCTCTTCCGCCAACCGTACATTAAAAAAGCCGCTTAAAAGCGGCTTTTTTTATTTTAACTTAGCATGCTTATGGTTTTTTCTTAGGCGGCGTTGGGTTGCTGTTAATCGGTGAAACAGTGATGGTGATTTTTGATGCCATACTCAACGCGGAACCTTCGGTGACTTCCACCGTGGCGGATTTTTTAGCGTTGGTGAAGACCAATATGCTGTTTTTGGATTTTGAAGCGGATAGCAAGGTCCAGCCGGCTTGCGGGTAGCGTTCTAGGAAAAATGCGATGGAGTCGCTGGTTGTGTAAGGGCAAAGGATTTCCAAGCGGCCTACCCAGGATTCACCTTCACCCAATACCAATGAATTTTCATTCACTATGCGCGCGTCTTTGGGCAAAGGCATGTCGCCCAGCATGCTGGTGTTGAGTTTGCTGACATTTTCCGATTTATTGGCCAGCACACCGCCGTTGTTGACGCAGGCGGCAAGCCATAACGTGATTAAGCTTAAATAAAGCAAGCGTGAGAGTTTAATTTTAGTGCTCCAAAGCTGTTTAATGACAGGCCAATCATAACCCTAATTAAAATCCCGCGCCACTTTTTGATTGATGGACTAGGGTACCAATAGCAAATTCAGCGCTTACCTTTAGCGGGCATTTGGTGCTATCATGTGCGCCGTTTAAACTTTAGCGCAAGTGGCATTAAGCCGTTTTTAATTTATTACTAAATTGTTAGGAAATAACCATGAGTCAAATTACTATAGAACACAATCCATCAGAAGAAAAATTGAAAGCATTAGGCGTATCAAGCTGGTCCATCTGGGATTGCGCTCCGTCTAAATTTCCATTGGATTTTGGCATGACAGAAAGCGCTTACGTGCTTGAAGGCGAAATTCATGTAACCCCTCAAGGTGGCGAAAAAGTTGTGATTAAAGCCGGTGATTTTGTGGTGTTCCCTAAAGGCTTAAAATCCAATTGGGAAGTGGTTAAGCAGTTGAAAAAACACTACAAACACAGTTAATTTAAGTAGCTGTTTGTTATTAAAAAGCCTTGATATTTCAAGGCTTTTTTTGTTTTGTGTTGCGCTGATTGTTTACGCCCTTAAAGCACGCTCATTAATTTATCTTGCAAGCTGGCAATGTTTACTGAGCTTAATTTTTTGCCTTTTCTGGCTGAAATTAAAAAGCTGTCTTCGGCGCGGTTGCCCAGGGTGTTAATTTTGGCATTGTGCAACTCAATTTCTTGCGCTAACAATTGGTGCGCTAAACTAGCCAGCAAGCCGGGTCTGTCGTTGGCTACGATGTCCAATTTGTGATGGTGGGTATCGGCTTGCTCGCTAATCGTGATTTGCGTTGCTATGGGCATGTATTTGACTTGCCGACTAATGCGTCCTTTTAGCGGGGCACTGAGGGTGAGATTGGCGTCCAATTTTTTGCTTAATTCCAATTCAATGAATTTCAGCAAACCGCTGTAACTGACCGATTTACCTGATTGGTCAAGCACAATAAAACTGTCTAAGGCATAGCCATGGTCAGTGGTATAAATTTTGGCTTCGGCGATACCGTACGCCATGCTGTCAAAGAAGTTGCAAATACGCGCAAACAAATCATGTTGATCCCGGCTGTATATCATCACTTGTATGCCGTCGCCGCTAGGGCTTAAGCGGGCCCGCACTATGGGTTGTTTGGCATGCAGATGCGGGGTTAATAAACGGCTGTGCCAAGCGATTTCATCGCTCTCATAGCGTATCAGGTAATTTGCCCCAAACGCTTGCCACAGCTGCTCGTATGAATGGCTGCTTAAACCAAATTTGTTTAATTTTAATGACGCATCCAGCTTGCGAGCGGCTATCGCGTCCTCGCTGTAGCCTAATTGGTGGCTTAGAGCATGCTTGGTGGCATGGAAGAGGCTTTCTAACAAGCGGGCTTTCCAAGCATTCCAAACCAAGGGGCTGGTACCACGGATGTCAGCCACCGTGAGTAAATAAAGGGCCGTCAGGCGTCGCTCATTTTTCACAAACTGGGCAAAAGATTCGATCACCAGCGGGTCGGATAAATCGGATTTTTGTGCCGTTGATGACATGTTTAAGTGAGCAGCCACCAGCCATGCCACCAATTCCGTATCATTTTTATTCAAGCCATGCAGCTTGCAAAAGCGCCGCGCATCAATGGTGCCTAAGGTTGAGTGGTCGCCGCCTCTGCCCTTGGCAATGTCATGGAATAGGGCGGCCAAATACAGCAAATGCGGTGCATCGAACTGGCTAAAAAGTTGACTGCACAGAGGAAATTCGTGCTTCAGTTCGGGTTTTGCAAAGCGCCTTAGGTTAGCTAAGACATTCAAGATGTGTTCGTCTACCGTGTAAACGTGAAATAAATCGTGTTGCATTTGGCCAACAATCTTGCCAAAAGCCGGGATGTAACAACCCAAAATGCCGTATTGATTCATGGCACGCAGGGCATGATTCACGCCTTGATCTTGCGATAAAATTTGCATGAATAATTGTTTGTTTTGCGGCGATTGCCGAAAGTCGCGGTTGACCATTTTTTTTACACGCATCAGATTGCGTAGCAAGCTAGCGCTCATGCCGCTCAATTCCGAGTGCTGTTGCAGCAGTAAAAATGCCTCCAGTATGGCACTGGGCTGACGTTGCAGCAGGCTGGCGGTTTTAGCGGCCAATAAAGACCCGTGCGCTTCAAAGTGTGAATTAATAGGCGTAACCTTGCCGCCGTCTGTACCCAGGCTTTGCTGCAGTGTTTTTAATAAAATTTCATTCATTACCCGTATGTATTTGACGCTACGGTAATAACTTTGCATGAGCTGTTCGCTGGCCCGTTTAGAAGGCGTGTTTTGGTAGGCGAGGCTGTCAGCCAATTCATTCTGAAAGTCAAATAACAAACGGTCTTCGCGGCGTTTACTTAGAAAATGCAAACGTATGCGCAATAACTGCAGGTGTTTTTGGTGTTTCTGCATCAGCCTTGCTTCGGCTGCGGAAAGGATATTCTGCTTACGTAACAATGCCCAAATGCCATTGGCCGTTAATGGCTGCTTGCTTTGCCTATTTAGGCTACGCATCAACCACAGTATCATGTGCAGGTCGCGCAACCCCCCTGGACTTTCTTTAATATTGGGCTCTAAATTGTAAGCCGTGTCATTGAATTTAGCATGCCGTTGCTGTTGTTCTTGCAGTTTGGCTAGAAAAAAATCATTTAACGCATCGTGGCTATCTAAGGCGCATTTAGTTTGTGTGACAAATTCCGCATGCATGCCGCGGCTACCGGCTAAATAGCGTGATTCCATCAAGTTGGTTTGCACGGTGATATCTTTACTCGATTCTGTCGCGCATTCGCTCAGGCTGCGCACACTGTGACCGACATTGAGGCCTATGTCCCAAAGTTGCCCAATCAGCCTTTCTAGCTGGGCGTTGATAGACTTATCGTGGATAGCTGACTCTGGAATCAAAATCAGCAGATCAATGTCTGAGTAGGGGTAGAGCTCGCCACGGCCGTACCCGCCAACAGCAATCAAGCTGCAAGGCTCGGCAATCGCCGCTTGTGCCCATATGGCTTTAAGTAAACCGTCTATGAGTTGGCAATGCCGTTTGAATAAGCGCTGTTGCTGAGGTTGGCTTAAAAAATCGCTTTCCAATTCGCTCAAACCGGCTTTAAGCTGGCTGCGCCAAGCCGCAACCTGCTTATCCATTGCGCTGTTTTCAGTTATGGGAGTGGCGCTTGGCATGGAATGCCTATTGGGTTTAGCGTGCGCCAATAAAGCCGGGGGTGGCGGGCGAACCGTTTGACAGTGTCATTACCTCAAAGCCATTGTCTGTGACCAATATGGTGTGTTCCCATTGCGCCGATAAACTGCGGTCTTTGGTGACTATGGTCCAACCATCGGGCATTTGTTTGATGTCACGTTTGCCGGCGTTAATCATCGGCTCTATGGTGAACATCATGCCGGCTTTCAAGCTAAGGCCTGTGCCGGGTTTGCCGTAATGCAAAACTTGCGGTTCTTCGTGAAATACCTTGCCTATGCCGTGGCCACAGAATTCCCGCACCACGCTGTAACCACTTTTTTCAGCAAAGCTTTGAATGGCATGGCCAATATCGCCCAACGTGGCACCAGGCTTGACCTTATTGATACCTAACCACATGGCTTGGTAAGTGATTTCACACAAGCGTCTTGCTTGATTGCTGACTTCGCCGACGCAAAACATACGGCTGGTATCGCCGTGGTAGCCGTCTTTAATGACGGTAATGTCTATGTTGACAATGTCACCGTTCTTGAGCGCTTTATCACTGGGAACGCCGTGGCAAATTTGTTGGTTAATCGAGGTGCATATGGATTTAGGATAAGGCTTATGGCCGTCTGGGGCATAGTTAAGTGGCGCCGGTATGGCCTGTTGCACATCAACGATGTAATCGTGGCATAGCTTATCCAATTGATCCGTTGTGACACCGTGCACCACATACGGGGTAATGAAATCCAGCACTTCTGCGGCCAATTGGCCGGCAATTCGCATTTTTTCAATATCGTGTTGATTTTTAATAGTGATGGCCATATGGGTGACGTGAATTAATAATGACGCGATTTTAGCATAAACCAGCAAGGCATTTCGCTGGCCGTTTTAGGCGGCTGGCTGGTATGGTAAGGCCTCTGATTCAGCCACGTCACATGCGGCAAGAGAAAAAGCGGTAATAAGCTAGCAAAGTCAATCGCTTAATGGTAATATGCCGCCTCTGCAATTTATGCGGAAATGCAACTTCAATTGAAGCTGTAAATTTTACACACAAGCCTATCAAGGGTGCTTACGATTTAAGTCTTTGAATAAAGACGAATAAATCAAAGTGTTTGTGGTGTTGTGTGAATTGATAACCCTTTTGAAAAGAGAGAAATTATGTCCATCACTATGCGTGATATGTTAGAAGCCGGCGTTCACTTCGGCCATCAAACCCGTTACTGGAATCCCAAAATGGCACCGTTCATTTTCGGTGACCGCAACAAAATTCATATTGTTAACTTAGAAAAAACATTGCCTTTATTTGAAGAAGCGCTAAAGCACGTTCGTACTTTGGCTGCTAATAAAGGTCGCATTTTATTCGTTGGCACCAAACGTCAAGCGCGCGATATTGTAAAAGAAGAAGCGGTTCGCGCCGGTTGTGCCTACGTTAATCACCGCTGGTTGGGCGGCATGTTAACCAATTTTAAAACCGTTAAGCAGTCCATCAAACGCCTAAACGATTTTGAAGCCATGGTTTTAGATGGTAGCTTAGACAAATTTGGTAAAAAAGAAGCATTGGGCTACAAACGTGAAATTGAAAAATTAGAGCGTTCTATTGGCGGCATCAAGGAAATGGGTGGTTTGCCAGACGCCATTTTCATTATTGATGTTGGTCATGAAAGCGGTGCCATCACTGAAGCGGCTAAATTAGGCATTCCAGTGATAGGCGTGGTTGATACAAACAACTCACCTGATGGCGTTGCCTTTGTTATTCCTGGTAACGATGACTCCAGCCGTGCTATCCGCTTGTACGCACGCGGTGTGGCAGACGCGGTGCTTGAAGGCCGTAGCTCAGTCATTTCTGAGTTGGTTAAATCAGCGGCAGAAGAAACGGCCGAAGTGGCAGACATCGCCGCCTAA
>SXGU01368897.1_pt1 | contig 10922 bp, 12 predicted proteins | sample 3174531 | NCBI WGS metagenome assembly SXGU01 (sample SAMN11356863, study PRJNA531348) | freshwater metagenome | isolation source: freshwater sample F1-140 | place: China: Fuxian Lake, Yuxi | collected 2017-12-25
ACCATGATGCTTTGCAAAAACCCGCCGTAATCGACAAGAGATCCACGCCACATCACTTTGTCAACGGTAAACATCAAGCCCACTGGCGCATCAAAAAATCGAAAGTTACGTTGGTGCTGTTGGTGCATTTGGTCTTTATCAGCTTTGCCAATGCCTAACAAACCATACAAACCCCAACCGTTTTCGCGCCGACGGTCAATATACGGGCTCACCCATTTTTGGGGGTAGTAGTCGTACTCTTCTACATATTGCGCCGCGAGATCTGGATTTCCCCGCATCGCATCGTGAATCGAACACACTTTATCTACCAACGCATTTCGGCTATTGCCTTGCAATACATAGACCTTCCAAGGCTGACAATTGGTGCCTGAAGGAGCCCGGCTAGCCACTTTCAACAAAGACTCCAGCGTCTCCCGACTGACAGGTTGATTCGTAAAAGCCCGCGTGGACATGCGCGAGGTAATAGCAGCGTCAACGAATGTTGAATCAGAAGAGGCAGAACTCATAGAAATGATTCCAATGCGGTTTTAAGTTTTTCAGGAAGGGGCACAGGAACTCGCGTTGCGGCATCGACATACACATGGACAAAATGCCCCTGGGCTGCGGCAAGTTCGCTTTGTCCAAAAATGGCAAGTCCATAGCGTACGCTGGAAGTTCCCATTTTTTCTAAGCGAAGCCCCACTGTAATCGGCTCTGGAAAGGCCAATGGGGAAAAGTAGTTGCAATGGGTCTCCACCACCAAGCCAATCGTCTCACCAATGTGAATATCCAAAGCCCCCTGCTCTATCAAATAGGCATTCACCGCGGTGTCAAACCAGCTGTAGTAAACGACGTTATTGACGTGCCCATAGGCGTCGTTGTCGCTCCAGCGGGTGGTTACGGGACGCAACACGCGGTAAGCGCTTCGGTTTTCAGCTTGGGGTTTGTGCATACAGCAGATTAGACCTTTGATTGTGCCACTTCAAGCGGTAATTTTTGCGATAAAAACCATCTTTTAGCACGCTGCACTCCACATTCCTGAAAATATTTAGATTAAAAATACCAATGAAATCAATGACTTAGAAAAATATGTGACTTTTTTGCTGCATTGCAACAAAAAAGTCTTGCAAACCCAAAATTGCTGCTTATAATTCGCTCATGCTGCACTGCAACATATCAAGGCCAGGGGCCAAGTTACGGAGCAGATGGTGTTTTGAACTTTAACTTTTGGAGTATTTATATGTTGACCGTAGAACAAATCGTCGCCGCCCAACGCGCTAATGTTGAAACCCTTTTTGGCTTGACACACAAAGCTTTTGAAGGCGTAGAAAAAATCGTTGAATTGAACCTGACCGCTTCTAAAGCTGCTTTGTCTGAGGCTTCTGGCCACACACAAACCATGCTCAGCGTGAAAGACGCACAAGAATTGTTGGCTTTGCAATCTGGCTTGCTGCAACCTTTGAGCGAAAAAACAGCTGCTTACAGCCGTCACCTGTATGACATCGCGACCGGTGCTAGCTCTGAGTTCACTAAGTCTGTTGAAGGCCAAGCTGCTGAAGCTCAAAAGAAATTCGCTGCTTTGGTTGATAACGCTGCTAAAAACGCACCTGCTGGCTCTGAGTCCGCTGTTGCTGTGATGAAAAGCGCAATCTCTGCTGCCAACAACGCTTTGGAATCCGTACAAAAAGCGGTTAAGCAAGCAACTGAAGTGGCTGAAGCCAACTTCAATGCAGTGGCTGCCAGCGCAACCCAAGCAACGAAAACAACTACTGCTAAAAAACGTTAATTGAAAAGCAGCTTTGGAGTCGAAATAAATTTGAGCCTCCAAAGCAATGCAAGGGAAAACCCTGACATAATTTAGTCATTGAGAAACACCCGTGTTTCTAACCTGTTGTCTCCTCGGATTCTTTCGAAACCTCTAGGTTCAGGGATCCCTTCAAGGCCTCGTTGCAAAACGAGGCCTTTTTTTTCGATTGATTCACGCCACCCGTTAACGCGATTTAGCCGCAATAGCCAAACGCAACTGAGGTAAGGCTTGGAGCATGGCTTGGCGGCCGGCTTCTATCGACCGTTTACGCGAACTGAAGTCAGAACTCGAGACGCCTGTCAAAACCGGACGCACCACTACATCGGCGTCTTTGAGTTCAAATCCGTTGATACTTTTGCCCATGATGCTAAAAGTTTGCAACAAAACCTCAATCGTTCCGCTGGCCGAACTTGCCTCTGGTGGGCTTGAAATATCAACTGCAATCACCAACTCGGCCCCCATTTTTCTGGCTGCACGTACCGGAACCGGGGAGGATAATCCTCCATCGACATATTCATGGCCATTGATTTTCACGGGCGTAAAAACAGCGGGTACTGCGCTTGACGCACGCACCGCCGTTCCCGTATCGCCACGCTGAAACAACATGTCGTTGCCAGAATTGAGATCGGTCGCCACAATACCCAAGGGCAATGGCATCGCCTCAATGGGCTTTTGGCCAACCTGCGCGTTGACATACTTCGCCAAAGCCTCGCCGCGTAAAACACCACGGCCAAAAAACGGAAGTGTCCAATCCGCGATTGTGGACTCCTCCATGCTCTCCGCTACTTTTTGAAGTTGCGCGCCATTTTTCCCACTCGCATACAACGCGGCTACCAAACTCCCCGCCGATGTGCCGGTGACTAACACGGGGTTAATTCCTGCTTCTTCAAGCACTTGAATAACCCCGACATGGGCGAATCCTCTCGCCGCTCCGCCCCCTAGTGCCAAACCAATTTTGGGTGGGGTTTTAGGTGTTGCAACGCTGACTGTTGGAGCCAAGACGGGAGGCGTTGGTGGCGCACTTGCACAACCGAACAACAACATTGACGTCGTCCAAAGGAAAAATTGAAACAGCATTTTTTTCATGGTTTATTAAACAGGCCTGTGACACAATAGACTGCTACATAGTAAAGAAAAAGAGAACACACCATGTCCCGTCAAAGCATTTGGGCTACCAAGGTTGCAGCTCTTGTGCAATCAGGTAACAGCCAAGCGGCATTGGCGCAAATCAAAGTTGCACCCTCTGTCAAAGACGTCAAACAACTGCGTGACTTACTCTTAAAAAACAAACTTTTAGCGGCCAACCCGAATGTCGACAGCGCTACGTCCGATCAAATTGTGGCGCTTTCAGCGCCTCGCTTACACAGGTCCCCATAAATAGACTGAGACAGTCGGACGATTTTCCGCGCTTGTTTCAAATTTATGAAAGCCAATCCAACGCTTGCATATAGTCTGCGGACACCATCAAATCATCCCAAGATATTGCCAAACTTTTTGGCAACAACTTCCAGCGCCGCTCTTCGCTGGTCTCGCTGGCTTGCCAATGGCCTTTTAACTGCGCTTCAGTCAAGTCAGCAATAATCTCATCGATGGGAGAGGTTTCTCCTGGTTTGAGGGGTAAGGATTGGTTGCATAAAAGAACCAAATCACAACCCGCGTCAAGTGCAGCAATGGCGGCTTGGGTGTAACTCAACTGGCGGCCACCCAGCTGCCTTGCGGCAGCCATCGACAAATCATCGCTAAATATGGCGCCACTAAATCCCAACTCGCCGCGCAATACATCTTGGAGCCAAACGCGTGAGAATCCGGCAGGCCGAGAGTCCACTTTCGGATAGATCACATGGGCTGGCATCACGCTATCCAGAGCGGTTCCCAACCAACGGTAAGGTGCAGCATCATCCTTCAAAATTGCGGCGCGCGCTCGGCGATCTATCGCAGTGGCTACGTGTGAGTCCGCTTTGACAAAACCGTGACCGGGAAAGTGTTTTCCACAATTGCCCATGCCACTTTTTAAAAGCCCATGCATCACGCTTTTGGCCAAGAGACTCACGACCCGGGGGTCACGCGCAAACGCTCGGTCACCAATCACGCTGCTTTCACCATAATCCAAATCCAAGACGGGAGCAAAACTGAAATCCACACCGCACGCACGCAACTCGGAACCCAAAACAAAACCGCAGGCAGTTGCGGCTTGGGTGGCATCTAAGGGACCAGATTTTTTCCCCTTCTGAGGCGCATCCATCCACATTTGGCCCAAAGCACGCATGGGTGGCAAGTGGGTAAATCCATCATTCTTAAATCGCTGCACACGCCCACCCTCGTGGTCAACGCAAATTAAAAGATCTGAGCGCAAACGCTTAATGCTGCTACATAAGGCGGTGAGTTGGGTCCGGTTTTCCCAATTTCGAGAGAACAAAATCAAACCACCAACCCAAGGATTTTGGAGTCTTACGCGGTCCACTTTAGTGAGCTTGGTACCGGCAATATCAATAATGAGCGGGGCGTGAAATGTCATGGTTTAGATGGGCTCGTTTCGACGACACAAAAACTCGCGGCATAGTCTGTCTCATCGGTCACAGTGACGTGGGCACGGAGTCCTTTGGATTCAAACCACAGTTTAAGTTCGCCATGTAACACGATAAAAGGCGCACCACTGGCATGGTTGGCAATTTCACAGGATCGCCATGTCATAGGCATGCGCATGCCCAAACCAATCGCTTTACTAAACGATTCCTTGGCGCTAAAACGGGTCGCAAGGTAGCGCACGCCTCGCTCGGGCCAGCGCGCAGTTCGCGTCTTCCAAACGAGAAACTCTTGGGGACTTAAAACTTTGGCAGCAAAACGCTCACCATGGCGCTGCAAACTGGTACGGATTCTGCGAACATCACAGATGTCGGTGCCCAGTCCGTAAATCATGGTCGAAGGCAGTGCAAGTATTGCTTCACCGTCTCGGTGTAGCCTAGTTCCAACGCATCGGCAATGAGCGCGTGGCCAATGGATACTTCACTCACTCCGGGTACCGCTCGAACAAATGCAGCCAGGTTGTCGCGGTTCAAATCATGCCCCGCATTTACACCAAGCCCCACAGCCAAAGCAGCTCTGGAAGTGTTAGCAAAGCGATCGAGTTGGGTCGTTTGCGCGGGTGTTCCCCAAGACGCAGCGTAGGGTTCGGTATAGAGCTCCACCCGGTCTGCGCCTATGGCTTTGGCTTGCGCCATCGCATCAGGCGTCGCATCCATAAACAAACTCACCCGCAGTCCCCAAGCGTGTACTTGAGCAATCAAAGGGCGAAGGCGATTGACGTCTTGAGGAAAATTCCAACCATGGTCGCTGGTAAATTGCCCTTCGCCATCAGGGACAAACGTGACTTGATGAACTGGTAGTTTGCGTGCGATCAAATCTGCAACACAGTCCATCAGGTTATGCAGTGGGTTGCCCTCAATATTGAACTCTTTAGCTGGCCATTTCGTCATTAAATGGGCGAGTTCAAGGACGTCGTCTGGACGTATGTGGCGTGCATCTGGGCGGGGGTGAACCGTGATACCGCTGGCACCCGCTTGAAGGCACAAAGTAGCTGCACGCGTGACGCTCGGGATACCCAAATGCCGGGTATTTCGGACCAATGCCACTTTATTGAGATTGACGGACAGTGCAGTTGAATGGGTTGTCATAACAAGGGGATCAAGCGTCAGAGAGATTGGATATCCAACATCATTTGCCGCGTTCTTAGGGTTTTTACCCCGCTATGGTAGTGCAGGAGCGTCCGGAGCTGGGGCTTGAGTGCATTGCTCAAAGCGGCACAGGTACGTAAAGTCGTTGTGAAGGGCACGCTGCTGTCAAGCGTCGCTTGTAATTGGGACCACTGCGCACCACTTAAGCTGGCGCGATCGTCGTCGTGCGCCAAGCGCAGCCCGCCTTCTGGAACCAAGGTGTACTGATGGGTAGGTTGCAAATCACCGAGAGTCATGGTTTGCGCGTTCAGTTGCGGCAGCAAGCCTACTTCCCGCAAAAGAAGAAGTTCAAAGGAACGCAGCGCGGCTTCTAATACTTCTCCATGCGCACTGGCAATGACTTCCACAACATTGGCATACGCATCAAACAAATTGGTATGTGGATCGTCGCGGGCTAGCAACGTCATGACCAACTCATTGATGTAGTAACCGGAAAGTAGTGCCTCTCCTGAGGGCATCGCATATCCGCCCTGCCATTCGGCGCTCTTTAATGTTCGGATTTCCGCATCGCCGCCAAAGGCCAGATGCAAGGGCTGCAAAGGCAGCAAGATCGGCCTGAAACTTGAACTCGGCCGCTTCACGCCTTTGGCGATTAAAGCGATGCGTCCGTGGTGCCGCGTAAAAACTTCCAAAATGAGGCTGGACTCACTCCAGTCGTAGCGGTGCAGTACAAATGCCGGTTCGTCTGCGATTCGCCGGGTGGCCATTTACTCGTATCCAAACGAGCGTACACGTGCCTCATCGTCCGCCCAACCGGATCGCACTTTGACCCACATTTCGATAAAAACTTTGGCATCAAGAAGTTTTTCCAACTCGACGCGGGTTTCCGTGCCAATGCGTTTGATCCGCTCCCCTTTGTCGCCAATCACCATGGCCTTGTGACCGTCACGCTCCACCACAATAGTTGCGGCAATACGCAGAAGGCGTTTTTGCTTGCCCCGGCCGGCTTCTTCTTCAAACTTATCGATCACGACCGTGGAGGTGTAAGGCAGCTCATCGCCTGTGAGTCGAAACAGTTTTTCACGCACGGTTTCACTGGCTAAAAATTTCTCACTGCGATCTGTCAGTTCATCTTCGGCGTACCACCAGGCTTGCTCGGGCAGGTATTTTTCACAGATTCCCAACATCCGCTCGATATCCTGGGCATTTTTAGCGGACATCGGAACAAACTCGGCAAACGCGTGACGTTGCTGCATCTCCTGCAACCAGGGGGCAATATCTGCTCGGCGGTTGACTTGGTCGAGTTTGTTGGCAACTAGCAATGTAGGTACTTGTTTGCTCAGGAGCGCCAATACTTTGGCATCGGCTTGGTTAAACATGCCTGCCTCCACCACAAACAAAATCAGATCAACATCACCCACCGCACCCACGACGGTTTTATTCAAAGATCGGTTGAGTGCGTTGTTGTGGCGTGTTTGAAAGCCTGGGGTATCGACGAATACAAACTGGGTTGCACCGCGGGTATGCATCCCCGTAATACGGTGGCGGGTGGTTTGTGCTTTGCGCGAGGTAATGCTGATTTTTTGCCCCACCAGCGCATTCATCAGTGTCGATTTGCCTACATTGGGCTTACCCACGATAGCAACCAAACCACAGCGTTGGCCCTCTAAGCCTTGGGTGCCGGGCGCTACGGCGCGAACGGTGGTTTTGAGCAAGCCTTCGAGCATGCTGTCCAACGCATCGGCCGTTTGGACTTCTCCATCTTGCACAGGTTCTTGCACAGGTGCAACTGGAAGGGGTTTATTTTTCTTTGAAACCGTCATAGCCCCGCCTTTGAATGAATGGTTTGCAGCATGGCTGCGGCAGAGGCCTGTTCAGCGGCACGGCGCGATCCGCCAATACCGCGTTCGGTCAAATGCATTTCTGGAATTTCACATTCCACATCAAAACTTTGCTGGTGCGCGGCGCCTAAAACACCGACCACCCGGTACTCCGGGAGTTTCAATTTCCGACCTTGAAGCCATTCTTGCAACTCGGTTTTGGGGTCTTTGCCAATCGCATCCATCTGCGGGTTAATGTCAACAGAAGCATATAGGCGCTGAACCAAGGCTTGGGCTTTAGCAAATCCAGCATCTAGGTAAACCGCCCCAATGAGAGACTCCAATGCGTCCGCTAATATTGAAGCGCGTTTTTGTCCCCCCGAGCGCATTTCGCCTTCGCCTAACTTGATGACCAGGGGCAAACCCAAATCCACCGCAATTTTGTGCAAAGTGTCTTGCTTAACCAAGTTGGCACGCACCCGCGATAGATCGCCTTCAGGTAAATCAGAGAGACGTCGGTAAAGCAAATCCGACACAGCCAAGTTCAATACCGAGTCACCCAAAAATTCAAGCCGCTCGTAGTGGTCCGCAGAAAAACTTCGATGCGTGAGCGCACGCTCGAACAGCGTGGGATCGGTGAATTCGTGCTGCAAACGCTGTTGCAACTCTAATTTATGCGTACTCACTTTATGGCAGCTTCAATGGAATGACCCAATACGCTTGAGATTTCCGAAATTCATCCAAACAAAGAAGGCTTTACCCACGATATTTTTTTCAGGCACAAAGCCCCAATAGCGCGAATCCATGGAGTTATCACGGTTGTCCCCCATCATGAAGTAATGGCCGTCAGGAACTTTGCAGGTGACGCCCTCAATGGTGTAATTGCAAGCCTCAAAGCCGGGGAATGTTTCTACTCCAGGGATAAATGCAGGGCGGTCGTCGTCGTTAAGTAGACGGTGGGGCTGTGCTCCGAGCGCTTCTTGGTACTGCTTGAAGTAGCGCATGGAATCTTCATCAAAGAACTCAGGGACCGACTGGGTTTCAACGGTTTTGCCATTGATCGTCAGACGCTTATTAAGGTACGAGACCGTATCGCCTGGCAAGCCTACGACGCGTTTGATGTAGTCCAAACTGGGCTTGGGCGGGTAGCGAAACACCATGACATCACCACGCTGGGGTTTTTCACCGTCTGTGATTTTTGTATTGATGACCGGAATTCGCAAGCCATAGTGAAATTTATTGACCAGAATTAAGTCACCCACCAAAAGCGTTGGGATCATCGAACCTGATGGAATTTTGAAAGGTTCGACCAAAAAAGACCGCAAGAAAAAAACCGAAATGATGACAGGAAATAGTCCTGCGGTCCAATCCAGCCACCAAGGCTGGGCCAGAATATGGGCCTGCGCTTGGGCAATATTTCCATCGACTTGGGTGATGCCCTGCTTCAACAAGTTAGCCCGACGCTCCGTGTCATTGGCTTCCAACTGGGCTGCCGCTTTTTGTCGTGCTGGCCAAAAATACAAACGCTCGGCAATCCAATACAGTCCGGTGATAGACGATGCAATGAAAAGCAGCAAGGCGAAGTTTCCTTCGACATAACCCACATACCACGAGCCTATGTAGGCTGCAAAAGCAGCCAGTACAAAAGAGGTAAGTACTTGCATTAGTCTTCCACCTGCAAAATCGCCAAGAATGCTTCTTGCGGAACTTCTACGGATCCAATTTGTTTCATGCGTTTCTTACCTGCTTTTTGTTTCTCTAAAAGTTTGCGCTTGCGTGAAATGTCGCCGCCATAACACTTGGCCAAAACATTCTTTCGCAAGGCTTTGATTGTCTCACGCGCAATGATGTTGGCACCGATGGCGGCTTGAATGGCAACGTCATACATTTGCCGCGAAATAATCTCCCGCATCTTGCCCACCACTGCGCGGCCTCGGTAGGTGGCTTGGCTGCGGTGAACAATGATGGATAAAGCATCGACCTTCTCACCGTTGAGCAAAATATCAACCTTAACGACATCAGCGGCGCGGTACTCTTTGAACTCGTAATCCATAGAGGCGTAGCCCCGACTGACCGATTTAAGTTTGTCAAAGAAATCGAGAACAATTTCACCCAAAGGCATTTCATAGGTGAGCATCACTTGCCGCCCGTGATAGGCCATATTCATTTGCACGCCGCGCTTTTGGTTAGCCAGCGTCATGACCGAGCCGACATATTCTTGGGGCATGTACAAATGCACGGTCACGATGGGCTCGCGTACTTCTTCCAACCGGCCTTGGTCAGGCATTTTGGAGGGGTTTTCTACCATGCGCACGGTTCCATCGGCTTGAACGACTTGGTACACCACGCTTGGCGCAGTGGTAATGAGGTCTTGGTCAAACTCACGTTCCAAGCGCTCTTGAACAATCTCCATGTGCAACAAGCCCAAAAAGCCACAGCGAAACCCAAAACCCAGCGCTTGGGATACTTCTGGCTCATAGTGCAAAGACGCATCATTGAGTTTGAGTTTCTCCAGACTGTCGCGCAAGCCCTCGTATTGGTTGGCCTCGGTAGGGTACAAACCCGCAAATACTTGGGGTTGTATTTCTTTAAAGCCGGGCAAGGCCATAGTCGCAGTCGCTGCCGCGCCGCCACTACCCTGCTTGATCAAGGTAATCGTGTCGCCGACTTTCGCAGCCTGCAACTCACGAATACCCGCAATGATGTAACCCACCTCGCCAGCCTCGAGGGACTCACGCGGTTGGTTGGCTGGGGTAAAAACGCCGAGGTTGTCTGCGTTGTACATGGTCCCGGTGGCCATCATTTTGATGCGCTCGCCCTTGGCCAAACGCCCATCGACGACCCGCACCAACATCACCACGCCTACGTAGCTGTCAAACCAACTGTCAACAATCATGGCCCGCAAAGGGCCTGCAGGCTTGCCTTTGGGCGCAGGAATTTTGGCGACAATTGCTTCCAAAATTTCTTCAATGCCCATTCCGGTTTTGGCCGAGCAGGGAATCGCTTCGCTGGCATCTATCCCAATGACGTCTTCAACTTCTGCGCGTGCATTGTCAGGGTCCGCATTGGGCAGATCCATCTTGTTGAGGACAGGCACCACTTCCACTCCGAGCTCTAAGGCGGTGTAGCAATTGGCAACCGTTTGGGCTTCAACACCTTGGCTTGCGTCGACAACCAAAAGTGCCCCTTCGCAGGCCGAAAGCGAGCGACTCACCTCGTAGGAAAAATCCACGTGGCCCGGCGTATCAATCAAATTCAAGTTATAGACTTGACCGTCTTTGGCTTTGTACTTCAACGCCGCGGTCTGCGCCTTGATAGTTATCCCGCGCTCTTTTTCAATATCCATCGAGTCCAAAACCTGCGCCTCCATCTCTCTTTCCTGCAGTCCACCGCAACGCTGAATCAAGCGATCTGCCAACGTTGATTTGCCATGATCAATGTGCGCAATGATGGAAAAATTTCTGATGTGATTCATCAACGAAAACGCTTAAGTGATTGAATTAGAAAGGCGGGGGTAAAGAAAAAAGGGCGCGTCGAATTCTGACGCGCCCTGAACCAACAATCATTGGCAACTGCGAGAGTTGGAGCTTCATTGTAGGCAAAAAGTCCTGAAAGCAAAGCAAGAAAAGCAGCATGTCGGTGTCG
>SXGU01225098.1_pt1 | contig 10918 bp, 10 predicted proteins | sample 3174531 | NCBI WGS metagenome assembly SXGU01 (sample SAMN11356863, study PRJNA531348) | freshwater metagenome | isolation source: freshwater sample F1-140 | place: China: Fuxian Lake, Yuxi | collected 2017-12-25
CGCGCAAACGGTCGAGCAGCGTCGCCAGCGCGAAGTGGGTCAGGTTGGGCTTGATGACACCTGAATCAAGCTTGGAGAGTCCAAGCAACTCGTTGAACAGCGCTTCGAGCGCCTGCACCGAACCGTTGATGCTGGAAACCAGTTTTGCGCTCTCCGCGTCATGCACCTTGCCGGCAAGCGCCGCGGCGAACAGTCCCATCGCGTGCAGCGGCTGGCGCAGGTCATGGCTCGCCGCGGCGAAGAACCGCGCCTCGGCCTGCGCGGCGCCCTCGGCGCGCTGGCGCGCCGCGTCGGCGGCGAGCCGCTCCTCGCGCAGGCGCGCGACAAGGTCGAGGTTCTCCAGGCGCTGCGCGATCGAGTCCGCGATCAGCTTCGCCTGGTGCCGGCCCTGCACCAGCGTGAAGGCGAGGAACAGCCCCATGCCGATGGCGATCGCCCATTGCTCGCGCGTGCCTTCCAGCATCGCGCGGAGCGTCACCGGAAGCAGCAGCGGCACGAGGTAGGCGACCTGCGCCGGGCGGTGGAAGGCGTTGCCGGCGACCACGCCGGCCGCGATGCCGCACAGCATGATCAGCCAGAACGCCTGCAGCAGCGGTTGCGCGGCATTGAACATCAGCACGCCGCCCCCGCCCCAGACGGCGCCGCTCGCGAACATCGCCAGCGTGCAGCGCGACGCCCATTGCGCGGCGTGTTCGCGCCGGGCCGGGTCGCGTTTCCAGGCCGCGTGCAGGCCGAAGCGCAGCGCGAGGCTCGCGGCCACCGCGGCGAGCCAGCCCCACAGCCAGGGCGCGGGAGCGCTGGACCACATCACGGCGCCGGCGACCACCGCGAGGCCGCCGTTGGTGCGGCCTGCGCCCGGCGCCTGCGCGTAGAAGGCCTCGATCCGTTCGGGCAGCAGCTTGTCGTGCATCCGCACCCGGGAATCCGCTAGCGCCGCTCGGGCAGCAGGCCGATGCGCTGCGCCGCGATCACGGCCTGGGTGCGGTTGGCCGCCGCCAGGCGCTCGAAGATCGCCGTGAGGTGGGATTTCACCGTGCGCTCGCTGATGCCGAGCCGGTTGGCGATGCGCTTGTTCGGCATGCCGTCGCCGAGCAGCGCGAGCACTTCGTATTCGCGCACCGTGAACGCGCCGCGCGCGGTGCTCGCAGGGGCGGCAGCGGGCGGCGCCGCCGAGCCGAGGAAGCGCACCTCGCCCGCGACAACGGCGGCGAGCGCCTCGAGCAGTTGCTCCAGCGTCGCCGACTTGGGGATGAAGCCCGAGGCGCCCCGCTCTCGCGCCCTGGCCGCCGCGGCCGCGGCATCATCGACCCCGGACATGAGCACGCGGGCCACCAGCGGGAAGCGCTCGCCGAAGGTGGCCAGCGCGGCGTAGCCGTCTTCACCCGGCAGGTGGACGTCGATCAGCGCGAGTTCGACCTCGGGATGCCGTTCCAGCCGCTGCAGGCCGCCCGCCACCGACTCGGCGACGAGGATGCTCGCGTCGGGCCAGCGCGTGCGGACAGCCGACGCGATGCCTTCGCCGAACAGCGGGTGGTCGTCGACGATGAGGATGCCGAGCAAGTCCTGTCGCGTACCGGGGTACGCCTCCCTTTCGTACAGTAGTCGCCCGATTGTACGGTGCCTATGCTGCTGCTGCGGCGGGAGCACAATACGTGTGTTCCACAATGCCGCACCAAGGGGGATGCCGTGGCCGACGACGACAGCAGTTCCAGCGATTCCTTCACCGAAACGACCTCCGAGGGCTGGTTCTCGAGGCTCGGCGGCGCGATCAAGGGCGTGCTGCTCGGCATGGTCCTCGCGATCGCGGCGTTCCCGCTGCTGTTCTGGAACGAAGGCCGCGCGGTCCGCACCGCGAAATCGCTGGCCGAGGGACGCGGGGCGGTCGTCACCGTGTCGTCCGAGCGCGTCGACCCGGCGAACGAAGGCAAGCTGGTGCACACCACCGGCCGCGCGAAGACCGCGGACACGGTGGCGGACCCCGTGTTCGGTGTCGCCGACAAGGCGCTGCGCCTGAAGCGCAAGGTCGAGATGTACCAGTGGAAGGAAACCTCCAAGAGCGAGAAGCGGGAGAAGGTCGGTGGCAGCACCGAGACCACCACCACCTACAGCTACAGCCAGGAATGGTCGGAAGCGCTGATCGACTCCTCGCGGTTCAAGCAGGGCTCCGGACACCAGAACCCGCAGTCGATGCCGCAGAAGAGCGCGCAGTGGAACGCTGCGAAGGTGACTGTCGGCGGCTACACGCTGTCGCCGTCGCAGGTCGAGCGCATCGGCGGCGATGAACCGCTGTCCGTGGCCGGGGTGCGGCCCAAGGCCGACCTCGGGCGCCCGGTGCGCGAGCACGCGGGCGGTTTCTACGCCGGTGCGAATCCGGATGCGCCGAGGGTCGGTGACCTGCGGATCACGTTCACCAGGGTGGGGGAGACGGACGTCACCGTGGTGGCGAAGCAGGCCGGCGCGAGCTTCGAGCCCTACCGCGCGAAGGCCGGTTCCACGGTGGACCTGCAGCGCAGCGGCATCGCCAGCGCCGACGAGATGTTCTCCAGCGCCGAGGCCTCCAACGTGACGCTGACCTGGATCCTGCGCGCCGCCGGCCTCGCGCTGATGGTCATCGGGATCGGCCTCTTCCTGCGTCCGCTGTCGGTGCTGGCGAGCGTGCTGCCGATCCTCGGCGACATCGTCGGCGCCGGCACCGGCCTGATCGCGCTGCTGCTGGGCGGCCTGCTGTCGGTAGTGACCATCGCCATCGCCTGGATCGCGTACCGGCCGCTGCTCGGCATCGGCCTGCTCGTGGTCGCGGGCGGGCTTGCCTACGGCGCTGTCCACCTCGTGCGCAAGGCGCGCGCGAGCCGACCCCTCACCAGCGCGGCCGCCGCTTCTCGTTGAACGCGGCCAGGCCTTCCTGCGCGTCATCGGTGGCGATGATGTTGCAGATGGTCTCGACCACGTTCTCGATGGCGCGGCGGTACTCGAAGTCGTTCTGGCGCATGAACGAGTCGCGCGCCAGCTGCATCACCACCGGCGACTTGGCGGCGAACTCCCGGGCCAGTTTCCTCGCCTCGGCCATGACCTGGTCCTGCGGCACCACGCAGTTGACGAGCCCGCGCCGCTCGGCCTCCGCGGCGCTGATCGAGCGCCCGGAGAACAGCAGCTCGAAGGCCTTGTGCCGGCCGATCTGCCGCGGCAGGTGGACGAAGTGCATCGCCGGGATCACGCCGACGTCGATCTCGGGGTAGGCGAGGCTCGCGGTCTCGCTGGCGATGATTACGTCGCAGGACACGGCCAGCGTCACGCCCGCGGCACGCGCGGGCCCCGTGAGCGCGGCGATTGTCGGCTTGCCCAGCCGGTACTGCAGGTCGTGCATCTCGAAGTACAGCTTCTCGAGGAATCGGCGCAGGTCCATGCCGGTGCCGCCGCGGATCATCGCCAGGTCCATGCCGGCGCTGAAGGCGTTGCCGAACGCGCTGGTCAGGATCACGGCGCGCACGCCGGGGTCGGCCTTGGCCTTGCGGTAGGCGGCGTTGATGTCCTCCACCAGCGCGTGGTTCAGCGCGTTGACGGGGGCGCGGGTCATGGTGATCTCCGCGACGCGGTCGCGGACCTCGTACTGCAGCTGCGTGAAGCTCATCGCGGGTCAGGCTCCCGTATGGTGGTGATAGACCGCCTCGATCTTGTTGCCCGAGGGATCGCGCAGGAAGGCGGCGTAGTACTGCGGATGGTAGTCGCGCGGACCGGGTGCGCCGTCGCTCATGCCGCCCGCGGCGAGGCCGGCGGCGTGGAACGCGTCGACCTGCGCGGCCGATGCGGCGCGGAAGCACCAGTGGCGTCGCGGGTCGGCCGACGCCGCGGCAGATTCGAGGACGCTCAGGTAGGTGTGGCGGTCGTCATGCGGGCGGTTGCGCTCGCCGAAGCCGATCGCGTCGGCGCGGTCGTAGGCCTCGACCGCGCCGAGTGCGGCCATCACCGCGCGATAGAAGGGCTTTGCGCGCGCAAGGTCGGGAACGCTGATCGAGACGTGGTCGAGGAGCTGCATGGCAGGTCTTCAGCGGGGATCGGCCAGCCATTTTCTCAGGCGCCCGTAGACCGCGGGGCTGTCGAGCAGGCCGAGGTGTGAAACGCCGCGCGCCACCCACTGGCGGTTCTTCGGGAATGCGAGGCACCGGGCGGCAGCCTTGTGGCGCCCCAGCGCGCTGTCGAGCGGCACCAGTCCGTCGCCCAGCAGCCGTCCCTTGAGCCCGTCGATCGTGGCGCCGACCGCATAGCAGCGCGTGCCCACGGGCAGCGGCAGGTGCGTCCGTGAGTCGCGCGTCCGCGCGAAGCGGTCGCGCCCGTGCCAGTCCTCGTCGAGCAGGTTGCCGTGCCTCAGGTCCGTGATGCCGGCGCTGCGCACATTGCCGAGCCGCGCGAAAGGCGACGCATAGGGCATCGCGCCGAGCGCGATGTCCACCCAGTTCCCGCCGCGCTCCAGCGGCGCGCCGTGGTGCGGCGTGCCGAGGAACACGGCGCGGGACAGCATCCCCGGCCAGGCGTGCCCGGATTGCGCGCCGTAGTGGCAGGCGCTGCGCGCCACCAGTCCGCCCATGCTGTGCGCGACGATGACGAGTTCGCGCACCCGGGAGCCCGCGACGAGCTTCTCCAGCAGCGCGGCGAACGCGCGGCCGTTGGTGGATACATGCAGGCCGGTGTTGTAGCGCAGGTATGCCACCTCGCAGCCCAGGTCGCGGGCCAGCGCGGCGCCATGGTCGTGGCCGTTGCGATGCCACTGTCGGTCGCCCATGCACAGCCCGTGCACCAGCACGACCAGCCGGCGCCGGCGCGGCGAGGGCGTGAACGGCAGTCCGTTGCGCCGCAGCGCCATGGGGATGGCGAGCGGATTGCCGCTTGCCGCGAGATAGTCGCCGAGCACGCCGTTCAGCGCGGCATGCACCGCGTCCCGCTCCGGCGAGGACTCTCGGCCCTTCAGCGCCGGTTGCAACAGGGCGAGCAGCGCGTCGACGCCGCCGCCCACCAGCCGCGTGACGCCGCGCACGCTGCGGTAGACCAGCCCCGTGATGCCGCGCGTGCCGGCCGGGCGCGCGATCGACGCATGCATCGCCTCGACCAGGTCGGTGAGCCCGACGGTGGCGTCCTTCGCCAGTCGCGCGTAGCCGCGGAGGTCGGAAGGCTGCACGTCAGCCCTCGCGTCCGTCGAGCTTCGCCCGGATGCCGGCGCGCCAGGCCGGCGAGAGGCACTCCTCCTCCAGCGCGCTGGCGAGGATGCCTCGCGTGTCGCGTTCCTTCGACAGGATCAGCGCCTCGAAGAGCCGGTCGATGCGGATGCCGCGGCGGCCGCGCCGCACCGGTTCGACCTCGTCGCCCGCCTCGACCGCGCCTTCCTCGAGCACCATCAGGTAGCAGCCCGTGCGCAGCGACTTCGCGAACTGCTTCGGCACTTTCGGGTCGCCGAGGCGCAGGCCGAGCTTGAAGCAGGGCACGCGCGGCTGCGTGACCGCGAAGCGCGCGCCGCCGATGCGCCATTCATCGCCGAGGAACACCTGCGACTCGTCGAGTCCCTCGATGGTCAGATTCTCGCCGAAGCTGCCGTGCGCGAGATCGTCGCGGCCGAGCTGTTCCCGCCACCACGCGTAGTGGTCCGCGGAATACGCGTACACCGCCATGTGCTCGCCGCCGTGGTTCTCCAGGTCGGCCTGGCCGTCGCCCTCGAGGTTGGTGCGTCCGGCGCGGACCGGGCCGGCGACCGGCTGCTTGAAGATGCCGGTGCGAACCATTTCCTTGCCGTCCCTGACGAACGTGGGTTGCGCGACGCAGATCGTAGCGAGGCGCATCCGCTGCCCTAGATGCCGAAGAGTGTCGCGGCGGTCTTGCCGAGCACCCATTCCTTGTCGGCCTCGGAGATTCCCGAGTCGTCGACGATGGCCAGCGACCGGGTGTAGATGTCCGCGGGGGTTTTGAGGGCCGCCCAGGTCTGCTCCCAGTCGGTGCCGAAGATGACGCGGTTGGCGCCGATCTCGGCCACCGCGCGGGCGACGTGCTCCGGCTTGCTCTGCACGGTGTCGAGGTACACGTTGTCGTGCTTGAACGCGATCAGCAGGCAGGTTTCGAACAGCGCATCGTAGCCGCGGCCCATCTTGGTGATGATGAAGGGCACTTCAGGGAAGCGCTCCGCCAGGTCGTCGACGAAGGAGGGAATGCCGTGATAGATCGGCGTGCCGAACTGCGTCCATGCGGTCTGGAACATGATCGGCATGCGGTGCGGGGCGAGGACCTCCAGCAGCGGCACCAGGTCGCGGGCGATCTTGTCCGGCGCCGATTCCGAGCTGAAGCGGCCCACCCGGATCTCGCCCATGCCCTTCAGGCCGAGGTCCTTGACCCAGTGGTCCATGCTGCGCGCGAGCTCCTCGTAGTCGAGCGCTTCCTGCGGGCCGGAGATGCGGGTGTTGTAGACCGGCCGGAACAGGCCGACGAAGCGGTCGGGGTGCCGGCGCACCGCCTGCGCCACGGCCTCGTTGGTGCCGATCCCCCTCGACTGCACCACGGCCTTGTCGATGCCGGCGGCGTCCATCTGCCCGAGCATCTCCTCGGTGAGATCGTCGGTGCCCTTGAGCATTTCCTTGAAGATCTCAGGGTGCCGCCGGCGCAGCAGGATCGGATCGCGCACCGACTGGATCTCCTTGCTCAGGTCCAGCCCGCGGTTGCCGAACGGATGCGTGTGCGCGTCGATGATCGGGTACCCGCGGTCCTGCCTCGGGCGGGAAGCTCCCGCCGGTGTTGCTGCCGCCATGTCGGCTCCTCAGTCGTGGACGCGGACCAGTATTGGAACCGCGGATTGCCGTGTCAAGCGCAGGCTCATGTTCGTACCGGGCCCGTCAGTTCCACGTCGAAATGGACCACGTCGCCGCGGTAGACGATCTCGCCGACGTAGAGCACCACGCCGGCGCGGTCGGTGACCACGCAGCGCGCCTCGACCGTCGGCGCATTCATCGCCAGCCGCAGGTGCCGCGCTGCCTCGATGTCCGCCGCGCCCACGGAGAACGTCTGGTGCGCGCGCGCGACGCGGTCGCCGGCGAGCTCGAGGAGGACGGCCAGCGCGACGCGCTTGCCGAAGCGGCGAGGCGCGCGGCGATAGACCGCGTCGGCGACATGGACGCTGGCGAGGCCGAACGGCTCCTTGCGGCGCATCTGCAGCGACCGCAGGTAGGCATAGGCGGGCGCCGGCGTGCCATCGTCGGGGCCGATGCGCGGCCGCGGCGGGTGGGGCGTGCGCAGCAGGTGCGGCACGTTGTCGCGGATTGGCGCGATCAGCCCCTCCCAGTCCGTGGCCAGGCGCAGCCAGCGATCGTTCTCCGGCGCCTTGGTGACGAACGTGCCTTTTCCCTGGTGCGCGCGCAGCAGCCCCTCGCGAGCCAGCAGCTCGATGGCCTGGCGGACGGTGACGCGCGCGACCTGGAACTCCTCCTGCAGTTCGGCCACCGTTGCGATCCTCGCTCCGACGGGCCAGCGGCCCTCGCGTATGCGCCGCCGCAGCGCGGAGGTGACCTGGAGGTAGCGGGGCACGCGCTGCTCGGCGGTGCGCGCGCCGGCCTTCCCCTTCTTCCCCGAAACGGTGCGTCTCACCATGGTGGTGCGGCGATTCTGCGGGCAACCGGAAGCGCGCGCAACAGCGTTGCGTGCGTTGCGAGGCCGGGGACGATGTGCGAGACTCGTTGCGCCACTCGTCCTAAACATGAGACGAGTCTTCCCGACGTGCAACGGACCCGAGGGCCACGCCATGACCAAGCTCCTTCCCGCCTTCCTGCTTCTGCTCGCCGGCATCGCGCAGGCGCACGCGCAGTCGTATCCGTCCAGGCCGGTGCGCATCATCATCCCGTTCGGTCCCGGCGGCGCCGCCGATTCGCTGCCTCGGCTCATCGCGCCGAAGCTCACCGAGGCCTGGGGCCAGCCGATCGTCATCGAGAACCGCACCGGCGCGGCCGGCAACATCGGCATGGAGGCCGGCGCGAAGGCAGTGCCCGACGGCTACACGCTGACCTCGGCGCCGGTCGGCAACCTGGCGATCAACCCGCAGATCTACTCCAAGCTCGCCTACGACGTGTTCAAGGACTTCACGCCGATCTCGCTGATCGGCTCCGTGCACAACGTGCTGGTGGTCAATCCGTCGGTCCCCGCGCAGTCGCTCGGCGAGTTCGTCGCGCACGCGAAGGCCAACCCCGGCAAGCTCAGCTTCGGCTCCGGCGGCGTCGGCAGCCAGGCGCACATGGGCGGCGAGCTGCTCAAGTCGATGACCGGAATCGACATGCTGCATGTCGCGTACAAGGGTGTCGGCGACTCCATGAAGGACCTGCTCGGCGGCCAGCTGACCATGGTCTGCGCGCAGGTGCCCTCGGCCGCGCCACTGGTGAAGGCAGGCAAGCTGCGCGCGCTCGGCGTCGCGAGCGTGCGGCGCAGCCCGGTGCTGCCGGAGGTGCCGACCGTCGACGAGGCCGCGGGCATCCGGGGCTTCGAGGCGGTGTCCTGGTATGCGCTGGTCGGCCCTGCCGGCATGCCGGCCGAGGTCGTGGCGCGCATCCAGTCCGAGGTCGCGAAGGCGGTCCAGTCCCCGGACGTGCGCGACAAGATGCTCGGCATGGGCGCCGAGCCGGTCGGCAGCACGCAGGCGCAGCTGGTCGCGGTGATGAAGCAGGACTACGACCGCTACGGCGCCATCATCAGGCGGCTCGGCATCAAGGCGGACTGAGCGCGCGCGGGTTGCGTTTTGATGCCTGCTGTGTGAGACTAGTCCTAGAAGTAGGACATCTGTGGCGCGCCGTTTCCGGCGGCCACGCTTCCACGGCATCCCCAGGCGGACGGCGCGAGACATGAATCCCTTCGATTTCCCGAAACAGGTCGAAGACGCCGGCGTCCGCCGCAACGCGGTCAATCTCGCGCGCGAGCGCGGCATCCGCCTGCCCACCTTCGCCGAGATGGCCGAGCCCGCGCGCACGCCGGCGTCGGTGCGCGAGGCGCTCGCCGCCGTCGACCCGGACGCGCCGCACGGCGCCAACCTGTACCGGGTCAACTGGTTCAACGCCCCGGACCGCCGCGGCACGCTGCCGGTGCCGATGCACGTCGAGCTGCCGCCGGCGCTGACCGGCGTTCAGGCGCGCATCGTCGTCGCGCTCGGCGCGCTGTTCCCGATGATCGGCGCGCACAAGGTGCAGGCCGCCTACGCCTGCCTCGCGCCGCGCCTCGTCTCGGGCCGCTTCGACCCGACGCGCCAGCGCGCGGTGTGGCCCTCCACCGGCAACTACTGCCGGGGCGGCGTCGCCATCTCGCGCATCGTCGGCTGCCGCGGCGTCGCCGTGCTGCCCGCGGGCATGAGCGCGGAGCGCTTCGAGTGGCTGCAGCGCTGGGTCAGCCGTCCCGAGGACCTCGTGCGCACGCCCGGCCCCGAGAGCAACGTCGAGGACATCTACGACAAGTGCGCCGAGCTCGAGCGCGACCCGCAGAACGAGATCGTCAACCAGTTCAGCGAATTCGGGAACTACCTCGGCCACTGGCGCTGCACCGGGCCGGCGCTCGGCGCGGTGTTCGAGCACCTCGCGCGCTCGACGCCGGACATCCGCCTGGCCGGCTTCGTCTCGGCGAGCGGCTCCGCCGGCACGCTGGGCACCGGCGACTACCTGAAGGCGAAGTACGGCGCGCGCATCGCCGCGGTGGAGGCGGTGGAGTGCCCGACGCTGCTGAACAACGGCTACGGCGAGCACAACATCCAGGGCATCGGCGACAAGCACGTGCCGCTGATCCACAACGTGATGAACACCGATTTCGTCATCGGCGTCAGCGACCACGCCACCGACGGGCTCAACGCGGTGTTCGGCAGCGACGCCGGCCGCGCGTACGTGCAGCGGCGCACCGGCGTGTCGCCGGACCTGCTGGGGATGATGCACTGGTTCGGCCTGTCGAGCCTGTGCAACGTGCTCGCCGCGATCAAGCTGGCGAAGCACCAGCACCTCGGGCCGGAGGACGTGGTCGTCACCGTCGCCACCGACGGCGCCGCGCTCTACGACAGCGAGCTGAAACGCTACCTCGCGCAGCGCGGCCAGGCCGGCGGCCTCACGGAGGCGTCCGCCGCGGAGCTCTACGGGCGCTACCTCGCGGGCGCCGACACCGAGCACGTGCTCGAGGCGACCACCCGCGAGCGCGAGCGCATCTTCAACCTCTCGTACTTCACCTGGGTCGAGCAGCAGGGCATCGGCCTGGCGGATTTCGAGAAGCGCAAGTCGCAGGCGTTCTGGCGGGGGCTGCACGACCTCGTCCCCGTGTGGGACGAGATGATCACCGCGTTCAACCACGACACCGGCCTCGCCAAGGTGGCCTGAGGGGACCCGAGATGGCCAAGGGACACGACGTGAAGCGCTACGAGGACCTGCGACGCGAGACCGCCGCGCGGGACCGCGGGTTGCGCGAAAAGGTGATGTCGCTGGAGGAGGCGGCGTCGCTCGTCAACGACGGCGACCATGTCGCCATCGGCGGCTGCACGATCTCGCGCACGCCGCTGGCGATGATCTGGGCGCTGATCCGCGCCCGGCGCAAGGGACTCAAGGTGTCGCGCTCGATCACCTCCACCGAGGGCGACCTCCTGTACGGCTCGGGCGCGGCGAACCACATCATGACCAGCTGGTTCAGCCAGGGCATCGTCTGGGGCATCTCCAAGGTGATGCGCCACTACACCGAGAACAAGCTCGCCGTGTTCGAGGAGTGGAGCCACATGTCGATGGGCCTGCGCTACCGCGCCGGCGCGATGGGCATCCCGTTCATGGCGACGCGCGCGATGATCGGCTCGGATGTCGGGCGCGAGGTGGCCGACCAGGTGAAGCCGATGGCGTGTCCGTTCACCGGCGAGCCGCTGCTGCTGCTGCCGGCGCTCAACCCCGACGTC
>SXGU01153370.1_pt1 | contig 10916 bp, 9 predicted proteins | sample 3174531 | NCBI WGS metagenome assembly SXGU01 (sample SAMN11356863, study PRJNA531348) | freshwater metagenome | isolation source: freshwater sample F1-140 | place: China: Fuxian Lake, Yuxi | collected 2017-12-25
CGATACCAGACCGTTCTTGTTTTGAAAGTTGAGCAAAGCTTGCCGGGCCTGTATGGTGGTGCCTTTGATTTTATCGATTTCCTTGCCGAGAAAGCGCACCTGTTCCTGCGCCAGTTCGCGCGCCAGGGCGTCCATGAAGCGCTCGCCTTCGTCGACCAGGATGGTGGCAATGGCATGGGCGGTCTTGGGATCGTAGCCTTGCGCCTGGATCACCAGGATGCCGGAAAATTCGTCGAATTCGACACTGATCCGCGACAAATAATAGTTGTAGAATTTTTCCAGGTCGACGTCTTTGAACCAGAGCCGGGACAGCGGGTCATGTTTGCGATCACTGTAATGTGCGCGCAGGTTCAGTTTGGCATCGAGGAGTTTTAACATATCGACCGACAGCAGATGATCGCGCAGCAACAGTTGATCCATGGGGTTGCCTCCTCCCGAACGTCCCATCAGGTTACCGATATCAATACTCTGTTTGCTCATCGAATCGGTGCTTTGAATAACGACATGGGCTTCCGAGATATAGCGGTCCGAGGCGATCAGGCTCCAGTACAGCGTCGCCAGCAACGACACCACGACGGCAGTGCCCAATATGGAATGCTTCAGCAGGGCGCGCAGGAAGCTCGGTGGCGGGTTTCGGTCTTTCATTTCGGGTGGCTTTCCTTGTAGGCCTTGAGTGCATCGTTTAGGTCGTCAAACCAATGTGCTTTACCGTTATCCAGCCAAATGCCGGCACTACAAAATTGTTTCAACGTGCCTTCGCCATGCGAAACCATAATCAGGCTGGCGTGATCGGACAGGTTTTTAAAGGCTTCGGCGGCTTTTTTTTTCATAGCCGCATCGCCTGTCGCGGTGACTTCGTCAGAGATGTAAACATCGAAGTCGAATGCCAGCGAAAGGGCGAATTGAAGTCGGCCTCGCATGCCGGCAGAATAATTCTTGATTGGTTCATCAAAGGCTTCGCCGAGTTGGGCGAAATCCTGAATATATGCCAGACGATCAGGAATGTCGTCCTCATGACCGTGTATGCGACAAACAAACTTGGCGTTTTGCCTGCCGGTGAGAGAGGGCTGCAAGCCTCCGCTAAAGCCCATAGGCCAAGAGACTCGACAACGACGATCAATGTGGCCGCGATTAGGTTGATCAACACCACCGATTAATTTTAGCAAAGTGGATTTACCTGCGCCATTGCGGCCGACCAGTCCTACACTGACTTTGGGGGGAATAACGAGCGACACTCCCTGTAATATCCATCTGCCTGGACCATGTTCTGTTTGATAGCGTTTGTATATATCGTCAACGATAATCATTTTGTGACTAATTTTCTTGCGAAGCGTTTATGGAGGCCTAGTCCGAGAAAAATAGTTGTCAAGGCGAACTCATAGAGATAGGCAATGTCCAGTTCAGGGAAGGCGTGATAATAAGATGATGCTCCCAGTCGAGCCGCTTCCAATCCATGCGCCATAGGGATATATACTAACCACTCACGGATAAAAGGAGGCATATGGGCAATGGGAAGTATTACGCCGGACAAGAGGTACATAGGCCCCGTGATTATATCAACCACCTTGCCCAGTTCGGGGGTCAATTTGAAAATAACGGAGCATAGCAATCCCCAACCAAGTCCCATCAGCCACATCCCGAAGAACGCTATAAGTACGGCGAGAGGGTCGTCAGGAAAAAGATCGATTCCGAATAAAGTAGCGCCAAAGGAGATTATGATTATTATGACAATCGACAGTGAAGCTTCCATAGCGGCGCGCACAAGCAGTGCATCAATAGGTTTGACCTGTCGATAAGTAAAAAGGGCCTGATTGGCGCCCAGTCCGTTTTTGACCTGTTGCGATGTGTTTTTGAATAAATTATAAAACAGTACCCCGACTATCAGCCATACGGCGATATCAATGCCGCTCATTGTGCGCATACGGACAAATGTAAACATAACTACCATAAAGGTTATATGAATCACAGGTCCTAAAAGTAGCCCCGCCCATGCCGCTCGGCTAGTCGATAATCGTGATACTGCTTCACGCAGAAAGAGCGCATTCCATACAGAAAGCGTGATGGATATTGATGATCGACGCTTTCTGTTGTATTCGTCGGTTGCCGTCTCTATTGTCATGCGCTGAGTATGATTGGTGTGCCTGAAAATAAAATAATCATGTTTTTTGCAGAAACTATGTTCTTGATGGTGTCAATTGTTTTGCTGTTTTTTAATTAAAGACAACAAAAATTCTTGCTATGTTATGTGCAAAGCTATTGTTTTAAAGTTATTTTCAGGTTATATGGGCTTGTCTTGCGGCTTAAGTTATAGCCTCTAAAACCCGAGCTATTGCTGCAGTTTTTTGGATCAGAGCGACTTTACTATGTAAAGGTTGATTCAAAATTACGTGACAAGGAGAAAGATAGAATTTAAAGAGTTCACTTCATTGGTTTGATTCTATCATGTACCGGAAGAGCTGAGCAATAACGACGTATTCGCTCATCGGAAAGGGCTTCTTTAGTGCATTTGACGGACAAAGAGCTTCTGTTTATACGGCTGGTCGCCTGAGCTAAGGTAGCAGTCGTTATTGCGATATTTTTATGCTACTACGCGGTGGTTAAGTTTGCGGGAAATCGAGAATTAAGAAATTTTATAAATTGCAAGGAAGCAGGAGGTCATTTGCTTCTATACAGCATTACGACTGTGGATGTAATGCTGTTAAATTGCTTCCTAGTGGGGTGATCCTTACCGATCCGGTTCCATGAATGCCGAGTTTTTTTGCGGCTGTGTAGGATAGATCCATATCCCTGTTGCCGTGAAAAGGGCCTCTATCGTTGATGCGAACTATGACGCTACGATGATTCTTTAGATTGGTTACCTCAGCATAAGATAAAAGGGGCAGGGTTCTGTGCGCGGCAGTCATGGCGTACATGTTGTATCTTTCTCCGCTAGCGGTCTTTTTGCCATGAAATCCAGAGCCATACCACGATACGGTGCTTCGGTGATTGTTTCTTGCCGATTTCAAATGATGTCTGGATTTGTGGGATATTAGATGATGTCTGGAAGCTCCGCTGTGTCGTTCGGATGCTTCTGTGCATTGAATCGGGTTAGTGAAATAGCCGCAAATAATAATTGAAGATGCCAGTATGAGTTTATTCATGGAACATGCCTTTTTCATAATTAGTCTTAATGTGCCGGCTGTATAGTTACGGTCGGCGCAGATAATGATGTGTAGTTGTATTTCGTAATAAACTTCAAAGAAGCCGCTGTTTTAAATTCTGTTCTTGTAAAAACACACGGTACTACTGTGTTAATCTGGGTTTGATTCTAACCCGAGAAGTCTTAAGGTTAACTTAAGTGAGGGTTTAATGCGGCGGTTAATAGCACAGTTAAATCGAGTTTTGCGATACGATTGCTGCTATTAACAGATAAATTGGTTGGTGTTTTTGGGTTCTCTGATACGTGATACGCTATGGAGGCGGCTTATTTCTATGATTGCGGCGATTGCGACGGGGTTGCCTTTAATCTACAATAACCGGATTTTTACGGCAATTTTGCCGGAAAATAAAATTTCATGCAAAACTCTCCGGTGTGTCGCCCGTCTTAAATTTACCGGGATAATGGTAGATAAGCTGTGCAAATAAGCGCCACCAGCGAGTTCTATCGTTGGCTTGTGTTTTAGCAGTTGAGAAGATTGGTAAACCGATAATTCCATACGAAGTTTTAACTTAAATTCAGGAAGCGAAGGAAAAATATGTCCGGACTATTTTTGTCGTGCGATGGTTATCGCAATAAGGTTTTGGTGGAAAGTGATTTACTTGGCGGTGATAATTCATTTGAGCTATGTGTTGATGGTGAATTAGTTGATGTAATTGATTTCGCCAAGCAAAGCGGTGAGCCTGCTCTGTTAAATATCAACCAAATCTGTGATTCCGGGTTTAATTCAAAAAACGACTATTGGCAACCAACTGTCGAGTCTTCCGAAGGTTTTACACTCAGTGTTGACTTTGGTGAAAAGTGGGTGCTTCAGGATGGCCATACGGCTTATTTATTCCAGAGCGAAACGCATAACGATAGTATTGAGCTTGTATATCATGATCCTGTTATAGGTGAGCTGTTGCCTGTTAGTGCCGGTGAATACTACCAGGTCGGTGGGAGTTTTGGTTGTCATCGATGCGATGCCTCTTTAATCGTAGAGTTTTACGATTCTGATAAAAAAAAGCTGCAACAAAAAAAGATTGATATATTGCCTGTTATGCCCGGCGGGCAGTCTCTCGAAGACTACCTTAGCATAGCGGAGTGTATTCGCATTCCCCATCAGGCATCCTTTATCAGGTTGGCTTTGCTAAAGCTCCCGACAAATCCTGAGTTGGCACAAAATAGCAGCTTCTTTTTCTTTACCCGTTTGTTCTTTGTTCAGGTAGCCGCAAGTGATGTGCCATTCTCTGGATGGAGCGAATGCCCGATTGGGCTTAAAGAATGGGAAGTTTTGCGGAAAAACGGTCTTCAACAATACGTTAGCGTAAATTTTCAATTACCGGGCATTGTCTATGATGGTCTGACGCATACTATAGACATTATCGACCCAAAAATCGCTCAATCGATAGACGGTTCTCCGAAAAGGTTTACCAGCAAGGAAATTCACAAGGTGCTTTTTCCGGCTATAAAGAACGTGAGTCGTAGTCTCGAAGCTATATTTGATGACTATTATTATCAGTCGTCGCTGTCTGATATAAGTATTGATTTAATTGAACATTATAAAAAGATTGGCTGGAAAAAATTTATTTCGGCCACGCCTTATTTTGATATAGCGTGGTATCTGACAATCAATAAAGAGCTTATTAATAAAAACCTCGATCCTTTAACGCATTTTCTGACTATCGGCTGTAAGGAGTTACAGGACCCGCACCCCCTGTTTAACTTGAAGTGGTACTATGAAAAATATCTGGCGGAAGACGAGCCTACAGAACACCCATTCTTCCATTATTTAGACAAAGGTTGGAAAAAAGGCTTTAGCCCAAATCCGCTTTTCTGGCCGGAATGGTATACCAAAACGTATATTAAAGAGCTGTCCGGCAGCATAGATCCTTTTTATCATTATCTGGTCTACGGCTGGCGCTTGGGCTACGATCCTAATCCATTGTTTTCTATTAATTATTACACCAATAATTATCAGTCTAAAGAGGCGCTCAATCCGGATCCTTTATCCCATTATTTCCATGTCGGCTGGCGGAAAGAATACAATACGCATCAATTATTTGATGCGAAATATTTCCAGGAAAGCATGAATCGCAAGGTTGACGGGTTTAAGTATTCGCCTTTGCAATATTTGTTGGAAAACCCGGATTCACCAAGTTCTCATCCGTTGTTTGACGTTTCGTTTTATCGAGAACAGGTAAAAACTGAATTGACCGTACATCCGGTTGTTGACTATATAGCCAGAGGGCCGAATGGATCGATTGATCCGCACCCGCTTTTTTCAAAAAAATATTATTTCCAGCATGCCCCTGATATCCTGATTTATAATTTCGACCCGCTGATTCATTATTTAAATTCGGGTTACAAGGAAGGTCGTCATTTTCATCCGTTATTTAACCCGCATTTTTATAGTCAATTCCTTCCTGGAGAAAAGGAGTCGAATTTACAGAGCTCCTCCGGTACAAAAAAACTTGCTGGAGCAAAAGAACTGAATCCATTGATTCATTACCTTGCAAAAGGCTATGGGGAAGGCCTGCCCTGCCGATTTCCCGAGCAACCTGATCAGACGCCTAAGCCGCTACCCGGTAGCCGCAATGTTATCGAGATGCCTGTCGATAAGCTATTCGGTGGAAAGGAAATTAGCGATGAACAAGTTTTTGGCAAGATAGGCGTATTCGCGCACATTTTCTACCCGGATCTTGCCGAGGAAATGCTTAGTGCCACTAATAACATACCGGATACATGCACTATTTATATTTCTACCGATACGGCTATTAAGGCGAAGGAAATTGATGCAACCTGTCGGCAGGTTTCTAAACATCCTTTTGAAATCAGATTGCTGCCTAATCGTGGTCGCGACATCGCTCCCATGTTGGTCGGTTTTCGTGATCGCTTGCTGGAGGTGGATTATGCCGTACACATTCATTCTAAGAAATCCAAACATTATGCGCGCGAATTCGAATCCTGGAGGCGATATTTAATTAACGGCAACCTCGGCAGTAAAGAGCTTGTTCGGAATATACTCGGTCTTTTGGCTAATGAGAAAATCGGCGCCTATACGCCGGATCACTATGCACCGATCAGAAAGCTGATTCAATGGGGAGGTAATTTTAGTACGCTTGCTTCGATGCTGGGACTTTGCGGGCAACAACTGACTAAAGAACACTGTCTTGATTTTCCATCGGGATCAATGTTCTGGTTTAAACCCAAAGCATTGCAGCCGCTATTTGATCTCCATCTGCGTTTTTATCATTTCGATGCGGAAAAAGGCCAGGTTGACGGAACTTTGGCCCATGCTATTGAGAGAGGATTCTTTTACTTTGTTGAATGTGCCGGTTATGACTGGGTTGTGGGTCACCCTGTTGCTAACGGAAAAGCGCTTAATGCCGTTTCCCATCAACTAATTGGACAAACCAATCGATTTCTGCCTTGTAATAATGAGCAGGGTGAATTACGGCATTACTATCCGGAATGCACCAAGTTTTTTGTGCGCCCCAGCATCATCAAAAAACCGCGATTGAATTTGCTTATTCCGACTGTTGATACATCGGTCGGTTATGCAGGCGTTTCAACCGCGCTCGATGTTTTTCATGCGATTAGAGAAAAGCTCGGCGATAAATATGATGCGCGCATGATTGCAACAGATACCTCACCCAGCAATCAATATAACCCGCCCTTGGGTTATACCTTTATAGAGCCGCTTGACGGTGATATTGAAGATCAGGATGTGGTAATTGACGGCGCACAACGATTCCGCTTTCCGTTTTTTGTGCGTGAAAATGATATTTTTATGGCGACCGCGTGGTGGACGGCTCAAAATGCCCTGGATATTTTAAAGCAGCAGGAGCAGATTTTTTCAATTGACAGTCGAGCATTTGTCTATCTGATACAGGACTTTGAATGCGGATTTTATCCCTGGTCAACCAAATACGCCCTGGCGGATCAAACCTATCGTCATCCGGAAAAAACCATACCGGTTTTTAATACCGATATATTGTTTGAATTTTTTAAAGAGCATCATTATTACGACCAAGGTAATGTTCTGTATCCAGGCATTAACATGGATTACAAAAAAGCCATTAACCATAGTGCTGAAAAAGAAAAATTGGTTTTATTGTATGCCAGACCTCATGCGGAAAGAAATTGCCTGCCCTTTATAGATGTGTTGATTCAGGAAGTTATTAAAGCAAACCCTGAATTTTGGGCCGACTGGCGCTTTTTAGCCATAGGCGAAGATTTTAAAACCGATGTGCTTAAATCTTGTAAGCGCATCGAAGTATTAGGTCGGTTGACAATTGATGAGTATGCAATTCTTTCATCCAATGCTGCATTAGCGGTTTCGTTAATGGAATCGCCTCATCCCAGTTATCCGCCTCTTGAAATGGCTGAGGCAGGTGTTTTGGTTATCGCTAATAATTACGATCAAAAAGATCTTTCAGCGGCCCACGAAAATATTTTTACATTTTCAGCTTTTGATATTGATGATGTTGCAAAACAAATTAAATCCATCGCGGATATGTGGATGAAGGACAAGCAAATAGGTTGGAAAGGAAAGGCAAAAATTGATTGGTTTTTTGGCGGAAAGTCAAGTTTAGAAGATGTTGCAAACAGTGTTAGCGACATTATTAAAAAGTCCCTTGTACAAAAATAATGAATCAAATTATAATGTTCGGGCTTAATAATATTGTTTATCGAGTGATGGAGTTTAGTTTCAAGCTCCGGGATGTGCTCTTTTTTCTGATTGGTATTATGCCGGGCGATCCGATGAAAAGAGCCTATCAATCCCTTGAATTCACAAAATTATGTCTCATGCAATCTGACAGTGTTCCTTTTGTTTTCACTCAATACACTTTCGATGCGCCTTTTCGGGACGCCAACAGGGCTCCTTAGATGTCTGGCTTCCGGTCAGTTCACAACTAATTACCTAATTAAAAAACCATAAACTTCGGGTTTGTTTGTAAAGTGTTTTTTGATATTCCAATGGACGAACGCGAGAGTGTTTAATTTATGACGCAAAATAATATAGCCATCGAAAACAGAACAGGATTTGTGGTTTTTCGACCAAGCTTGCTGCAGCAGAGAATAACGGCTAAACACACTGTTGCCGTTGCCGGGTCCTCAAGAGGCGGAACATCAACTTTGGCTTATTTATTGGCAAGGTCTGATTTCCCCTTGGGAAATGTTGGTGATTTAAATTATGAAGATAAAGACATAGTAAAAGCCATCAATAATAAGCAAGTATTACGCAAGTTATTTATCGAGCGTAACAGGGATCATGATGTATGGGGATTTAAAGTACCTGAGGCGGGCTTTCACTTTGACTGGCTTGATATAGAACTGCGTAATCCTGTCTTTGTTTATGTTATGAGAAATCCCGCTTCAGTCGCGAGGTCCATTATCGCCAGAGATCCTATTTATGGAACTAACATAAGAGGTTTCGCGGATTCTCTTAATCATGCTTTCAGATACTACGCGCATTTTGCAGAAACACTTAAAAGATTGCAATCGCCGGTAATACTTGTTGAGTATGAAACTATTGCCCGTTCTCCGGTTGAGTTTTGTAAGGATTTTTACGCTTGTTTGGGTATTAATATTGCCGAATCAGAGGTTTTGGATATTGCAAAACAAATATCCGAGCCGGGATATAAAAACATTATCAATAAATAACCTTACCTGTTTTTAATCGACAGACTGTTTTTGTATTTTAATAAGTTTTCTGACGCTGAATAACTAGTAAAAGAGATTTATGTTAATACCGAAGCCAAACGTAATTCGATCATTGTAATTTTAATATGAAATTAACACTACATGCAGGTGCTGGAAAAACGGGTTCAACAGCTATTCAGGATTTCTTATCAAGAAATCATGATAATTTGAAAAAACAGGGTGTGTTGTATCCAAATCCAAAAGTAGGTGTAATTACTTCCGGTAATGGAGCTCTTATTTCAACAAACTTAAGAGCCAGCAACGATTTAAAAGCAAGAAGATTTATTGAAGTTCAGGTAAAAAAAGCTCAAGATCTTGGGCTTAAACATATTGTTTTATCATCCGAGTCATTTTCCGGGCTTAATAAAAGTTGCTTAAAAACTTTGAAGAGTTTGGTTGATGACAATTTTTCCGATATTAATTGTGTTATTTATGTAAGAAATCCGTTTGATTGGACCTATTCAGCGTGGATGCAACATCTAAAGCGTCATTTAGTAACTGTACCATTTGATAGCTATTATCCAAAACTCGCGCGAAAACATCTTCAAAGCGTATGCCGATTCCTTGATATTTTCAGCGATTCGAAAGTGATATCCTATGATGCCAATAAAAGAAATCTGATCGAGAACTTTTTACAATATGCCAATATAGCATCAGAAGGGCTTAATTTTACTGCCTCCCATTCAGTCGTTAATCGCTCTTTAACTGAAAAAGAAATCGAGTTTATGTTGGATGTCAATAAATTGATTACCAGTCCAAAATTGGGTGCTAAAATCTCGGATTTTTTAATACAAACTTACCCCGCCAGTGAAACTTCGGCATGCATTGATGAAAAAATAAGGCAGGATATTTTTAATGTTAATGAGTCTGAATTACTGATAATTAATCGGATTATCCAGGCGGGCGAAAAAATTTGTTGAGTTGTAGACTGATGCATATTTTCAATATTAGGAAAACCAACCGACATTGAAAATGCAAAGGATGATTAATTCAGACTGCGTAAAAACCTCAAGCGATATGCACACCTAATGTGTGAATAAAGCAATTTTCCAAATACTAAATATCTATTTTGAGCGCGAATTTATTTGTGTTCAGTCAATTGTCCATAAAGTCCGCTACGGCCTGGACGAATAATACAGTCTCCGCCGATAATCCGATCTATAAAACAAAAGGCTTCTTCAATAACTCTAACTAGTAAAATTATTGAAGAAGCCTCCTGCTTCCTGTGCTTTGCGTTACGACGGTACTGGTTTTTATCAGCGAAAATATGCGCCTTGTTAAACTGGCGAGCAAACTTGGCAACCGGGTTTTGCTGTGGGGTGGCATCTATTTTATGCGGATTTTTACGTTTTTTCATGGTTTAGCTCTTATAATATAAAAATTAGTAATATAGCACCTTTCAGAGTAGATAAAGCTTGTGAAATTCAAAAAAAATTTTGATGTGATTGTGGTGGGTGGCGGCCATGCGGGAACCGAAGCGGCATTGGCATCCGCGCGATGCGGCGCGAAGACCTTATTATTGACGCAAAATATCGATACCTTGGGTCAGATGAGTTGCAATCCCGCGATAGGCGGCATCGGCAAGGGCCATTTGGTCAAGGAAATCGATGCCCTGGGCGGGATTATGGCGAAAGCGATCGATCTGGGTGGTATTCAGTTTCGAATCCTGAATGCCAGCAAAGGCCCTGCGGTCAGGGCGACTCGCGCGCAAGCCGACCGTAAACTGTATAAGCAGGCGGTCAGGACGGCGCTAGAGAATCAGCCCAATCTGGCTTTATTTCAGCAAACTGTTGCCGATCTGATCATTGAAGGCACTCACGTCGTCGGTGTGAAAACGCAAATGGGCCTGGATTTTATGGCCAGAGCCGTAGTGTTGACGACCGGCACGTTTTTGGGCGGCAAGATTCATATCGGACTGGAAAATTATAGCGGCGGTCGTGCCGGTGATCCGGCTTCGATTGCCTTGGCGGATCGGTTGCGTGAACTACCGTTTCGCATCGACCGACTGAAAACCGGCACACCGCCGCGTATC
>SXGU01009386.1_pt1 | contig 10915 bp, 7 predicted proteins | sample 3174531 | NCBI WGS metagenome assembly SXGU01 (sample SAMN11356863, study PRJNA531348) | freshwater metagenome | isolation source: freshwater sample F1-140 | place: China: Fuxian Lake, Yuxi | collected 2017-12-25
CAGGCTGGCTTCCAGTGTCGCTGCCACCAGCAGTTCGAGATTGCGGCGCCCGATTTCGGGGTTAGAAAATTTCGACGCGATGATTTCGCCCTGTTCGGTCAGACGGATCTGTCCGTTTACCGTGCCGGCAGGCTGTGCCAGAATCGCGTCGTAGCTGGGACCGCCACCACGTCCAACCGTACCGCCGCGGCCATGGAACAGGCGCAGCTTGACGCCGGCCCTGTCGAACAGGTCCACCAGCCGTGTCTCCGCCTTGTACAGTTCCCAGTTTGAGGTGAGGAAACCACCGTCCTTGTTGGAGTCCGAATAACCGAGCATCACTTCCTGCAGATCGCCCTGCTTGGCAATCAGGTGACGCACCTGCGGCAGCGACATGAACTGTTCCATGATGTCAGCCGCGCAGCGCAGGTCGGGGATGGTTTCGAATAAAGGAATGGCCATCAGTTCCATCTGGGCGTTCAGCACCTGGCCAGAAGCCCGGTCCCATTCAACATGCAGCAAGCCGGCTTCCTTTTGTAGCAACAGGACTTCCAGCAGGTCGGATACGGTTTCCGTATGCGAGATAATATAGTTGCGAATCGCGCGCTCGCCGTAGCGTTGACGGAGCTCGCGGGCGGCGCGCAGGATCGCCAGTTCCGAGTCCGTTTCGGCGGAATAGTCGAGATACGGCGAATAAAGCAGGCGAGGCTTGCCCAATTCGTCCAGCAGCAGTTCGATTTTCGCCTGTTCCGTCAGGCCGCCGTAATCCTGCTCGGTCTTGGCACGCGAGAACAGTTCGGCGAGAACTCGCTCATGCACATCGGAGCTTTGGCGCATGTCCAGCGTGGCCAGATGAAACCCGAAAATTTCAGATGCGCGCTTCAAGGCCGCCAGGCGCGGCTTGATCAGCGCTGCACCGTGATGCGTCTTGAGCGAATCGACCAGTACCTGCAGGTCGTGCGTGAATTCCGTGGCTGTTTCGTAGGGTGCTGCCGAGCCGATTTCCTGGCGCAGCACATGCGCGGCGCCGAGCGTGCGCGCGGTCGCGGCCAGGCGCGCGTACAGCCCGATCAGCGCGCGACGGTACGGTTCATCCAGGCGGTGCGCGGACTGGTCAGGCGACGCCTCGGCCAGCGCCTGCAATGCGGGGCTGACGCCGACCAGCAGGGTGGAAATCGATAGTTCCGCACCCAGCGCATGCACTTCTTCCAGATAGAAATCGAAAATCGCGGTCGATTGCCGCACCAGTGCATGCTGCATGGTGCCGGCATTGACGTTGGGATTGCCGTCGCGGTCACCGCCGATCCAACTGCCCATCTGCACGAAAGGCGGTAGTTCCTTGTCGCCGGCGTGCCGCTGCGGGAACTGCGCGGCGATTTCGTTTTCAATATCGTCGTAGAGTCCAGGCAGCTCGCGCAGAAAGGTGATTCGATAGTACGACAGCGCATTCTCGATTTCGTCGGCGACGGTGAGTTTCGAGTAGCGCAGCATGCGCGTCTGCCATAGCGTTGCGACACAGGCATGCAGCAACTGCGCGTTGTGCGCCAGTTCCTTGGGTGTCAGCGGATGGCCGCGTTCGGCCAGCAGGCGTGCGATTTCGCGCTCTGCGTCGAGGATGCTCTTGCGCTGCACTTCGGTCGGGTGTGCGGTCAACACTGGCGAGATCAGCGCTTCCTTGAAGAAGCTGCGCACCGCTGTACCGGATACCCCGGCGCTATCCAGCTTGGACAGGGCATAGGCGATGCTGCCTTGTTGCGGTGCCGACCCCGCGAGCAGATGCGCGCGGCGGCGCCGATTGTGATGCTGATCTTCCGCGATGTTGGCCAAGTGTGAGAAATAGGAAAACGCGCGCACCACTGAGATAGTCTGGTCACGGGTGAGTTTTTTCAGCAGTTTGTTGAGCTCGGCGCCGGACTGCGCATCGGATTCGCGGCGGAAGCGGACCGCGGTCTGGCGGATGGTTTCCACTACATGAAATACGGCTTCGCCTTCCTGTTCGCGCAATACGTTGCCGAGCAGGCGGCCAAGCAGGCGGATGTCTTCTTTTAGCGGAGTGTCTTTATCGACCGCTGTTTTGCTGGATTGAGACAGAATGTTCTGTTGTTTTGCCATGTTGACTGAGTGCAATCGGCTGGAGAGTGGCATGACACGCTTTATGTGCATGATAAAATCGACGCGGTCAGCATCAATGGAATTTGAAAGAGCCCGCCGTGAAAGTATCCCTACCATCCAAATTAGTAATTGCATCGCGTGAAAGTCGTCTGGCGATGTGGCAAGCAGAACACGTACGCGCAAGGCTCTCGGCATTATATCCGCAGTGCAGTATTGAAATTCTCGGTATGACCACGCAGGGAGACCAGATTCTTGATCGCGCGCTTTCCAAGGTCGGCGGCAAAGGTTTGTTTGTCAAGGAACTCGAAGTCGCTATGGCGGAACGCCGTGCCGACCTGGCCGTGCATTCGCTCAAGGACGTGCCGATGGACTTGCCGGAAGGGTTTGCATTGGCCGCCGTGCTGGAGCGCGAAGACCCACGCGACGCTTTCGTGTCGAATGACTACGCTTCGCTTGACGAACTGCCGGACGGCGCGGTGGTCGGCACCAGCAGCTTGCGGCGCCAGGCATTGATTGCGGCACGCTTTCCAAAATTGGTGATTCGTCCTTTGCGCGGCAATCTCGATACTCGCCTCGGCAAACTGGATCGCGGCGAATATGCGGCGATCATTCTCGCCGCAGCAGGATTGAAGCGGCTTGGCATGCCACAACGCATCCGCTCATTGATCGAGCCGGAGCAAAGCTTGCCGGCGCCGGGGCAAGGCGCGATGGCGATCGAAATCCTGAATGGCCGCGACGACCTCCTCCAATTACTTGCGCCGCTCAACCATGAACCGACCGCACAGGCGGTGAGTGCGGAACGCACGGTATCGCGCGTTTTCGGCGGCAGTTGCCAGATTCCACTGGCCGCATTTGCCACTGTGGAGGGCGCGACGATGCATCTGCGCGCGATGGTCGCCACACCCGACGGCAAGCGCATCGCCAATGCCGATGCATCCGGTCTCGCAAATGCGCCGGAAGCGCTCGGCAAGCAGATCTCGCAATCGTTGCAGGCGCAAGGCGCGGAAGACATCCTGGCGACATGCCGCGCGATGGATGCCGGGTAATGCAATTTGCGGCGAGGGTTTCTAACCGCTTTCCGCATTGCTGCATTTCATACCAACAGCGGACCGACAGTCCGGTCCGCTTCCAATACGGCACAATGTCGCCGCTCACACTGCAGATGACAGACCAACCATTCCGCCCTGTAGTTATCACGCGTCCGCTGGCGCAGGCCAGGCCGCTTGCACAACGTGTCGCTGCGCTGGGACGCGAAGCGATCGTGTTTCCGCTGCTGGATATTCAGCCATTGCCCGATCAGACAAAACTGCGGGCAGTCTTTGGTGACTTGGCGAGCTATGCGATGGTGGCATTTGTCAGCCCCAATGCAATAGACGCCGCATTCAGCGTCCTCAAGGATTGGCCGAAACAGGTCGCTATAGCGGTAATGGGCGAGGGTAGCAAGACGGCGCTGGCCCATCATGGCTTGACGCCGGCAAATGCCAGCATCATCAGTCCTATCGACCCGCAGCGAACCGATTCGCAGACGCTGCTCGAGGTGCTGAACATCGACGCCTTGCGCGGCAAACGGGTATTGATCGTCCGCGGCGAGACGGGGCGCGAGCTGTTGGCCGATGCGCTGCGCGACAAGGGTGTGCGGGTAGAGCAACTGGCCGCCTATCGGCGCGCCGCACCGAAACTCGATCAGGCAGGGCGCGAACAATTGCTGCGCCTGCTTGATTGCGAAGGCGAATGGGTCATCACCAGTTCAGAAGCCTTGCGCATTCTGATCAATATGGTACGGGAATCAGCCGGTGACGATGGCGTGGTGAAAATGCAACAGCAGAAAATCATTGTGCCGCACGTCCGCATCGCGGAAAGCGCGCGCATGCTTGGTTTTGTCAACATCACGCAGACCGGATCAGGCGACGAACATGTATTAGCCGCGTTACAATTTCGAGCATGAACGAATTGCCATCTTCTTCCGACTCCGGTCAGCCGGCCCCATCAAATCCAGCACAGCAGGCTGGATCGACTCCTTCCCATGCACCTTTGCAAAAGGACAATGGTGCCCGTCTGCTGCAAACCCTCAAGCCTGTCTATGTCGGTCTAGGCGTCCTTGCGTTTTTGCTGCTGGCGCAGTGGTGGGCCTCGCAGCGCGAAATCAGCGGCTTGCGCGAGGAAACGGCACAGCGCCTGAGAACTGGAGAATCAGTAACAACCGAAACCAAGGTGTTGGTGAAATCGGTTCAGGATGGGACGAAGGAGCTTCTGGCCAAGGTCAACGTACTGGAAAGTAAACAAGTCGAAGCGCAGAGCCAGCAACTGGCTCTGGAACAGCTTTATCAGGAACTTTCCAGAAACCGCGATGATTGGGCGCTGGCCGAAATCGAGCAGGTATTGTCCACCGCCAGCCAGCAACTGCAACTTGCCGGCAATGTGCAGGGGGCAGTGATTGCCTTGCAAAATGCGGACAGCCGCCTCTCACGCTCCGACAAGCCACAATTCATCATCATTCGCCGTGCGATTGCCAAGGATCTTGAGCGGCTCAAGTCGCTGCCAATCGTTGATCTGACAGGGATCGCATTGCGCCTGGACAGCATTATTGGTCAGGTCGACAGCATGCCGCTGCTATCCGATGAAAAACCGGCGATTGCAGCGACCCAGCCAAAAGTATCGCGCCGTGCGCTAAAAAACGCGGAAGCCAAGGCCCTAACCGGCAAGGGGCAGGGCAACTCGGATTGGATGGCCGACCTGGAAGACAAGTGGAACAGCTGGACCAGTGAAATGTGGAGCGAAGTCAGGCAACTGATTCGCGTGCGCACTGTCGACGTTTCCGACGCTTTGCTGCTTTCGCCAACGCAAGCTTATTATGCGCGTGAGAACCTGAAACTGCGTTTGTTGAATGCACGGCTGGCACTATTGACCCGCAATGAATCCGCATTTCGCAGTGATCTGGTCGCCGCACAGGACGCGATCAGCAAGTATTTCGACACGCGTGCCAAGCAGACGCAAACAGCGCAGGCCTTGTTGCGTCAGGTGCAAGCCAGTAACCTGTCGATCGAGATGCCGACCCTGGCGGAGAGCCTGAACGCGGTGCGCAACTACAAGGCGAAGCCGTAAAGGTCCGGGACAATGCGCATCTTTCTATCGCTCGCCATCCTGTTCGCTGCCGCCATCGGCTTGGCCGTCGGCGCACGCTTTAATCCAGGCAACGTCGTCTTCTTTTATCCGCCGTACCGAATCGACCTGTCGCTTAATTTTTTCATCGTGCTGGCAGTGCTGTTGTTTGTGCTGCTGTTGACGATTTTCACTGCGATCCGCAGCACGCAGCAAATGCCGCGGCGCGTGGCCGCCTACCGCAGGGAAAAGCGCGAACGCGAAGGTAACCGGGCGCTGCGCGAGGCGCTCAAGGCATTGTTCGAGGGGCGCTTCGGACATGCGGAAAAAGCGGCAACCCGCGCTGCCGAATGTCCCGATAACGCCGGACTGTCGGCGCTGATTGCGGCGCGAGCCACGCATCGCATAGGTCAACCGGAACGCCGGAACACATGGCTGGCGAAAGTGCGGGATGATGTGTCGCTCAAGACGGCGCGTCTCATGACGGCGATGGAACTGTCGATTGACGGTCATGAACCGGAGCTCGCGCTGGAAGCAATCAAGGAATTGAATTCCAGCGGCACTCGCCATATCCATGCATTGCGTCTGGCGCTGAAAGCCAATCAGCGCGCGAAAAACTGGCCGGAAGTATTGCGCCTCGTGCGTCTGCTGGATAAGCGCAATGCGTTGCATCCGGCATTGTCGCGCCGCCTGCGGGAACTGGCATATGAAGCTTTGTTGTCCAGTGAGGCGCATGACGCGGAATCGATTCGCAACATGTGGGCGAGCATACCGATTGAAGATCGGGTGCAGCCGTTTGTCGCCGTTCGCGGCGCCAAGGCATTTAATGCCAAGGGATTACATGATGAGGCGCGCAGCGTAGTGGAAAAGGCCCTTGCGGTGGAATGGGATAACCGTCTGCTGCGAGCGTACGGCAACTCTGCCGCTGCCGAAGGCTCGCCTGCCCTCCTTACACAGATTGAGCGTTGCGAGGAGTGGGTTCGGGTACGGCAGAACGATGCCGAACTGGAGCTTACGCTGGGTACGCTTTGCCTGCGCCAGAAGCTATGGGGCAAGGCACAGCGCCATCTGGAACATGCGTTATCCAATGCAACCGAACCGGAAACGGTGCGCCAGGCGCATTTGAAGCTGGCGCAACTGCATGAGGCCTTGAATCAGCACGATCCAGCGGCAGCGCATTACCGGCAATGCGCACTCGCCACGATACTGTAATTCCCGTCCGCGCTATTTCTCCTGACACCTGTTTCTGACACATATCCAACATGGCCGATAAGTGGTGGTTCGCATCGCCGCCAGTCTGTTGCGATGCACAAAATCAGGATGAAAGCCGTTATAATCCCGAGATTCCAGAATTATTTTCATTTTGAGAGAGCATCATGAGTTTGAGCAATGTTCCCGCCGGACGTAATTTGCCGGATGATTTCAATGTCATTATTGAAATCCCGATGAATGCCGATCCGGTCAAGTATGAAGTCGACAAGGAAACCGGCGCGATCTTCGTGGACCGTTTCATGGGCACTGCGATGCACTATCCGTGCAACTACGGCTATATTCCGCAAACGATTTCCGACGATGGCGATCCGGTCGATGTGTTGGTAGTAACGCCGTTCCCGCTGATTCCGGGTGTCGTGGTACGCTGCCGTCCGATCGGTCTGTTGAAGATGAAGGATGAAGCCGGTGGGGACGCCAAACTGCTGGCGGTACCGGTAGACAAAGTTCTGCCGATTTACACGCATTGGCAAAAGCCGGAAGACATGAATGAGCTGCGCCTGCAGCAGATTCAACACTTTTTCGAACACTACAAGGACCTGGAAAAAGGCAAGTGGGTGAAAATTGACGGATGGTATGGCCCTGATGAAGCGAAGGCGGAAATCTTCGCCGGTGTCGCCGCCTATAACAAGGCACACAGCAAGTAAGCTGTTGACTTTGGATAGAAAAAGGTCCGCTTCGCGGACTGTCTAAAGACTTTGTCAAATGCGGCAAGCAAAGCGCCTCGGTTCTCCGAGGCGCTTTGCTTTTGTGCTTACTTTGAAGTTCGATGTTATGGCGTAATACCAATCCTCACCCATAGCGTGACAGATGAAATCGATGGATTTTTTCGGCTGGCAAGGCGAGAGGAGGCGCAGGGTCGTCTCCTGCAACGACGAGCAACGCCGCCCGACGGAAAAAGACGCGATTTCATGTCACGTTATGGGGGAAGATTGGTATAAGACGCAGTATGACAGTCGAATTGCACATTGCATGCCGGAAGACATGGCAACAATACCTATGCAACGAACATGACGTTATATCAATAGATGTTTGTTTGTGAAACCATGCCTATACTTCCCTTGACGCGCCCGAGCAAGGATTGGAAGATGATCCCTCAACTAAATGCCGGTTTGGCCGATATAAATAACCAGTGCCGGAACAGAACAGTACTGTTGCATCGACAACTCGTGCTGAATCCTTCATCATAGGTTTCATCAGTTTGCGTACACTCAGGAGCTTTTAGAAGTGGTCTTTCAAAATACGGGGCCGTCCACGGCCGATGTCGAATCCCCCAAGGCCAGCGATTCCTCAAATAGTGCACGCGATCGTCTGCTGCGAAAAATCAGCGCCGAAGCTGATTTGCCGGCGCTCGGTAGTTCAGTATCCCGTGTTGTGCAGATGACATCCTCCGACGATGAGGCGGTACGCAATCTTGCGCATTTCATCTTGTCGGACGTGGCGCTGACGCAGAAAATTCTGCGGATAGCGAATACGGTGTGCTATCGCACCGTATCCGGTACACCAGTGACAACGGTATCAAAAGCTATTTTCTTGCTCGGTTTCGATGTCGTCAAAACCACCGCATTGGCTATGCTGCTGGTGGATGGCATGTCCAGCAAACATGCGAAGAGCGTGCGCAACGAACTTGGCCATGCCCTGTGCGCAAGCATTGTCGGCCGAGAGATGTCGCGCCGCGGCCAGTTCAAAGACGCAGAAGAGGCCGCAATTGCCGCGCTTTTCAAGAACATCGGCCGGCTGCTGGTGGCCTCCCACGACCATGACCTTTATGCACAAATCAACAAATTGGTCGAAAGTGGTAGCCATACACCGTCACAGGCATCCATGCAGGTTTTGGGGTGCAGCTTCGACTTGGTGGGCGAGGCTGTTTTACGCGAGTGGAAAATCCCTGAGACGATCGTCCTGGCATTGGCGCCTCTGCCAGGAGGCGTGTTAAGACCGGCAAAAGGCAGGCAGGAATGGGTGCAACAGGTGGCGGCGTTCAGCTCCGCCGCTGCCAGGCTGATTCCCGGCATGAAAAATCCTGGCCAGGAAGCGGCATACAAGGCGGTATTGGCACGCTTTGGCGCGGCGCTCAATCTTGATCATGCCAAACTGAATCAGTTGTTCGCGGGAGTCGCGCAGGAAGCGCGCGTGCTGGCCACCAATGTCGATCTGGCCTTGCACGAGGAAGAGCGCGCGGAAGCTGTTGTTGCAGCTACTTCCACGACTGGTGCAACGACGGCTCCCGTGCCGTCTGCAAGCCGGGCGTCCGAAGCCAAGAGCGGACAGCAAACGGAAAGCACAGAACCGGATTTGCTCAGCGATTTGGTGCTCAGCATTGCCGGAGACACGCAACCATTGCAGGTAACCGAGCGCCATGCCAGCGGTAAACCAATGAACGCACGCGACCTGCTGCTGGCAGGTGTGCAGGACGTTACACAAATGATGGCATCCGGGCGTTGCAAGGTAAATGATCTGTTGCTGCTGGTGCTGGAGACGCTGTATGGCAGCATGGGGTTCCGCTTTGCTACTGTGTGCCTAAAGGACATACAGACCCATCAATTTCGGGCACGCATCTCGATTGGCGAGAACAATGTCGAACGCCAGGCTGGCTTCGTTTTTCCAGAGGCGACCGCACGCGACTTATTTCACCTCGCTATGGATAACGATGCCGATCTGATGATCTCGGATACCACCGCACAGAAAATCCGCGACCTGCTCCCCCCTTGGTATCGCACGCTGTTGCCGGATGCGGGCAGTTTCATCGTGCTGCCGCTGGTAGTGCAGAAGAAGCAACTCGGATTGTTTTATGCCGATCGTGCGCAGCTAGCGCCGGAAGGTGTGCCACAAGATGAAACAGCATTGATCAAGACATTAAAGGGACAGGTGCTGACAGCGTTTAACGCACGCTAGCTTAGCGATATGCCAAGCAGTCAGAGAGTGGCCACTAGCAGCGGTCCAGGCATCATATTTAGCGGAGCAACATGAAACCGGCGAGTACCGTCGCGGCAGTCAGCGCAAGGTATGCGAGCCACGCCAGCGTGTTGCGACCTGCATGCAAACCGCCGGACTTGCTCTGCACAGCCGGTGGAATATCAAGCTTTGTGCGACGGCGAGCACGCCGCTCTCTCAATAGATAGCGCTTGATGTCGAGCGCCATGTCCTCCGCGTTCCGGTAGCGCTTTTCGGGGCGCTTGCTCATTGCCTTCATCACGATCTGCGACAGCACCTCTGGAATCCTGCGATCGATTTCGATCGGTGCTGGCGGGGCTTTGGTGGCGATCTGTTGCAGCAGCTTGTCGGCATTGTCCGAATGAAAGGGTTTGCGACCAGCCAGCATTTCATACATGACCGCGCCAAGTGAATAGATATCGGTGCGCTCGTCAATGGGTTTTCCAGACGCCTGTTCCGGCGACATGTAGTTCGGCGTACCGATCAAATTATTGCCATGAAGTAGGGTAACCGGATCACCGGCATTCGCGTGCTTGTCCGCGACACGGTTGGGTGCGCGCGCAATGCCGAAATCAACCAGTTTCGGTTGATCGTCCTTGATCATGAAAATGTTCGCCGGCTTGATGTCGCGATGAATGACTTCATTGCGGTGAGCATGGCTTAACGCATCGGCGATTTTCCAGATGATCGATGCGACTTCATCAGGCATGAAGCGGTGTCCGCCGTCCAGCAGTTTATCAAGCTCGCGCCCCTGTAGATATTCCATCGCGATATAGGACGCACCGTTTTCGATCGATGCGTCATAGATCGTGACGATGTGTGGATGCGACAGGCGGCCGGCTGCCCGCGCTTCATTGATGAACTGTTGTTCGTACTTGTTTTTTTCGATCGGTGTCAGCCTGGGATTGAAAGTCTTGATGGCGACTTCGCGTGCAATCACCGGGTCATGTCCGAGATAAACGCAGCCAACGGCGCCTCGGCCCAGTTCACGCGTAATGTAAAAACGCCCGATGCGGCTGATGGCAGGGCTGACCTGTAAAACTGGAGGGGAGGAGGGAAACGGCATGGTGCCGGAAGCATGCCGGGAAGTTTGGTTTTTGGCAAGGCTCTGCGGGCAAGCAAATTAAAAATTCCCCTCATCCTGCCAGTCACTATTGAACTGTACGTTCTTTAGCAGTATTAACTGTTGGTTGCAATTGCGGATTTGAATGGATTGTGTTCACAGAGTTCATTGATATAGGCGTCGATGCCGCCATGTTCTTGCCGCAGGAAGCGCTCGATCGCTTCGGAAAACGAGGGATGGGCGAGCCAGTGGGCCGACCAGGTTTTTTGCGGCAGGAAGCCGCGCGCCATCTTGTGTTCGCCCTGTGCGCCGCCTTCTAAACATCGGATCTTCCGCGCGATGCAGAATTCAAGCGGCTGGTAATACGCGGTTTCAAAATGCAGGCACGGCACGTCTTTAATCACACCCCAGTAGCGGCCATACAAACACTGATCGTCGTGGAATACGAGTGAACAGGCA
>SXGU01272339.1_pt1 | contig 10908 bp, 8 predicted proteins | sample 3174531 | NCBI WGS metagenome assembly SXGU01 (sample SAMN11356863, study PRJNA531348) | freshwater metagenome | isolation source: freshwater sample F1-140 | place: China: Fuxian Lake, Yuxi | collected 2017-12-25
CATTGCTCAAACCCGGCTCCACGCCCATGCCGACCAAAGCAAGCAAACCTTTTTCTTTCCAACGGTCATCTGCCGAGATCTGATCTTTGCCGAGTGGTTCGCCAACTTCTTCGTAAGGATTCGTCGGGTGCGGCTTGCTCAAGTTCATCGCCATGTCCAAATATGTACAACCCGCTTCAAAAGCCGCCCCAAAAATTGGCTCGTTTAGTCTCGGATCGCACGCATTGACGATCACATCGGCTTTAATGCGCTGGGCTAATGCAACGATTTCAGACTTGCTTCGCGCGTCAACTTGCGCCGACGAGAATCGACCAGGCTGTTCGAGTTTGGCGATGATCTCGTCGCCCCGACCCGAGTTGATGTCAGCCAGTACGAAAGAGTCGAAGAAACTTCTGGTTTCGGCGATTGAGGCCATACCGCCACCCACCCCACCTGCACCAATGATGAGAATGTTCGCCACAAAAAACCTGATTACTTTTCTTGTCGTTACTCGGGTGTAACTACATAATCATTCTACCGTGCCGTTAAACGGCAAAAGCCCTGTATCTAAAGCGATTGGCGCAAAAAGTTCAATGCGCTAATCACTGAAAACTGACGCATCTGTTCACGCCCAAACGGCAAACTAAAGGTTGTCGCGCGCACATCATCGGTTGATAATGCAACACCAACGCACAGCGTGCCGACTTTTGCGCCGTCTTGTTCTGTCGGTCCAGCCACACCAGTTAGCGCCAAACCAATGTCGCTACCCAAAATTTTGCGCGCACCAATCGCCATTTCTTTTGCGGCGGCCTCGCTTACGACTGGTCCGTGAGCTACTCCCAATAAATCGAACTTGACATCGCTGGCATAACTAACTATTCCGCCACGAAAAACATCGCTTGCGCCGACGATTGCCGTCAACCGACCAGCGACTAGACCGCCAGTCACCGACTCGGCAACTCCCAAAGTGAGCTTCTTGTCGCGCAGAAGTTTCAAAACAACCGCTTCCATGTTCTGCTCATCGACACCAAACACGATGTCGCCAACTTGGGCGCGAACTTTTGCTTCCCAAATATTGAGCAGGTCAACCGCTTGCTGATCGGTGTTGGATTTGGCCGTCAGCCTCACTTTGATGCCCTCCCAACCGCTGGCCAAAAACGCCAAGGTCGGGTTACCAACTTTTTCAAGTTCGTTGATCACCCCCACCAGTCGCTCATTGAGCCCGCTCTCGCTGTCGCCCCAGGTTCGCAAAACTCGACTTTTTATCACTGATGCTTCACCGCTACGAACCAACAGATCAGGCAAAATCGCGCGCTCGAACATTTCGAATAATTCGAAGGGCACGCCGGGTACGGCATACATAACTTTTTCGCCGACAGGACAAATCAGACCGGGAGCAGTACCTCGGCGCTGCTCAATAATTTTCGCCCCGCGTGGCACCATCGCTTGACGCAAGTTGTTTTCTGGCATGCGACGACCGCGAGCCGTGAACATCTGCTCAATAACGAGGGCTACCTCATCATTGATTTCAAGTTCGACTCCCATAATTTGGGCGATTGCCTCTCGAGTTATGTCGTCGTGCGTTGGCCCAAGACCGCCGCAGATGATGATTGCATCTGCTTCTGCCAGAGTCGCACGCAATGTCGCGACGATACGAGCAAGATTGTCGCCGACTTTGACTTGAAACAACGAATCTATACCTGCGGCTGCAAGTTGTTCACCTAGCCACGAAGAATTCGTGTCGACAATTTGACCTAGCAATAATTCAGTGCCGACAGCGACAATACTGCAGCGCATTATTTGCCTGCCCGCCGCAGTCTAAAAGCGGGGCGCAACGCGCGCACGGCATATTGCAGTCCGCTGACTATCGTCAACACAACTGCCAGCCAAAGAGTCGTCAGCCATGTGTATGTCATGTCGTCCGCGCTAAATGGCGCCAACGCAAAGCCAATCGATACTTGCTGGCTGAGAGTTTTGATTTTTGCCAGTCGGCTAGCCGGCACCGTCACACCTTTTGCGCTGATGACGACCCGATAGACGCTAACAACGACTTCGCGCACGGCAATAATCACAACTGGCAAAATCCAAAACATTTCACGACTGACGAGGGTGAACATTGCGCCGAGCACCAAGACTTTGTCGGCAAGCGGGTCCAAAAAGGCACCGCTCTTGGTCGCGCCGTGACGGCGCGCCAAATAGCCGTCAAGTACATCGCTGACGCACAAAGCAAACCACAACCATGCTGCGAGCCACGAGCCCGCATTGTCATCGGGTATGACTATGAACAAAAGTGGCGAAACCAAAATACGCGACACCGTTACGGCGTTCGCCCATGTCGCAAGCGCGTTCGGGTCAACGGGCATCTTCGGCCAGTTCTCGAGCATCGTGATTCGCACCGGCGGCAACCAAGTCTGGGCCAAGTGCATCAACAACCTCAACTTCTGCAAATGACGCCACGGCCAAAGTTTCGCTGACGTGCACGACGCCGTCAATCTCTGGGGCCTCACGATGACTGCGCCCCACACCAGGTTCATCAACCAGCACAGTAATCGTCTCTCCAATCAACTCGTCGCGACGGTGGGCGGTGATCGAGTCTTGCAGTTCACGAAGTTCGGCCAATCGCTCGTGCATCAAACTTGTTGGCACGCGGTCTGGCAGCGATATCGCATGCGTGCCTTCTTCTGGGCTGAAGGCGAAAAATCCACACCAATCGAGTTGTGCTTCGTTGACGAAATTCAACAACTGGTCGTGATCTTCTTCTGTTTCGCCCGGATAGCCGACAATAAAGTTGCTGCGCATCGCCGCGTCGGGTTCGCGCTTGCGGATGTCTGTGATGCGATTCAAAAAGCGCTCGCCGTCACCCCATCGCCGCATTCTTCGTAAGTGCGCCTTCGACACGTGCTGTAGCGACAAATCAAAATAAGGCACACCAGTCGCGCAAATTGCGTCGATCAATTCGTCACTCAAATCGCTCGGGTATAGATAGAGCAACCTGGTTCGCGCTACTTTGCTGGCGACGCGATTGACCAGTCCGACTATCGAACCCGCGCCAAGTTCGTTCGGGCGATCTTTGCCATAACTTGCGAGGTCTTGGGCGACCAACACGATTTCTTTGACTTCAAGTTGTTCGACTTCTGTCAAAATCGACTCAATGTCACGACTGCGTTGGGGCCCACGAAAACTCGGTATCGCGCAAAACCCGCAATTACGGTCGCAACCCTCGGCGATTTTGATGTATGCCCACGGCGCGCGCGACTTTGGTCGAGGCAGATTCAACAAATCAAAAGCGGGCACATTTTGGCTCGTCACGCCGACTGATTTTTTAGTCAGCGTGATTGGCACACCAAAACCAGCGATGTGGTCGGCTTCTGGCAACGACTCGGCAAGTTCAGAACCGTAGCGCTCGGCCATGCAACCCGTGACTACGACTCGAGCACCAGCTTTGCGTTGCCCCGAAAGTTCGAGAACCGTGTCGATCGACTCGCGCCGTGCGTCTTCGATGAATGCACACGTATTGACGACCACTAGATCTGCTTGCGAAACCTCATCAGTTTGCACGAGACCATCTTTTAACAACGTTCCGATGATTTTGTCCGAATCAACATCATTTTTTGGACACCCCAACGACTCAAGATAAAAGTGTTGTGTCACAATTTTTTATTCTATCTATCGTTCCTGCACCACGAAATGAACGAGAGTGTGAATTAACTCGCCTTTTGGATGATTTCAAGTTCTTCGACGGTCATCAACACTTCACGCGGGCGCGAACCTTCGCTCGGCGCAACGACGCCGCGTTGTTCGAGCATGTCCATAAGCCGACCCGCCCGAGCAAACCCAACTTTAAGTTTTCGTTGCAACATCGAGGTACTGCCCTGCTGGGTTCGCACGACAAGATCCATCGCTTGACGCATAAGTTCGTCGTCGTCTTCGTCTCCGCTGCTGCCACCAAAAATTTCGCCGTTACTTGACGATTTATTCGCGTCGCCTTCAATGCCCGAGACATAGGTAACTTCTGGGGCTTGTCGACGCCAGTGACCGACAACTTTGCGTACTTCGTTCTCGCTGACCCATGCCGACTGCAGACGCTGCGAAACAGATGTGTTGCCAGGCAGCATCAACATGTCACCCATACCCACTAGTTTTTCTGCACCTGGTTGATCAAGAATCACTCGGCTGTCGGTCAAACTCGAAACAGCAAACGCCATGCGAGCAGGAATATTCGCCTTGATCACACCAGTGATTACATTCACGCTCGGGCGCTGCGTCGCCACCACTAAGTGAATGCCAACCGCACGCGCTTTCTGCGCTATTCGCGTGATGCAGTCTTCGACATCGCGGGCCGCGACCATCATCAAGTCGTTCAACTCGTCGACGACAACCAAAATGTACGGAATTCGCGAAAACTGTTTGTCTGTTTCATGACCTTCTTGCGCCGACATCTCGCCGCGATCGTAAGCCGCGTTGTAGCCAGCCACATCACGAAAGCCTGCTTCAACAAGAAGGTCGTATCGACGCTCCATTTCTTTGACTGCCCAACCAAGAGCATTGGCGGCCTTCTTTGGGTTTGTGACCGGCGCCGTCAACAAGTGCGGCAGTCGCGTGTATTGCGCCATCTCAACCTGCTTTGGGTCGATGAGAATCAACTTCACCTGATCTGGCGTCGCACGCATCAACACCGAGGTAATGATGCAGTTGATCACGCTCGACTTACCGGCACCGGTCGCGCCAGCGATCAACAAGTGCGGCGTAGTCGAGATATTCAAGAACACGGGGCGACCCGAAATATCTTTGCCCACTGCGACATCAAGCGGATGAGTCGCCGTGCGTGCTTCTTGAGACACGAGCAAGTCACCGATTGAAACAAGTTCGCGTTGTTCGTTTGGCACTTCGATGCCGATCGCCGATCGCCCAGGTATCGGCGCCAAAATTCGCACATCAGTTGCCGCCATGGTGTAGGCGATGTCGCGCGAAAGCGTCGTCACCTTGGCGACCTTTACGCCGTCACCCAGCGACAATTCATAGCGCGTGACCGTCGGACCGCGCGTATAACCGACGAGTTCTGTGTCGACACCGTGCGATGCAAGCGCCGCCACGAGTTGATCACCGCGTTCACGAATTGCTTCTTCGTTGGCTTTTTTGTTGCTGGTCAGCAACAAGAAGTCGAGTTCTGGAAGCGTCCAATCGCTTGGCTGACCACTTGGACCGAGCGGTATTTCTTGTGGCTCGCCTTTGACCGGCGCGAGTTTGGCTGGTGGCTTCGCTGGCGACTTCGACTCGGCTTGCTCGCGACGCTTGCGTTCGCGACGCGGCCTCTTTTCTTGGTCTCGATTGTCGTCATCTTGGCCATCTTGGACAAAATCATAAAGTTCTGGCCGTTGATCATCTTGTGGCGCGAAACCGCCGGGCACATCGGCTTGTTCACCGGCAAAACCCCGATTTTCATCCAGCGCACCCGACAAATTTTTGGTCGCCGAAGAAAACTTGCCGCTAATTCTGCGCCACACATTGCGCAAAACTTCAATCAACTCTGGCGCCGACTTGCCAGACACGAGCATCACCGAGCCGACGAGCAGGGCCGACAACAACACGGTTGCACCAATATCTGATAGCGAGTTCTGCGTTGGTTCGCCCACTACATAGCCGAACCATCCACCAGTGCGGTTTTCGACGTCACTAAAAAACACATGGGTCAGACCAAGCAACACGCCAGTCAGCGACGTCCAGCCGATTGCCGTTCGAATTTGATTTTGCCAACTTTTGCGTCGTGCAAGCGCAACACCCAAGCCGATGCACAAAATCGGCAAGAAGAATCGACCAACGCCGATCGTCGACGACGAAAGACTATCCAGCGCTCGACCAAGTGGCCCAGCCAACTTCAAGTAGACCGACAATATGAGCAATGCGCCGAACGCGATCAAACCCAAACCGCTGAATTCGTGTGCCCGCCCCTCGAATAATCCACCAAAAATTGGGCCGTGTTGCGAAACAACCCGATAACGGGTCGGCTCGTCATCAGCATCATGCTCGCGCAATGCCCGAATCGGCCGCACATTATCTGGACGGCGCGGTCGCTCGTTATCTCGGTTTCGTGAGCCCTTCTTGGGGCGCGCAGATTTAGATTTGGGCACTTTTGCCATAAATCAACATTACCAACGGGGTCTGTTTACAGGTGGGATTACTCGCCTAATTGAATCCAGCAAGCCATCTCGCCGAAACGCGCTGATCGTCGCAAATGGTTAGTGTTTTTTGTGTTTCTTGGTTTGTTTATCTTTTGACTTTTTGCCAGCGCGTCGCGACTTTTGTGGCACGACATACTCGGCGGGTATGCGCCCAGAAAAGTCGATCCCACCATCGGTGATCTCAATGAGATCCCCGTCTTCGCACAACAAAACATTGCGTGACGCGACACCCATGATTCGCGCCAACTCGGCATTGGCGAACATGTGTCGATACTCGCCATGAATCGGCACGAACCATTGCGGCTCGGTGACATTCAAATATGTCTTCAAATCCTCTGCTTGGGCATGACCCGTTGCATGCACATCGGCAATACCCGAATGCACGACAGTCGCACCGCGACGCAACAACGCATCAATCACCTTGTTGACGTTGTGTTCGTTACCAGGGATGGCATGACTCGAAAAAATGACGACATCGCTTTCGCCAACTTTCACGTAGCGACTATCGCCCTTTGCCAGATTCGTCAGCGCCGACATCGCCTCGCCTTGCGACCCGGTCGAGATAATGCAGATTTCGTGGTCGTCATATTTGCCCAGCGAATCTGCACTGACCAAACTTTTTTCAGGAATTGTCAGCACCTTCAAGTCGCGCGCAAGACGAATGTTGTTGATCATCGACCTGCCGAGCGGCACGACAACACGACCAGAGTCGATTGCCGCATCAGCGATCTGCTGCACGCGGTGAATATGGCTGGCGAAACTGGCCGTGATTATGCGCTTCCCACGATGTTCGTTGAAGATACCCCGTAACACGGCACCGACATCAGACTCGCTCGGTGCATGACCACGCTCGCCCGCGTTGGTCGAGTCGAGCATCAACAACCGAATGCCCTCGTTTGACGACAACGAACCAAGACGTGCCAGATCAGTGCGACGATGATCAACTGGCGTGAGATCAATCTTGAAGTCACCCGAATGCACGATCACACCTTGTGCCGTGTGCAATGCGATTGCATGCGCGTGCGGTACCGAGTGTGTGACCGGGATGAATTCAACATCAAACGGCCCAATCTTGACACGGTCGTTGTCGCTAACTTCGATAAATTTCGTCTTGTCGGTCAGTCGCGCTTCAGAGATTCGATTGCGCGCGAGACCCAAAGTGAGCGCCGAGCCATACAACGGAAACGACGCGTCTTGCAACAAATACTGCAACGCCCCGACATGATCTTCATGGCCGTGTGTCGCAACGCAGCCAACGATGCGGTCTTTGCGCTCGAGCAACCATGTGAAATCTGGGATGATTACCTCGATGTCGTCGCCGTGTTCGGCTTTGGGAAACATCAACCCGCAGTCGATCAGCAAAATCTTTTTGTCTTGTTCGACCGCCATGCAGTTTCGACCAATTTCGCCTAGCCCGCCGAGGAAGGCGATGCGAACTGGTTTTGACATTACTTTTGCGCGACGGCGCGCGCGGCTTGCAGATTGCCGAACACTTTTGCTGCCCGTTCGGCCAGACCACTCGGTGGCGGCCCCATCGGCAGTCTCGCCTCACCGACATCGAGCCCAAGATGGTTCATCATCACTTTGCTCGGCAACGGGTTTGGATTATCGTCACCAGTTTCAAACGCGAAGCTCTCGAGCATCCTTGAGTTGACCGCGCGGGCACCAGCGACGTCGCCGGCGTTCCATTTTTTGAACATCTCCTGATGATCAACGGCTGTCCAATGCGTCGCCACACCGATCACGCCGGTCGCACCAATCGCCATCAGCGGCAAAGTCAGACCATCGTCGCCGCTAAGAAGCTCGAAACTTTTCGGTACTTGGGTCATCAACATCGCCGTTTCGGCTGGGTTGCCACTTGCGTCTTTGAGTGCCGCCACATTTTTTACTTCATTGGCCAATTTCGCGAGTGTTGCAGTCGAAATTTTTCGGCCAGTGCGGATCGGAATGTCGTACACGACGACTGGCAGCGTCGTCGCCGCACAAACTGCCTTCATGTGCGCCAGAATGCCAGCCTGTGATGGTCTGTTGTAATACGGACCAACAGCCAAAATGCCGGCAATGCCGAGTTTTGAAGCCTGTTCAGTCAAATGAACAGAATGCTTCGTGTCGTTGGTGACCGTGCCAGCAATAACCGGAATCGTCACTGCCTCGACAGTTGCCGCAAACAACGCAAGTTTCTCGTCGTCTGTCAGCGTCGACGCCTCACCTGTTGTGCCACCGACTACTAGCCCATCGTTGCCATTGTCCTGCAGCCATTTCGCCAGGCGACGCACCCCGTCGAGGTTTAATTCACCGTTCTTGTCAAACGGTGTCACCATCGCAGTGAGAACCTGACCAAATCTTGGCATGCCTAGATAGTAGTCATTTGCACGCGCACGAATCTAACGAGTTTTTCTCGTTGGACGCACAGCGGCCCAACGATATCAAGTCAACTAGTGGCGAATTTCGACTTCTTTGCCGATCTCGAACTTGAGATATTCGTCATCTGTGTTTTCCCAGTCTTCAAATTGAATTACACCCATCTCCTCAAAGCGGCGGCGCAACCACTTGTCGTTGCGGTCAAGCAAACCAAGTTTCTTGCAATTAGGCACGATCTTGGCAAACAACATTTGCTGGAAGATTTTGCGAGTTGGATCATTGACCAACAACGGGATCAAAGTCTTTGGGTCGACGCCCATGTGTTGCCAAACTTCTTGTTGCAAGAAGCGGTCACGCATGCGAATGCTGGCTTCGTAGGCGAACTCTTGACGATCCATGATCTCTTTGTCGCTCATGCCGTCGTAGACCTCTTTGAGGCTGAGTACACCGAATGCCACGTGACGGGCTTCGTCGCTCATAACGTAGCGCAACAATTTCTTCAACAGTGGCTCGCTCGTCAACTGGTGCAAGTAGCCGAATGCTGCGAGCGCCAAACCTTCGACCATGATCTGCATGCCGAGATACGTGAAGTCCCAGCGTGAGTCTTTGACAATGTCGTCGAGCAACATACTCAGGTGCGGATTAATCGGATAGCCGCCGTCGAGTTTCTCGTCGAGATAACGAGCGAATACTTCGACGTGACGAGCCTCGTCTACGACCTGAGTGCTGGCATAGAGTTTCGCGTCGTACCACGGCACAGTCTCGACGATCTTGCTGGTGCAAATAAGCGCGCCCTGTTCGCCGTGCAGAAACTGCGAGAGGCTCCATTTGCGGCTGTGAATGCCGAACTCGAGCCATTCTTTGTCGGTCCATTTTGCGAGTTTTGTGTCTGCGTACAAGTCTGCATTCATCCCGCGACCGATTGCATCCTGGTCGGCGGTGATGGTTTTTTCGATGTCAACTTCGGTGTTCCAATCCAGATCAAACGTGCCGTTCCATTGACTCGTCTTGGCTTTTTCATAGAGCTTGCGCAAAGGCTGACGAGTCAGTGAGTAGTCCCAAGTGAAAACCGAGTCGGCGTTGTTCTTGACGACGTGTTCGATCTCATTTGCAGGCGTGAGCGGAATGCTCAAAATCGCTTCAATGTTGTTGATCTCGTCACGACCGATGATTTCTTGGTTTTGCTTTTCTGTGATTGACATAGCTATTGCTCCTGTTTGTTTAGTTTTACTTAGTTAATTCGTGGATGTTGATGTGCATGTGCAAGAACTTTGCGACGCTCGCGTCGTTTGTGAAATCAAAGCGCTCTGACGGCGTCAAGAAATAAGAAATTACAAGACGAGCCAAAACTTCGACCAGTGCATCGGCTTCGCGCTTGGGCAAAAAGTCCGCAACCAGTGGCGCCAAATACGAAGCGGCGACACGCACGATGCGCGACAATCCGTCGATCGTGAACTGCATCAGAGTCGTACCCGGCTCAGTGGCCAGCATCATCGCCAAGTGTTGATCGTTGCGCAACTCGGTGGTCGCCGAAACGATGCAGCGCACGAGCAGATCTTCCAGCGACTTTGCACCTTCGGCACGAGCTAACAGCGTGGTAAAAAATTCATCCAGCGAGCGCACATGAAGCGCTTCAAGCAAAACTTCCTTGCCGCCCGGAAACATGCGATAAACGGTTGCGCGCGAAACACCCGACAGATCGCAAACGTCGGCGACGGTAAAGCGCGAAACTCCCCACTTTTCGATGGCCAATTTCGTGGCGTCCAGCACGCGGGTTTCAACCTCAGTGAAGGTTGCTGGATTTGCGGTAGCTGAGATAGCCATAGTGAGACAATAAGACTATAACCGTCTCACTGTCAAGTAATGCTAGTTTTGGCTGCAAATAACAAGTCGTTCTCTAGAAAGGAACCCACATTATGACTATTAAATTACGTTTCACGCGCATGGCGATCATCCTCGGCAGCACGGCAGCGCTCGGCCTTGCCAGTTGCGGCAGTGACGATTCGAGTTCGGCCTGCCCGACAATCGAGTCAGGCAAATTGACGATTGCAACTGGCACTCCGGCTTTCGAGCCTTGGGTTGTTGGCGACGCACCAGAATCTGGTGAGGGTTTTGAAGCCGCAATTGCATATGCGGTGGCTGGCGAACTTGGCTATGCGAACGAAAACATTGTCTGGGTTCGAACCGGTTTTGACGAGGCAATTCAACCAGGTGCAAAAAACTTCGACTTCAACTTGCAGCAGTACTCGATCACCGATGAGCGCAAAGCAACTGTCAGTTTCAGCGACCCGTACTATTCGACGAATCAAGCCGTCGTCGGTTTTGCTGACTCTCCTGTTGCCAGTGCGACAAAACTTTCAGAACTCAAAGATCTAAAGTTTGGCGCGCA
>SXGU01471558.1_pt1 | contig 10908 bp, 6 predicted proteins | sample 3174531 | NCBI WGS metagenome assembly SXGU01 (sample SAMN11356863, study PRJNA531348) | freshwater metagenome | isolation source: freshwater sample F1-140 | place: China: Fuxian Lake, Yuxi | collected 2017-12-25
TAAGGGCTCGGCACTCGGCACTCGGCACTCGGCGCTCGGCGCTCGGAGTCGACCCAGGGCAATTTGGTGAAAGGTATGGGGCTTTTGCGACAGAAGGTTTCGGTATTGCCTCCGCGTCTCGAGGGGCTGTCGGCGGTTGCGACCAATCTCTCCTGGAGTTGGAATCGCGATGCGCGGGAGTTGCTTCGGATGATCGACCCGCCGTTATGGCGGGAGACTCGGAACAATCCGATCGCGATGCTGCGCGAGGTGGCGCTCACGAGGCTCGAACGGTTGGCCAAAGATCCGGATTTCCTGGCCCGGTACGATCGGGTCATGGGGTGGGTTTCAAGTGACCAGCAGCCGGACCGGACTTGGTTTGCCCGACGCCATCCCGACCTGATGACGCGACCCGTAGCGTACTTCTGCGCCGAATTCGGCCTCCATTGCTCGGTACCGATCTATAGCGGCGGCCTCGGGATTCTGGCCGGCGATCATTGCAAGACCGCCTCGGACCTGGGCCTTCCGCTGGTGGGGGTCGGGCTGTCGTACATGAAGGGGTATTTCGACCAGCGGCTCCGGGCCGACGGGTGGCAGGAGGACAGCGACGAGTACGTTGATCCGGGGCTCACCCCGCTGATGCCCCTCCGCGGGCCGAAGGGCGAGCCCTACCTGGCCGTGGTCGACACGTTCGGCCGGCCGGTTCATGTCCAAGTGTGGACCATGAAAGTCGGCAGGATTCCCTTGTACCTCCTCGACACCAACTTGGAGGAGAATCACCCCGACGACCGGACTCTCCTCAATAAACTGTACGCGGGCGGACCCGATCTCCGGCTGCGACAGGAGTGGCTCCTTGGCGTCGGCGGGGTTCGGGTGTTGCGAGCCGTTGGCGTCGATCCCGGCGCCTGGCATGCCAACGAGGGCCACGCGTCGTTCATGATGGTCGAACGGATCCGAGAGTTGACGGCGGCCGGGGTGCGGTTCGCGGATGCGGTAGCGCAGGTTCGGGCGACATCGGTCTTCACGACCCATACCCCCGTCCCGGCCGGCCATGATGCGTTCGAGGTCGATCACCTCGAGGCCTGCACCGGCCCGATCTGGAACGAGATGGGCATCGACCGCGAAACCCTGTTCGGACTGGGACTCCACAGCGGCGGCACGGACCGCCGGTTCCAGATGACCGTGCTCGCGATTCGGACCTCGGCCCGAGTCAACGGCGTCTCGGAGCGTCATGGTCAGGTCTCCCGGGAAATTTGGCACTCGCTCTGGCCGGACCGCTCGCCGGACGAGGTTCCGATCGGCGCGGTGACCAACGGGGTCCACTTGGCGACGTGGATGGCCAATCCGATGATGGCCTTACTCGACCGTCAGCTCGGTTCCGACTGGGGGCTCAGACTCGACGACCCGAGCCTGTTGGAGCAGATCAAGACCGTCGACCCCCAGGCGCTCTGGGAGGTCCACTTGGCCCTCAAGGGCACCTTGATGGGCTACATCCGCGAAGACGCCAGGAAACGGTTCGTTTCGCACTGGGAAGAAGCGAACCAAGTGGTGGCCGCCGGCACCCTGTTGCATCCGTACGCCCTGACGATCGGATTCGCCCGCCGGTTCGCGAGTTACAAGCGGGCGTCTTTGATCTTTCGCGATGTCGACCGGCTTCGCCGGATCCTCTGCGACAAGCGGCGACCGGTCCAGATCATCTTTGCCGGCAAGGCGCATCCCGCCGACAACCCCGGCAAGTCGATCCTTCAAGAGGTCTATCGGAACACCCACGACCGGTTCTTCGAAGGCCGAGTGGCGTTTCTGGAAGACTACGACATGCACGTGGCCACCGCACTGGTCCAGGGGGTCGATCTCTGGCTCAACCTTCCGCGGGTGCCGCTGGAGGCCTCCGGAACCAGCGGGATGAAAGCCGCCTTCAACGGAATCCCTCAGCTGGGCACCATCGACGGATGGTGGGAGGAAGGCTACGACGGGACTAATGGCTGGGCGATCCCGTACGCGCACGACACCGCCGACCCCGAGGCGGTCGATGCCTCGGACGCGAACCACTTCTACCGGCTCCTCGAAGAGGAGTTGGTCCCGCTCTACTTCGACCGGGATCTCGTGGGCGTCCCCCTCGGATGGGTCGACCGGATGCGGAACGCCATCCGGGTAGCGTTCCACCAGTTCAATGCCCGACGGATGGTCCAGCGCTACACCGAGAACTACTACGTCCCTGCCATCCGAGGCACGCCCCTCCTCGACGATCCCCCGACGGGATGACATGACCGAGCGCCGCGTCGTTGACCGAACCCTCCTTCCGCACTCGGCCTTGGCCGCGGGCGGCACTGAGCCGGTCACCGTCGTCCACGTTGCGGCCGAGTTCTACCCGTACGCCCGGTCCGGCGGTTTGGCGGAGGCCGTGGCGAACCTGGCGCGGTTTCAGTCCCGGGCCGGGGTCCGGACGGTCGCTATCTTGCCCTTGTACCGGAGCGCGAGGGCCAAGGCCGGCACCCTGGTGCCGTTCGGCGAACCCTTCGAGGTTTCGTTAGGCAACCAGACCGAGACCGTCCGCCTGCTGGCCCTGGCTGACCCGCAATCCTCGGGCACCCAGCTCTTGTTTCTCGAGCACGACGGGTTCTACGACCGGCCAAAGTTGTACGGTGACTCGGCCGGCGACTACCCTGACAATCCGCTCCGGTTCGGTCTGTTCGCTTTGGCGAGCATCATGGCCCTGCCGATGATCACCACCGGCCCGATCCTCCTCCACGTGCACGACTGGCATGCGGCCCTGGCGCTGGCCTATCTCAAGACCCGCTTTGCCGGCGACGCTCGCTATCGCCGGGTGGCGACGGTCCTCTCGGTTCACAATGCCGGGTATCAAGGCCACTATCCGCCGTCGGTGCTGCGGGACCTGGGGTTGCCCCAGGAGTTGTTCAATTGGCGCCAGCTTGAGTGGTACGGGAAGGTCAACTTCTTGAAGGCAGGTTTGGTCTTTGCCGATCACGTCGTCACCGTGAGCCCGAACCATGCCATCGAGCTCCGGACGCCGGAGGGCGGCTTCGGACTTCAAGAGGCCTTCTCCTCGCTCGGCGACCGGCTGTCGGGGATTTTGAACGGCATCGACGGCGAGGCTTGGGACCCCCGAACCGACGAACAGATCGCCGCGCCCTTCTCGGTCGAGAATCCGGGTGGCAAGGCCGCTTGCAAGCGAGCGCTCCAAGAACGGTTCGGCCTGACGATCGACCCGGCGGTTCCGGTCGTAGGCATGGCCGCCCGGCTCGTGACACAAAAGGGGCTCGACTTGGTGATCGGGAGTTATGCGCTGTTCGAGCTCCCCGCTCAGTTCGTCTTCATTGGGGCCGGCGAAGCGCGCTTCGAACTGGCGCTCGGGCAGATCGCCGCGATGATGCCGCACCGGGTGGCGGTCGACCCGGATTTCACCGACGAACTCGAGCACCAGGTGATGGCCGGGGCCGACTTCCTCCTGATGCCGTGCCAGTATGAACCTTGTGGCCTGACCCAGATGCGGGCCCAACGCTATGGCGTGGCCCCGATCGTCCGGCGGGTCGGCGGGCTCGCCGATACCGTCGAGGATGGCGTGACCGGGTTCGTCTTTGACCCCTATGAAGAAGCCTCCCTGGTCGGGGCAACACTTCGAGGGATCGACATCTACTTCAACCCGGCCGAGTGGCAGCGAATTCTGGCCACGACGATGCAGCGGGACTTCAGTTGGGAACGGTCGGTCGTCGCATACCTGGAGACCTATCGCCAGGTCATCGGGCGGCTCGAAGAGGCCTCGGGTGGCGGGACGGCCGCATGGACTTAGTCATCACGCTCCACAGCCACCTTCCCTACGTCCTCAACCATGGCGTCTGGCCCCACGGTTCGGATTGGCTCAGCGAAGCGGCGGTCGACACCTATCTGCCCTTGGTCGAGATGCTGCGGACCCTGGAGGTCCAGCGGGTGTCCGGGCCGGTGACCCTCGGCATTACGCCGATCCTTGCAACCCAGTTGGCGCACGAGACCTTCCGCCGAGAACTCCGGGCCTTCATGGCCCAGCGTTTGGCTGCGTGCGATGAGGCAATCGATGACTTCAGGGCGAGCGGCGAAAAGGAACTAACGCCGATTGCGGAGTTTTGGCGGGGCCGGCTGGCCCGTCTCGAGCGCCTGTTCGACCGATTGGACGGCGACCTGGTGACCGAGTTCCGTCGCCATGAGGAGGCCGGCCGGATCGAGATCATCAGCTCCGCCGCGACCCACGGATTCCTGCCGCTGCTGGCCCGGGACGAAAGTATCCGGCTCCAGCTCGCGGCCGGGCTCGCCGAGCACCGCCGGCTATTCGGACGGAGCCCGACCGGGTGCTGGGTTCCGGAGTGCGCTTACCGGCCGCGGGGCGACTGGCACCCGCATCCATCCGCCCCGTCGATGGCGGGCCGGCGCGGCATCGAGGAGCACTTGGGCGACGCGGGCTACCGGTATTTTTTTACCGACTCCCACTTGGCCCAAGCAGGCCGGTCCCTTGGCCTCTACCAGGAGCCTGACTTTCCGGATGGGGCTTTGGTGGTCAGCGACGACCCGCTCGACCTGACGGCGGCCCGATCACCCTACCGGGGCTATCAGGTGTATCCCCGCCGCGGCCGGCCCAAAGTCACCACCTTGGTGCGGGATCCGGTTTCGTCGCGCCGGGTCTGGAGCCGGTACCAAGGCTATCCCGGCGACGGGGGCTACCTCGAGTTCCACAAGATCCGGTTCCCTGGGGGCCTCAAGTTCTGGCGGGTGACCGGAGCGGCGGCCGAGCTTGGCGCCAAAGAACGGTATGACCCCAATGGCGCGCGGGCCAAGGCGCACGACCACGGGCTCGATTACGCCCGGTTACTCAAGGAAATCAGCCAGCACGAGCGGCAGTCCGGCGGTGAGTTGATCGTGGCACCCTTTGATACGGAGCTGTTCGGCCACTGGTGGTTCGAGGGCGTCGATTTTCTCGGCGATACCTACCGAGGCCTCGCGACCCATGGCGGCCCTCGACCGACGACCGCCAGCCAGCACCTTACGGACCAGCCAGCCTCGGTCGCCGTGGAGTTGGCCGAGGGGTCGTGGGGGGCCAACGGTGATTTCAGCAAATGGCTCAACCCGGAAACGGTGTGGACCTGGGAGCGTCTCTGGGCCGCGGAAGAGCGGTTTTGGGCGGCGGCCCGCCCGGCCTATGCCCGCCCGGATTGCCATGACATCCTGGCCCAGGCCGCCCGTGAGTTGCTGTTGGCGCAAAGCTCCGACTGGCAGTTCATCATTTCGTCTGGAACGGCCGTCGACTACGCCTCGAAACGAATCGCCGACCACCTGTCGAATTTGGACCGGCTAGTCACTTTTCTCGAAGCCGGACTCCCGACCGACGAGGGCCGGGCGGCGGCAGCCGAGCTCCGGCTGCTCAACGATGTCTTTCCCGACATCCTCCCGGCGCTCGGCCTGGCCCTCGAAGGTACCGGCTCGTTCAGCGGATGACGCTCCGGGCTCGCCGGTCCGTGGTGATCCACGGACATTTCTATCAGCCGCCTCGCGAGGATCCGTGGCTCGACCTGGTGGAGCGGGAGCCGAACGCAGCCCCGTTCCACGACTGGAACGAGCGGATCGATCATGAGTGTTATCGGGCGGTTCTGGCCGCCCGGCTGGTTGCGCCAGACGGCCGGATCCGCCGGATCATCAACACCCTCGAATGGCTCAGTTTCAACGTCGGCCCGACTTTGCTCGACTGGATGGAACGGGAGTCGCCTACGACCTTCCAGGGGATCCTCGCGGCCGACCGGGCGAGCGCCGAACGACTTGGGGGCCACGGCAACGCGATCGCCACGCCGTACCATCACGTGATCCTACCCCTGGCCTCGCGCCGTGACAAAGTGACCGAAGTCCGCTGGGGGATCGCGGATTTCCGGCGGCGGTTTGGCCGGGCTCCGGTAGGGATGTGGCTGCCGGAAACGGCCGTCGACGACGAAACGCTCGATGTCGTGGCCGGCGAAGGCATCGGGTTCACCGTGCTTGCCCCGCAGCAGGTCGTGGCGGCCCCGCCTGCCGGGCTCCCGGGGCGTTACCGGACCAAGAGCGGCCGGGAGATCGCGATCTTCGTCTACGACGGCGCCATGGCCCACGACGTGGCTTTCGGTCCATTGATCCGGGATGCCGACCGGTGGACTCGGCGGATCCTCGCTGACCCACTCCCGGCCGAAGGGCCGCTGCTCCGAGCCATCGCTACCGACGGGGAGACCTACGGGCACCACCACAAGTTCGGCGACATGGCCCTCGCGGCAACGATCGACTCGCTGGCCGGCCACGCCGACGTCCGGGTCGAGAATTTCGCGAGTTTCCTGGCCCGCAACCCGCCGGTCCATGAGGTGATCCTGGTGGCCCCGAGCAGCTGGAGCTGTGCGCACGGGATCGACCGGTGGCGACGAGACTGCGGGTGCCGGATCAGCGGCGACACGTCCCAAGCCTGGCGGGGACCGCTCCGGGCGGCGCTCGAGTGGCTCAGCGAGGAACTCCATGCGATCTATGACACCGAGGGCCGAAAGTACTTCCCCGACCCCTGGGCGGCGCGAACCTCGTACGCCGTCACGAGCGCGCCGACCGATCTACCGGGCCGGGCCCGCGAACTGATCGAACTCGAGCGGAACAGTCTCCGGATGTTCACGTCGTGCGGGTGGTTCTTCGACGATGTTGGGGGGCTCGAGACGATCCAGATCCTCCGGTATGCGGCCCGGGCCATCGAATTCACCGGCGCCGACGGCCCCCGGCTGAGGGAGGGACTTCTGGACCGACTCGCGGCGGCGACCAGCAACGACCCGGCGATCGGCACGGCCGCCGCCCTGTTCGAGGCAGCGGTGCGCCCGCGGTGGGCCGGCGACGAACGGGCGGCCGCCGGCCTTGCTGTGATGGCCGCGCTTTGCCCAGAGCACTCCCGTCCGGTGATCGGAGCCTATCTGGTGGGGGCAGTCGGCGAGGGCATCATCCAGACCCAGCATCGGCGGACCGGTGAAGTGGAGCGATTCGCCAGCACCGTGCACCGCACTGAGGGCTTCGGCGTGGTGGTCGATCTCAACCGGACCAACAGCCGCGTCCCGGTCACGTTGGGCCTCGAGGCACTCCCGGAGCGGGAACGGGGCCTGGCGCGGGAGGTGTTACGACGGGAAGCGCTTCGAGAGGTCTTGAGCGCCGAGGAATTGGTTCGGCTGGCGCACGGATCCGTCACCTATTCGGACGCCCTCCGCGCCGCCGTCCTTCGGCTGGTCCCGGAACTCACCGACCAGGCGAGCGCGGCGGGAGCGGGACGCCTAACCGTTGCGACCCAGCTCCTGGCCCTCGAGGATTTGCCGATCTCGTTCGACGCCCAGACCCGGTTCTTCCGTTTCATGACCACCGCGCCGCTCGCCGCCACGCAACCCTACCGGCCGTTGGCCGTCCGATTCGGCTTCGCCCGCGACGCCTTCGACCCCGAGGCCCGGGCCTAGCCTGAGGCCCGATCAGGGAATCGGGCGCTCTTTCTTTTCCAGCCGGGTGATCCAGAGCCCAGTATTGATGTCATTGAAGTAGATCAGACCGTTCTTGACAACGGCGCCCCACGTAAAGGTGGCACGGGGCCGGTGGCCCAGGGAGTCGGCGGTGAACAACCACGCCATTTCCCGGCCCTGGCGCAAGAGGTCGCCCTTGAGCTCCCCGGAGATGTCTACCACTCGCCCGCCACCCTGATATGCTCCCATGTAGAGCGAGTCGCCCTCGACCCAGAGATTGTGGACCCCGCCATCCGTCGGTTCGTACCACGCCACGATCTTGGGCTTCATGATGTCGGCGACGTCGACGACCTGGAGCCGGCCCCAGGTCAGGTCGGTCCCCTGGCCGTGGCCCTTGGCTGTCTTGGAGGCATAGACCTCGTCGGCGATGAAGATGTAGTTCTTGTGACGCCAGGCCGTGTGGGTACCCCGGGCACCCAGGCCATACATGTCGTCGACTCGCCGATAGAGGTGGTCGAGATCGTACTTGAGCTGGGATACGAAGACCGGCTTCTCCGGGGTGCCGCCCTTGAGGCCGTTCCCGACGTCGAGGATGATCAGGCCGTCGTTCCAGTACGACAGGTACGCCATGCCGCCCCGAACCTCGATGTCATGCACATACCTGCCGGCTTCAGTCTGGGTGGTCTGCCAGCGGCCGACTTCACGGGGCTGATATTGATCCTTGATGCTGATGACCCGCATCGAGCCGGTCGCGTCGTCGGTCAGGTAGACGTGGCCCTCCGAAACGTAGGCCGAGTGGACCCCACCCGACACGGTCTCGGTGTAATCCGAGATGACCTTCGGATGGCAGGCGTCGCTGGCATCGAAGATGGCGATGCCGTTCTTCCGGTTCGAGGCGTTTTCACGAGAGAACACACCGTACTTCCCGTCCTCGGTGGTCATGACGTCGTTGATGTGACGGGCGTCGATCATCACCGAATCAACGATCTTCGGATTGCTCGGGGTCGTGACATCGATGGCATAGAAACGATCGCCGATCGTGGTGTAGTACACGCACTTTCCGTTCGGGTGGGCCCAGACTTCGCCGCCCTGGAACTTGACCGGAACCCGGCCCACGACCTCGATCCCGCGCCCCGCGGCCCGGGGAGCCACCTGAACGGCTGCGTCGGCCGTGGTGGTTCCGACCGTGGCGGACACGGTGTAGGTGCCGCGTTCCTCGGCGACAAAAGCGCCCTCGGCGTCGATCTGGCCCACGCCGTCGGCGGTCAGCGCGGCCACCGACCACCGGGGCGTCAGTCCCTCGATCGCCTTCCCGAGCCGGTCCTTGACCGCCACCTTGAACCGCACGACATCGCCGGTGCGGACCGATGTCGTGCCCGGCGTGATGGTGATCGTGGCCGGGACGGCAGCCACGACCTCAACCGAAACCGAGGCCCGGGCGTTGCCGGCACTGGCGGTGACCAACGCGGTCCCGGCTCGAAGCGCCTGCAACCGGCCGTCGGAAGTCGCAGCGACGACACGCGGATTGCTCGAGGCAAAGGTGATGGCGTCGTACCGAATGTCATTTTCCGCGCTCTTCGGGGTGCCGGTAAGCGTTACCCGGGATCCGACCGCGAGCTTGACCGCACTCGAGCTCAGTTCGAGCTTCGCCGCAGGGGCCGGGGTAACCCGGATCCGGAGTTGCTCGGTGACCCGCTTGGCCCCGGGTGCGGTGGCTATGGCGACAACTTGGATGTAGCCGCGGAATCCGCCCCGAACCACTCCGGTCGAGTCGACACTGCCGTCACCGCCTCCGAACCACATCACCCGGGCATTCGGCACCGGCACTCCGGCGGCGTCGAGGACCTTGGCCGACATCTTGATGGTTTGCCCGACTTGGATTTCGGCCTGAGCCGGGGAGATCTCCACCCGGGCGATTTGGGGCGCCTGTTGCTGGATCAAAGCGAACATCAACAGTCCGAAGACCATATTTTCTCCTTAGGGGCGATCGAGTGCGCGCAAGACCAATTCGAACGGTGTCCGCACCACCAGCCGGTACGAGTACTCCCACGAGGTGCCGCGGATCGCAATGCTCGGTTCGTCATCGATCCGGTGAAAGCGAAGCTCGGCGTCGAGTTCAACCCCGCCGTCGAGGTGCCCCCGCCGGAGGACGCCGAACTCGAGATAGCGACGGTCAGACCGGTAGAAATCGGCGAGCCGGCCGACCGAATTATAGTTGTTGTCGCCCTCTTGGAAGAGGAAGTCCTTCCCCCGCCAGTAGATCCCGAAGAGCTCGAGGCCCCGGCGGGGCGCCAGCCCGGCGCGGACGAAAGTCCCTCGCCCTCGTTGGGGCCGATCGGCCGGCGCGTCGGGATCGATGTTTCCCGAGCTCTTGAGCCGGTACACCTGGATCGACCCGAATCCGAGCTTCGGGATCGTATCCGACACCGTGATCCCGAAGCCGCTCCCCGCATTATTGGTAACCGGAACGCCGGCGGAATAGAGTTGGCCGCCGTGATGGAGCCCATGGAACTGGGCCTCCAACGAGACCTGTCGAACGGGCCGCGCCCGGAGAACCCACCCGTAGTCAAACACCTCGCGTTGGGCGGGAGTATTGAGTGCCTGCCAATTGATGAAGACCTCAGCGTCCCAGCGCGCCCGCCGCTCTCGCCACTGGAGGCCGGATTCGATCGGCCGGGTGAGTTCGAGGGTGCTGACGGCCAGGGGATCGAGGAGTCCGTGACGCCGGTTGGTTTCCAGAGTGCCGACAACCCCGAGGGAGTGGCCGGTTTGGTAGCGGAAGGCCAGCACCGGGCGGACCCGGTCGAGAAACTCGGCGGAGCCCCATCGAACATCCCCGAACACACCGGCCTGCAGGGTGTACTGCCGGGCCGGCTTGACGAGCAACGTCGAGAAGAACTGGCCGCCGAGAATGGTCTCACCCTCGCGATACGGAGTGAAGAATTCCGTGTTGTCCCCGTATACGGTGACGAGATTTTTCCAAAGGATCTCTTGACCGGCCAGGGTTCCCGGAACCCAGAGCAGCGAGAAGAGCACCACGAGCCAGCGAGCGGTCATGGCGACGATGATACACGGGTCAGCCCTGGGAGGGGAGGAGCCGACCCTGGTAGATTTCGGCCATGACAGCCCAAAGCCGAACCGTCACCGTGGGCCTCCCCCAAATGACCTGCGGCGAGGATCCCAAAGCGAACTTGAAGCAGGCCATCGACCGAACCCGAGACGCCGCGGCCCGGGGCGCCCAAGTAGTCTGCCTCCAAGAGCTCTTCATGGGGCCGTACTTCTGTCAGGTCGAAGACCATCGCTTCTTCCAGTTGGCGGAGGCCATTCCCGGCCCGACCACTCAAGTCTTCTCGGACCTCGCCCGTGACCTCGGGATCGTGGTGATTGCCTCCCTGTTCGAGAAGCGGGCTGAGGGACTGTACCACAACACGGCGGCGATCATCGACGCCGA
>SXGU01487825.1_pt1 | contig 10908 bp, 9 predicted proteins | sample 3174531 | NCBI WGS metagenome assembly SXGU01 (sample SAMN11356863, study PRJNA531348) | freshwater metagenome | isolation source: freshwater sample F1-140 | place: China: Fuxian Lake, Yuxi | collected 2017-12-25
CGGCTCGGCACACTCCGATGTGTAAAAGGTGGAAAGCCGATCGAACTTGCCGTTTTCCAGTAATTGAAACTGGTGGAAGTGGTAAAAGATCAGTGATGCGTCTTCGACTGTAATATTGCCATGTGCGTCTTTGCCGAACCTGTATTGCGCATAGTTCCACGGTGCGATGCCGGCGCCGGGATGCATCAGAATATGGCAGTTCGAGTAACGGCCCGGCCATTCATCCAGATATTTTTGGTCGCCCATCTTGCCGTCTTCCAAGCGGTAGTAGCACCATTCGAGGCATTGCTCGCGCCAGTGCGAGAGGCACGTCATGCCCTGCTCGTCACGACGAAAACTGTCCCACTCGACACAGAAGCGGCCATTGACCTCTCGCTGCTTGAGACGCTCAGTGAAACGATGTTCGATGATGGCGATGGATGCGTCGCCAATTTCATCAAACAATGGCGAGACGTCGGAATAGAACAGAAGGTCAGCATCTACATAGGTAAGCATGTCGACTTCCTGATAGCGCTGCATCACATACCAAGTGAAGCACGAGGAAAGCGTCCAACAATACTCCGCCACGCCACGCTCGGACTTGGCCTTGAGCAGGGCCTCATCTTCCACTTCACGCAGTGCAATGCTGATAACAAAAGGCAGATCCAGACGTTCCAGAATATGTTGGGTCTGTGCGTCCATGCACAGCACATAAACCCGCGTACCGGGACAGTGGCGCGCCAAGCTGCGCATCATCGCCAGCCCCTTGAGCAGGTAGCCACTATCAAACAGCGTGCAAAAATATTTTTGCGATATCAAACGATGTCTTTCTAACGATATTCGTAAGCAAATCAGTACCGACGCACCGAGTCACGTTGTGGACAACTGGCCGATGCAAGAGACGCGCTCTTGAGATTAGGTGCTAGTCTTTTTGGCCTTTACCTCGACTTGGAACCAAGAGCGTTCGACCCTTGCGTACAGGCGACAAACCAGATCAAAAACGGGGCGTCCCAGACGGGCGAAGAAGCGATAGAACGGTGGCCACTTGTGAATGAAGGCCTTTGCATGCTGCACCTCAAAGCCCGCTTCATGAAACAAATTGCCAAAGTTCTGGGGGCTCCAACTAAACAGGTGATAGTTGATGTCCTTCGGGTTGTAGCGATACCTAACCGAATCACATGGCACATAGAAGTGAATGAGGCCACCAACCTTCAGCAGACGCCGCAAATCCTTGAGCTCTTGCAATGGATTGAGCGTGTGCTCCAGCGCATGGTTTGAAATGATGACGTCGACCGAGCTCTCGCCCAGTCCGGAAAGCGCTTCGGCAACACTCAGAAAATGCCGCACGCCGTGACCCTGAATGGATTCGGCTGCTGAAGCATTGGGTTCAATACCAACCTTGACAGCACATTGCAGATTGTTGAGCAGGAAACCGCCGCCACATCCGAAGTCTACGACGACATCAGTCTTTTTAACGGTGTTGAGAAACTTGCTGGAGTTCGCCCAGCCACCGAAGGCACCAATATTTTTCTGCCAGTTAAAGTAATCTTGGTCGTAGTACTGACTGACCGCTTCCTGTGATTTTTGCTCAATTCCCATTTAATAGCCTTTCTGCCCCAGATGGGCCTTTAGTATCGGGAGCAATTCACCCATGCGTGCTGCATAGCTATGCTCCGATAAGGTACGAGCTTGACCTGCATGCGCAATGGCGGCGGCCTCGGCTGGATGATTCAGATAGTGCGAGATAAGCTCGGCTGCCTCTTCCGGGCTTTCATATGCGAGCACCTCTTTACCGATTTCGAATAGCTCACCGAGATTGTCTTTCTTGTCGGTCAATAGCAAGGTGCCAACGCCGGTCGCCTCATACAGGCGCATATTGTTTGCATTGTTTTCCGCAACACTGATATGACGGTTCAACGTGATACGGCTACGCGCCAAAGCACGGTACATGTCGAGGCCCCAAACCTCTCCGTGATGCCGGGGGCGAATTGGCGAATGTGGGTCTAGATTTTCTACGCCATAGCCAAAGAACTCAATCGGCGTCTTGCGGGCCAGATGTTCGAGGGTAGGAACCGCCTTGCCATGATGCCGGCCGATGCCCCCAACAAAGCTGGCAGGAATGTCTTTCTCGATCGTGCCGAGGTGCTCGAGGATGCGGGAATCGAAGCCAATGCGAAAAAACTCGGACGCCACGCCCAACGCGCGCAGGCGTGGGACGAAATGCGGGAAGGAGGTCAGGATCAAGTCATAGCCGCGACAAAAAGGCGCGACAGGTAATGGAGATGCGACTTGACCAACAATCAGTGGTACTGATTTTTTCAACGCCTGCAAAGTTTCCGGCACCAAAAAATTAATATCCTGGCAATACAGGACATCCGGCTTGAGTTGCCTGATTTGCTCCAACACAAGCTGCTGCAAGCCGGGCAAGCGGGCCAGCAGACGCCCGACAAGCGGCAGTCGGTAAAGGCGTGGGGATATTTCTAGGAACGGCCTGAATACCGAAACACCAGCCTCCTGCGCCCATTGGTTTTGCAAAGGAACGCAGTTGGCGATCAGGTCTTGCGCTTCGCAACCAAGTTCATTCAAATGCTGTGAATAAAAGTCGGCGGTGCCAAAGCATTGCCGCAGCAAGAAATCCCGTTGGGTAAAATAGCTTGCCCCTGCTAAGTCAGTATTGGTTGAATAAATCTGGCGCAAGAATGCGGGGTAATAAGTATCAAGAAGAAGAATTCTCAAATTTTTTCTTCCTTAAAGAATTCGCGCGCCTCATCTGCAGCCAGCACTGCGCATACGGTTTCGATATCTTCTACTGTATGCCCCATTGAGATAGGCAGGCTGAGCTCTGTCGCATGCAAAACTTCGGCGATAGGATAACTGCCGGTTAGCACTCCCTTCATGGCACGTTGGCGATGAGGAGGAATCGGGTAGTGAATCTCTGTCTTGATTCCGTTTTCCAGCAGATATCGGCGCAAGGCATCTCGCTGCGGACACCGAATCGCAAAGATGTGAAACACATCGAATTCGTCATCCCGTCTGACGGGGAGAGGAATCCAGCTCGGCAAATGCTTGAAGTAAATATCCGCCAGCATCCGCTTATGCTGGGTCAGATCATCAAGGTGGCGCAGCTTGATGCGCAACATGGCAGCTTGCAACTCATCCAGACGCGAGTTGACGCCAGAATACTCATTGACATACTTCAGCTTGGAGCCATAGTTGCGTAGATGGCGCAAGCGATCAGCCAGCGCGTCGTCATTTGTCACGACAGCGCCGGCATCGCCCAACGCCCCCAGATTTTTGGTCGGATAGAAACTGAAACAGCCAGCATCCCCGAACGTTCCGGTCATTGCCCCGGCCAGTCTCGCGCCGTGTGATTGAGCACAGTCTTCAATCAGGCGCAGGCCATGCTTTTGTGTAAAGGCAGCAATGGCATCCATCCTGCACGGTTTGCCGAACAGGTGTGTGACACATACCGCTCGGGTTTCCGGAGTTATCGCCTTCTCAAGCAAGGCCGGATCCAAATTGAAGGTTTCCAAAACCGGTTCAACAAGTACCGGATGGTGACCTGCCCTCACGATCGCTAAGATCGTGGCGATATAGGTATTGGAGGCCACCAAAATATCGCTGGACTTGGGCAGATCCAGTGCTTCGATCGACAGAATGAGCGCATCCAGTCCATTGGCCACGCCGATGCAATGCCGTCTCCCAACATAAGCGGCAAATTCAGCCTCAAAGGCAGCCACCTCGCCCCCCAATACATACCAGCCCGAGCGGATCACCTTTGAAGCCGCCGACTCCAGGTCAGCCATTAATGCCTGGTTGGTACGCGCAAGGCTTTCGTAATCGATAGCCGGCTTAGTCATACTTGTCGTCAATGTAGTCGGATCGATCATATGGCTCGGAAGATAGGACAAGCAGAACCGAACCCGGGCCGAAAGTCATGGTGTGCCAGTCCTTCGGCTCAACCAATAGGCAGTAGCTGGGGTCGTTGAGAACCACCGTCTCACTTCTGCGACCATCATTCATGTATATCGAAACCGTACCCGTAACAGCAATCAGGGCCTGTCGCGTCTTGACATGTCGATGCCCGCCACGCATCTGCCCATCAGCGCCATAAATCCAGTATGTACGTTTGATTTCGAAAGGCAACGCGCCATCTAGCACGGTCAACCCGCCCCGTGCATCAAGAAAAGTCGGTAACTCGATGATCGTAAAGTAGCTCATGTTGTGCTTTAGCGCGGGTTCAATCAGCCAACTTGAGAATCACCGCGTTGTCGGTCGGGATTTCAAGCAGTGGATCGTGGATGAAAACAATATTGGCCGTCGTCAGAGCGGCAATATCACGTGCCGAATTCAGCGGGTTGGCGCGCGGTGGCTTCACTTCACCCGTCGCACGCAGCTCCGGATTGGACTCAATGCCGAAGCCAAGATAGCCGCCCGGCTTGAGGATGCGCTGACACTCCTGCAGCAGAACGCTTGGGGCACTGCTATAGCTGACAACCCAGCCCAGGATGACTGCATCGAATTCAGCCGTGGCGTAGTTGGTTGCGTGCATGTCGCCAATGTCGATCATCGGACTGTATGAGAACAAATCCAGACCGCGCGCGTCTAGCATGCCTAAAGATCGGGCCCAAAAAATATCGTCTTCCGTGCGGGGGCCAACTATCAACACCTTGGGCTGTTCAATGTCTCGTACCAGTGCCGCCAGCGGATACAGCAGCAAGGCCATACGATTACCCATGCCATAGGCTGCACGATTGCTGAGTGCGCCCATATTGTGCTCAATGGTCTCCTTGCCGACCTCATCGCCGATTGCCTTAAATACCCTGATATTGCCCTTCTTGAACTGGAAACGCATCCAGCAGAAATAGTTGCGGATCAGGTCTATCTTCAGGACTTCGTAACAAAGTCTGGTCAGTCTTCTCGACTTGCTCATTACTTCAATCTTCCCAATGTGTGTGCCGAGATGCCTTGCGCAAGCGCACCCTGCCTGGAGTTACAAATAAGCTTTATATACATCCGCAAAGCGTGACAGCTGTGAGGCCAGCGCTGGTGTTTTTTGGCTGGGCAAAAATGCTTTGGGATAGCTGACACCGAACAAAGAATTGCTCAACTGCATTTGCAGCAATAGCCTAGGGTTGTCTGATACCGGGCTACCCTTATGGAGGCCCCGCGTATCTTCGACAATGACAGTACCGCGTGGCGCCGCAAACTTGACTTCACTACTTTCCCCGTAATGGCCGAACACTTCATCGTCCATCAAGCGCACATAACCTCTGTCGAGAAAGTGCTGAGGGATCGCGCCCGGCCGATGCGAACCAGCGATGAAGGCATGCGGTCCGTCAGCCGGGCCAACATCCGTCAGGTAAATAAAGACCTTAAGCCACTTCACCCTGTCCATATCGAAGTGGTAGAACTGTGCGGCTTCAGAGTCACCCTTCGAATGAAAGCGCGTATGCCACCACATTGAAACAACATCCAGCTTGGGGCGGGCATCAAGGTAGGCCTCGGCCAAAGCCAGAATCGATGGGTCGGCCATGATGTCTTGTACATCCACATTGCCCAGCAAGTCATCGGTCTTGTAGTCATAGCGAACTGCTTCCGGCTTGTCCGCGTTATAAAAGGCGGTTCGGGGAATCGCCCGCTTCTCTTCGCCATCCATTGCCCGGATGTTGGCTGGCGTAGTCAAGGCAAAACTCATCAGCCGCGCACACACTTCGGGAGCCAGGGCATTTTCGAAAACGACGTAGCCCTTTTCCTGCAATTGGCGCAAGGCGACCTCGCCAGAGGTGCTGCCCATATCGCCCAGGATTCCACTTTTCGTGACGTACTCCAGTGGCTTATGCCACATGCTCATGATGCGACTGCACCAGGCATTAAAGCGGCCGCCAGAGGCACAAAAGAGGTAAATCAATGCTTGATGGGCGCGTTCGCTATTGATACCGCGAACGAGAAACTGGACGACGCCAAGCGCAAAGAAACAACTATGGGCGGCAAGAAAAATAAACTTTTTCATGTGAGCACTGATTTCCGTTGGATAGACTAATCATGCTTTAGTAACTCCGCGCTTTGACCTTGCTGGCCAGGCGTGAAATATAGTCATCAAAGCTGGGCAAAGCAGTAAAGGCTTGCAGGCGCGCCTGTATCACCTCTTCTTGGTCATCCCCAAAATTGCAATCCCTCCAGAGAGCGATAAATGAAGCAGCCAAAGCCCGTTCTGCATTCGTCCCATGAAGGTTATGCATGTAATAAAACATGAGCGCCTGTCTCTGCATTGCTTCAACAGGCAAAGGCAAAACTTCCGGGCTCCGCAGCATTTCCACGTATTCGGCACGGGATTTCGCCGTTCTACAGAAATCAAATGAGTGATGCGGGTGGCGTGCGCATCCGATTGTCGGAATGCCCAGATAAGCCATTTCATGTGCGACGGTGCCATATACAGTCACCCCGCAGGCAATCCCCTCTTTTGCCAACTGAGCGTTACTAACCCCTGCGGGGAGCCAGTTCAAGCCAGGGTGTTGCTCCCGCAAAAGAGACAAAGCCTGGTCACTCAACGCAATTTGGTTTGGATGAGGCTTGAGGTAGTGCGTTATCCCTGCCTCCTGCAGGGTCGTAATTGTGAGGCTAACCCACTCCCAGAAATCATTGAACACAAGGTCCGGATAGACATGCGGGCTGTCGTAAAAGTCATGCAAAAAGACGACGACTGCACCTTTCAAATTCGGTGGCAGGCTGACCTCCTTGTTTGCATACGCAGACTGGCGCATATAACTTGTCGCCGAATCAATCCCACCGGACAAACGCCGCTCCAGCTGTACTTGCGCTTCTGCCAGGCGTTCTTCCTGTCTATCCAAAGCATCAAAGCCGCGGCGGTAAGCTGAAAAGTTCGGTGTATGAAAACTGTCCTCGAGGCTGAGTTTCTTTCCGAGCCCATTGAGATTGCCAAACGACCACACGTCCACACCTTGTGCCAGGGCAACCCGGATCGGAATGCCGTGCTCAAGATAAGTGCTGTGCGAGGACAGGTACCATGACGGACGGACACGCTCAAAATAGGTGCGTGCCCGACGCTCATCACGCAAGGCCTGCCAGATCAAGCGCCGGACAAACAGATCGTGTACTGCAAAGGCTGGCGCCGGCTTGAAGCGAAGATAGGAATCTATCAACAGATCGGCAATCTCAATACCGTTGAGCTTCAGCGAAAACTCGCCGGTCTGAGCTCGCAATATTTGCCAGAGACGCTTTGACTGAAACCACGCCAGAATATCGGTCACGGGACTGGTCCAGCTTGCGCAGCGGTATGCTATGCGATCTATCCATGGACCGTACGCACGGACCCATTGCGCACAACGCAACCAGGTAGCAGGCGCAGATCTTTTGATCTCCGCCAGAGGCCCCGTACCAATTGCGCCGTTAACCGATTGGGTCATCACCAGATCGGCACGAAGCGACACTCTCTCACCGAGACGAGCACGTATCGCGCCAAATAACAGAAAATAAAACCGGTCACACACCGACTGTAGCGCCAGAGTGGCTGTCGGCTTGTTGTTTGCGCGATTACAACCCAGGAAATCCAACGATCGCGGGCTCACACCTGCCACACTCGGGTATCGGGAGAACAGCCTGATTAACTTCTCGATCACAACTCAAATCCTGCTTATCGGATGCATAGTGTTACGCAACTCGCTCAGCCAAACATTTGCCAAGTCAACGGTGTGCCCTTCTTGGCATCCTGATTCACCTTGCGTCCAATGAACAAATCATAAAATTTTGGTGACAAGCCAAGGCCAGGCCGCACGCAGCGCAGATTCTCAGCAGTAAGCGTATCGCCCGCCTTGATATCTTCGGCAATATACAAAGAGCGCCGGAATGCAAGCGACTTCAGCTCAGCCTCTCGTGGGCCATAGGCGACTTGTCCCATGGCAAGCCATGCTCTTTCCGTTTCTTCAACAAGCATTGACAACTCAGCCGGCTCCATGGAGAAAGCACTATCGACGCCTCCGTCTGCACGGCGCAGAGTGAAGTGCTTTTCAATCACCGATGCGCCAAGTGCAACGGCTGCAATCGCAGCGCCTACGCCCATCGTATGATCTGACAACCCAATCTCGCAGCCGAAAGTCTCACGCATACTCGGAATCGTACGCAGATTGCTGTTTTCGGGTGTCGCTGGATAGGTGCTAGTGCATTTAAGCAAGGTCAGATCGGTACAGCCGGCAGCACGGGCGGTGCGAACTGCATCATCAATTTCGGCAGCAGTGGCCATGCCGGTGGACATGATAAGTGGCTTTCCCGTAGCTGCAGCCTTGCGGATCAAGGGCAAGTGCACCAACTCGAAAGAAGCAATCTTGTAGGCAGGAGCATTCAGGGTTTCCAGAAAGTCTACTGCGCTCTCGTCAAATGGGGAGCTGAAGCAAATCATTCCGTGTTCCCGGCAGCGCTCGAAGATCGGCGCATGCCACTCCCACGGGGTGTAGGCCTGCTGATAAAGCTGATGCAGGCTGTTCCCCGCCCACAAGCTGGATTTGTCCTGAATGTAGAACTCACCCTCTCTCACATCCAGCGTAATGGTGTCTGCAGTATAGGTCTGCAGTTTCAATGCATGCGCCCCTGCCGCAGACGCAGCGTCCACAATCTCCAGTGCTCGTTCAAGAGACTGATTATGGTTGCCCGACATTTCGGCAATGATAAACGGCGGATGATCCTGTCCAATGAGTCGATCGACGATCTTCATGGCTGCCTCAAAACTGTTTTGATTGATAAATTGCCACATCTGCATCCGCAACAGACACAAGACTAAAGCCCAACGCTTCAAATATGCGGCACGATGCGCGGTTGGCCGGCTTGACCTGGCCAAAAACAACGGCGTCTGGCTGCACCTGCATAAAGACATCCAGAGCCGTCTTAAGCAAAGTGGTGCCCAAACTTCTTCCACGCAATACGGGACTCAGCGTGAAGTGCACCTCCCAAGCGCCTTGTGCGCGCTCAAAACGTACCTGACCAGCTGCCAGTCCTGCTTTTGTTTCGACCAGATAGATTTGGCAATCTGCATTGCTCAGACGTCTAGAAAACCACAGATGATGGCTCTCAGGTGAAATTTGCGCGCTGGAAAACGAGTTGCGCCGCGTCAGTGGATCATTGGCCCACTCAAGCAATTGCGCTTCATCAGTCTGGCGCGCAAGTCTGGCGATCATTACGGTTTTTTCATCAGCCAGCAGCGCAGAGCAAACCCTTCGGCTACCCAATCCATCCACCACTTGGAGGCAGCTTACCGACCATTCATCGAGGGGCTGTTGCAAGACCGCGCTGATTTGCGTGGCCAAGGCATCCGCCCGGATGTTGTCCTTGTCCCCGAGCCATCGCACGAGACCTCGTTTATCCAACTCAGCCGCAATCGCGCGCTGATTATCTGCCAGTGTAATAACGAGGGTAGGCAGGCCCAGGCACAGTCGTTCCAAATTGGTCGCGCCGCCGGCACCAATGGCCAGGTCGGCGGCAAACAGCATTGGCGCCAGAGTCGGTTGAGGCCCATGCAAATGAATGTTAGGTACATCACGCACCAGCCTCTCGAGAGTTTCACGATGCGGATTTTTCTCGGCGACAACAACATCCACCTCGATATTGGACAGGTCCAGTTGCAAAAGCGCGGTGAGTGTTGTATGGGTAAGGTTGTCCAGGTCCACGCCGCCAAAGAACACAAATACACGCTGTGGATATCCGCTGCGCGGACGTGCTTGCTCATGCAAGGGCGCGTAATCTGGCTGAAGTAGCGCATATCCGGGCCCGAGTAAGCTCGCCCCACTCTCAGGTAGGAGGCCCTCATAACGTTTGTACAGGTTGGCAACAAGATTCTGATCAAGAAGAAGATCACAATCATGCGGCCTGTCAGCTAGATCATCGATCACCATCAGGCGCCCGCAACTTTGCCGAAGTTCTTGCTCCCAGCGCGCATCAAGCGCGTAGTGATCTACCACCAAGCAATCGTGTTGCGTCCCTCTCAGTGCAGTCAATGTCTGCTCTGCATCGGTATGCCAATCGGCGCCAAGCCACTTGTCCTGTGCTGTTGTCAGTGTCAGATCCGGCGCTGGCAGTCGCAAAACCTCATGCCCCTCGCGGGTAATCAGGTCAATCAAGTTGCCCGGATGCTCACGGCAAATGAAGATGCAGCGCACCCCTTCCGCACATAAAGTACTGGCAAGTGCCAGGCAGCGCATAACGTGTCCGCTTCCAATCTGCAGTGATGCATCAACACGAAAAGCAATGCTCAATGGCACGGTACTCAGGGCAACTCTTGCATTGCCATAAACAGCCACTCTGCGCGAGACCAATCTTCGAGGGTGTCGATATCCTGCACGCGTTGGCGGGGCAGTCGCAGCGGAACAGATTTTGGTGAAAACAATGGCTCTCCGGCCACCCAGGACCGGGCCCATCCCCAGTAGAACTGGCCAGCGTCATGCCACGCCTCTTCTAGGTCTTGAGAGCGTGTATTGAAATGCTCGGGATTGAACATTTCCACCCGCTCACCGTCCGTAATGCGGATAGCTCGCTGTATCGGGAATGGATAACTTGTAACGGAAAATGCGTAATTGCAATCGGCTGCTGCTACTAGCAACTCAAGCCCCTTCTGCAAGTCCTCGGGCTGGACAAACGGCGCAGTTGCATAAATGCAGCACACTTCGGCAGGCTCCATGACCTCTGCCGTGAACCACTCTATTGCATGACGAACGACAGGAATCGTTGCCGTATGATCATCAGCCAGCGTCGCAGGCCGCATGAAGGGAACGCTTGCACCGCGTTGTTGCGCAACCTCGGCGATCTCGTGATCATCTGTAGAGACAATGACATGATCAAAGCACTGACTTTGTAATGCTGCCTCGATCGACCATGCAATGATCGGCTTGCCGGCGAAGCTTTTAATGTTCTTCCTGGGAATGC
>SXGU01064725.1_pt1 | contig 10907 bp, 7 predicted proteins | sample 3174531 | NCBI WGS metagenome assembly SXGU01 (sample SAMN11356863, study PRJNA531348) | freshwater metagenome | isolation source: freshwater sample F1-140 | place: China: Fuxian Lake, Yuxi | collected 2017-12-25
ATGCTGGCACTGGCGTTTTTGATTCTGATTGGCACCATGCTCATCGCCGAAGGGTTTCATCAGCACGTCAACAAAGGATACATCTACTTCGCCATGGCATTTGCCGTCGGCGTTGAATTCTTGAACATCCGCACAACTCGAAAAGTCCGGAAGGTTGAGCTGCATCAACCCTATCGTTGAGGGGCGTTGAGTCGGATTCGACGACTGCTTGCATTTTCGCTGCCTTTTCGAATGCTAAGCAAATCCTATGTCCATCCACTCTCTCACAGGCGCCCACGTCGCCGGGAGCCTGTTTCTAGCAGGGCTCCTGACGGCGGGTTGCACATCGACGCACCACGACCACGACCACGCGGGTCATGCTGGTCACACGGGGCGCTACACCACCACGCCGCCGCCGCCGCCGCTGCCACCGCAGCAAGACGCCCTCGCGCCCGAGGGCTACGAGGACACCCCTGTGATCCGCGGTCAAAAATGGAAAGTGCATGATAAAACGCGCCCGGTCCCTGCGGTAGTAGCCTCGGGGGCAACTTTCAGCCATGGGGCGCCGCCGCCAAGTGACGCCAAGGTCTTGCTCGGGGGCACCGACCTCAATTCTTGGCAGCTGGACAACGGCAAGCCGGCTCCCTGGAAGTTGATCGATGGTTTTATGGAAGTAGAACCGAAGTCCGGCAGCATCCGTACGCGTGAGGAATTCGGCGACTGCCAATTGCACCTGGAATTTGCTACGCCGATCCTGGTGGAAGGCAAAAGCCAGGGACGTGGCAACAGCGGGATCTATTTCCATGGCAAGTTCGAAACTCAGATTCTCGATAGTTACCAAAATCGTTCCTACGCGGACGGCCAAGTCGGAGCGCTGTACGGTCAATGGCCGCCGCTCGCGAACCCGGTCAAAGGTCCGGGCCAATGGAATTCGTATGACATTGTCTTCGAGGCTCCGCGCTTCGATGCTTCTGGGACCCTGACCAGGCCGGCGTATTTGACGGTATTCCTAAACGGTGTGGTGCTCCACAATCGCAAGGAATTGAACGGGCCCACCAACCACCGAGCCACAGATGTCTACAAGGCCTATTCCGGCCGCGGCCCCATCAGCCTGCAGGACCACGGGAACCGAACACGTTTCCGCAATATCTGGATTCGCAGAATTGGCGAGTATAACTGAAACGAACGGTTTGGGGCAAACCGCCAAACTGCCTCTGTCGCGGCCGGACGAGACATCATCAAGATGTCACTTGTCCGGCCGTTTCATTTGTCCGGCGGATTCAGGGGAATTTTTGACGGGTTCGAGCGACAAGAGGAGTTGTTTGATTTCGCTCAACCTGGCGCGCGCTTCCTTTTTAGTGAGGCGTGGGAATTGTCCTCCGACCGTGATGAGGTCGCCGCGACGCGTGAGTTTGATCTTGCCATCGATGACTTCAATGCTGCTGACACCGCGCTCGGCAGCGATCCATCGTAATTCTCCCACTGCAAGCAGGAATTCCACGGGGCGTGGCACTGGCCCGAAGCGATCCCGCAATTCCTCATGGAACTTCTGGATGTCATCCCGATCTGAAATCAGTCCGAGCTTGCGATACACATCGACGCGCTGTTCGGGCTCGCGCACGTAATCCAAAGGTAGGTACGCGGGAGCCCTGGTAGTCGGATCGGGATTTCGTGACACCTCCTCGCGGATGCTTGTGGAAGAATCGTCGTCCCAATCGGAATAAGAATAGGTTTCGCGTGGCACCTGGACATTCAGTTTGAGGCGCTTGGGCAAATTGGATCCACCGGCTGGATCCGGCCCAAATATCGAGGTTTCCCCCACCTCGAGTTCCTGACCCGGGTGCATGGCGAGGAAATCAAATTGAGTGCGCACTTCCAGGCGTGTTTTCGGCGTCTCTCCTTTGAGTGTCGAGATGCTCCGGGCGAGCAATTGGCAATACAAGTCGAATCCGACGGCGGTGATATGCCCGCTTTGTTCCGCGCCCAGCAGGTTGCCAGCGCCCCGGATCTCCAAGTCGCGCATGGCGATTTTGAAGCCGCTTCCCAGGGCGCTGTATTGTTTGATGGCGCTCATTCGTTTGCGTGCCTCGGTCAACAGTTGGGCGTGGCGTGGCAACAGCAGATAACAATAGGCCTGATGCTTGTAACGTCCCACGCGGCCGCGAAGCTGATATAAATCGCTCAACCCAAAACGATCGGCACGGTCGATAATGATGGTGTTCGCATTGGGAATATCGAGGCCACTTTCGATGATGGTGGTACTGACCAATACGTCCGCGTCGCCATTCACGAACGTGGTCATGGCTTTCTCGAGTTGATGATCGTCCATCTGGCCATGGCCGATGACAACGCGGGCGTCCGGAACCAGAGCTTGGATGCGGAGCGCGACGGCTTCGATGGTGGAGACACGGTTGTGAAGAAAGTAGGTCTGACCGCCGCGATTGATTTCGCGGACGATAGCGTCGCGAATCACGCGTTCATCGTAATTGGTCACGATGGTTTCCACGGGCAGCCGATCCTGAGGAGGGGTTTCCAGTGTGCTGAGATCGCGAGCGCCAGTGAGCGCGAGATACAAGGTGCGCGGAATGGGCGTGGCACTCAGGGTCAGGACATCCACGGTTTGACGAAGGAGTTTGAAGGTTTCCTTGTGTTTGACGCCAAACTTCTGTTCCTCATCGACCACCACCAACCCGAGATCCTTGAAAACCGTGTCGGCCTGTACAATGCGGTGGGTGCCAATGACAATGTCCACGGCGCCCGAGGCGGCGGCTTCCAGCACGGCGCGCTGTTGCTTGGGCGTGCGAAATCGCGACAACAGTTCGATGCGCACTGGGTAATCCGCCATGCGCTCGCGGAAATTGTTGTAGTGTTGCTGCGCCAACACGGTGGTGGGGACGAGAATGGCGACTTGCTTGCCACCCATCACGGCTTTGAACGCCGCGCGAATCGCCACCTCAGTCTTCCCGAAACCGACATCGCCACAGAGCAGTCGATCCATGGGCTTGGCCGATTCCATATCCTGCTTGGCGGCAGCGATCGCTTTCAACTGATCCGGGGTTTCCTCATAAAGAAAGGAGCTTTCAAACTCCCGTTGCCAGCTGGAATCCGTCTTGAAGGGATGCCCCAATTGGGTGGCGCGCACGGCTTGCACCTTCAGCAGTTCAGCGGCGAGATCTCTCACCGCATGCTCGGCCTGCTCCTTGGACTTGGCCCAACGAGCGCCCCCAATCGTGCTGAGTTGAGGACGCGCCTTGCCGGCGCCGACATATTTGCTGACGAGGTGGGCTTCACTGACTGGCACATACAACTTCGGTGGCTCCGAGTCTGCATCACGCGGTGCGAACTCGATCACGAGACATTCCTGCCCTAGATCCTGGCTGCGATTCGAGCCGGGCTTGTTGCGCGTTGCAGCGAGGGTCTTGAGCCCGCGGTAAATGCCGATCCCATTCTGAAGGTGAACCACGAAATCCCCCTCCTCGAAGTCGGTGAAATCGATCTCAAAGGCACTTCGATAAACTTGGGCGTGGGCCGACTTCAAACGGCGAGGTCTCGCTACCTTGTAGCGTCCGAAAATCTCGGCATCGGTGACGACCACCACGCGTGCTTGATCCGAAAGGAATCCGCGGCTCAGCCCGCCCACTTGCAGCGTCGGCAGCTGTATGCTTTGGGGATCATTTGCTCCGCTATCAAACCCTTGTTCCGCCCAGATTTCACCAAATCGTTCTCGCTCGCCGTCGTTGTTACAAAAAACCACCACCAAATAGTCCTGCCGCAGCCATCGATGCAGTTGCGCGAAGAATTGACGGCGCTGCGCCTCAGCGACCTGGGGTTCCGGTAGCGTGTTGGTGATCGGCCGATAGGCTTCCAGGCTGCGCAAGACCAATACGGCATCGACGCTGCGTGTCGATTTGGTCCGCGACTTAGCCTGCCGCCTTTCGTGACCATCCGGCACAGGCAAGGGCCTAGGAACGGGTGGAAGGATTTCCGAAAGCGGCGATAGATCCACGATCCTCCCGTCAGAATCTGCTGCCTCTTCTGTGAGCTCAACGCAGGTGAACCCCCGCCGCTTCAAATCGCCAAGCGTGGCGTCCCACGTCCCGATGAACGGGTCACCCGCTGGCACTTGCTGCTGATAGCGCACTGCATGGCTGAGCAACGATTGCGGATCGCATAAGATCACAATGGCATCGGCTGGAAGATGGTCGAGGATACTGCCCAAAGGCACGTCTGGTGTCTTTGTGGTCTCCGCCCCAGGCCCCGTTTCGGCTATGGCCACCGTGAGTGCCAGCGGAGACTTTCTCAGGAGCCCTAATTCACCGGCTGGCGGTAGGATCACTGTTTCAACCGTTTCACGGCTCAACTGGTTGTGCGGATCGAATTCGCGGATCGATTCGATCTCATCGCCAAAGAATTCCAATCGCACCGGCCAGGGCGAACTCAAGGGCCAAACATCCACGATGCCTCCGCGCCACGAGAGTTCTCCTTTGCTGGTGACCTGGGATTCAGGCTCGTACCCTTGTTCCTCAAGCCATTCGATCAAATCCAACGGATTGATCGTCTGGCCACGGTTCAATCGGCGAGTCCGCTGTTGTATAGCGTCGGCCGGAAATGTTCTCTGGAGAAGCGCCAGGGCGGAGGTCACCAGGTACTGGGGACGCACGGTCGCTCCGTGGGTGTGGGTGTCGGCACCAGACAAGGCAACGAGCGTTTCCAGCCGTTCGCTGATGACGTCCGAATGCGGCAGCTTCTTTTCGTGCGGCAATACTTCCCAACCCGGATAAAACAGAGGCAGCCTAGCTTCGGGATGTTCCAATCGTGCCCAAGTCGTGAGGTCAGCGTGAATGGATTCCTGTGACTTCAGATCCGAAGCGACGATCATGACCAAGCGTCCAGGGTCGAACGAACCGACTAAGGCGGAGAAGAAGGCGTGGGCCGCGCTCGTGACGCTCCCCAGAGACAAAGTGCCACCCAATTCCAAGCGCCGTCGCAACGCCTGCGCGGCGGCGGTTTTCTGGACACTGGCGAGGACTCCGGGTCTCGCTGGACTGGTGGAAGGGCCCGTCAAGCATGGGCAACTTGGGCACCCGAACCCGGGGAGTCAATGCCGTGAATCCAACCGGTGGTTCATGCCTTTCACTTTCGCGAGGGCAACGGGGCCATCAGGCCGGTGACTTCCTGAGGAGCAACAAGCCGATCCCCGTCAGCAAGCCATTTAGAATCAATACCTCGAATCCGACCTGATACCCGGAAAACCAGGCGCGTGAATTCGATTCGATCCAGAAGCTGATCATTGGTGCCAACACACACACCACTGGCACCCAGCGATCATCCACTGAGATACGGCTGAACATGCCCAGCCCATACAACCCCAACAGCGGACCGTAGGTGTAGCCCGCGTACTTTAATACCGTCGATAGCACACTGTCCTGATTGACTGCCCGAAAAATGAGCATCACCGCCAGCAGGAGCGCTGCAAACGACAGATGAGTTCGATGCCGGAGCTGGGTCCGGCGATGCTCTCCCAAGTCCGTTCGCGTGTCGAGTTGGAGGAAATCCATGCAGAAGGAGGTTGTGAGAGTGGTTAAGACGGAATCGGCGCTGTTGAAGGTGGCGGCTGTCAATCCCAGCACGAAAACCAATGCGGCAAATCCACCCAGATGTTCCAAAGCCAACATTGGAAACAGTCGGTCGGTACGGGCCGGTATCGCGATCCCTTTGGCCGACGCGTACTCGAACAACAACGTGCCAAGCGCCAAGAAGAAGAGGTTGACCAATACCAATATGGGAATGAACGCGTAGAGGTTCTTCTTGGCTTCTGGCAAGGATCGGCAACTCAAGTTCTTCTGCATCGAGTTCTGATCCAGTCCCGTCATGACAATCGCAATAAACGCCCCACTGAGGAATTGCTTCCAGAAGTAATTGGGCGCACGCCAGTCCCAAACAAACACGGTGGACGACGGGCTATTGGCGACTGTCTGGAATACGCCGGATAGATCCAATCGCAACGCGGAGGCAATTGCGAGGATCGACAACAGCACGCCCAACAGCAAAAACGTCGACTGAAAGAGGTCGGTCCAAACGAGGGTCTTAATGCCGCCTCGGTAGGTGTAAATTAGCATGAGCAACAGCACGAACGCGGCGGTCGCGGCGAAGGGGATATGGAATCGATCAAACACGAAGGTCTGGAAGACATCGACCGCCAGGAACAATCGGGCGGCGGCGCCTAGTGTTCTGGAGAGGACGAAAAAGAGCGCGCCGGTGCGTTGGGTCACCCTGCCAAATCGTTGTCCGAGGTAGGAGTAAATGCTGGTGAGATTAAGTCGGTAATAGAGTGGCAACAGCACCTCGGCGATCACGACATAACCCACGACGTAGCCCAGCACGACCTGAAGGTATGCAAAACGCTTGATCCCGACTTCACCCGGGACGGACATGAACGTGACCCCACTCAGCGAATCGCCAATCAGTCCGAAGGCGAGCAACCACCACGGTGAATTTCGGTTTCCAAGAAAATAGCCAGCGGCATCGGCCTTTCGCCCCGTTACCCAGGCGATCCCGAGCAGGAATGCAAAATAGGCGGCGGCACAAACGACGATCAGTGCAGGCGACATCGGGACTAGTGAGGACCAAACTGGATCCGGTGCCAAGGATTGCGGCTTTGTTAGAAATTTCTTAAGATAATTGCATCCACGGGGTTGCTGTAAGCGTTCTTGTCTTGGACTGAATCATGGAAATTGGTAATACCGCCCGCCCGTGGATGGGATGGCTTCGCTGGCTCCTGAGCTTGCGAAAGCCGATCCCTGTTCCGGCACAACGAGTTATGGCAGGGGCGGCCGCCAGTCTGGGTGAACTTGACGACGAAGCTCTGTTCGCGCGAATTGCGAGCGGGGACGCCGCTGCGTTTGCGGAGTTCTACGATCGGCATGCCACGCTTTGGTTTTCCATTGCTCGCCAGATTCTCGTGGATGAAGCCGAGGCCGAGGATGTCCTTCAAGAGGCCTGTGTGCTGATTTGGGAACGGGCACCTAGCTACAATCGGGCTCTGGGAAAGCCGTTGGGGTGGGCGTTGACCGTCGTGAGGAACAAGGCGATCGACCGGTTTCGAGTCGGCCAACGCAAAGCGGCGGTTTTCACGTCCATGCCGGAGCAGCCAAAGGACACTCTCGAAACGAGTGGTGTCAGCGAGGTCTCGGCATTTGGCTTGGAAGACGCTGGTTTGGTGCGTCGAGCCTTGGCCACGCTGGCGCGGGACCAGCGGCATGTGATTGAATTGGCGTTCTTTGGCGGAATGACACAAAGTGAAATTGCCGAGCGATTGGGGCAACCGCTCGGAACCATTAAAGCGCGCATCCGGCGGGGAATGCTCCATATGCGTGACGCGCTCGAGGGCGCCTTATGAATTGCGACGAACGACAACAGGAAGCGGCCATGTACGCCTTGGGCGCGCTGACCCCAGCTCAAGCGGCAGCGCTGGAACAGCGCCTCCAGCACGACCCTGGACTCCAGGCCGAAATCGCGAGGTTTCGAGCGGTGGCAACGGCGTTTGCTGCATCAGTCGTTCCTCGGCGTGGGCCATCACCCGAAGTGCGCGGTCGTGTCCTGGAACGTATTCGCCGCACACCCCAGGCGGAACGCCCGGCACTTTCGCCAAACCGAGAGCGGCCGTCCACCGCGCCAGACATACACGGCCCGCCACCCGCCGGGTTCTCATTGGTTACAGGGGATGACGGCTGGATGAAGACGCAGGTCTCGGGCCTGGAATTTCGAGTGCTATCGATCAATCACAAGGAAGGGTACCGCGTCATGCTAGGACGGCTGGCGCCGGGCACCCGGCTGCCGCATCATGTCCACCGCCGAGGGGCCGAAGGGTTGTTTGTGGTTTCTGGTGACCTTTATACTTCAGGACGTCTGCTCCAGGCGGGCGATTACGTGCATGCCGAGGCAGGGACCGATCACCCTGAGGTTTATTCTCCGAACGGATGCATCGCTCTGTTGGTGGAACCTGTTGAAGGACCAGAAGTCGTTCTATCGGCGGAGCCAGGCGTTCCCTGAGTTGGAGCAAGGCGACCCTAGGCGTGACCATTCCAGGTTTGCGCTGCCTTTTTACTTCTCGGCATCCGTTCATCCGGCTTTGCTAACACGCCGATGAAGCCGGATCCCGATTCGATCGAGCAATTGCGCGAAGCGTTGAGGCTGTCCCCACAGAACGTTCCGCTCCGCCAAGCGCTTGCCGACGCCCTGCTCAACCAGGGGCGGCCTGCCGAAGCCGAAACAGAGTACCGAAGTGCTCTGGCGCTCGAAGCTGAGAACGTTTCCTTGAAACTGGGACTCGCCCGCGCCTTCCAGCAACAGGGTAAACGCAGCCATGCCCTGGTCGTCGTCGAAGATCTTGTCCAATCCGCCAAACCGCCGCCACGCGCCTTTATCCTCCATGCGCGTCTCCTGGCCGGGCAAGGCGAAATCGAACAGGCCATTGAGCAGTATCGCAAAGGCGTCGAAGGCGATCCCAATGTCGCCGACACCGAATTTGCCGATCGCTTGGGCATCGACGCCAACCCGGATGAAGAAGTTCAGGATGGGCGTATTGCCGCCACTTGGGAACCTGAGCCGCCGTCGATCCATACCGAACTCGAACGTCCCAAGACCAATTTCGCGGAAGTCGGTGGCATGGACGCGCTCAAGGAGGAGATTCGTCTCAAAATAATCTATCCGCTCACCCACGCCGAGATGTATCGGGCGTACGGGAAATCCATCGGTGGGGGGATCCTCATGTATGGACCCCCGGGGTGTGGCAAAACCCATCTTGCACGCGCGACAGCGGGTGAAATCAAGGCGGGCTTCATCAGTGTTGGGATCAATGACGTCCTGGAGATGTGGATCGGCAACAGCGAACGAAATCTCCATGAACTGTTTGAGCAGGCGCGTCGCAATAAGTCATGCGTTCTTTTCTTCGACGAAGTTGACGCCCTTGGGGCCAGCCGCAGCGATATGAAAACCAGTGCTGGCCGCCATTTGATCAACCAATTCCTCAGCGAACTGGACGGGGTCAAGGCCGACAACGATGGCGTCTTGGTGCTCGGGGCCACCAACGCGCCATGGCATCTGGACGCCGCGTTTCGACGCCCTGGACGGTTTGATCGAATTCTGTTCGTCCCACCGCCGGACATTTCGGCGCGGGCCGCCATCCTGCGCATCCTGACCAAAGGCAAGCCGGTGGAAGATATCGATTACGAACAGGTTGCGAAAAAGCTCGATGGATTTTCTGGCGCAGACCTCGAGGCAGTCGTTGACGTGACCATTGAAAACAAACTCCGCGAGGCCATCAAGGCTGGCTTGCCCACTCCGATCAAGACGCGGGATATGGTGCACGCCGCCAGTGGACTCAAACCGACGACGCGTGAATGGTTCGCCACGGCGCGCAATTACGCGCTTTATTCCAACCAGGGAGGCGTCTACGACGACATCTTGAAGTACCTGAAACTGTAACGGCTACTGTGAATCCCAACCTGCAGCGTGCCACAGTCCTGATCGAACAGGAACGATGGGAACTGGCTGAGGAACAACTCCGCCTTTCCCTGGCCGATGACCCAGATGTTCCTTACTCGCATGCGTTGCTCGCACTTTGCCTCATCGCTCGCGGACAACTCGATGCTGCGGAGGCCGAGGCCCGTCAAGCAGTTCATCTCGCTCCAGATTTCGCTTTTGCTCACTACGCGCATTCAAGGATCCTAAATGCGCGCAATCGGGATCAGGAGGCTCTTCACGCGATCCAGCAGGCCATTCAGTGTGATCCGAATGACGCCGATTATCATTCGATGCTGGCGGCTATTCATTTCGACGGCCGTCGATGGTTGGAAGCACTTGCCGCGACCGAGAATGGCCTTCAATTCGATCCGGAACATACCGCGTGCAATAATTTGCGGGCAATGGCCTTGGTGAAGCTCGGTCGCCGTGAAGAGGCAGGAGCTACCATTGAAGCCACCCTCAGTCGAAATCCCGACAATTCGGTCACTCACGCCAATCGCGGATGGACGCTCCTTGAATCCGGCGACCGCGCCAAGGCACTGGAGCATTTCAAAGAGTCGTTGCGATTGGATCCGACCAACGAATGGGCTCGAGCCGGTATTGTTGAATCCCTCAAAGCCAGCAACCCCATTTACGCGGTCATGCTGCGTTACATGTTCTGGATGTCCCGCCTCAACAGCGGTGTCCAATGGGGCGTGATTCTCGGTGGTTATCTCGGAAGTCGATTGCTCAGCAGCTTGTCAAGCTCGAGCCCTGAATTGGCACCTTGGATCCTGCCATTGCAGATCCTCTACATCACGTTTGCCGTCCTCACATGGCTGGCGGATCCCCTTTGCAATCTGATCCTTCGCCTGAATCGCTACGGACGTCTTGCCTTGTCGGAGGAGCAACTCACCTCATCCAATTGGGTCGGTGGCTGCCTTTTGATGAGTGTACTCGGGCTCGGAGTTTGGGCTGTCAGTGGCTTCAAATTCGAGTTTCTCCTCGGCCCTGTCGTCTTTTTCGCCCTCGCTTTGCCCGTCGCCAGTGTTTGGAAATGTCAGCCAGGCTGGCCGCGCACGGTCATGGCCGTGTTCGCGGCAGCCATGGTAGCCACAGGAGCTGGTGCCATTCTCGCCATTCTCGCCGACGCCGAAAAACCAGCCGTCACCCTGGTCAGTTGCTTTGGCATCGGATTCATGGCATGCCCCTGGCTCACCAATGGCCTCATGATTGTCCGACCCAAACTCTGACCCAGTAGAAATCGACTCACGCTTGGTTCCTCCAGGGCAGTTTCAAGATTTCGACTTTAAGGAGGCAGGTGAAACAAAAGGCGGTATAAAACTGGACAAAAGGCGCTGACTTTATTTAACTGCCGGCATGTCCGAGCCTATTACGCTACCCGAGCACGAGCAACAAACGGC
>SXGU01510830.1_pt1 | contig 10906 bp, 6 predicted proteins | sample 3174531 | NCBI WGS metagenome assembly SXGU01 (sample SAMN11356863, study PRJNA531348) | freshwater metagenome | isolation source: freshwater sample F1-140 | place: China: Fuxian Lake, Yuxi | collected 2017-12-25
CAAGCTGATTAAAAACAACTCGCCTTCGCCGCGTTGAAAACCATCCACCCTTTTCTGACGTTCTTTGGCCGGGGTACTGCCATCCAGGTATTGATAGGCTATGCCTCGTTGCTCCACATAGTCTTTGATCAGGTGTAAGTGATCGACAAATTGACTGAATACCAAGGCTTTATGTTTATTTTCCAGCAGTTCATCGACAATTTCGCCAAAAGCAGCCAGCTTTCTGCTGGGTAAGACCATATCGGCGTTGGCCAAACGCGTATTGCAGCAGCTGCGACGTAATTTGGTTATCGCGGCCAGAATTTGCAGGTGCTTTTGCCCTGCGGTAGCTCCCGGCATCCCACTGGCGCCCCCCTGAGTGGCGGGGGTATCGATATCCATCAACAAACTCAAGCTTTCCCTGCGCAAGGCTTCATAAAATGCCATTTCTTCCGGGCTCAGTTCAACATAAATTGGTATCTCGGTGCGCGGCGGTAATTCCTGCAATACCTGGGTTTTGGTGCGACGCAGGATAAATGGCTGAATCAGTTTTTTTAAATGGTAACGAGCTTCAGCACTGCGATCCCGCTCTATCGGCCCGGCAAAGCGTTGGTTGAATTGCTCTAGCGAGCCCAATAATCCTGGATTAATGAATCTAAACAAATTCCACAATTCACCCAGATGATTTTCCAAAGGCGTGCCGGTCATGATCATTCTAAACTCGGCCTGCAAATTCATTGCCCCTTGGGAGCGGCGGGTGGCGATATTTTTAATGGCTTGGGCTTCATCCAGAATCACGGTCTTAAAATGGATTTTGGCCAACATTTCGGCTACTTGTTCCTGCTGCAACAAACCGTAACTACTGATCAGTAAATCAAAGGGCTGTAAATTATCCAATAAGCGCTGACGATCACCCGTTCCCAGAATGATTGGATTCAAAGTTGGAGCAAAACGCCGAGCTTCAATTTCCCAATTGGCACAAACCGAAGTTGGAGCAACAATCAGACTGGGCCCGCCCGGTGCTCGTTCAACGAGTAAAGCCAGACCCTGCACGGTTTTACCCAAGCCCATATCATCGGCCAGACAAGCGCCAACACCCCATTGCGCCAAGCGGGACAACCAGTTATAGCCTTCCAGCTGATAATCGCGCAGCTCCGCTTGAAACGTCGATGGCACTTGCGGCTGATAATTGCGGGAATCTTTCAGACGTTGCATATGCGCCTGCCAATGTTTATCCGCTTTAAAGCCCGCTTCATCTTGCCAGTCTTCCAGGGTTAAAGCGGCTAACGGATTAATCCGAACTTTTTTGCCACTGAGATCGGTATAGGCTTTTAGATCTTGCAAACGGCGACGAAACTCGTCGGTCAACGCCAAAAACTGCCCATCCTGCAAACGCAAAAACCGCCCCTGTTGTTGATCAAGCAAACCCAACAATTGCTGAAGCTGAATAACCGTATCTTCATTGACTTTCAACTCACCCTGCAAGGCAAACCAATCATTGTCACGCTTGACCTGCACATTAAAACCAGTACCGCTGCTGTGTCCCAATAACCGAAACTTGACCCCTTCCGGCCATTCCAGGATTGCCTGACCGCTTGGTAAAGCCTGCAATTGTAATAACAACTCCAGGCAGGTTTCGGCGTCTTCCAGCAACCAGTCCCCCCCCAAATCACGCTCGGCTTGCTGTAAAACCGGGCAATCCCGCAAAACCGTCGCTGCTTGCTGTTTTTCCAGATCAAGATTACGTTTGGCCTGAAGTGGTTTGCCATCAATTTCTGATAACACGCTTTCACCACCTTGGCCAGGCTGAAAATAAGCACCACCGGTTGCAAAAGGTCTTATTAATAAGGCTACCCGCAAACCTTCGCCATGCGGTAGCAGATGTATGCGCGGAGTGGCATCCGCAATAATTTGTTCAGCCGTGCTGGAACTGCCACCAATATCCGAATGCACCGTCAGCATGCCGGAAATGCTGGTCAGGGTTTGTAATACCCGCTCTTGCGCGGATACAGGCACTTCCAACCCTTTAGGCCCTAGCACACTATAAATTTTGTGATGATCGGCGGTAAATTCCACCACTCTCAGACGAGTTGGTGTTTCTTTAATGATATGAAGTTTTTGCTCGTAAGCCGGTGCCGGTTCAAGGCTGATTTTGATTTTATCGGTTTTATCCTGCTTTTTGACCCGCAGCTCAGCTTCGCCTTTGACTACGTCCACCCGCACCTCGCTTGCATCGGCCCAATACAAACACGGATGACCGATCAGTGCCAATGGCATACTGTTGTCAAATTCAAAATACGTGCCTGATCCATACCAGCCAGAATCGCGATATTCCTTGATGTGGTGACAAAGCTTTACATCGGATTCAGTCAGGTAATCAAAGCTCTGCAGCTCATGCGCCAGCCGTTTTAAAGCTATCGCCCTCCCCTTGCTCCAGCCGCCTTTGGCTTGCAGTTTTTGCTCGCGCGGTTCCAGTTTTATCCGATCATGTAATTCATCAAAGCTGACCAGCCAGGCCAAACGGGTCGGTTTTTCGTTTGAAGTATTGTTATCCGGCTTTTTATCACTGACTGGCAAATTGAGTAGCGCATCCAGCGCAATTTCCCAATCAGCCCGACTGACAAACAAATCAGCCAACGCATGCTGCCCGGCATCAAAGAAACTCATATCCCATTGCGTTATTCTTTGGGGCTGCAATTTGCTGAATACTTTGGCCATTTCTGCAGCTGGCCAGCGATAACCGTTGGTAAGCAAATGGGCATACAAATGTTGATCGATAGCATCGACCTTGGAAACAAAATCCGCTTTCAACCAAAACTTGATCAACAATAACCAGACATGTTGTAACAAGGGTTTGGTAAACACGGTATCCGGATGACCACTTTCACGGAAGCCTTCCATAACCCGATAGGCGGGTTCAGTACGTAATAAATAATCCCGTGCCGATAAGTCACCTTGTAAAAACTGCTGAAACACCGCCAGATACGAGTACACAGGAGTCCAATAACTATTTCCCTTGCCAGCCTGATTTAACAACGTAGGCAGTTTGGCGCGTAGCTTTGGTTCATTGCTTTTAATGATTGCCAAGGGATAAAACACCCCAGCCAGACCGTAAAAATAAGCATTACGTTGACCTGAGGTTTTTCTGAGCAGGGATAAAGCTTGTTCATACTGACTGGTCGATTGAACATATTCCCCCTGCAAAAAAGCCTGCATGGCGGCAATAGCTTGTAATTCGGGGTCTTGCTTGCCTAAAACTAGCTGGGCGACAGCGTCCCAATCCCCCCGCAACAGTTTTAATTCCAAAATCAAACGGGTCAATATCGGCTCTGCCTGACTGTCATGATCCTCTAATAGCTGGGAAAATAATTGTTCCAACCCTGGGTGCTGATACAAATAAATCAATTGATGCAATGCGCTGTATTGCGCCATTTGCGTTAAAGCAGCATTGTGGTGTTGCTTAAAATAATTCACATCCAGCGGATTTAAAAACCAGGTCAGATACAAATCGATAATATTGGGCAAACCAACCCAGATACGTCGGCCCAAGGTTAGACATTCTTCGACCTTGGCATATTCGCCACGATGAAATTGAATCCTGGCTTCTTGTAGACAATCTTCAGGGGAGTTATAGCGGTAATAACTGGATTTGGGCGGATTCAGTGCCAAAATCACAGTTGCGTAAGTCTCAAATTGCTTGTCAGCGACCAAATGCCGGGTAATTACTTCTACCAAAGAACGATCACAACGCGTACCACCGGGGCGGGAGTTTTCTTCCAGCAAGCCATCCGTAATCATGGGCCTCAAGCGAGCTTTGACTGTTTCGGACTTTAAAAGCCGGTTGCCTTCCTTGACACCCAAATCAGCCAGACCTTTGGCAATATTGGTAAACGAACAATAACCGTAATAAACCGCCAACAAGTTGACAATAGTCTGCAAATCCGCAGGCAAAGCAAGATAGGTTTCAAGCTTATGGGCGCGTTGAGATGCTTGCATAGAATAAGGAGTCCTGAATATTCAACCGGAAAAAATGATGGCGTTCAATAAAAAAGCCCGCATTACGCGGGCTTTCGATCTAGTTGACTGGACAGACTAGAGTTTAGCCAACACTTTTGCCACGGTTTCGCCCATGGCCGAGGGTGTTGGAGCGATGATAACACCCAACTCTTTCAGCATTTCGACCTTCTCGGCTGCAGACTCGCCCACCGAAGAAATAATCGCTCCTGCATGCCCCATCCTACGGCCTTTAGGTGCGGTTAAACCGGCGATATACGCCACCACAGGTTTAGTCATGTGTTCTTTGGCAAATAGTCCGGCTTCCACTTCTTGCGGTCCACCGATCTCGCCTATCATGACCACGACTTTGGTTTCCGGATCTTGCTCGAATTTTTCCAGAATATCGCGGTGCGAGCTACCGTTAATTGGATCGCCGCCGATACCCACAGAAGTCGATACACCGATACCCAAAGCTTTCATCTGATCAGCCGCCTCATAACCCAGTGTACCGGAACGCCCTACGATACCGACATTGCCTGGCATGTAAATATGCCCCGGCATAATACCCAGCATCGATTTACCGGGGCTGATGGTACCGGCGCAGTTGGGGCCGGTCAGCACCATGCGCTTTTCCTTGGGGAATTTACTCAGGAAGATTTTGACTTTCATCATATCCTGAGTGGGGATACCGTCGGTGATGGATACGCAGTATTTGATACCTGCTTCTGCAGCTTCCATAATCGAATCCGCTGCATAAGCGGGTGGCACGAATACGATGCTGGCTTCTGCGCCGGCTTGTTCGACCGCTTCTTTGACCGTATTAAAAACCGGTCTGTCCAGATGCGTCTGACCGCCTTTGCCTGGGGTGATACCACCAACCACATTAGAACCGTAATCAATCATTTCCTGGGCGTGGAAAGTACCGATTTTGCCGGTGAAACCTTGCACGATAATGCGGGTGTCTTTATCAATAAAAATTGCCATGTCGGTTCCTTATCCTTGCGTCTTAGCGACCACTTCATTACGGGCTTGCACTGCTTTCTCAGCAGCTTCGGCCAATGTGTTGGCCATGATGATCGGCAAACCGCTATCTTGAATGATTTTTCGACCTTCTTCGACATTAGTACCGGACAAACGCACAATCAAAGGCACTTTCATATCAATTTTACGTACCGCCTGCACCACACCTTCAGCGATCCAATCACAGCGATTGATACCGGCAAAGATGTTCACCAGCATGGCTTTGACGTTTTTATCCTGTAAGACCATGCGGAAGGCTTTTTCGGTACGATCCGCCGAAGCGCCACCACCCACATCCAAAAAGTTGGCAGGTTCGCCACCCGCCAGCTTGATCATGTCCATAGTCGCCATCGCCAGACCGGCCCCGTTGATCATGCAACCAATGTCACCATCCAGCCCGACATAGCTCAAGCCACGATCTGCAGCGGCCATTTCGCGGGGGTCTTCCTGGGTTTTATCGCGCAGTTCGGAGATTTTTTGACGACGGAACAAGGCGTTATCGTCAAAGCCCATTTTGGCATCCAAAGCAATCACTTCATCGTGACCGGTAATGACCAGGGGATTGATTTCCACCATATTGGCATCCAGTTCCCGCATCGCGCGGTAACAACCTTGAATCAACTTGACTGCCTGAGGTACCAAATCGGGGTGCAAACCCAGCGCAAAAGCCATTTCTCTAGCCTGGAAATCCTGCAAGCCAACGGCGGGTTCGATATAGATTTTCTTAATCGCGTCCGGATTGTTTTCAGCCAGCTCCTCGATTTCCATACCACCCTGTGCAGAACCTACCATCACAATCCGTTCGTGAGTACGATCGATCAACAAACTGAAGTAGATTTCTTTGGCGATGTCGGTACCGGCTTCGATATAAAGACGCAAACATTGTTTGCCGGCAGGACCGGTTTGGTGCGTCACCAGTTTTTTACCCAACAAGGATTCAGCGGCATCGCTAACTTCGTCGTGGGTTTTACAAACCTTGATGCCACCGGCTTTGCCTCGAGCCCCGGAATGAATCTGGGCTTTAACCACCCAGACATGACCGCCAATTTCGCGGGCGCGTTGTACAGCATCTTCAGGGCTATAGGCCAATCCCCCAGCAGCGATTTTCACGCCATATTCAGCCAACAATTGCTTGGCTTGGTACTCATGAATGTCCATGGACTCTCTCGTGATATTAGAAAATGTAGGTTGGGTTTACCCGCAGGGCATAAAAACGAAGCGGAACCCAACATTGCAAGCCGTCGTGTTGGGTTAAGGCTAGTGCCTAACCCAATCTACATAGTTTTTATTTGGTTTTAGCGGCAATCGCTTCGGCAGCTCGAACAATATTGTTGGCCATACGCTCGGAAGCCGCATCAATTAAACGACCATCCAAAGCGGCAGCGCCTTTACCTTGAGCAGCGGCTTCTTGCAAGGCCACCAGAATACGTTTGGCTTTTTCGACTTCGGCAGCAGGTGGCGTAAATACTTCGTTAGCCAATGCAATTTGCGATGGATGAATCGCCCATTTGCCTTCACAGCCCAATGCAGCAGCGCGGCGTGCACCGGCTTTATAGCCTTCAGGATCTTTGATATCGCCGAATGGGCCATCGATAGGACGCAAACCGTAAGCACGGCAAGCCACGGTCATCCGGCTAATCGCCGCATGCCACTGGTCGCCAGGATAGTCAGGATTTAAACCTCCGATATTGACTGTGCGAGCACGGTTGCTGGCAGCATAGTCGGCCACCCCAAAATGCAAGGCTTCGACACGACCGCCAATGGCACCTTGCTTAGCAATATCTTCGACGTTGGCCATTCCCAACGCGGTTTCTATCAGGCACTCGATACCGATTTTATTTTTCAGGCCTTGTTGCATTTCCAGCTGATTCAACATGGCTTCCACCATATAAACATCACCGTAAACACCTACTTTGGGAATCAAAAGTGTTTTAATTTTGGCGCCGGCCTGTTCGACCAAATCTACGACATCGCGCACCATATACTGGGTATCCAATCCATTGATACGAACAGACAGGGTAATGCCATGACCTTCCCAATCCAAATCGTTAATGGCTTGAATGATATTTTTACGCGCTTGCAGCTTGTCATCTGGTGCTACAGCGTCTTCCAGATCCAGAAACACATAGTCCACGCCACTTTTCAGGGCTTTTTCAAACATTTCCGGACTTGAACCCGGAACCGCCAGTTCGCAGCGTTGCACGCGTTGCGCATTGGCTTCATAAAGCGTATGACTCATGTATTTTCCCTACAGTTGATTGCCCGACTCTATTGCCGTGCCGAGCTGAAATAAAAAAGGTTTCATTTTACTGTCAGAGCCTGCAATGTCAATTTAGACAAGCCTTGAAACAGCACTTTAACAGGTCAAAAGATGAACTATTTACTGTATTTATTTCAATCGATAAGCACAAAAAAGCCAGCAATTACGCTGGCTCTAGAGAAATCCTTAACAATTTATACTTTGGTATCATTTAAAACGGAATATCATCATCAAAATCATCATAACTGGCGGGAGCCGGTTGTGATGCCGCAGGCCCCGAGGGACGACTATCGTAACTGCTAACAGGCGGCGCGGAATTATCAGAAAAATTAGCGGTACCACCACTACGGTTGTCCAGCATGTGCATTTCATCCGCTATGATTTCAGTGGTATAGCGATCCTGTCCATCCTGGCCTTGCCATTTATTGGTTCGAATCCGACCCTCGACATAAACCTGACTACCTTTTTTCAGGTATTCACCAGCCACTTTGGCCAATCCTGCAAAAAACACCACGCGATGCCACTCAGTCTCTTCCTTGCGTTCGCCGGTGTTACGATCTTTCCAACGCCGACTGGTCGCCAGGCGAATATTGGTGATGGCATCACCACTGGGCATATATCTTACTTCCGGGTCTGCACCCAAGCGACCTATCAGCATCACTTTATTTAACATGAATATCTCCGTGAATTATGCGTCGAATGGGCTACTGCCATTCTTTTAAAAAAAGGTTTAACTGGTTTTTATCCAGCTTCTGGTTGTCCACTTTCAGGTAAGCTGTGGTTTCTTCAAAATGCAACCGAACTTCTTCGATACCTGTGATGGCCAGTAATAGCCTGGAAAATTCTTCGCCTCGCTCCGGCGCTATAGATTCCAGAGACAATAACAAATTAGCCAGATAGCGTGGCGGCGACATGAACAGTGCAATCAACGCCCAGCTGGCGGCAATGCCAGCAGAGAAGATAAACACTGCAGTAGCGCCGTATTCACCGTATAACCAGCCGCCACAAGCACCACCGATAAAAGCGCCGATAAATTGCGCACTGGAATAAATGCCCATGGCCGTGCCTTTCAAATCACCCGGTGCGGTTTTGGAAATCAAGGATGGCAAGGTCGCTTCAAGCAGATTAAAGCCGCAAAAGAACACCCAAAGACAAGCAATCAGTCCGACTAATTGCCCGTGCAACAGCACAAACCCCAGATTAGCCAAAATCAGCGTGATAATCGCAGCAACAAAGACTTTTTTCATCTGGCGTTTTTTTTCGGCGATGATGACAAACGGAATAATCGCCGCCATCGAAGTCACCAAAACAGGTAAATAAACCGCCCAATGACTGCCACTTTGCAAACCGGCATCCCGCATTAATAGAGGTACAACCACGAAGCTGGCCATCAAGATCAGATGCAGGGCAAAAATGCCGTAGTTCAATCTCAACAAATCAGCATTTTTGATCACCGAGCTCAACTCGGATGGTACGTATTCAGCATCACGATGTAAGGTGATTTTTTCTGGGTTGGGTACGACCAATAAAATCACCACAATCGCCAGCAAGGACAAAATCGCAATCAACCAAAAAATGCCGCTGATGCCAAAATGATGAGCAATCACCGGACCCAGAGTCATGGCTACCCCAAACGACACCCCAATGCTCGCACCGATGGTGGCCATGGCTTTGGTTCGATTGACTTCCTGAGTCAGGTCAGCCAACAAGGCCATAACAGCCGCAGACACAGCTCCGCAACCCTGCAATGCACGCCCGATCAGCACACCATATATGTCGGTAGCCAGCGCGGCCACCACACTACCGGCAAAAAACAACAACAAACCGATAACAATAATACTTTTACGATTAAATCGATCCGACAACAAACCAAAAGGAATCTGTAGAACCGCTTGTGTCAACCCATAGACACCTATCGTCAAGCCAACCAATTTTGGGGTAGAACCCGGCATCTGTTCAGTAAATAACGACAAAACCGGTAACAGCATAAACAAACCCAACATTCTGAGCGAATAGATACTGGCCAACGAAACGGTCGCCCGCCTTTCCATGCTGGTCATTGCACCCGATACATCCTGAACCTTTGTCAAACCAAAACTCCTGTATTTGCCGTGAATTTCATAAAGACTCTATAGTACCAGTTTCGCTCAAATGCCGCGATACCGGGCACTGCAATCAGATGAATGATGGTATTGATTTAGATATTTTGGCAGTGCCAATGCTCAAAACAACTTGTTAGTAAAACACCCTGAATAAGCGCTGAATTTGCTCAAATTCGTATAAATAAGGCTTGGCAACATCATGGTTGGCCGCGACGACTATCAAATCATGCGAAAACACCGAGGTGTTGTACCAGTTAAAACTGCCTTCGATGACAATGTAATCATCTATCACACAATACTTGGAGTGTATGGGTGAATAAGGCACGGGATGATCGTCCTGACCATAGATCAACCCCACTCTGATACCTCCCCACTTCAACCGCTGCACGGCTGGTAACAGTGGCCGATTCAACTCTTCGTGCATGGGTCGTTCAACGCCTATCCGTCCCTGCCTGGCCAAATGACCGTTAAACAAAATCTGTACATCCACCCCACGTTCTTTGGCATGTATCAAAGCATTCACCACACTGTCATGATGATCACCCAGCAAATCGCCAATTAAAAACAGACAGATTTTAATCGAGTGTCTGGCACGGTGAATCTCCGCCAGAATCGCATGATGCGGTCGATAGATCTGTCCATTCGCCATGGTATGACGGCCAAAGGTGTACAGCAGATTAAATGGACTCAATGGGTCGATGCCATATTTTTGAATCACGCCGCCGCGCTGGCTTTGGAAAATATTATCCAACAGGCGACATACACCCTTGGAATGAAAAGTCATCCCGGATTCCCAGTTGGCCCACCATCGATCAAAAGTAATATTGAAAGACCCCAAAATGCAGTCTTCATTATTAAAAATAATGAATTTGGTATGCATATCCGGTTCAACTTCGATCAGATGGTGCTTGGGCGTACAAAACACGCCAATCAGTTCAATCCCGGAAGCGGGACCGCTCTTACACTTGCCCAATCTGCCGCAAATGGCAGAAATGTGGAGCTTGACAAAGTAAGAGTAAGTGGTAGAGATGGGAATATTGGTGAAAGAAACAGCAGTGAGATAGCCGTTATGGCACTTAGAGGCGGGGATATTGTTGGCAGACACACTGTTGGATTTTATAACAATGGTGAGTTTGTAGAGCTAAATCACACGGCAACTTCAAGAAACACATTTAGCAAAGGTGCGATAAAAGCGGCTTCTTGGCTAGTTGACAAAGAGGCTGGGCTATACTCAATAAGCGACTGCCTAGGGATATAAATCAACTCTATTTTAATTTGCTTTTTGTATAATTTCGCCATTTTTATGGACTAGCAATGAAAACAAAGCAAGTCATCTAAAAATCTCGAAAAAATAGGTTTTTTAAGGCGGGGTTAAAACCCCACTTCCAAGTGATGGAAACTGGAATTTATTCCAGTCTTAGGGCGGGGTTAAAACCCCCACTTCCAAAAAAAGAATCAAAACAAAAACATGCCACCTCAATAAATCTCGAAAAACGAAGTTTTTTGGTAGCTTCAGGGGGTTGTAGGGACATCTGTCCCTGCCACTTAG
>SXGU01040682.1_pt1 | contig 10905 bp, 6 predicted proteins | sample 3174531 | NCBI WGS metagenome assembly SXGU01 (sample SAMN11356863, study PRJNA531348) | freshwater metagenome | isolation source: freshwater sample F1-140 | place: China: Fuxian Lake, Yuxi | collected 2017-12-25
CCCCGCATGGACGATAGCGGTTAGCGTATCAAAACACTGATTAAATGCATCCACCACATCCGGGTCGAAATGATGCCCGCATTCTTGGTTGATAATTTTTTTGGCTTCTAGAACCGGAAACGCCTCCTTGTATACGCGCCAAATCGTCGCGGTGAAAAGCAGCCCCAGAATTACCACCTTCGAAGTAAAGATCTGAATGACCTGCGGTGTGGTGGCATCTGCCTTGACCGGGACAAAAACCATGAGCAACGCAACTAGGATCGTTCCTGCCGCCAATCCAGCGGTGGTCTTGAGCCATTTCTGTGCACTCAAATCCTGCGCATCTGCCTCAGCGTTGAAGTCCGCTGTGAAATGAGCGACGCCGACACTGGCTGCCGCCTCGCGAGCAGCGACGATGATCTCACCAATTTCCCCGCGCCGCTGCTCAATATCCTTCTTGGTGCCGTCCACCAACTGCCCGGCTTCCTCTACAGAACGCGTCAGCTCGTTAATGTTCCGCTGCACATCTCCCTTTTGATAGGCGAGGTACGGGATATACAAATGTGCTGCACTGAAGAACTGGTCAGCCTGGTTCCTGATCTGGTTGACCAACTGATCACGTGCGCCTGTTGGGTTGCCCGACTCGATGGAGAAGGTGCGGATCTGCTCGAGGGTCTGCTTGATGGGTGGCAGCGAACTGACGATTTGCTGCGTTGGTCCGTCAGGCAGCAGATCCAATGGCAGCAGTTTGAACTGGTTCAGCATCGAGTACGTGCGTTCCAGCTCCGGGCGGCAGCCCTCGAAGTTGATCTTTCCCCAGTCGGGGTTGATGAGTAGTTCGTCGACGGTAGACTGGGTGCAGTCGTTGATCAACTCTCGAAACTGTTTGGTCAGCGCTTCCGTAGCCATTTATCTAATCTCCCTGGACTTCGTATCACCATTTCCTGCAAGATCTTGTTCGACACACTTGTAGCCACCTATCGCCGTGCCGACTTTGAATCCGGCGGATGATCGTTTTGCAGAGTAGGCGCCATCAAACACTTCAAGACCGAGCCCGATGTCCCAGACATAATCGCCAAACCGAACAAACCGATCGTGGCCGTCATCGCGGAAGCCTGTATTTGGAACCATGAAAACCTTTATGCGCTTGATATTTTTGCGCGGCAACTTGCCAAATACCAAGCGCAGTTCAGACTCAATGTCATCGATGGTTTTCCTATTCTCTCCTGAAAGATCAGCAGTCCAGGCAGAATAAATCGTGACGTGCCGATGGCCAGTGGCATCGTTATCCAGTAGCCGCAGGAACCTCTCAAGCCCTGAAAGTCTGGTTTGAGGGCAGGCCATGTGCTGACCGATGGCATACCGATCAACGACGCTTACAAGTTTGATTGGTGCGATTGCCAAGGCCTTGAAGCGCGTATCCCAGGTGGCCTGAAACGTATCTCCTGCTTCGATGTGCTTACCCGCCAATGTAGTCGCAGTTTGAAAAGCATGGGCTTGTCCTGCGGCAAGAAGACGGCAGACTGAAACGTCAATGCCATTACCCGGCCGCAGCGCCTCATCACACTCATCATCGAATCCAAACTCGACCTCGGCACGGGTGTCGTCGACCAACGCCAACTGCGCCACCCCAGCGAATTCGTCAAGTGTTGTTGCGGACACACTGCCATTCCATTGAGGTGTGGTCAGTAAAGGAGCTCGCTCCAACACTTCATGCCAGCGTGGGCGAACGCTTTGCGGTAAGGCCTGAATAGCTTGGTGCAAACGTGATGCAGGCAGGGAATCACCATCATGCGCAAGCAATCCGGTCCGCTGCCAAACATCGAGTAGCCCGTTGTAACAGGCACGCTGCTGTGTAGGCGTCCATGCCTGGTCTGGCGTAAGGCTGTCAGCGTCGATCACGAAGGGCACCAACATCCTCAGCGCCCCCCGAATTTTTCATGGAAAGACTCTTCGAAGAATCCGCCTGGCCATTCATCGATGAAGTCACCCTCTTCGTCGATTCTCAATTCAACGAAACGGCTACCGTGCGCCAAAGGCTCTACAAAAACGACGCCGATGTCGTCCGGACTGATCTTTCCTTCACGGATTCGGCGCATCAGTCGCAAAATCAAATGCTCACTGTGCGTTTCCAGTATGAAAGTGTTTTTCCGTTCGCCAAGTGCTGCTTCGATGAAGACGTCACCCAGCTCTGCCTGGAGTGCCGGATGCAGGTGAATTTCTGGTTGCTCCATGGCAATCAGTTTTCCCTGAGATCCATACGCGGCCACCAATACAGGAAGGACCTGAGATATGCCAATACCAACATCGCGGTGCGTCACGACCGTCTTGGTTCGTTCATCGAAAAGAACCAGCTCGGTCATCGGTGCACGAAGCCTGGAATCAGTTGCCGTATGCTGATCAATGTGATCTGCCAAGAACGCAGCCTCGAGGTGTGGGTCCTGTAAGCGGGCAGGGTTTTCAAGCATCTCGATCTCATGCTTTGAAAACGTTTGCTCATATTGCAAGTCGGCTTCGTCCATTTGTTCGGCGACTGACTGCCCGTATTCGAAAGCTGTAGCCACCACATCCGAATGATCGGGAAAACCGTCAGGTCCTTGTTCCAGCGCATGCTTGTACATGGCGTGGTATCGGTTCACGATTGCCGACTCTAGGCGACCAGGCAAGGAGTCACTGGAGTAGTAATCCAGCACTTTCAGTTGGTACTTGGTCTTCATCTTGTCGGCGCCGAGCCACTCATTGACCTGCGCGCGAACAATTGAATCTTTCCGAACCACGTCCCAGGCATAACCTCCGCCGGCATACCAATTGGCGTCTTCATGTTCGGCAAAGGCCAGATGGCGTGGAGGGAAAGAGCGCAGCGGACCAAGGTACTGCAGCTGCTTGAGATCGTCGGCCAGCGCATCGGCCAGACCCTTAATCAAGTCGTTCAATGTGCGGGGCAGCACGAATCGAACTGCTTGCGCGATGTCCTCCTTGCGGTTGCCCCTGCTGACAGGGAACAACATACTGACTGGCGACACATCGCCGCCGTCGGTCTTGGGTAGCTCCACACTGGATGGAAAGAACTGCTCGACGCGCACCACGAGTTCCGGCAGCAGTGAGGCGATGGCCTCATTGGCCCCATCGAAATCTTCGGGGCGCATTTCTTCGGATGTGGTTTGCGCCTCGACGATAGCTTTCAGCACTTGCCGAAATACGGCATGGTCGCTGGCGAGGCGGTCCAAACGAAGGTGACCAGCGTGGGCATCTGATCGCACGGTCGCTGGACGGCGGCTCATGCGCAGCAACTCCGCGCCGTCGGCGGTGATCTCGATGGAGTCCACCCGGGGCTCCGCACCCGGCTTTGGGCGGTCCTGGTCGTCCAACTCAATGCCGAGGGCGATGTTCAGTGCCACGCTGCTGACCGGAGACAACAGTTGCGCCAGTCGCTGATCCTTGCCCTGAGCCAGTGCTGATACCTTGAGCTCAGCACCCCATTCCACGCGCTTATTCAGTTGCCCGCGGTGCACGTACTGGCGGAAGCCGCCAAGGTCGATGGCGCTGCCGCCCACGTCGGTATGGTGTACGTCCATACGGGCCAGACTGCGCTTCTCGCGGCCGAACTGAGCCTCGTGCGCCAACGCCAGGCTGTGGATGAAGCTGGATTTGCCGGCGCTGTTGGGGCCGAAGATCAGCGTGATCGGTTTGAGCGGGATGCGCTGGGAATCCGCGAATGCCTTGAAATTACCCACACGCAGGGCTTGCAGGCGACGGGTCATGACAGGACCTCCAGTTCTTTGGGCAGCGGAAGGTTCAGTGCGTGAGCCTGCTGCGCCATCTCAGTCAACAATTCCTGAATGTGAGCCTCGCGCCATCGGGCGGTAAGTTGGCCTGAAAATGCTTGTTTGAGCATTAGTTCAAACAATTCGTCTAATTTTTCTGCAGCAATGCTTTCGCTGCCAAGAATCGTCTCGACCTGCCGCGACAGGGCGCCAAAGTCTTGCTGCTCCTGAAGTGGCGGAAGGGGAACTGGTAATGAGCCAATATCTTTCTGATTAAGACTGGCCTGATTCACAGCTCGCTTACAGCGGCTTCGATAAAACGTTCTTACCTCTGGGGTGTTGAGCAATGCAAAAAGATACGTTGGATCAATTCTCGTGGCGTCAGGTCGCAGAAGAAGCAAGTTCATGCCGTGAACCAAGTGTTCCGGTGAGCCTTGGTAGATCGCGGTCTTGCCAATATGGGCTTCGCTGTTGATATGACTGAACAAGATGTCCCCCTCTTGCAAGAGCCATCTCGCTGCCTCTTCGTAAGTCATATCCACATATCGAACACGCCGAGGGTTTATAACGCCGGCCGAAATTGTTTCTATCCGAGTTACTGGGTATCCCTTGCAGTTAGTGTTTTGATCCGTGGTCGTTCCGTTGCGCATGGTGCTCAATAGTTCGCCAAGCGGCAGGACTGGCCAATGCTCATCTTGAAATGGCTTGCCAAAGGCCCGTTCAAAGAGCGTCGGCAGGATGCGCGAAGCCTTGGCTTCGGCCTCGCGGCGCAGGCGGCGCAGACGATCAGCATCGTCGAGCAGTTCGACGATGCGTGATTGCTCACCTGATGGCCAAATAGGTATGGGCATTTTCTCGAAATTGCCCTTGTTCAAAATTGGGACTACAGCATTGTTTGCTGCAGCGGAAAGTGCATCGGCAGAATGCATAAACCAGTACATGGCGAACCGGGGTAGTAGCGCTGGGCCACATACGACAGCGTTGATTTGCTGATTGGTCGCTAACGGGACGCCCGCAATTCCAACGCGTCCAATTGATCCGATGCAACTAACTAACACGGCATCCCTGGGCAACACCCTTGCCCTCTCGGCACCCTGCACGGAAAGCATTTCAGATGTCGCAACGATCGGTTCAGTGGAACCGAGTTCAGGCGGTTTCACCCAAGGCACATCATTCCCATAGTTTGCTTCATCACTCTTGGGAGGTGTATTGCCCGTGACAACTTGGGCGACAGAGCGAATGGGCGCACTTAGCCAAGTCATTTGGCTAACTCCACCATCAACGTTTCCAGCCCTGCCACAACCTTACGGTAGTCTCCCAACACCTCGGTAACGAGCTCACGCGGATCCTCATCGCTGGTTTTCTCCGCCACGCGCGGCTTCCACTGGCTAGCACCTAGGTTGTAATCGCCATCGGCCAACTTCTCGCGGGTGGTCCACCAGCATGTGGGTTCATTCGTACCGTGCGCCAGTAGGGTGTTGGCCTCCAGCCCAGGTGCGGTGGTGTAGCCGCTGGCCTTGTAGGCCTTCCACTGCGCGAGCAAGTCGGGAATGTCGTTCTTCTCCGGCGTTTCCACGCGGCCGCCACCGGAAATCTTGTCCGGGTCGTAACCGTCATTGCGGACCTCGTAGAACCAGACCTTGTCCAGGCGCTTGGCGGATTCCGATGCTGGCTTGCGGAACACCAACACGGCAGTCTTTACGCCCGCGTAAGGCTTGAACACGCCTGCGGGCAGGCTGACCACGGCCAGCAGGTCGAAGTCGTGAACCAGTTTCTTGCGTAGTTCCACGTGCGCGCCGGTGGAGCCAAACAGCAACCCCTCGGGCACCACTACGGCGCAACGCCCACCGGGCGCGAGGTGCTGCATCATCAACGACATGAACAGCAGTTCGCTCTTCTTGCTGTTGGTGGGCAAGTCGGCGCGGATGGAATCCTTGGGCAATTGGCCTGCGAAGGGCGGGTTGGCCAGGATGACCTTGTAGCGGCGGCGCAAATCGTCCTCGGTCAGGCCGCCCATGTCGGAGAGCGAGTTGGCGCGCTTGAGCTTGGCGTGGCGGATACCGTGCAGCACAAGGTTCATCATGCTGATGCGCAGCATCTGGCGCGACACGTCAGTGCCATATACCGAAGCTTCAAGCAGGCTCCAGTCCGGAATTTTTTCGCCAGCACCTTTGCGGTAGGTTTGCAGGCGTGGGATTTCGGCCTTTAGTTCAGCCAGTGATTTCCCCTTTTTCTCCAGCCAGTCTTCACCATAGATGGGGTATTCGCTGATGTGGTCGGAATACTTGGCCAGCAGGTAGTCCACGGCATCGATCAGGAAACCGGCCGTGCCCATGGCGGGGTCGAACATGGAATCACCGATGTCCGGATCGACCATCTCGACCATGAAGGCGCGAATCTGGCGTGGGGTGCGAAACTGGCCGTTGAGCGAACTGGAACCCAGGTGCACCAACAGGTATTCGAAGATGTCACCCTTCACATCTGGACCGAGCTTGCGAAATTCGAAGCCGTCTAGTTCGTCGATTACCTGCTTGAGCACGTTGGGGTCAACGATTTCCAAGACCGCGTCACGGAAGTATTCGGCAACCTCGGGCTCGTCCTTAGCCAGCGAAGCCATATAGGGGAAGACTTCGTCGCGGATGAAGTCGCGCAGTTCAGTACCGCTCTTGAAGCGCCAGTGACTCCAACGGTAGCGCTCGGACTGCGCGGGATACAAAAGCGTGGCGTTGCCGCCGGTGGCACCGAGGCGAGCGCGCAGCTCGCGGTCGGACTCCTCTTCGTCCAGCAGCTTCAGGAAGATCAGGTAAGAGATCTGTTCGATATAGGTGACGGGGTTCGTCACGCCGCCTGCCCAAAGGATGTCGGTGATGTGATCGAGCTTGCGGCGTAATTGCTGGTTCATGTTTTTTCCTAATTTCTATCGGCACTACGCCACCAGGACGGATTGGTTGATCTCGTCCATCACGTTGCGCAGGCCCTGCTCGCCAAACAGTTCGATGCCGATGTTGGCGGCGTTGAGAATAGACAGCGGCGGGGCGAACAGGTCGTCGAGCGAAACCTTGCCTTTTACCAAGCCACGGTTCTTGAGCAGCGCAAGGTATTGCGCCTGCTCGGGGGTGAGGTTCTTGGCAACGAGCCAAGCGCGGAAGTTGTCCTCCACGCGCTCCTCGCGGCTCTTGATCTTGAGCATACCCAGCGCGGCGCGGATGAAGTCCACCAAGTTGCCACCCGGGTTGCGGTAGGCCCGGCGCAGGTTGTCTTCATTGAAGTAACGCTGCGGTTGGTTCAGGCGCTGGGCGAGTTGAGCCTCTTCTTCTTCCGACAGCGCATCGCCCGCTTTGACCTTGGCGATGATGGGATCGGCCTCCGCCTCCTGCTGAACGGTGGTTTCCCAATCCGTCACGTAATCGCGCTTGTCGACGCGCTCGCCGTCCGGACCCACTTCGATGTAGTGGACTGCGTCCAGCCATTCGTCTTCCAGGCCAAGCTCAATCAGCTCGCGCGGCGTCTTGCCACCCGGTTGTTTGGGCTTGGGTGCGTAACCACCGCCACTGCTGCCGGAGAAGATGTCGGTGTCCGAGTCGTTGAAATACTCGTGGTTGCGGAAGAAGTCGTAAATGACGAACTTCTCTTTGCCGATGTGCGGTGCCGTACGTGTGCCACGCCCACGCATCTGTTGGTAGAGGATGGGGCTGCGCACGCGGCGACACATCACGAGATGCAGCACCTCGCGGCAATCAAAGCCTGTGTCGAGCATGCCCACGCTAACCGCGACCATGGGCAGATCTTCTTGCTTAAAGCGGCGGATCAGGTCGTCTGCATTGGCGACGTCGGAGGTGATGACCTCGGCATAGCGACCCTTGTGCTCGGGGTGCAGATCATTCAGGTATTGCGTCAGCCGTGCCGCATGGTGCTTGGTGATCGCAAACACCACCGACTTGCCCGGGCCATTCTTCTGCCCCGGTGCCAACTCCTTGTAGCTCTGCCACGCCAGTCGGTCGAACTCTTCCATCATCAGCCGATTGCTGGCCTCATTGGTCCACTTGCGCTCGAACTCGGCGGGGTCGTAATGCTCCTCATCGACTTTGGCGCCCTCGGACACCAAGGTGGTGATGCCGGTGGCGAATTTGTAGGGCACGAGAAAGCCTTCCTTGAAGGCCTCCTGGATCGGGTAGGAGTAGTCGGGCGTATCGTCCTTGCAGTGATAGAACTGGAAGGTGTTGCGCTCGATGTAAATGGCCGGGGTGGCGGTGAGGCCGATGTGCAGGGCATCGAAGTGCGAAAGGGCAGCCTGCCACGCGCCGTAGATGGAACGGTGGCATTCGTCCATCACGACCACATCAAAGTAGCCGCTGGTGAACTCGTGATAGCGGCCAATCATGGTTTGCAGCAGGCACACGGTGACCTGCTTTTCCTGCCGGACCATGCCGGGCTTGAGCCAATAGCTGGAATAGCCAGGGAGCAAATCCTGAATGGCCTCGATGGCCTGCTTGGCAAGCTGATCGCGGTCGACCAGGAACAGCACGCGCTCGGCCTGCCCAGCCTGCACGAGGCGCTTGAGGTAAAGCGCGATCAGGTCGGTCTTGCCGCAACCAGTGGGCAACTCGATCAGGAAGCGACGCTTGCCCAGTTCAACCGTGCGGTCAAGCGCCTGCATGGCCTCCTTCTGGTAGGGGCGCAGGGAGCGCGTCTCACCCTGGCGCAGGTAGGTGTCTGGGATCGGCACCGTGGCCAGTGGCTTGCGTTCGGCACGCATGTGAACTAAACGCTCAAGGTCACGCCGGGAGAAGAAGGAGTTGACGATGCGGGCATCGTCGTTTTGGTAGTCCCAAAAATAAATCAGTTCGCCGTTAGTGAGGAAGATGAACGGTGCACCGATTTGCTTGGCATAGGGCAACGCTTGCTGCTTGGCGGTGTACGGCTGAATTGCCTGCTTTTTGGCCTCGATGATGGCCAACGGACGACCACGCTGGTCCAGCAATACATAGTCGGCACGGCCCGTAGGAATGGCATCGCCATCCGACGTGCTGAAAACAGTGGGTTGTGCCCCTGACTCGGCCGCGACGTGGCCGCCGGCGACTTTGACCTCGGTGAGCACCTGGGACTTGTCAGCCGGATTCCAGCCGGCAGCACGCAGCTGATCGTCGATCAGGATGCGTGCGTCGGTTTCTTTGTTCTGGGCGTTCAAGTCAGTACTCCGTGATTACAAATTTTTTTGTTAGTGACAGGTGATAAGCACATGCCGTGCCAACTAGCCAACCCCGTATTTCTGAAGCCAGTTACTCAGGGTCTGATAGCTACCCAGTCCGAGCAATCGAGATGCCTCTGACTTGTTGCCGTGCGCCTGCGCCATAGCCCGCTCAAGGTAGTGGCGAGCGACGTCTCCAATGATGTCCGGCAGGGAAATCGCCTGGTCCAGAGGGCGGCCGAGGATGGTGTCAGCCTTTGAAGCGACCGTTACAGCCAAAGACTCAGCCACGTCCTGCGTGGCGATCTTGTCGCCCACGGCCCAAATGCTGGCACGCAGCAGTGTGTTGTGGAGCTCCCGAACGTTGCCAGGCCAAGTGTGTTGAATCAGAAGGTTTCTTGCGGAAACATCCAATTTCTTGTGCTTGTAACCCGGCTGCGACGCTGCCTCGGCGTTGATTGAGTCCAGCATCGAGTCGATCAGAATGTTGAGATCACCCTCACGTTGGCGTAGAGGCGGTAGGAGCAACACACCTACGGCTACGCGGTGGAAAAGGTCCTCTCGGAATCGACCCTCCCTGATCTCATCGAGCAGGACTCGATTCGTGGCGGCGATAACGCGGATATCGATAGGCTTGGCCCGTGTGGCGCCGACACGGGTAACTTCACGCTCCTGCAAGACCCGCAGCAGCCTGACTTGAGATGCCAGCGGCAGTTCACCGATCTCATCGAGGACCAGGGTGCCGCCATCGGCCGACTCGAAGTAACCAGCACGTGCTGCGGTAGCGCCGGTGAATGCGCCCTTCTCATGACCAAACAGTTCTGCATCAACCAGTTCTTGCGGGATAGCGCCGCAGTTGACTGCGACGAACGGCTTGCCGTTGCGTGGACTGGCCTGATGGATGGCGCGCGCGAACAACTCTTTGCCGGTTCCGGATTCCCCCTGAATGAGCACCGGCACATCGCGAACCGCCAAGCGATGCGCCATCGCCACGGTGCGTTTCATTGCCGCGCAGCGGTGGACGATTGCAGTGAAAGCTGGACTTTCGGGCGGCACGCCCATCATCAGGCGAGTCAGAGCCTCGTCTGCCTGCTTGTCAGCAACAGGCGCAAACTCGGCCGACAACTCAAAGGGAATGCTGACCTCTTTGACACCGTGCTCCCGCGAAGACTCGATCAGTTTTGCCGGGTACCGAGTCTTGGCAAGCAGCAGCCAGATGGCCGCCATGGCTGGAGTTCCTGGGCTCAGATGAAACATCAGGTCGCCCGAAGGTGAAGCGCGCTTGACCTCCTCGATCACGCCGACGGCGGCACGGAAGATCTCTTCAAAACTGGTTGGACTGGTGAGCTTAGCTTGATGTGACGTCACCGGCACCGACGACTGCCTTCCAACCCACTGGGCGTACGCACGGGTCTTCTGGATGCTGTGATCGGACAGCAGGTGCAACGCCTCAAACGCGAACGCCTTGAGCGCGCCCAAGACGGGACCTTGCTCATCTGAGTTTCCGACCTCCGCAGCGCGCAGGTCAGCATTGCCTAGCCAAGCCAGCAAGATTGCCATGAATTAGAAGATTTTCAATGTAATCACAAGAAATATTGTACTTTGATCGGGATTAATTGAACAGCAGCTTGGCTTCTTGATCGTTCAGCGTGTAAACGGGGTGCCATCCATCAACCCATGGCTTGTTATGACCACCGGGCTAACAGCACTTACTGCAGTTCACTGAGCCAACCAGTCTCATCATCAAGGTGCGAACCCGATGCAAACCGCAAACCCGGATTTCAGGGCTGCCAGTAGCGAAATCTCGGGCTTCTGCCCCCCGCATAGGACATCGGCCAGGAAGGACCCTGAAATCTGTGTGACGGTGGGGGGGAATTACTGCGGAGCTCATGAACTCCAAGTCATCTCACGGCGCGTCCATTTGGCGGTGAGAAACCATGAATTGGTGCCGACAACAGGAATCGAACCCGTGAC
>SXGU01166896.1_pt1 | contig 10904 bp, 6 predicted proteins | sample 3174531 | NCBI WGS metagenome assembly SXGU01 (sample SAMN11356863, study PRJNA531348) | freshwater metagenome | isolation source: freshwater sample F1-140 | place: China: Fuxian Lake, Yuxi | collected 2017-12-25
CCGTCACGCCTTCTTCTTTAGTGCCGAGAATCTCGCGAACTTCCGTATTCCACATTATTTCGATTTTCTCATTGGCGAAAACGCGTTCCTGCATGATTTTTGAAGCGCGAAACGAATCGCGCCGATGCATCAGCGTTACTTTTGAAGCAAATCGCGTCAAGAAAAGAGCTTCTTCCATTGCCGTGTCGCCGCCGCCGACAATCGTTACCGGTTTTCCGCGAAAGAAAAATCCGTCGCACGTCGCGCACGCTGAAACGCCGTTGCCGCCCAAACCGACCGGAACCGGTTCTTCGCCCGGAATGCCGAGCCATTTCGCCGATGCGCCGGTCGAAATTATCAGCGTGTCCGCCTTAATAATCGTTGTAATTTCCTGGCTTTCTTCGCTCGATTTGCCGTAGAGCGTGAATGGTCTCTGTGAGAGATCAACTTTTTCGATCCACGTGTTCAGAAACTCCGTGCCGAATCGTTCGGCTTGCGCGCGAAACTGAACCATCAATTCCGGTCCCATGATTCCGCTAGCAAATCCGGGATAATTTTCCACGTCGGTGGTAATTGTCAACTGACCGCCCGGCTGCGGTCCTTCGACGACGAGCGGTTCGAGCTGCGCCCTCGAAGCGTAAATTGCGGCGGTTAGACCCGCCGGACCTGAACCCAAAATGACGACTTTGCGCTGTATTTCCGTTTCTGACATAGTGATTGTCGCTGCCCCCGAATATTCAAAAAATTATATTCAATTTAAGTATAAATTAAGTATAAACACCAACCGCGCAGTTAGTCGAATTCGGCGTTTTCGCGGCGACGGGTATTTCGCCGCATTTTTCCGATGCCAATTTCACTCGTTCAAAGACTTTACAAAAAAAGACAATTTAATTACATATTTGCGCTCTTTCGTGGTAAACTGTTGCCGTTTTACATACTTTTAACTCGTTTTAAGACTTAATCAATGTCAACGAATATGCAGCCTCAATTTGAGGAAAAACGCTTTGCGCTTCGGATGGCACTTCGTTTGCCGATTGTCGTTTCCGGTCGGTCTGAAGACGGCGCCGCGTGGAGCGAACCGACTGAAACCGACGATATTTCCACTTTGGGCGCGCTGTTTCAGCTTAATCAAAAAGTTGCGCAGGACGATAATTTGTATATCCGTTCGCATCGTCCGGACGGCGTTCCGGTCGAAGTCAAAGCGCGCGTTGTCCGCGTTGCGCCTGCCAATTACGGCACGTCGCGCATCGCCATTTCCGTGATCGAATCAAAAGAAAGCTGGCTGCGCCTGTTCGTCGCCTGGATTGCCGACGATAAACCGGACGAAGATCAATAAAAAATCAAAAAGACGGCGACAAAACGCGCCAAAAACGCGCCGAACAAAACCTCTCAATTTGTTTCTCGCGGATTTTTCTCATAAAATTCACAATCAATTCAAAATAAATTGAATAAACCCGACATTGCCGAAATCCCTGATTTTTCGCAACCGAGATTTATTATAAAACTATGCCAAACTACGAAACGATTCTGGTAGAAAAACGCGACGCCGTTGCCGTTTTGACGATTAATCGTCCCGACAAATTAAACGCTTTAAATTCCAAAGTGCATCTCGAAGCCGTCGCCGCCCTTGACGAATTGAAATCTGACTCCGCCGTTCGCGTTTTAATAATCACCGGCGCGGGCGAAAAATCATTCGTCGCCGGTGCCGACATTTCCGAATTTGCCGGTCAGACGCCGGTTTCGCAGCGCGCCGGATTTCTCGAACGCACGCTGTTTAATTCGCTCGAAAATTTTCCGAAGCCGGTAATCGCGATGGTCAACGGATTTTGTCTCGGCGGCGGCTGCGAACTCGCGCTCGCCTGCGACATCCGACTCGCCAGCGAAAAAGCGCGCTTCGGACAGCCGGAAATCAATCTCGGAATTATTCCCGGCGGCGGCGGAACGCAGCGTTTGACGCGGCTCGTCGGCGAAGGAAAATCAATGGAGATGATTTTGACCGGCGATTTGATTGACGCCGCGACCGCGTTTAATCTCGGACTTGTCAATCACGTTTACGCGCCAAACGAACTCGAAGCGAAAACGATGGAAATGGCAAATAAAATCGCGGAAAAATCGCCGATTGCGCTCCAAATGGCGAAAGAAGCCGTCAAACTCGCCGCGCGCTCAAATCTCGACGAAGGTTTGCGCCGCGAAATTGATTTGTTCGCGATTTGTTTTTCGACCGAAGACAAAGAAGAAGGTGTCACGGCGTTTCTGGAAAAACGCAAACCGGTTTTTCAAGGAAAGTAGGTAACAATAACGAATTTCAAATTACGAACTTCAAATTATGACCTGTCAGCTAAGAATTCACGACCGATTAAAATCGTATTTTCGGCGCGTAATTTGAAATTCGTAATTCGTAATTGTTTTACCCTTGACGCTTTCGACAAATTTCGTTAAATTCATTGTTTGCCGCTTTCATTCGTTTTGAAATGCGATTTTTGAAAAAATGGGGATGTAGCTCAGTTTGGCAGAGCGCTGCAATGGCATTGCAGAGGTCAGGAGTTCGACCCTCCTCATCTCCACCAAAATTTTTACTGCAAAGTTAGAAAAATAATCATAAAAAAGTGCGAAATTGACGGCGAAAATGCCCGAAAATTTCGCACTTTTTGTTTTTGGCTCACTCTATTTTTATCGCGCTCGATAATTTTTCCATTTCGGAGCGTTTAATCAGTAAAATATTAACGGTAAAATATAAATTATCTGATGAAAAATAATTCGAGCGGCGAAAAAACAGTAACGGAATGTCGCGACGGCTGCGGCGCGTGTTGTATCGCGCCTTCGATTTCGTCGGCAATTCCGCAAATGCCGAACGGCAAACCGGCGGGCGTTCGCTGCGTGCAGCTGACGAACGATCATCGCTGCCGAATATTCGGTCAACCGGAACGACCCGCCGTTTGCGGCGCGCTCAAGCCATCGTTCGAAATGTGCGGAACTTCAACCCGCACCGCGTTTCAAAACCTCGTCCGAATAGAACGCGCGACTCGACCGGCGGCGAAAATTCTTTAAGACTTCTTAATAAATAATCGCGAAAATTCAAACGCAATGCTTTTTTCCCATCGTCAGTGTCGGGAAAAATGTTAATTGTTCGAGTCTTTACCGGCGTCGCTCACCTGCACGTTCGTGTTGAATAAACGGTAGCGCGTGTAATCAACTCTTGTGCGCATTCCCGCGATTTTCGCGCCGCGGTTGATCCAGCTGCTTTCGGAAAAATACGGAAGCAGAATCGTTTGTTCGGGATTTTCAAATTTTACGAATCGAAAACCGATGGTAAAATTTTGCGAGTCGTAATTTATCGTTACCGACGGACGGACGAGCGGAACGATTCCGACTTTCACCACTTTTTTCGGAATCGTCGCCGAAAAAATTTCGTTTTGCTGCCAATTAATTTGAACGACATTAAAATTAGCTGCGTCAACCCAAATCTTCCCAATCATTTGCAGCGGTCGCGATAGAAAAAAACAATCGTCTTTTTCCACGAGTTTCAGCGGCTCGGACGGCGGATTCGGCGCAACCGTGATGACGAGAGTTTTTCTGCCGTCGAGATCAACTTCGCCGCCGCCGCTGCTGAAAATATACTGAGATTGATTTTTCGGCAGCAAAAAAGCGAGCGGATTTTCGTAAACCGGCTGCGGATTCAGCTGTTCGCATTTGGATATTTCCGGCGACGGCGGATTTTTAACGATTTTGCCGTCAACTGATTTCAAAGTGCGCGTAAAAATCGGTTGTTTTTCGCCGGTCGCGCTCGACTGATTGACCGTCATAATTGATTCGTAAACGAAATTCTGCGGTTTTCCTTTTGCCGCCGCATCATCTTTTAACTGCTGCTGCCGCACGACTTCGGTAAATGCGACGCGCACCATCGAATCGAGATTTTGCTGCACGGCGCGCCCGACTTTTTCAAGCAAAATCGCGGTTTGCGAAGTGTTTGGCGGCGCGTTCGAAATCGAGTTTTCAACCGGATTCTGACCGAATACGGAAAAGCTGAGCGCTGCAATCGAAAACAAAATCGAAAATAAAATAAATTCGCGTTTCATAAAATCTGATTGATCCAAAAAATCGTGGTTAATCGCCGCTGTTGTTAAAAGCTGAATCTGAGCTGTAATTCGACGCGGCGATTGCCGGAAGTTTGCGCGCCGCCGCCGCGTCCGAAACCACCGGAGCCGTTGTTTGAAATGCCGAAAACCGGCGAACTCAAATTGCCGGAAGGCACGCTCTCGTTCGTATTGTTCAAAAGATTTTGAATATTGACCGACAAATTCAGATTATAGCGGCTGCCGGTTTCCGCATTGCCCGCCGCGCCGCCGCGTCGTTGTCGTCCGCCGTTTCCGCCATTTCCGCCATTTCTGCCGTTTCTTCTGCCGCCGGTTGCTGCGCCGCCGGTCGCCTCGCCGCCGAAGCCGAAAGTTTTGCTGACGCGCAAATTAACGACGGAAAACGACGGCGCGATTCCGTAATTTCGTGGAATCAGCGTTTGTCCCGGTTGCGGGTTAACGTCGAAATCGCCGAACGGCGTCACGCGCAAATTGGCGGCGGCGGTTTGCGCGTCGGCAAAAGCCGGACGTTCGGTAAACAAAGTATCGCCATTCGTGTCGCGTCCGGTCGTGATATTAAACGGACGCCCGGAATTGAAGGTAAAAATCGGATTGAGCCGAACGTCCCACGGCAGTCCGCTGATCGTTCCGAAAACCGTCACGCGATGCCGCGTGTCCTGCGTCGAACGTCCGTATTCGCCGCTCGTATCGTATTGATTGATCGGAAAACTGCCGAGTCCTTCGGTATCGCTGCGCGCCCAATTCAAAGTGTAATTCGCCCGCATCGTCAACGATTGACTGAAGCGATTATTAAGGCTGAAAATCAATTGCTGCTGATCGAATCGTCCGGTTGATTCGTACTGAAAAACGTTCGCCTCAGTCGGTGACGGACGAATTCCGCTGCCGGAAACGCCGGGCACAAACGTTCCGGGAAGCGGCGCGTTGATGTTGCGCGAACGCAGCACATTGCGCGTTTGCGCGTTGACGAAATTGACCGAAAGATTCGTGCGAAAAGGCAGTTGCCGTTCGTAGCTGAATGAAGTTTGAATGGTGTACGGCGTGCGCAAATCTTCGTCAAGTCGGCGTATGCTCTGGCGAACAGCGAATGCGGAAAACTGCGCGGCGGTCGGCACGGCGGGAAACAAATCGAGAAAATTAAACCCGTTCGGCGTCGAAGTCGTAATGACGAATTGCTGCTGAGTCGCGCCGGTAAATCGCAGCGTTTGCGACAGCAAAGATTCGTTGAAATTGTTGTAAAAAATTCCGATGCCGCCGCGAATCACCGAACGTCGTCCGCGCCGCGACTGATTCGTGTCAGCGTTTCTCGCGCCGAACTGCGGCGACCACGCGAAACCGAATCGCGGCGCGAAATTAAAGTTGCTGTTGATGTTGCTCTGCCAATCGTAGCGCAACCCGAACGAAAGCGTCAGATCCGGATTAACGCGCCAATCGTCCTGCACGAACGGGCTGAAATCCGTCTGCGAATACTCGATCAGCGGATTGCCGCCCGAAATCGAAAACTGCGTCGCGCCGCCGCCGCGCGCGCGAATTTCAGCGGGCGCAAGTCCGAGCCGCTGAAAAAGAAGCGTCCTGCGATATCGTTCGACGCTGGTAATTTGCGTGTTTACAATACTTCCGCTCGCGTTGCGAACGATTTGATTATTAGCGTCGAGCTGCGGAGCTTCGCCGCCGCCGAAAGTGTACGTTCCGGCGAAATTCTGCTCGGAAGCGTTTTCCGTCCAAGCTGCGCGCAGCCGCCCGCCCGCTTTTAAAGAATGCGCGCCCGCCGTCCACGAAGTGAAATTTTGCAGCTCGATGCGATCCTGATTGTTAAACGACAAACCGATTTGCGCGCCGCCGCCGGTAAAAGCGTCGAGCACGCGGACGGTCGGCGTCAAACTGCCGCCCGCCTGATTGCGGCGATTGCGTTCATACTGAAAACGCGTTTCGTTGATGATTTTTTGATTGATGACGCTCGTTTCCGTCAGCTGAACCGTGTGTTGCGCGGTACTGGAATCAAAGGCGCGCGACGCGAGATTAAAACCGCCGATTCCTTCATTGATGCGGTCGTTTTTTTCAAACGTATAACGAGCGACCAAAGTGTTCGTTTCGTTGATCTGCCAATCAAAACGCGGGCTGAAAGTTGTGCCGCGCGACGGCGATAAAACGGTCTGATTGAGCGAGACGATATTCAGCGCCGGATCGAGAACGTTCGCGTTGATGTCGTCGTTATCGTCAACCGCGCGCCGCTGGTAATCAACAAAAAACGAAAGTTTTTTCGCCACGAGCGGACCGCTCGCGTTGCCGCCGAAACGCCTCGATTGATACGGCGCGCGCGTCGGCGCAAACGGCGAACGCGAATTCAAACTTTCGTCATTAAAATTAAAAAACGCCTGTCCGCGAAATTTGTCCGTGCCGGGTTTGGAAAAAATTTCGACGCGCCCGTAACCGAGCCGATCATATTCCGCCGAAAAAGGATTGCGGTTAATGCGAATTTCGCGAATTGATTCTTTCGGCGGAAGTCTGCCGCTCGTAAAACCGTCAATATAAAATTGTCCTTCGGCGTCCACGCCGGCTGACGGACCGGCGAGCGCTTGCAGCGCTTCGGCTAAATCTTCCGGGTCGTCCGGCAGCGAATCGAGATCATCGCCGCGCAGCACGACCGCGTCCGCATTATTTTCAGGATCGGTTCCGATTTCCGTTTCATCCGATAAATTGATCGTTACTTCTTCCGCCGCTCCCGCCACCGTCAGACTAATGTCGAACGGCTCGGTGCGACCGGCGGTAATTTCGACTCTCGGATTTTCATACGGCGAGAAACCCGCCGCATCAACGCGAATCGCGTATCGTCCGAGCGGCAGCGTCGGAAAAACGTATTGTCCATGTTCGTCGGTTTGCGCCGCGCGCTCGATTCCGCCCTCATCAATCGCCGTTACCGTCACGTTAACAACGATTGCGCCGAGAGAATCGGTTATTTGTCCGCGCAGCGTCGCCGTCGGTTGCTGCGCTTCAACTGTCGCCGCGCCGACAATCAGACAAAAAACTATAAAAAATCCCGGTAGAGCGGCTTCGCCAAATTTTTGTCGCATAATAATTCACAGTTCGGTTGCCGATTAAAAAATTATACAGAAAAGCAAAAACGATTAAAAGATTTCGGCGAAAAACTTTGGAAGATTTTGCATTTATGTTTAGAAGAATCAATGACTTAGCCGACGAACAAAATGCGTCCGAGCAGCCGGGCGAAAAAAAAGCGCATTTGGAAAGATCAAAACATAAAATTATACTGAATAAAAAATCATTAAAAATTTATGAAAAAAATTGTTTCACCGAAAGTCGAATTCAGCAGTTTGATCGCACAGGTTAAAGCCGTCGCGCCGGAAATTTTCAGCGCCGACGGCAAATTTTTGAATCTCGTCGAAGGCGAGTGGAAATACGCCGGAGATCCGCGCGAATTCGTTTCGCCGGTTGACGGCAGCCGATTGGGAGCATTGCCGTTTTTGAATTCCGAACAAGCCTTAAAAGCCGTTCGGTTCGCGAAAAAAGAATCGGCGAACTGGGCGAAAACGGATTTGGACGAGCGCCGAAACAAAGTCGCCGAATGCGTCGCCGCGCTCAAAAAACATCACGAATTGATCGGTAAACTTTTAATTTGGGAAATCGGCAAAACTTATAAAAACGGTTTGACCGACATTGACCGCTGCATCGAGGGCGTCGAATGGTATCTCGAAAATATCGAAACGATGCTTGGCAACCGCCAGCCGCTCGGCTTAGTTTCCAATATCGCATCGTGGAATTACCCGTTTTCGGTGCTGATGCACGCGGTTTTGACGCAGATCTTGGCAGGGAATGCGGCGATTGCGAAAACGCCGACCGACGGCGGATTTATCAGTCTGAGCTTCGCTTTCGCGCTCGCGCGTAAGTGCGGTTTGCCGGTTTCGCTCGTTTCCGGTTCGGGCGGCGAATTGAGCGAAGTGCTGGTCGGCGATCAAAATGTTGATTGTCTTTCGTTCGTCGGCGGTCGCTACAACGGACGCAATATCGCCGACGCGCTCGCCAACCGGCAAAAGCGCTATATGCTTGAAATGGAAGGCGTTAACACTTACGGCATCTGGGAATTTTCCGATTGGGAAACGCTTGCCGCACAACTGAAAAAAGGTTTCGATTACGGCAAGCAAAGATGCACGGCTTACGTCCGGTTTGTCGTGCAGCGCAAACTTTTTCCGCAATTTCTGGAAACGCATTTGAGCGTTTTAAATTCGCTCAAAATCGGCAATCCGACGCTCGTCAGCAAAAAAGATGACGATTTGCCCGAACTCGATTTCGGTCCGGTCATCAAAAAAGCGCAGGTTGAAGAATTGAATAATCTTTATCAAAACGCGCTGCAAACCGGCGCGACGCCGCTGTTCGATTACCAGTTTGACGAAAATCTGTTTGCGCCCGAACAAGATAAATCAGCTTATTTCGCGCCGAAAAGCCTGGTTAATTTGACCAGGCACAGCGAACTTTATTTTCGCGAGCCGTTCGGTCCGATTGATTCGATTGTGCTGGTTGACCGCATCGAAGAACTAGTCGGCGAAATGAATATTTCCAACGGCGCGCTCGTCGCGGCAATCGCTTCGGACGACGAAAAACTGGCGCAAAAAACTGCGAAAGAAATTCGCGCGTTTAAGGTCGGCATCAATCAAATGCGTTCGCGCGGCGACCGCGAAGAACATTTCGGCGGCATCGGCGAATCGTGGAAAGGCTGTTTTGTCGGCGGCGAGCTGCTTGTGCAAGCCGTGACGAAAAACGGAACCGACGAAAACTTAAAAGGGAATTTCGGCGAAATCACGAATTTGCCCGAAAGCCGCTGAACGCAGTTTTCCGTTTGAGAAAATGTCACCAAAAAAAATAGGTTTTCGGCAGCGAGCCCGAAAACCTTTCCAAGAGCGAGAAATGAATAAAAATCAACTGCTTATTTAATAGATTGAAAGCAAAATCATTTCCAGAAAAAATACCGGATTCGCCGATTAAACGTAGAATTGTTTAATCGGCGAAATAAACGTAATCGGCGAGCGCGTCCATAATCATCTCGGGCGTCAAATCCGCCGCCGTCAATTTTCGGTTAAAGCGAATATTAAACCGCGAGCCGCCCTGCAAACGTTTGTCCTGAATGCGCAGTTTCGCCATTTCTTCGGCTTCCGCCGCTTCCGCCTGATTGCGCGCGTCTTCGCGGCGGCGGTCGCTGCGCAAATCATTTAATTCATCGCGCAATCTTCGCCTGCGCCGCTCGTCGGTTTCGTTTTTCAGCTCGCGTTCGATGTTTTTTTCCCGGCGCGTTTTATCGGCAGACGGAACGTAAACGGTCGAACTCGTTTCGTCGCCGAGCGTGCCGTAACCGCCGCCGCCGAGCTGAAATTCGATGTGTTTGTCCTTGACCTTAATTTTCGTAATCATAATGCGGTCGCCTTCGCGCACGCTGACGCCGAACGTTTTCAACGCATTGCCGTATTGTCCGAAATCGAGCGGGCGGTCATTTTCCGGGTGAATATTGACGCCGTCTTTGGTCGCGGGCAAATCAATTTTCACTTCGACGCGTCTGCCTTCAAAATAGCGTTTCAAATCGGCTTCGGTTTGCGCCGCAGTCAGTAAATTAGCCGTCAGAATAACGGCAGCGGCGATTAATAGTTTTTTTATATATTTTCTCATTAGCGTTACGCTCAAATTTTATTTTTTCAAAAGCGAAAGCCGCGTTCGCGAAGTTTGGAAAAAATTAAAACGCCGCGTTTTAATGGCTCTCATTTTGTAACGCGAAATGCCGCCGCGAAAAATATCAGCGCTGAAAAGAAATATCGGAAGCGTTAAATAAAATTTAGCGCTTCCGATATTCCTAAGGGGGAAAATGAAATCTACTTTCAGTTTTTATTACGACGAGAAAAAAGAAAAGTTCAAAGTTTTTTCATTGTCGTAAAATTTTCAGTCAAATCGCGCAGCTCATTGAGCGATTAGAAATTACGACGAAACAAATAGGACGCTTTGATAAAAAACGTTCTGCCGTTGCTGCGAAAGCCGGTTTCCTGCGCTCGCGAAAAAGGATTCAGTCCGTTGTAATTGAAATCGTCGTTGTAACCGGCGTAAATCGAAGTTCCGGGGCTCGGCGTCCAACCGACGACGAATTGTGGGCGCACGCGGCGCGAAATATTCGAGTAATCGAGCCGCAAACGGGCGAAAATATCGCGCGTAAATTGATACGTCGAACGCAGACTGAAAACATTGTCGTCAAACGCGACGCGATCCGTGTCGTGTCTGGTCAATTTTGTTCGCGTCCAGCTAAATTGCGTTTGCAATTCGGCGGTCGGCTGATAACGCAGACTCGATTCGAGGTAAAACTGATTGCCCGCGCCCGGATCGTAAGCGGCATTCTGCCCGAATTGGAGCGCTGCCGGTGAAACGCGCTCATACGGTCCGGCTCCGAGATCGTAATCGAGATTGCCGTTGCTGTGACTCAAAACCAACAGCGCGAAAAGCTGTTTCGTCGGCGCGGTTTCGATGAATCCGTAAACTTCCTTGCGGTGCGCCGAGCGTTCCGAATCGTCGCCGAAAAAACTGCCGCGCGTCGGATTGGAAGCCGTGCGGCGCAACCCGAATTCGTGTTCAAAAACGCGCTCGTAACCGAGTTCGACGCCGGCGCCGACAAACGTCTGCCGTTGGAGAGCGAGCATTCCCTGCGTGTTCGATTGATAACCCTGCGAGCGTCCTTTCCAATCGTAGGACAGATTGGTCGAATTGTTGATTCGCTTAAAGATAATTGATTTTTTTGCGTCGCGGTCGGTTACATATTGAACGAACGAGCCGAGATAATTCGTGTCGTAG
>SXGU01208861.1_pt1 | contig 10904 bp, 9 predicted proteins | sample 3174531 | NCBI WGS metagenome assembly SXGU01 (sample SAMN11356863, study PRJNA531348) | freshwater metagenome | isolation source: freshwater sample F1-140 | place: China: Fuxian Lake, Yuxi | collected 2017-12-25
ATAGGCGGCGGCCAGGTCCAAACTCTGCCCATGTTACTGATCATATTTGCCCGAACTGTCGATCGGCCCATCACCGGAGCCATCAGCATTATTTTTATGGTTCCGGCGATTGTGGTGCTTCTCATTACTTCGCGATATCTGACGGGTGAAAATGCAGCTGTCGGTGGCCTAGGAGGGCGTATTTGACTCACCTTGACCTAAACCATTTGACGAAAATCTATCCCGGCACCGAAATAGCCGCGGTCCACGACCTCAACATAGTGATCGAATCTGGCGGGCTGAATGCGCTGTTGGGCCCTTCTGGCTGCGGTAAGACCACAACGATGAAAATGATCGCTGGGCTGCTGAAGCCAACCAGCGGCAACATCCTGTTTGACCATGAATCTGTACTTGGAATCCCGGCTGAACGCCGTGGGGCCGTGATGGTCTTTCAGAATTACCTCCTTTTCCCGTACATGTCGATCGGCGACAACGTCGGCTTCGGCCTGAAGATGCGCGGGGAAGACCAGAAGCTGATCAAGAAAAAGGTCGGGGAGATGCTCGAACTGGTGCAACTGGCCGGGATCGAGAAACGCCGACCATCCCAATTATCTGGCGGCCAACAGCAGCGCGTCGCGCTGGCCCGTGCCTTGATCGTGGGCCCGAAAATCCTCTTGCTTGACGAGCCGCTGAGCAATCTGGACGCTCATCTGCGGGACGAAATGCGTGAGCTCATCCGCGGCATCCAACGGCAGCTCGGCATCACGATGGTCTTTGTGACTCACGATCAGGAGGAAGCTGTTGTATTGGCCGATCGGATCGCCCTGATTTTTGACGGCGTTCTTCAGCAGTACGAGACTCCAGATTTGTTCTACGAACGTCCGGCGACCGTTCGGATCGCCCGCTTCTTCGGAGGGACCAACTTCATTCCCGGTACCCTGGTCGACGGCACCAGATTTGCATCTCCAGATGGCGAATTTCGGGTTGAACACGCGGCCATCAAACGGGGCGAGGCAGTCCTCAGCATTCGCCCGGAAGCCCTTGAATTTCGCCAGGACGGGATCGATTTCAACCTCGCTAGGGGCAAGATTAAATCCCACGTTTACGTCGGCACGCATACCCGCTATCAGGTGCAGGTTGGCGAGCATGAGCTGCAGGTCGTGACCGAACCCCGGGCGATTCGCACCCATAAGGATGGCGACGAGGTCGAAGTACATTTCCCGGCAGACAAGATTTGGGTGCTGCCGCCGGCCTGATCGGGGCGACCAGGGATGAAAACCGGCTCGGTATGGTGTATCAACTCTCGAGAGCGGGCTCTAGAATGTCTTCACGATTCATCTTGGCTGGTATATCGCACGTCTCGTGCCCAATAGGCCCGAGTGGTTACGAAAGAGCTCAAAAAATGCCCTCAGAAAAACACGTCGGCCTGATCGGTGCCGGCACGATGGGTGAGTTGGTCGTTCAATCGCTGGTTCAGGCTGGATACCGCGTGCTTGTTTACGATGCGTTCGAGCCTGCTCTGGCCCGGGCTCAGGAGCGAGGCGGCCTGCCGGCGCCCACGCCCGCGGCGGTCGCGAGGCAGGCCGAGACCATACTAATGCTCCTGCCTGGCCCCCCGCAGATTGAGGCGGTGGTCGCCGGCGAAGCGGGACTGATCGAGGCCGGCGGGCCGGGCAAGACCATTATCGACATGAGCACAGTCGATCCGAAAACCACCCGTCGCTTGGCAGCTCAGGCGGCTCTAGTCGGTATGGATTATCTGGATGTCCCCATTCTGGGCCGGCCCAGTGCGCATGGCAACTGGGTACTTCCGGTAGGCGGCGAGGCCCATGTTTTGGAGCGCTGTCGGCCAATCCTCTCCGTGCTAGGCCGGGAAATCATTCATGTCGGGCCCCTCGGTGCCGCCAATACGCTCAAACTTCTGAACGCCATGATGTTCTCCGCAATTAACGCAATGACCGCCGAGATGATGGCTATCGCCCAAAAAGCGGGTATGGAGCCGGGCGTACTATTCAGCACCATTTCCGGCAGCGAGGCTGCCACGGTCAGCGGCCTATTCAAAGAAGTTGGCGCTAAGATCGCCGCCCGGAATTTCGACCCCATTTTCTCCATCGACCTGCTCGCCAAAGATAACGGTCTGGCCGTAAAGATGGCGAAAGGCTTCGGCGCCCCGCCCCTCCTGGCCGGCACGATCCAGACGATAAACGAGTTAGCCCAGGCCCAGGGGCTCGGCGGGGAAGACACCAGTGCCCTGGTCAAAGTGTACGAGGCGCTGCTCAATGTCAAACGGGAGGACCTGTGAAAGCAGTTGTTTTAGATTACGGTGATGGTGTCCTGCCCGTTGAGCTGCCGGATAGTGCCGAGGTGCTGCGCTATGGCGAAAGCTATATCGATCCGCCGACCGCGGATCCCTGGATGGCTACCCGCTGGGCTTTGGAAAATCCATTTGGCAGCGCTCCCCTGCGAGAACTGGCCAAGGCAGGGGACAAAGTTGCGATCGCTTTTCCGGACCGGGTCAAAGGCGGCGCTCATGCGGCCGCCCATCGCAAAGTCTGCATCCCGATCATCGTAGAGATCCTGCTAGCATCGGGCGTAGCCCTAGAGGATATCACCTTGGTTTGTGCGATGGGACTGCATCGGAAGAATAACTACGAAGAACTCCGCTGGTACCTAGGTCCCGAGATCGTGGACAGCTTTTGGCCGGATCGCATCGTCATGCACGATGCCGCCGATCCGTCCGGCATTGTCGAGCTGGGCACGGACGAGATGGGCAATGTGATCACCTGCAACCGGTTGATGTCGGAGGCCGATCTGCCGATCATTATCGGGCATGTCCAAGGGAACCCATACGGCGGCTACAGCGGCGGCTATAAGATGGCCGTGACGGGGTTGACCACCTGGAGTTCGATCCGCTGTCATCACAATCCCGGCACTATGCACCGGCCCGATTATCTGCCCGCCTCCACGGACACGCATATGCGCCGCCAGTTTGATTCCATTGGCCGGGCGATGGAGGCCGGGATCGGCAAGTCGTTTTTTGCGGTTGATGCGGTGGTGGGAACCCAGGCCCAGGTCCTGGGTGTCTACGCGGGTGCCCCTGGCGCGGTGCAGGACGCCAGCTGGCCGCTGGCCGAGCAACGTACAAATGTGCATCTCGAAATCGCCGAACCTTTTGATGTCCTGGTTTTTGGCCTGCCGCGCTCCTTCCACTATGGGCCTGGGATGGGCACCAATCCGATCCTGATGCTTCAGGCCATCGCGGCTCAGCTAACCCGCTGCTATGGTGTATTTCGCGAACATGGGGTGATCATCGCGCCATCGATTTGCGACGGCTGGTTCAACGAGTCCTGGTTCCCTTCCTATAGGCATGTTTATGAACGCTTGCAGTACTGCACCGAATTCGCGGACATTTTCGATTACGAGGATGATTTGGTGGTTGGGGAGCCCGGGGCGACCTTCAAATACCGTTTTGAGTATGCCTACCACCCCGGGCATGCATTATCGATGGTCTCGATGGGTGCTATCGCCCATCAGAGGACCTCGGCGGTCCTGATGCCGGGGGCGCGTGAGCCGGGGATCGCCCGCGCGATGGGGTGCCTCCCGACTGCGGATTTCGCTGGGGCGCTGAAGGCTGCTGAGCGGTTCGTGGGCAAATCTCCGCGCATTCTGGCCATTCCGGATGCTTTTCGATCTGTGGGCGTCCATCTGTATCCCAAATGAATTATTTCCGTGGCAAAATCCGCTGCCTGCAGATCTGTTCGACCTGCACAGGCGTCTTTACCATCCTAGCCCTCGATCACGGCGGCCAATATTTAGGCGCAGGGGCAGCTTCGACAGACGGCATCTATGGGCGGGTCCTCGTGGCCAAGATTCAGATCCTCGCCAAGCTCGCCTCGCTGGCCAGCGCGGTCCTGCTCGATTCAGGTTATGGTCTGCCTGACGCAGTCAACGGCGGGGCCCTGCCCGGTCAGGTGGGCCTGCTCCTGTCCGCCGAGGACGGCAGCTACCATGATACTTGGGGCCAAAAAAGTGCAAGAGTTTTGGACGGCTGGAGTGTTTCCAAAATAAAACGGGCCGGGGCCGCAGCCGTGAAGCTCTTTTTCTCCTACCACCCGGATCATCAGGCGGCTGCGGCGAAGCTTTCGTCAGCCAGATCGCGGCCGAATGCTGGGAACATGATCTGCCTTTGTTTGCCGAACCTTTGTTGTACGGCATCGATCCCGCCGATAGTCCAAGCCTGGTGATCGAGACGGTCCGGCGGATCAGCGCCCTCGATATCGATGTCCGCAAGGTAGAGTTTCCTGTGGATGCCGGCTGGGATTCTGATCGGAGGGCGTGGCGCGAGGTCTGCCAGGCTCTGACTGAAGCCTGCCGGACTCCCTCGGTCTTACTGAGCGCGGTAGTGGGTTTTGAGACCTTTGCCGACCAAGTCGAGATCGCCTGCCAAGCGGGCGCTAGCGGTTTCATGGCCGGGCGGGCCATCTGGAGTGAAGTCGCAGGTCTCCAAGGCAGCTCCCAGCAGACCTTTCTGCGAAAGGTGGCTAAGCCGCATTTTGAGGAACTGTCCCGCCGGGCCCTCCGGTCGGCAAAACCGTGGTCCGCAGCCAGCTCAGTCTCCCTGAGAATGCCGCCGGATGGTTGGTACGCCCAATATGGAGATCTGGCATGACCTTTCCGGCCCGGATTGAATTGGCGCCGCAGAAGGTGATTGGCCAGGTTGACTCTCGCCTGTACGGAGCCAATCTCGAACACTTTGGGGAAGCCATCTACGGCGGGATCTGGACCGAGATGATCCGCTCGCCCAAGTTCTCCGGCACCGATCCGCGCTATTATGAACAGGTCCGCGATATGGGCCGCAATCCCGATCACGGTGTGGTCCTTCCCTGGCAGGCGGTTAACCCCGATAGCCAGCGGGTGATTTTCGACCACGATAACACCATATTCTTCACCGGCTCACAGTCGCAGCGGATCACCGTTCGGGAAGATGATGGTCTAGAGCACGGCATCGGACAGGAAGACCTCTACCTGCAGGCAGGGCGCAGCTACCGTCTGCGGCTGACGCTGTTGGGTGAAGGCCAGCCGGTCCAGGTCCGCGTGGGCGATCAATCCTGGCAGTTGAAGGCCGCTGCTTCCGATTGGCAGAACTACCAAACCGTGCTGCAACCAACCCACTCCGCTGAAAACGGCCGGCTGGAGATTACGTTTCACGGGAAGTTTTCTCTCTGGGTGGGCGTTGCCTCTCTCCGGCCAGCAGACAGCGCCCACGGTTTTCGCCCAGATCTACTGGAATCTATGCGGGCTTGGCAGCCGACCCACCTGCGCTGGCCCGGTGGGAATTTCGCCTCAGCCTACCACTGGCAGATGGGGACCGGCGATCCGGATCGGCGCCCACCTTACCTCGATCCGGCCTTCCATCTCTGGGAGTCTAATCTGGTCGGCACGGATGAGTTTGTCCAATTCTGTCAGCTGAGCGGGGCCGAACCCATGCTGACGGTGAACTTAGGAGACGGGAGCCCGGAAGAAGCAGCTGCCTGGGTGGAATACTGTAACGGAAGCACGAAAACCGCCATGGGAGCCTTGCGCAGCCAGAATGGACACCCGGAACCCTACGGCATCAAAACCTGGTATGTGGGCAACGAGCAGTTCGGCAATTGGCAGGTCGGGCACTGCGACCCGGAGACTTATGCCCACCGCTATCTGGAGTTCGCCCGGGCGATGCGGGCGGTTGACTCGGATCTCAATTTGATCGCGGTCGGGGTGCCGGGGGAATCCTACGGACACTGGAATCAACGACTGCTGGAGATCGCGGCTTCCGAGATCGACCTTCTCAGCCTGCATTACTACTCGATCCGGACCTGGCGGTTGGAAACTCCGCCCTCACCAGAAGAGCTCATCCTGGCCAAATTGGCCGCGGGGCATGAGGCAAAGGAGGTCCTAGAGGCCACCCTGGCCGCGACCGCTCGGTATTCGGACCCGCCCGTGCCGATCGCCTTTGACGAATGGAATACGAACACGCGCGGCAAACCACCCTTGTGGATCGAGGACTATAATCTGGCAGATGGCCTTTACACGGCCAGCGTCCTGCACGCCTGCCTGCGCCGGTGCGACCGGGTCAAAATTTCTGCAATCTACAACCTGGTCAACGCGATGGGAAACTATCGGATCAGCCCCCGCTCGGTATGGAAGACGCCGGCGACTTTGGTAATGGAACTGCTCACCCGCCACCGGGGTCCGCTCAGCATTCACTGCCAGGTCGAATCGCCCACCTTCGGCGTCGAGGAAATGTTCCATCAGGCCGCCTATCCAGAGGTACCTTTATTGGACGCGGCTGCAACCTACGATCCAAATGGGGGAACCATTTACCTTTCCGTGGTCAACCGCTCCCGCGATCAGACCGCCCGAATCTTAGTGGAAGGCGTGGAGGCTGCCGGCCTGGCGCAGAACTTCCAGATTGCTGGCGAGCAAGCCCTGCTCGAAAACACGGAACAGGAACCAGAGGCTGTGACGATCGCCAGGTCCGAGCTTGATCTTAGCGAACCGTACCTGACGGTGCCTCCGCTGAGCTTCACCCTGCTGCAATTTCAGCAGGCCGGAACATGATTACTGGAAGCCCCGCCGTGAAAAATGACTCCTTTTCCCTGCTGGAAGCCTACGCCTTTACCCAGCTGCTCTCACAACGATTTGACGCCGAGCGGGAGCTCCTCAACAGATTAGACAACGCCATCGGAGATGGGGACCATGGAGAAACTATGGCCAATGGCCTTGGCCGAGCCGCTCAAGGGATCGGGCTTGACGAGCAAAAGGATCTCGGGACCTTTTTTGACAGTTTCGCCCTGAAATTTATGGAAAATACCGGCGGAGCCATCGGCCCGTTGGTCGGTGGATTTTTTGCGGAGGGCGCCCTTGTTTTCAAAGGGACTGCCCAGGCCGGTCCGGGGGAAATATCCGGTTTCCTTTCTGCCGGCTTGGAAGCCGTCCAGGAAATTGGTGGCGCAGTCGAAGGCGACAAAACCCTGGTCGATGCCCTGGCCCCGGCCGCCCGGGCGGCGTCCCAGGCCACCGGCAGCGTGCAGGAATGCCTGCAATCTGCGATCGCGGCCGCGGCTGAAGGAATTCACAAAACCAGGCAGATGCAGGCCCGGCGCGGTCGGGCCCGATTTTTGCAGGCGCGTTCCGTGGGCGCCCAGGACGCCGGTGCGACTTGCATCCTCTTCATTCTGGAGACCTTGGCGGCTGCGGCGGCCGGGGAGACGGCCGGCTGGACGGCTGCGGAAAACCGGCTCGATTTCGCCGAATCCATCAGGCGCCACAATTTCGTCAACAGCCCGGAGCGATTGATGCCGGACAATTTGGCTGGCTTTGCCGCGGCCTATCCGGATTACGTCCGCATCCTGCCTTCGGGTCTGCTGATGCGGGCCCATCCGAAGCCGGCCGGCAAAGTCGGCCTGGCAATGGGACACGGCGGCGGGCATGAACCCGCCATGTGCGGGTTCATCGGCTATGGGCTTCTGGACACTGACATGACCGGCCCACTGTTTACCTGTGCGCCCGGGACGCAGATCCGCGACGCCATCCTCCATGCCGACCGCGGCGCGGGAGTCATCTTGCTGGTTTCAAATCATGAGGGCGATGTGCTCAACGCCCGCCTGGCCGTCCGCCAGGCCCGCCAGTTGGGGATCGAGGTGCGCATGGTGCTGCTGTACGACGATATCGCCACGGCCCCGCGCGAACGGGTGGCAGAGCGGCGCGGCAAAGGCGGAATGACCTTTGCCCTCAAGACCGCCGGCGCCGCCGCTGAGCGCGGCTATTCCTTGGATGAGGTCGAGCGCACCATGGTCAAAACCAATGACTGGACCGTGGCCGTGGGCGTGGCCCTCCGCTCACCCCTGCACCCCGTAACGGGCGGGGCCATGTTCGACCTGCAGACCGGTCAGATGGAAGTCGGCGTCGGCGGCCATGGTGAAGCCGGGATCTATCAGGGCGACCTGCTCTCGGCGGAGGAGACGATGGACCTGGTGGGCGGGCAGCTCCTCGACGACCTGCCTTTCGGTGCCGGCGATGAAATTTTGGTGTTTTTAGACAGTAGCGGCGGCCTGCCCATGACCGAACTCCACGCCCTATTTCTGCGTCTGGCCGAGATCTGTTCCCAACGGGGCATCTTAATCTATCGGTCCCTGATCGGCGAGTACTACACCACGCAACAGATGGGCGGCTTCACCTTGAGCCTGTGCAAAGTGGACGCTGAGCTCAAATCGCTTTGGTCGGACCCGGCCAATGGAGCCTATTTCAAGATCTTCGAACCTGGTGAGGCACACTAATTGCGGACAGGGAGACGCTACGCGATGCGCACAACCATAGCACCCCTCAAGATCGGCCTGGTAGGCACGTTCTGCACCTACTTCAAGGGCGACAAGACCAGCCAGTACACCCAGTCCATCGCCGCCCTAGAGGCGCTGGCCGGTCCGCTGGGATTCGAGCTGTATCCAGTCAGCGAGGGGCTGTACAACCACGACGACGGGCAGGCCGCGGCCCGGGCCCTCGTCGATAAACAGCTGGACTTCATGCTGGTCCAGGCCAGCGCGTTTTCCATGGGGGAATATGCCCATGTTTTCGCGGACCTTGGCGTCCCACTGGGGCTGTGGGCCGTCCCGGAGGGGCCTGTGGAGCACGGCGCCGGGCTGCCCCTCAACAGCTTTACAGCGCTGAACATGTACAACAGCACCCTGGGCCTCTACCGCCGGGATTACCGCGCACCCGTCAAGTGGTTTTACGGCCGGCCGGATAGCCCATTATTCCGGGAACGCTTCGAAATCACCGTGCAGGCCCTGCGGGCGAAGTCAAACCTGGCCGGAGCCAGGATCGGGTTGATCGGTGGAGTCGCGCCCGGTTTTAACAATCTGGTAGTCGACGAGCGCGATCTCAAGAAAAAACTCGGCGTGGACCTGGTCAGCATCGAGTTGGACCCCCTTTTGGAACTGGCGCGCAGCTACGGGGAGGCCCAGGTGGAAGAGATCGCGGCCGTCATCCGGGCGGATGCAGCCTCATTCGAGGCCGGCATGGAACTGGCCCTGCTGCAGTCCGCGCGGGTCTATCAGGCCAGCCTAGACATCGCTGATCGCTACGGTTTTGATGCGATCGCCCTAAGCACCTGGCCCCGTTTCCAGACCGAGATGGAACTCGCTGTTGAAACCGTATTGGGCCGCCTCAATGATGATGGCCTCCCTACGGCCAACGAAGGCGATGTTTACGCCGCGGTCAGCATGCTTGCGCTCCACCATATGAGTAACGGCCAAGTGACCACCTTGATGGACCTCGCCGACTTTGACGAAAGCGATCAGAGCGCCTTGTTCTGGCACGATGGGCCCACCGCCCCCTCGATGGCAGACGAGCGCGGCGTCCGCATGCAGCACCTGTGGACCTTTGATTCCTACAACCCGGACGGTGTTGGTCTGCACAATGACCTGGTCATGAAATCGGGCCCGGCCACCGTGATGGCCTTCACCGGTAATTTTGAGCGGCTCATGGCTTTCAGCGGGCAGATGAACCACCAGAAACCGAGCTGGATGGGGAGCCGCGGCTGGATGCAGCAGATGACGATGGCGGGAGAAGCCCTTTCCATTCCCGAACTGCTCCAAACTTTGATTTCCAGCCAGATGCAGCACCACTACCCCCTGATTTACGGTGCCTTAGAGCCCGCTGCCTTGGAGCTGGCGGCCTGGCTGGGAATCGAGCCGGTGCAAAAACAAAGCTATTCTGCCTACCTGAAACCATACGAGGGTTGATCCATGCGCAAAATAGGAATCTACGTGGCCCATTGGAGCTCACATTGGGATGAGGACTCGCTTCCCCTGATCGTCCGGGCTCAGGCCGCCGGTTACGATGGGGCCGAACTCGGCATCAGCGATCCACAAACTGTGGATTGCCTGGCCATCCGGAACGAAGCCGGTCGCCTGGGGATGGAAGTGACCACGGGGATCGGGCTGTCGCCCGCAACCGACATCAGCAGCCCCGATGCGGCCATCCGCCGGGCCGGATTGAAACGGCTGCGGGCCTGTTTAGATGCCACCCACGAGATGGGCGGGAGCATGATGGGTGGGGTCACTTTTGCACCTTGGATGTTTTTTCCGGACAGCGCCGACCTGTCACCTTATCGGGAGCGCAGCGCGGCCTGCCTGCACGAGGCCGGGCAGATTGCCGGTGATTTGGGGGTCACCTTGGGGCTCGAGATCCTGAATCGTTTCGAAACCCCGTTCTTCAACACCGTCGCCCAGGGCGTGCAGTTTCTTGAGATGGTCGACAGCCCGCATGTCAAACTGCATCTGGATACCTTCCATATGAATATCGAAGAAGACGACCTGGGCGCCGCCATCCGGTTGGCTGGTGACAGTCTGGGTCATTTCCACTGTGCGGACAGTAGCCGCAAAATGCCGGGCCAAGGCCATATCAACTGGAATGCGATCAGAAATGCCCTCGACGAGATCGACTACCAGGACTGGCTGGTGATCGAAACCTTTCTCAAGAGCGGCACCGAGGTCGGTACGACCGTGCGGACGTGGCGCGATCTGGGCGGAGACCCTGACGAGGAGGCCCGGGCGGGGGCCGATTTCTTGCGCCAGCACTTAGCCTGAGTGGCACGGAGCTGCTTCATCGAAATACGATGTATAGAAAATATTGGAACGAAGAAATCGAAACCATGCCGCCCTCTGTCCTGCGCAAGCTTGAGGCGGACCGACTGGCGCGCCAAATAGAATACGTCCACCGGACTAGCCCCTGGTATGCAGAGCGTTTTGACCGGGCTGGGGTCAATCCGGAGGAGATCCGCCGACACGAGGACCTGAGCCGGCTGCCGTTTACCGAGAAGGTCGACCTGACCCGGAGCCAGGACGATGGCTCCCTCGTGGGCGTCAACCAATGTGCCTCACAGG
>SXGU01282297.1_pt1 | contig 10904 bp, 6 predicted proteins | sample 3174531 | NCBI WGS metagenome assembly SXGU01 (sample SAMN11356863, study PRJNA531348) | freshwater metagenome | isolation source: freshwater sample F1-140 | place: China: Fuxian Lake, Yuxi | collected 2017-12-25
ATTGCGTCAGCACTGCAGCGCATGCAACAGGCGGCCACGGCGCGCGTTGATCTGGGGCTCGCGCGCCAGATGGCGCTGCGTGAGGGGGCGAAGGCAATCGTCGACGGCGACGTCACCATCGTCGGAACCAGCTATATCGTCGCCGCACGGCTCGTCACGGCCGATTCGGCGAGGGAACTGGCATCGTTTCGCGGTACGGCGTCCGGTTCCGACGCCATCATCGATGTGGCCGACGACCTCGCGCGAAAGCTGCGGGCCAAAACCGGCGAATCGCTTCGCAAGGTGCAGGCCACTCCGCCGCTGGCGTATGCGTCCACGAGTTCGCTCGAGGCGCTGCGGAAATACAGTGAAGGCGCGCGGGCGAGTGACGTGGAGAGGGACGGGGCAAAGGCGGTGCGCCTGTTACGCGAAGCGGTCGCGCTCGATTCGAATTTCGCGGAGGCATGGCGGAAGCTCGGTGCTGCGCTGACTGCCTGGGGCGGACTCCCTCCGTCCGTGGCTGATTCGGCGACTCGGCGGGCATACGCGCTTCGCGACCGCATGACCGAACGGGAACGCGACGCCATCGTTGCATTCTACTATTGGGGCAGTCCGGGATTCGACCGCGCCAAATCGATTGAAACCTACGAGCGCATGCTTGCCCGCGGCGACAGCGCCGTCGGCATCAACAACCTGGCGCAACTGTACAGTTCGCGACGCGACTACGCACGAGCCGAAGAACTGTTTCGAGCCGGATTAGCGGGTCCGGGCGCCAGCCAGATTTTCCTCTCTAATTTTCTCGCTACGCTCGCACGTCAGGCGAAGATGGGGGCCTTCGACTCGGTACTTACCCTTGGTCGCGCACTCTATCCGGGTTCAAGCACGTTCGATCAGCTTGCGATACAGAGATCGCGGTTTGAAGGACACCTCGACGACACCAGGAAGGCACTCGATTCTGCACTGAAGGCGGGTGACCGACGAACGCCATCGTGGGCGACGAACGAACTGTCACAGCTGGCCGCCCAAACGGGCCGATTGCGCGAAGCCGCCGCGTACCGGAAGCGGGCGCGTGAGATCGATTCCGTCGCGGGACGGCCACGCCCTGCTGTCTTCGTCGCGATGGCCGATCTCCAGGCCGCTGCCAACGCCGGGCTGCCGCTGGGTGCCGAGATCAAGGCATTCGACGCCGTGTTCAGCAAGTTTACCATAGACGAACTGCCAGTCTCTGATCGCCCGTATCTGGCGCTGGCGGAAACGAATGCTCGCGCGGGACGGGTGGATCAGGCCCGTGCGCTCCTTTCACGGCACGATGCTGCCGTTCGCGACACGGCGCTGCGGCGCTCGCGCACGCCTGTGGTTCAGCAATCCCAGGCGACGATCGCGGTCGCGGAACGCCGCTGGGCCGATGCGGTGGCGATGACACGGAGTAGCGACCGCGTCGCTGATGGCCCTGCGACCAACTGCGACGACTGCCTCCCTCGCACCCTGATCCGAATATTCGCCGAGGCGGGACAGCCGGACTCTGCGCTTGCCGCGTACGCAGAGTACCGGCGGACACCGATGGGATCACGCCCGCGACAGGGGCCGGACGTAGTTCTCGGCGCTCCGTTGCTGGAACAGCTGGCCCGGATCTACGACTCGCGCGGCGATGTCGACAATGCGGTGCTGCATTATCGGGAGTTTGTTGAGCTCTGGAAGAACGCGGACCCCGAGTTGCAGCCGCGGGTGAAGGCGGCGCGCGAACGGCTCGCGAAGCTGACACCCGTGGAGCGCCCGCGGTGAGGCACGCATGAGTTCCAACCTCCGCGACCAACTCCAGGCCACGCTCTCAGGCACGCACACGCTCGAGCGCGAGCTTGGCGGTGGCGGCATGTCCAAGGTGTTTGTGGCCGAAGAAACTCGGCTTGGGCGGAAGGTGGTGATCAAGGTGCTCTCGCCAGAGTTGGCGCAGGGGATCAGCGTGGAGCGGTTTGAGCGTGAGATCAAGACCGTTGCCGCGCTGCAGCAGGCGAACATCGTGCCCGTGATCACGGCGGGTGACACGAACGGCCTGCCGTATTACACGATGCCGTTCGTAGAGGGTGAGTCGCTGCGCGCCAAGTTGGGGCAGGGGCCGCTCCCGGTCGCGCAGGTGGTGAGCGTGCTTCGCGACGTGGCGCGCGCGCGGGCCTACGCGCACCAGCGCGGTGTGGTGCCTGGCGACGTCAAGCCGGACAACGTGCTGCTCTCGGGTGGTGCGGCGGTCGTGACGGACTTCGGCATTGCCAAGGCCATCAGCGCGGCGCGCACCTCAGGTGCCGGCGCGACGTTGACTCAGGTAGGCACGAGCATCGGCACGCCAGCGTACATGGCGCCCGAGCAGGCGGCCGGTGACGCGAACGTGGACCACCGCGCCGACATCTACTCGCTCGGTGCAATGGCGTATGAGCTGCTCACCGGGCAAGCGGTGTTCGCCGGGCGCACGCCACAGCGCATGCTCGCCGCGCACATGAGCGAGGCACCGAAGCCAGTCTCGGAGCTGCGGCCCGACACGCCGCAGCCACTCGCCGATCTCGTGATGCGTTGCCTGGCGAAAGAATCTGCCGACCGGCCGCAGAGCGCTGGCGACATCGAGCGGGCGCTGGAGACCACAAGCGCCGGCAGTATGGCCGCGATGCCTCCGATCCTGCTGGGCGGGCCGGCCATGTTCAAAAAGGCGCTGGCGATCTACGCTGGCGCATTTGTCGTCGTTGCCGTGCTTGCGAAGGCAGCCATCGTCGGCATCGGACTGCCCGATTGGGTGTTCCCGGGGTCGTTGATCGTGATGGCGCTGGGGTTGCCTGTCGTGCTCTGGACCGGCTACGTGCAGCGCGTGGCGCGTCGCGCGGCCACCGCGACGCCGACCTTCACGCCGGGTGGAACGCCTTCAATGGCACAGGGCACCATCGCCACGATGGCACTCAAGGCGGCGCCGAAGATGAGCTGGTACCGCACGGCGCGGGGCGGGATGTATGCCTTGGGTGGGTTTATCGCGCTCGTCGGTGCGGCGATGGGGATGCGCGCTGCCGATATCGGGCCCTTCGCGACGCTGCGCGGGCAGCTCGGCAACGGATCCTCGCTGATCCTCACCGACTTTCGTACGGCGAACACCGATTCGACCCTCGGTCGCGTGGTGAGCGATGCGATCAGGGCCGGGCTCACCGGCTCGCGCGTATTCAGCGTGACGCCGCAGTCCGCCATCAACGCCGCGCTCACGCGCATGCAGCGCCCACCCACGACGCGCATTGACTCCGCCGTGGCGCGCGAAATTGCCCTACGTGACGGCTTGAAGGCCATCGTCGATGGCGAGATCACCGGCGTTACCGGTGGCTACATCGTTGCGGTGCGCCTCATTCGCGCGGATTCCGGGATCGAACTCGCCTCATTTCGTGAGACCGGCGACGGACCGCGCGGTCTCATTGACGCGGCCGATAAGCTGGCGCGCGCGCTGCGCAGCAAGGCGGGGGAGTCGCTGCGCGAGGTGAACGGCACGCCGGCCCTCGCCCAGGCAACCACGTCATCGCTCGAGGCATTGCGCAAGTACAGCGAGTCGGGTCGCGCAAACTCCGCCGGAGATCGGGCGGCGCTTCAACTGGCCCGCGAAGCCGTGGCGCTCGACTCGACCTTCGCTACGGGTTGGAGTTCGCTCGCCGCGATGCTCTCGAACTGGGGCGGCTCGGCGTCGGCCCGGGACTCCGCGATGACGCAAGCGTATCGGTACCGCGACCGGTTGCCGACACGCGAACGGGACCTGATGACGGCTCGCTACTACCATCTCGGGCCCGGACGCGACCGGGCGAAATCCGCCGCCGCCTCTCAGTCGCTTATCGAACAGGGAGACAGCACAACCGCGACGATCAATCTTGGCGAGGTCCTGCGCTCGCGGCGCGAGTACGCCCGCGCTGAGTCGCTCAACCTGATCTCGAGGCGCTTCAATCCCAGCAACGTCATCTCGGTTGGCAACACCTACGAGATGCAGGTGAATCAGGGGAAGATGAAGGAGGCGGAGGAGACGCTCGCGAAGTGGGCGGCGATGTCGCGCACCAATGTGATGGGCCGGCGCCTGGGCATGCACTTCATGAAAGGCGAGTACGACGCGCAGCGGCGGCTTGCGGACAGTCTCACCAAATCCACCGACGCCATCACTCGTCAGAATGGCGCGAACAATCTGGCCAACCTCGCGCTCCTCGGGGGGCAGCTGAAGGAGCGCGCGCGCCTCCGCACTGCTTACGGCACCCTACCCACTCGTGCCGGAGGGATTGCGAACGACGTAGCCTTCGAGGCTGCGCTCCGTGGACCGTCGTCTGCGCTCGTGACAAGACTCGACTCGGCAGTGGCCGCGACGAAGTTCGGCGACGTTCCGCAGGTCGACCGACAGTACCTCGGGATTGCCACGGCGTATGCGCGGCTCGGAAAGCCGGCGCAGGCCAACGCGATGATTGCCCGGTACCGCACCGAAATGACCGACGCGAGCCTGCGGCGTGTCCAGGAGCCGGACCTGCAGATCGTGATCGCCGAGATCGCCATCGCGGAGGGGAAGCCGCTCGACGCCGTTGCGGCGTTCCGTCGCGGCGACATCGGCTCTGACGGTGCGCCGGCAAACGAGTGCGGCGTGTGCCTGCCGTTGAACCTGGCCAGGGCGTACGACGCGGCGGCGCAACCCGACTCGGCGATCGCGAACTTCGAGCGCTATCTCAGCACACCGTTCTGGGCGAGAGGTGCGACGGCTCTGGATCCGCTCAACGCTCCGCTCATTCACGAGCGACTCGGCCAGCTCTACGAATCCAAGGGCAACGCGCAGAAAGCCGCCGAGCACTACGCCAAATTCGTGGAGCTCTGGAAGAACGCCGATCCCGAGTTGCAGCCGCGGGTGAAGGCCGCGCGCGAGCGGCTTGCGAAGTTGACGCCGGTGGAGAAGCCGCGATGAGTGACAGGTGAGCAACGCGGATCTCCGTGCACTTCTCGAGGCGACACTCGCAAGCGACCGACCGCACGTCGAGAAGCTTACGGTGACCGCCGCAGTTGTCTCCGCTGTGCTTCGGCGCGAAGGCATGGAGACGACGCTGGTTGGCGGCGGCGCTATCGAGTTCTATGCGGCTGAGATCTACACCACGTCGGACATTGATCTGATTGTTGAAGGACGGACACGCGCGGCGATGGACGGCGCACTGACCGATTTTGGCCTGACGCGTAGTGGGCGCCACTGGTTGATTGGCGGCATGTTCGTTGAGGTGCCCGGGAATGCAATGACGGACCCGACAGAAACGACCATGGTTGGTCCCCTGCCGCTCCGGGTCGTGCGGCGTGAAATTGCTTTGGCCGACCGCATCATCGGATTTCGGCACTGGGGCGCCACAGGATTCGGTGCACAAGCGGTGGCTATGCTGGCTTTGTTTGGCGCAACGCTTGATGAGGCCATGCTGGTGCAGCGCTTGCGTGACGAGGGAGCTGTTGATGCGCTTGAGCCGCTTCGTCGGCTTGCGCGAAGTGAGTCGAAGGTCGGCGACGCCGAGCTCGGTGCGTTGCTCGCTCGCCTCAAAGACGGTGTTGGCCAGGACGCTGAGGAGGAAATATGAACGCGCCGGACACGATTGACCTGACAGAGCTTCGCGCGCGGTGGGATGAGCAACGAACCCGAATGCGCGCGATCCTCGCGCGGATAGAATCAAAGGGACTCACGCGACCAGCGCGCGACCCTGAAGAACGCGCATGGCTCGTCGCGCGTGGCGAAACGGGCTTTATCGAAAACGAAACCAGCGGCCAGCTTGCGCGGGCCTACTATCAACGTCGGTATACTCGCATTGATGCTGAACCGATCCGATGACAAGACGGACTTTCTGAGCACACGCGCATGACCAACGACCTTCGCAACCAACTCCAGACCACGTTGAGTGGCACCCACACCCTTGAGCGCGAGCTCGGGGGTGGCGGCATGTCGAAGGAGTTCGGGGCCGAGGAGCTGCGGCTCAAGCGAAAAGTGGTGGTGAAGGTGCTCTCGCCCGAGTTGGCGCAGGGCATCAGTGTGGACCGGTTCGAGCGTGAAATCCAAACAGTGGCCGCGCTGCAGCAGGCGAACATCGTGCCGGTGATCAGCGCCGGTGATACCAACGGCCTCCCGTACTACACGATGCCGTTTGTGGAAGGTGAATCACTCCGCGCGCGCCTCGGCCGCGGGCCGATGGCGGTGACGGAAGTGATCGGGATTCTGCGCGATGTGTCCAAGGCCCTCGCCTACGCGCATGCGCGCGGCGTGGTGCATCGCGATATCAAGCCGGACAACGTGCTGCTCTCGGGCGGTACGGCTGTCGTTACCGACTTCGGTATCGCCAAGGCCATCAGCGCCGCACGCACGCAAGCCGGCGCAGGCGCCACGCTCACGCAAATCGGCACGAGCATCGGCACACCGGCCTACATGGCACCGGAGCAGGCAGCTGGCGACCCAGGCATTGACCATCGCGCGGACATCTATTCCCTCGGCGCCATGGCGTACGAGTTGTTGAGCGGGCAGGCGGTGTTTGCGAATCGCACGCCGCAGCGCATGCTCGCCGCGCATATGGGCGAGGCGCCGAAGTCGATCACCGAGTTCCGTGGTGACTTGCCACCGGCGCTTGCTGATCTCGTGATGCAGTGCCTGGCCAAGGAAGCCGACCAGCGCCCGCAACAGGCCGGCGACATCGCACGCGTGCTCGAGTCCATCACCAGCGGCAGCGGAATGCAATCGATGCCGCCGGTGCTGCTGGGCGGACCGGGCATGTTCAAGAAGGCGCTGGCGATCTACGCCGGTGCATTCGTTGCCGTGGCGATTCTCGCGAAAGCGGCGATTGTAGGCATCGGCCTCCCCGACTGGGTGTTTGCGGGCTCGCTCATCGTGATGGCGCTGGGTTTACCAGTGGTGCTCTGGACGGGGTATGTGCAGCGCGTCGCGCGTCGAGCGATGGCGATGACACCCACGTACACCCCGGGCGGCACGCCCTCGATGGTGCAGGGGACCATGGCCACGATGGCGCTCAAGGCCGCGCCGAAAATGAGCTGGTACCGCACCGCGCGCGGCGGGATGTACGCGTTCGGTGTGTTCATTGTGATGATCGGCGCGTTCATGGCGATGCGGCAGATGGGCATTGGGCCGTTTGGCTCATTGATTGCGACCGGCGCCTTCTCTGCCCGCGACAAGGTTGTCGTCGCCGACTTCACGGTGAGCGGAGCGGACTCATCGCTGGGCCGCGTGGTGGGTGACGCGATTCGCGCGGGGCTGGGCGACTCTCGCGTCTTTACCCTGATGTCCGCCGCCGAGATCGGCGCCGCGCTGCAGCGCATGCAACGCCCCATGTCGTCGGCCGTTTCCGGCGAAACCGCGCGTCAGATTGGGCTCCGCGAAGGGGCCAAGGCGATTATCGAGGGAGATGTCACGCTCGTGGGCACGAGTTACATCGTGGCGGCGCGGCTCGTGACGCCGGACTCGGGGCGCGAGCTCGCGTCGTTCCGCGGCACGGCGTCGGGCTCCGACGCGATCATCAACGTTGCCGACGACATCTCGCGAAAGCTCCGCGCCAAGGCGGGCGAGTCACTCAAGCGCGTGGCGGCCACGCCGGCGCTGGCCTATGCCTCCACCAGTTCGCTCGAGGCCCTGCGCAAGTACAGCGATGCGGTGCGCGCCAACGACGCCGAGCGTGACTATATGAAGGCCGCGCGCCTGCTGCGCGAGGCGGTGGCGCTCGATTCCAACTTTGCCGAAGGATGGCGCAAGCTCGCCGTGGCCATTCGCAATTCAGGTGGGTTCGCGCCCTCTGTGGCTGATTCCGCAATCACGCGTGCATTGGCGCTCAGCGGCCGGATGACCGAGCGCGAGCGCGATGCGGTGATTGCGTACTACTACCAATTCAGTCCAGGGCTGGATCGCCGGAAAGCACTCGATGCGTACGAGCGTATGCTCGCCCGGGGCGACAGCCTGGTGGCGCTGAACAATGGCGCATCACTCTATCGTGGGATGCGCCAGTTCACCAAAGCCGAGACCTTGTTTAAGGCGGCGATCAGGATTCAGCCGAGCAACCAGTCGGCGTACAACAACCTGATTCTGGTATATGCTGACCAAGGCAAGTCCGGCGAGCGCGACTCGGTGCTCGCTGTTGTCCGCGAACGCTTTGGCGCGTCGGGTGCGCTTGGAGAGACCTTTATCAACGCGATGGCCGCCGACGGCCGGTTTGAGGACATGGCGCGCGCTCTCGATTCGGCGCGCAAGGCAGGCGACCGGCGTGATCCGGGTTTGCCTTTCCGGCGCAGCGCAGGTTTTGCGGGCGGTGAAGGCCGCCTCCGCGACGCGTTCGATTTTGAATCACGTGCACGCGCACTCGACTCGACTGCCGGGCGACCGCAACCCGCGGTGGTCCTCGCTTCGGGTCGGCTCTTCCGCAAGCTCAGCCACGATCTGCCCTTCGAGGCCGAGCTGAAGGTGTTTGATGCAGAGGTCGCCAAGTACAACATCGAGTCGCTACCGGCGAATGATCGTCCCTATTCTGCCCTCGTCGGTGCGTATGCCGCAGCCGGGCGCGTGGACCGCGCGCGCGAGTTGTTGGCGCAGTACGACGCATTGCTCGCGCGCGACTCGACCCTCCGTCGCACCAGTCGTCAGGACCGGGAGTATGCCGAGGCGATGGTTCGCCGCGCGGAAAAGAAGTGGAACGAAGCCGCCGCGCTGATGCGCAAGGCGGACATGGCGGACGATGGCGCCAACGGGCCCTGCGAAGCCTGCCTACATAGGGATCTCGCCGATCTCTTCACCCGCGCCGGAATGGCGGATTCGGCGATCGCGGCGTATGAGGCCTACCGGAAGACCGGAGTGGGAAGCCGTCCGCGGCAGGGGCCGGACAACTTCATCAGCCGGCCGCTCTCGCTGGCACTCGCCAAGGCGTACGACGCCAAAGGTGATGCGGCAAACGCCGCGCGGCTGTACGCCGATGTGGTGGAGCGATGGAAGAACGCCGACCCCGAGCTGCAGCCGCGGGTGGCCGAGGCCAAGGCGCGGCTCGCCAAGCTGGGTGTGGTCGAGCCGGTGAAGCGGTAGCTGAAGGTAGTTGGTGGACTTCCAGTCCTATATTGATTGATGCCGTCATTAGGTGTCCGCGTGCAGCCGGAAGCGCTCCTCGAACCGGAGTGGGCAGAGTGGTATCGCCTAACGCCCGCCGAGCGCTGGCGCGAGTCGAGCCGGCTGTGGGAGAATTTTCTAGCCCTGGGAGGCACGTTTGATCCCGAGCCCGATTCACAGAGTCCTTTCCACGATCCGCACGCACGAGGTGCGAGCGCTCCTGATGGGCGGGCAGGCGTGCATTCTGTACGGCGCAGCGGAGTTTAGCCGCGACGCCGATCTGGCGATTCTTGCAACTCCCGAGAATCTCGCGCGGCTCTCCGGTGCACTCGACGCGCTCGATGCGCACGTAACGGCTGTACCGCCGTTCGAAGCGCAGTATCTGGATAGGGGCCACGCGGTGCATTTTCGATGTGAGCGCGATGATGTTCGTGGTCTACGCGTGGACATCATGTCGCGCATGCGGGGAGTTGACTCGTTCGACCAGCTCTGGGATCGGCGAACGACGCTTTCCGTAGCTGACGACGAGGGTGGCGCGCTGACGGTTGATGTGCTCGCGCTACCCGATCTTGTCGCGGCGAAGAAGACGCAACGTGACAAAGACTGGCCGATGATCCGCCGCCTGGTTGAGGCGAGTTACTTCGCAAATCGCGATACGGCATCAAGCGAGCAGGTGCAGTTCTGGCTTGGTGAGTTGCGGACGGCGGAGTTGCTCATCGAATGCACCGTGTTGTTTCCGGCGGAGGCACGTTCACGCGCCGCCGGTCGCGAAGTGATTGCGGCGGCGATGCGGGCAGACGTTCCCGCGACGCAGGCAGCGCTTGATACAGAACAGGCTCGTGAGCGCGAACTGGACCGCGCCTATTGGGCGCCGCTCCGCGCCGAACTCGAACTGCTGCGCCGCAATCGGGGCGGGGGACCATGACGACCACAGCCATCGCGCCGAAACGCATAGTGACCGCCGGCCTCGCCGCCGGCCTCGTGCTGAACGTGATCGACTTCGTGTCGAACATGTTCCTTCTGGGCGGCCGCACGCAGAACGACCTGCTGGCCGTGAACCCCATTCTCTGGGACGCGCTCAACCGGCCATCGCTGATTGCCGTGTTTGTGGCCATCGATTTCGTGCTCGGCATCCTGCTGGTCTGGCTCTACGCCGCGATTCGCTCCCGTTTTGGGCCGGGCCCCGCGACCGCCTTCCGGGCCGGGCTATTTGCCTGGCTGCTCTCCACCCTGATGTGGTCGTTCTTCTACCTCATGGGTGTCTATTCGGGGGCGACTTTCGCCCTGAGCGGTGTGGTGGCTCTGGTCAACATGCTGGCCGCGGCCTGGGTGGGCGGCCGGCTCTACAGCGAGCCAGCATAGGCCCCTCCGGGCTCGATAACCGCCGTTTTGGTGACACAACTGGGGGTGGGAGGGCCGTAATGCTCACCACCCCCAACGTATTCCGGGCACCCTGTGTCGAACCCTGGTGAGAACGATGCTTAGAGCCGTGCCCCCCACCGGATCGACGCCCGTGCGAGATGAGCGGATGTTGATCGCCGAAGCGGCGAAAGGAGACCGGGCAGCCGCGCGCGAGCTGTATGACGCGCACGTCGAGCGGGTGCACCGAATCACCTATCGCATCTGCGGGGACGCGGATCAGGCAGACGATCTCACGCAGGATGTGTTTGTGCAGGTGTTTCGCCGGCTCGACCAGTTTCGTGGGGATTCGGCGTTCGGCACCTGGGTTCACCGAGTGGCGCTGACGGTATCGCTCAATGCGATGCGGAAGGTGAAGAAGTTCCGGCAGCGGGAAACCGATCTCGATGAAGCCTTTCACCACGAGCAC
>SXGU01407051.1_pt1 | contig 10899 bp, 13 predicted proteins | sample 3174531 | NCBI WGS metagenome assembly SXGU01 (sample SAMN11356863, study PRJNA531348) | freshwater metagenome | isolation source: freshwater sample F1-140 | place: China: Fuxian Lake, Yuxi | collected 2017-12-25
ACACCAAGCTGGTGGCTGGCGCGGCGCAGAAATCGCTGATCATCGGCGACATGCCGTTCATGTCCTATCAGGCCGGCAAAGAAGAGGCCTTGCGCAACGCGGGCCGGTTTCTCCAAGCGGGAGCCCATGCGGTCAAACTTGAAGGCGGCGCGGCCATGGCCGATCGCATTCAGGCCATGACGCAGGTCGGCATTCCTGTGATCGGCCATCTTGGGATGACTCCGCAATCAGTCAATCAATATGGCGGGTATAAAGTGCAGGGCAAAGGAAGTGATCGCGCCCAGGTTCTCTTGGATGACTCAAAAGCGCTCGAAGAGGCCGGCGCGGTTGCGGTGGTGCTCGAAGCGATTCCTGTGAAGCTGGCCCAGGCGATCACGGCACAGTTGTTGGTTCCCACCATCGGCATCGGCGCCGGGCCGCACTGTGATGGGCAAGTGCTGGTGCTCTACGATCTGCTCGGGATGTTCGACGAGTTCGTGCCCAAGTTCGTCAAGCCCTACGCGCATCTCAAAGCCGATGCGCTCCAAGCGCTCCGGCGGTACAAAGAAGAAGTCGAGCAGGGGGAATTTCCGTCTGACGCAGAGAGCTATCACTGAGCGAGTCCAGAAAAGACCCGGTCAGCTTCGACGATCTGCATAGTTAACTTGAAATACTGTTCGATCTTCCAGCCGTACTGCCGTGAGCTGTCTCCCCCACACACAGCCGCTATCGATGGCGAGATGGTTCGGTTCCAGCCGAAGACCGAGTGCCGCCCAATGACCGGTAATGATCACGGCATCGGCGCTGCGGCGATTCGGAACGTGAAACCAGGGCATATACCCTGCCGGGGCCTGGTCAGGTGGTCCGGAAAAACTCGACAGTTCACCGGACGGTGTGCAGGTCCTGATCCTGGTCAACACGCGCGCGATGCTTGTTAGGCGCTCCATCCCATTCAGGGAGGGACTCCATGGCATTGTTGGACCGTGAAACAGTTGCTGGAGAAAAGTTCGATGGTCTGATCCGGACAACATGGTTTCGACTTCCCGCGCGTACAGTGCGGTTTCATCGACCGTCCATTGGGGGAGCAGGCCGGCATGAACCATAAGGAACGCACTGTCACGGTGATGGAGCGGGATGTGTCTCAACCATTCGATCAAGTCAGCGCGATCGTCTGCGGCGAGGATATCCTGAATCGTGTCTTTGGGACGGAGCGATACGAGGCCTTCTGCGGCAGCCAGCAGAAAGAGATCATGATTGCCGAGGATGGGATGGGCTGCGGCGCCGAGACTCTTGAGAAACCGCAAGGTGGCCAATGAGTCCGGGCCCCGGTTGACTAAGTCGCCGACGAGCCAGATCCGGTCGGTGTGAGGCTGAAAAGAAATACGATCAAGCAGATGGCGGAGAGAAGTCAAGCAGCCTTGGATATCACCGATTGCGTAGGTGGCCATAGAGAGAAGATGTTAATTGTCATTGGTCATTCGTGATTCGGAAGCGGGACATTCGTGCTCCGATCCGATTGACGGTTGACGATTCACGAAATAACGGATTCAGGGGTATCGTGCTTCGATCTTGCTTGAGAGCCCTCCACGCGCCGCAAAGGTGCCGGTGACTTTGGCCCAGACCGGTCGGCAAGCCGTGACTATATCTTGCAAAATACGATTGACGGCATTTTCATAAAAGATGCCGAGGTTGCGATAGGCATGGATGTACATCTTAAGCGATTTCAGCTCAAGACATTCTTTATCCGGCATATAGTGTAGGGTGATTGTGCCGAAGTCCGGCAGGTTAGTTTTGGGGCAGATCGCTGTGTATTCGGGGATCTCGATCGTGATCTCATAGCCTTTGTACTGATTGGGAAATGTTTCGATGCCGGGCAGGGGTGAAGTGATGCCACTCTTCGCATGCCGTTCGTTGTAGCCTAGCTTCGTCGTCTTTCTGGTGCTCCTCATTTTCCGCTCTCCTCTTGTGGCCGGTGGGGCCCCCCGCCGGTCCATCTCACACTTGTTTCATCCACTCGGTCTGGCCGATTTTTTCTAATTCGATGTACAGAGAGATCCATGGGCATTTCATCTCCGGGTAGACTTCGCAGAACCCGCCTTTCCGAACGCCGCCGCAAGGGCCGTGTGCCATAAACTTCGGGCATTCGGCCTTGAGCGAGTCATCAGGGATCGGTGGTCGCTTATGGACGCCGCCGACGTGAGTGCCGGTGTCATCTTCACCGGGTATGAGTACACGAAGAGGCATAGAGGGACAGTGTAAACGGATTGAGATCGATCGGCAATTACTCCCCTGAAATTTATTGTGCAGAGTTTTAAATGGTTTGGGGCGAATGGCCTACTCGCCTGACCAGGCCTAGGCCTTCTTTCGGATACCCTGGGCCTTCTGAAAAGTTGTGTTGAATTTCAGGACGTTATAGTATCCGCCTGTCTATTGGGCCTGTAGGTGCCGAATCCTGGGGGAGATATATAAGATTGACAGTCTTTTTTCAGCTTTGCTAGGATGGCCAAGACGCGAGTGGCGGATTGATTCGGTCCACATCATCCATCCTCATCGTTTCCTGGTTTTCTTCGTTTCATGAGTTGCGTTGAAAACGAGTAATGACTGCCCATGAAGTGACATAGGAGGTGCCTGATGAGTCTCGATTATGTGAAGTTTTCAAACGGTTTCGAGAAGTTCATGCCAAAAGAATATCGGGATATGGTTGAGCATGGCCCATTTGGCAAGAAGGTCTCCGTCTCGCAGATGGGCAGCTTTAAGGAAGTGTTGGAAGAGCACCCCATGTGCGCCGGCTGTGCCATGACGCTCTTCATTCGTCTCGCTATCATTGCGTTCCCCAATCCAGAAGATACGATCACGGTCGGGACGGCCGGCTGCGGACGTCTTGCAATTTCTCAAGCGGCGATTCCCTTTGTCTACGGCAACTACGGCGATCAAAACGGCGTGGCGAGCGGGTTGTCACGGGGCCTTCGCCTCCGGTTCGGCGACAAGCCGAAGGATGTGGTCGTGATGGCGGGTGATGGAGGCACGGCGGACATCGGCTTCCAGCAGGTGCTCCATTCATGGTTCCGCAGGGAACGGTTTACGACGATCATGTTGGACAACGAAGTCTACGGGAATACCGGCGGTCAAGAGAGCGGTATGACCAACCGGGGCGCGGTGTTGAAGATGGCGCCGCTCGGCAAGAAGTTTGAGAAGATGGACATGCTTCAAATGGCGAAGGTCGCCGGGTGCGCCTATGTGGCCACGGTGGTTCCGAATAATCCACGCCGCGTGGAAAGCGTTATCAAGAAAGCGGTGCTGATCGCGCGTGAAGTCGGGTCGACCTACATCCAGGCCTACACCTCCTGCAATATTGAGTACGCGATTCCGACCGACAAGGTCATGGAAGATGCAAAGACGGTTGAGAACGATCGGTATCAGTTTACAGAGTATGTCAGCGAGGAAGCCAAGCAGTACCTCACTGAGCGCTATGGCTATAAGGAATTTCTTGCGAAGCCGGCTGCCCCAGCCGCTGCAATTCCAGGCAAAGCCTAAGCACTCACGAGGAGGTCAATCATGGCAAAGCGATTCAACATTCGGATGGCAGGCGTCGGTGGGCAGGGCGTAGTCACCGGCTCGCACATCCTCAGCACCGCCGTCATCAATGCCGGTGGTGAAAGCACGATCGTTCCGTTCTATGGGTCGGAAAAGCGAATGGCGCCGGTTGAGAGTTACGTGCGGGTATCGGATGAAGCCATCTATGAAATTGGTGAAATCACATTTCCGCACATCATCATTATTTTCCATCCCCAAGTGATCACACATGGCAAGTCGTATACGATGCCGTTTTACTTCGGTCTGAAGGAAGACGGGATTGCGCTGATCAATAACGATGGCCCCATGAAACTGCATCGTGATCAGGCGGCGGAATTGCAAGAACGGCGCGCGAAGCTATATTATTTTCCTGCGACGAAGATCTCGTTGGATGTGGCGGGGATGGACTTGGCCACGAATATGGCATTGATGGGTTGCATCGGCGCGATCACAGGGCTGACGGATATGAATGGTCTGGAGCAGGCTGTGAAGGACCGGTTCCTCGGTAAGGGGTTTGTCGTATCCGGTGGGACGGCGGCTTTGGACAGCGTCGTCGAACGGAAATTCAAGAAGAAACAAGAGTTGATTGAGAAAAATGTTGCGGTTATGCGGGCCGGGTGGAACTACGCTGTTGACAACGGGTGGACCTCCCCTGACGTGAAGCGTGCGGAAGAGCCGGCCGCCGCAGCCACCGCGTAGCCGGGACAGAAGGAGTTTCCATGTATCTTGTAGCCGATATCAGCGTCGAGATTTGTGCGGCGAAGAGTTGTAAGCTCTGTACTCAGTATTGCCCCGAAGCCAATACGATTCAGTATAGCGACGAAATGGGCAAGGATCGAGGGTTCAAGTACGGCTCGGCCTATGTGGCGGTGGATCGCTGCAAGGGATGCGCGCAATGTGTGTGGGTGTGCGACAACATGGCGAAGAACAATGCCATCAAGATGATCATGATCGATCAATTGCCGATGGCGGCTTTGACTGACAATATCACCTACGGTGAAAAGAGCACGACGGCCGTTTTGGCAAGTCCAGTCGTCGGATAAGTGCAGGAAAGGGGAATGGGCGTGGCAACAACACAGGACACCAGAGAACGGATCATTGTGCCGGGGCCGGCCGGGTTTCATCCTCCGTCAGCTGCGCAGTTGGGCGTATCGCTCCCGGAGCCTGGCCAGGGGTTGTTTTACGGATTGCTCGAACCGAATGAAGAGAAAGTCATCGAAGAGATGGCGCGTAAGATGCTCACCAGCCCGAATGCCACCATCTTCCCTGGACCGCTGTTGCTCTGGGCCTGGAACGACCACGCGGTCGAAAAGGCCAAAGCCACGCTGGAGATCGCCGCGCAGATTCCACAGGTCATGATCATTCCGATGCCGGACTACCGGCCGAAGTACCCAAAAATCGATCCGGAGGAAGTCATCAACCCTAACCATCCGAATCTGACCATTTGGGGTAACAAGATCGAAGCCTGTATTTTCATCGGGGTGCATTGCCACTACGCGAACCTGACGCTCAAGATGATCCGGGCAGGAACGAATTGCTGCACCATGGCCATTTGCGCCGAACAGGGCCATGAGGATGCCATGCTCACGATTCGGGATTCCGATACCCTCAAGATCAAGCGGGTCGCGCAGATCTTCAAGAAAGTGCGGGAAGAAATGGGTATCAAGCTGCCGGAGAACGGTGAGAACGTCCGGTTTACCGGAACGCAATCGAAGGTCCACGGCGGTAAGACCCATGCGAATCCTATGGAGTTTGCGCCGACACCGGGGGGAAGCGGTAGTGCAGCGATATTCGGGCACAGTGCCGAGCAGATGAAGCGAGAAGGATAAGACTGGGCGAGGATAGGCCCAAGCGAGCCAAGGGGTGCAATCATGAGCGAAACTGAAGTCAAAACCAATCCGCAAGGCGATCCGATTACCAGCGTGGCAGCGCCATCGAGCGCGGCTAAGAAGGATCCGCATGCCGAGGCGAAGCGGCAAAAAGTTGTGACGCCGGAGTATCTGTTCCACGAAGCGCCGCGGACCAAAGAATTCATCACCGGCAGCGAAGCGGCGAAAGAAGCCGTCCGCCGTTCGAATGTGGATTTGGCCATCGCCTATCCGATTACCCCGCAGAGCGAAACGATGCAGCTCGTCGGTGTGCTCTATGGCGAAGGTTATGTGAAGGAATATTATCGCGGGGAAGAAGAAGTCGGCGTCATGGCGGCCATCGCAGGCGGTTCCCGTTCCGGTGTTCGTTGTTATACGGCTACGGCAGGCCCCGGCACGTTGCGCGGCCTCGAAGGTATCGCGTCGTGGCCGGGACATCGGCTGCCGGTTGTCGCGATGTTCACTTGCCGCGTGGTCAACGCGCCGCTCGCCATTCAGCCGGACAACATCGAAGTCTCCTACTTGCTCAACTGCGGCATGATTGTGTTTCACGCTGAAAACCAGCAAGACATGTTCGACTTCACGATGGCTGGTTTTACGATCAGTGAAAAGAACGACGTGACCTTGCCGGTCGGCGTGTGCTGCGACGGTTTCTTCGTGACCCATGCGCGCGGTTATGTGCGGATGCAGGACCGCGGCTTTAAGCTTCCGCCGCGTGAAGCGTGGCGTGGAGCCGTGCCTGTGTTGGATGCGGAAAATCCTCCCGCCCGGCTATCCCGCGACGCCCCGGTTCAGAAGTCGAACTTTATGGCGTACAACATCCACGCCGTGTGGCAGCAGGAAGTCTGGGCTGCCGTCGAACGGTCGCGTAAATATATCGAACGGTATATGGGCGGATTGCTCACTGCGGAGAATGTTGATGATGCCGAAGTGATCATCATTGCCTCCGGGAGCGCTGCCGCGCAATCGCGTGAAGCGGTGCGTCTCTGCAAAGAAAAGGGCATGAAGGTCGGATTGATCAAGGTGCGCTCGCTCCGTCCGTTCCCGACGAAGGAACTGCGCGAACTCTGCGCGAAGGCCAAGCTGATTGTCGTGCCGGAATTCAACTATGTCGGATGGCTGGCGAAAGAAGTGGCGACTGCGATCTACGGGTTCTCCAAGGCAAAAATCATCGGCGGTCCGCGCGTGTACGGCGGTCAGTCGATGCCGGTGGAGTTGATTGTGGACGAAGTCGAATCTGGAGTGAGCGGTAAGAAATCTACCAACGTGGCCATGTCGCAGATTATGGGCGGCGCGGTTAATCCGGAAGAAGTCGAGCAATTCATGCGCAGCATCTAACCGATAAGGTCAAAACAGAAAGGGGCCCGTCAGGCGTCAACGCTTGACGGGCCCCTCCTGTTTTTGATGGTCGTTTGGTCTGTCTTGTCCAAGACAGACTGTTCCTTATCCCTGAATTTCGTCCTCGACGATTTCATCGCTTTCCGGCATTCCGTAGGCCACGTATTTCGCATAGGACAGATAGATCGATGCGCTGTCCGTCATGGCTTTTGAGCCTGCCGACAGTCGCACGACCTTGTCGGAACCAGGTGGTTCAACATTTTGCAACATCGTAACATGCTCGTGCAGCAGCTGGATGTAGCGTTCCACGGCCGATTCGACTTCTTTATAGGCCTTCAGGATATCATCCGTCATAGTTGTCCTCCATAATGCTGTGAGCATACACTAGGGCTATGCAACGCCACAACGCCACGGTCTCCCCGTTAGTGCTCGACGCCATCCATCACCTCGTTGAGAAAGAAGGCCTTCCACAATCACGGCTGGCACAGGTGGTGAGTGATCTCTCACGGCTTTTCACGAAGGAGCGTACTGAACTGAGTCGTTCCTATCTCGAAGCCCCGGCAGTAGCTACGGCGTATCTCAGTTATTTTGTGCCGGTCAATCTGTCGAAGATTCAGGTCTTGCTCGATGAGATGCCGATCGCGCAGCTACAAGAGCAATTTTCAGTGTTGGACTTGGGCTCTGGGCCTGGCACCGGATCATTGGCCGTACTCGACTGGTGGCATCAGCAGAAGTATGCCGGCGCGTTGTCGGTCGTCGCCGTTGACAGCTCGCAAGGTGCCCTGACTCAGGCGAGTCAGTTGTGGAATCAATACTGTCACGCAGCCGGTATCCGTGGCGCAAGTTTTCACAGCTACAAAAGAGATCTCGAACAGACAGACTGGTCAGAATCGATTCGGCAATCTGCTCCGTTCGATCTCATCATCCTTGCCAATACAGTGAATGAGATGTATGCAGGTGCGAAAGATCCCATTGCCGCTCGCACAGCGGTCGTGAGCCAGGCGCTGTCGCTGCTTGCTCCATCCGGCACGATGATGATCCTTGAACCGGCCTTGCGGGAGACTTCGCGGGCGTTGCATCACCTGCGCGATCGATTGCTCCAGGAGAAACAATGCACGGTCTTTAGCCCCTGTCTGCATGAAAACAGTTGTCCGGCCCTCGTGAACCCCTACGATTGGTGCCACGAAGAGCGGGCCTGGGACCAGCCGACCGTGATTCAGCAGATTGATGATGAGGTCGGCTTTATTAAAGATGCGTTGAAGTTTTCCTATCTGTTGTTGCGCAAAGACGGCAAGACCATTACCGAGCGGAGATCGGATGTCTATCGGGTCGTAAGTGAACTGCGTGAGATGAAGGGGGAGAAGCGGGCCTGGTTGTGCAACGAACAGGGCCGGCATGAAGTGGGACGGCAGGATCGCCTCGCCTCTCCTCAGAACGAGGCATTTGATCAGTGGCATCGCGGCGCGATTGTGCAGATTGAGCGGATCGTCAGAAAAGAAAAAGGCGGCAAAGTGTCGGCGTTGGGAAGAATCGAGCAAGATGCGGCCGTGAAGATAGTCCGCGATCAGAACCCACTCTGTTTTGGCAGTTGACCCGTCACAGCTCGTCAACGTAGCTATGCGTCGCCCATCGGTATTGCATTATGGAGCGAGGAGCGTGGGTATACGCGAGGCTGTTTGATTCACGGTTGACGAATGACGGGGCTTCAGTCCGCTTCCGGCTCGGAACTACCATGTTGGTGGGAGACTTTGTCTTCCTCGAACAGCTCGGCCATTTCCTCGGCGATCATGTCGCGATCGTCTGGGACAGAGATGATGGTGAGCTCTTTTCTCACCTTAGGTTTCTCTTCCGGCGTCGATTGGTCGGTTTGTTTGGGTGTGTCAGTCATATCGCCACTATACACTAGGATCGCTGGGGCCTGCTGAGTTATTCGTAGGCTTCCAGCGATGATTTCTCCGGGAACTGCCGCTTACAGGTTTGGCACGTCACGAAATAATAGGCGTCGCGTACGGACATCGTGGCTCGGAAGTCCAGACTGACCCCCTGATGGGTGCAGGCCGTGCAGGACACCTCTTTCAGGCGATAGGGCACATCCGGTTGCGTGCGCAGGTAGAATTCCGTGTCGGCATGGACAGGGAAAATGTAGTAGCACTTCTTGCAGATGCCGCGCCATTCACCGTCTGTTCCCATGAATCGTTCATCGATCCCGAAGCTGGATGCTTTACAAATGGCGCAGGGTACCGTGCCAAGACGCCGTTCGACTTCTTGCTGAGTGATGGTGACCATGGTGATGCGAGTATAGCGGGCGGAGAAATGGAATCGCAACAACGCCAGGGAATATCTTGACGCGCGTCGGCATGTCGGTATACTGACGCCCGATGCACCAGATTACTGATCGATTGTTCGTCGGCAATATCTACGACTCCGCGCTGCCTCCGGCGCAGGTCAGCGCGTTGTTGCTGGTGGCCGAAGAGTATCAGCTCGAAGCGCCTGGTTGGCTGATTGCTGGCAGGATTCCCTTCAAAGATTTTGGCGGAGCCGACCCACAGGTATTGGCTGATGCCGTCGGTTGGGTGGAACGGCATATTGCAGACCACCGAGTAATGGTCTGTTGCCGTGCCGGGATGGGCCGATCTGTGTCCGTGGCCATGGCCTATCTCTGTTGCGTTGAAGGGATGGCCTATGCCGATGTGCTGAAACTGGTGTTAGCCAAACGGCCTGGCGCTCTGCCGCTTCCCAAACTCGAAGCTGGTATCGAACAAGTTTGGCTGCTGCGTCAGAGTGCCTGATCCGTTGCTGTCTGCCGCAACAGGTCAATTCCATTTCCAACCACGTCACGATCCTTTTTCCCAGGCGTTGCCTTTCCAATGATCTCCATGGCTTAATCGGTCACCATGAGGAGCGATCGATATGCCGGAATTGCCTGAGGCCGAAGTCGTCGCCGGTCAGATTCGCGCCGCGCTCATCGGCGCCCGGTTGACCGATTGTTGGGTGGGCCGGAAGGATATTGTCCGGGAGGGGTTCACATCGCGTTCGTGGTACCACGAGGCCGTCGTGCAGCAGGTTCAGCGGCACGGAAAGAGTGTGGCCATTCGGTTCGTCAAGGAACAGGCGGTGCGTTATGTCGTCGCCGAATTGGGCATGACGGGCCTGTTGTTATTTCCATCGGCACAGATCAGACATCCACAGCATGTGCATGTGCGTATGACCTTCTCCGGTGGCCGGGAGTCGGAGGTGCGGTACTGGAATCCGCGCCGATTCGGTCGGCTGTCTCTACTGGACCAAGAGGGTCTCGATCAATATGTTGCCCGCCGGTTCGGCTGCGATCCCTTGACGGTCTCATTGGAAGATTTTTATCGGCTCCTCAAGAACCGGCGGGGCCGATTGAAACCGCTGCTCATGCATCAACAAACTGTTGCCGGGATTGGGAATATCTATGCAAATGAGATCTTGTTCAGAGTCGGCCTGCATCCGAATGTACGAGTGAGCCGACTCTCTTCTCCAAAGACTGAACGGCTCTACCAGGTGACAAGAGAAGTGCTGCAGGAAGCCATCGCCTGCGGGGGGTCGAGCGTCAAAGATTTCTTCGCTCCAGATGGGACAGAAGGGCGGTACAAACGGCATCATTTGGTTTATGGAAAGGAGGGAGCGCTTTGTCCGAACCGCTGCGGCCAGCATATCCGCCGTCTTAAAAGCGAACGCAGTTCATTCTATTGCCCCTTGTGTCAACGGCTTATATAAGCCGTTGACTGCCTCGCCATCAGCCGATGCCCCATCTCTAACGACACAAGACCAGGATTGTGCGTAGCCCATATGTCTGTTCGGCCCTAACCTTTGTTGGAGCAGATCCCAAGAACCTGGGATGGGCCCTGCCCGGATATCGGTCCTGTTGAGATGGTCGAAGTCTCCAAGCCATTTCTGATGCGAATCAATATCCTCAAGTCAGAATGTCCCGGGTGCCGGGTCATCATGCTTGACGTTCTGGAATGCGACAAAACAGTGTTGGCCTGTATCGAGGTTGCCGGAGTCATGGGATACATGACAGAGTATGGAACTCTGGAGAATCTCTTCCAGACGATTCGGTCGGTCATGTCGGGAGAGGCGCGGCGTCAGCAGACATTCTTGACGCAGCCTGTCTGAA
>SXGU01525929.1_pt1 | contig 10899 bp, 10 predicted proteins | sample 3174531 | NCBI WGS metagenome assembly SXGU01 (sample SAMN11356863, study PRJNA531348) | freshwater metagenome | isolation source: freshwater sample F1-140 | place: China: Fuxian Lake, Yuxi | collected 2017-12-25
CTACCGCGCCGAGGACCCGCGGGCCCGGGTCCTGCGCCGCACCGCCAAGGAGCTCAACGCGCCGCGCTACGAGGTCGCCGAGGCCTTGGAGAAGGCCGCGCTCGCCGAGCTGCGCGAGCGGCGTCCCGACCGGGTGCTGGAGACCAACGTCGAGTTCTGGGCCGCGATCGTGCTCGACTTCGCCGAGGTGCCGTCCAACATGTTCACCGCGATGTTCACCTGTGCGCGCACCGGTGGCTGGTCCGCCCACATCCTCGAGCAGAAGCAGACCGGCCGGCTGATCCGGCCGTCGGCCGTCTACGCCGGCCCGCCGGCCCGCAAGGCCGACGAGGTCGACGGCTGGCAGTCGGAGTGGAACGGCTGAGCGCAGGGCCCTTCTCAGCGAGGTGACCCGGCCCGACCAGCTCCGGCGGGCCGAGTGGGCCGCTGGCTAGGCGTTGCCGGCGTACCAGCTGGTCTTGCCCTTCGCGCCGGCCATCGACAGCGAGATGTGGACGTGGTCGCGGTGCCGGAGGGTCTTGGAGCACTTCTTCCTGGTCTTGCAGCTCGAGGAGAGGTAGCCCTCGCGCTCGAACTGGTCCCAGGCGGAGTACATGTGGTCGTTCCAGATGACGTACATGATCCCCATCCGCCGGGCCAGGGCGTGGGTGTTGCCCTGGTCGTCGGTCGCGAAGACCAGCTTGAGGAAGGCCTTGGCGGTCTTGCGGTCGGCCTTGTCCTTCGCGTCCAGCGTCCAGTCGATGGCACGGCCGTCCTTGTGCTCCGACGCGCCGCCGCCGCAGGCGCGGCCGGTCGCCCCGCCACCGCCACCGAGCTCACTGGTGAGCCACTCGGCGAGGGCGACGGTGCCGGTCCGGGGCTTGGGGTGGCAGGTGGTCTGCGGCTCGTACGACGCGTAGTCCTCGATCGGGGCGGCCTCGGAGCCGTCGGCGTACGCCCCCTGGGGCAGCAGCGCGGGCGTGAGCAGCAGGGCGGGGAGCAGCGCAAAGATGGTCAGGAGCTTTCGCACCGATCGACGGTAAGCAGGCTCCGTCGGACTGTCCTCGAGTTCGCCGAAAATCAGCCGAACGGACCACTCACGCCCGGCGTGTCGTCTTGCTCAGGTAGGCCAGGCCGCGCGGGGACACCTCGTAGCCGACGGCGAAGCTGCGGGTGAGGCCGAGTGCCTTCAGCTTGCGGACGTCGAGCTTGAAGGGGGCGGTCTCCCGGCCGACCATGGCGGCCAGGTCGGGCGCGCGGCGCTGCGGGTGGGCCCGGATCAGGGCGAGCGTCGTCATGGTCCACGGGCCCTCGCTGCACGCCCGGTCGAGCCGCTCCAGGCGGGCGTCGAGGGCGCCCACGTCGTCGTCGGTGAGGTCGGCGTCCTCGCGCAGCGCGATCCGAGGGTCCTCCCCGTCCCAGGACAGCCGGACCCGGTACGTCGGCAGGGACGCGTCGGGGTTCAGGCGCTTGCGCAGCCGGTCGGCGTCCGGCCACCCGGCCTGCCGCGCCTCCTCGTCGGTGATCGCGTCCGCGTCGACGACGGTCACCTCGTCGACCCGCACCATCCCCGCGGCGGTCGTGAACCGGCGACCGGGCTCGACGTCCTGCTTGCGCCAGCGCCGGAAGGCCAGGGACACCGTGCCGTCGCGGACACCTTGGGCGACCTTGAGCGGGAGGAGCACCACGCCACCGCTACGGCATGGCCTCGACGGCGTCCTTGGCCTCCTTGAGGCCGAGGCCCGTGTTCTCGCGGTAGACCTTGATCGCGTTGATCACCTTGCCCTGGGCCTTGAGGGAGCGCACCTCGGCCATCCAGTCCGGTTCGGTGCCGGCAACGGCCGCGGGCTGGGGGTCGACCGGCGCGGACCCGTAGGGCACCCCGCCCGACGCGGACTGGGCCTGCAGTGCGGCCACCGCTGTCTCCAGCCTGGTGATCCGCAGCCGCAGGTTGTCGAGGTCGTCGCGGTCCACCTGGTCCTGTGGCGTGCCGAAGATGCCCATGCCGGGAATCTAGCGGGTGAGGCGCTTGGCGAAGCACCGGTTGTCCTCGGACCACGCGTAGTGCCCGAAGCCGGGGATCCGCACGTAGCCGGACGACTCGTAGAGGGCGATCCCCTCCGGTTGCGGGGCGCCGGTCTCCAGGATCATCACCTCGGCGCCGGCGTCGGCGGCGGTGCTCTCCATGTGCGCGAGCACCGTGCGGGCATGGCCGGCGCGGCGGGCCGAGCCGACGACGTACATCCGCTTCCCCTCGGCGGTACGCCGCGAGCCCAGGGCCTCCACGTCCGAGCGCAGCCTCCAGGCGCCGGTCGCGACGGGCAGGTCCGCGCCCTCGACCGTGACCAGGTAGCCGACGAAGAACGCGCCCTGCGGCGGGTCGAACTCCGCCGGGTCGATCGGGGTCTCGTCGCGACCGCCGTAGCGGCGGACGTACTCCGCCTGGACCTCCTCGACGAGGAGCTGCGCGTCCGGGTGCCCGTACGGCACACGCTCGATGCGTAGTGCTGGCACCGGCTCGGGCTGGGGGTCGGGCACTGGACTCCTCGTCGGGACGGCATGACCGGGCTGAGAGACTAGTCCCATGACCGACCTGCAGATCCCCGCCGACCTCAAGCCCCTCGACGGACGGTTCGGCGCAGGTCCCTCCAAGATCCAGCCGAGCCACCTCGAGGCGCTGGCGGCCACCGGCACCAGCCTGATGGGGACCTCCCACCGGCAGGCCCCGGTGCGCAACCTCGTGGGCCGGGTGCGGGACGGCCTGGCCGAGCTGTTCCCGCTGCCGGACGGCTACGAGGTCGTCCTCGGCAACGGCGGCGCGACGGCGTTCTGGGACGTGGCGACCTTCGGGCTGATCGAGCGGAGGAGCCAGCACCTCTCGTTCGGCGAGTTCTCCTCCAAGTTCGCGACCGCGGCGGCCGCGGCGCCGTGGCTCGACGAGCCCAGCGTCATCAAGAGCGAGCCGGGCTCGCGGCCGGAGCCGGTCGCGGAGGCCGGGGTGGACGCCTACGCCTGGGCGCACAACGAGACCTCCACGGCGGTCATGGCACCCGTGGTCCGGCCCGCGGGCTCCGACCCGGGGTCGCTGGTGCTGATCGACGCCACCTCCGGCGCGGGCGGCCTGCCGGTCGACCTGACCGAGACCGACGTCTACTACTTCGCGCCGCAGAAGTCCTTCGCCTCCGACGGCGGGCTGTTCGTGGCGACGTTCTCGCCGACGGCGATCGAGCGGGCGGAGCGGATCGCCGCCTCGGACCGGCACATCCCGGCGTTCTTCGACCTCAAGACCGCCATCGACAACTCGCGGCTCAACCAGACCTACAACACGCCGGCGGTCGCGACGCTGTTCCTGATGGCCGAGCAGCTGGACTGGATGAACAGCCAGGGCGGTCTCAAGGGGATGGTCGAGCGCACCACCCAGTCCTCGGAGACGCTGTACGGCTGGGCCGAGGCATCGCCGTACGCCTTCCCCTACGTCACCGACCCGGCGCACCGCTCGCTGGTGATCGGCACCATCGACTTCCAGGACGACGTCGACGCCGCCCAGATCGCGAAGGTCCTGCGCGCCAACGGGATCGTGGATACCGAGCCCTACCGCAAGCTCGGCCGCAACCAGCTGCGGATCGCGATGTACCCGGCCATCGACCCGGCCGACATCGCGGCACTCACGGCCTGCATCGACTGGGTCGTCGAGCGGCTCTAGAACGACGCTGGCCCCGTCCGGTTCACCGGACGGTCACGTCGACTTCGTCCGGCGCTCACGCGGGACGAGCAGCGTCGGGTCCATGACGCCCTCGACCACCGACCTCAGCCCCGTCCCGTCCCCCCAGCACCGCGTCCTGCCGATGGCCGGGCGCACCCACGGCAACCGCAGCGCGGTCACCTGCCATCTGCGCTGCGGCGATGCCTGCTTCTCCCCCGCGCCCAACACGACCGAGACGTCGTACTTCCGCGACGTCGCGGCCACGGCCCTCAGCCGGCGCGCCGTCGTCGGTGCGGGTACGGCGGCGGGCATCGTGCTCGCGGCGTCGGCGGCACCCGCCGCGGCGGGCGAGCGGTTCGTCCCCGGCACCCGCGGGCACGGGCACGGTGGCGGCGGTCCCCGGGGTCTCCGGTTCAACCCGATCGCCCCCGTCGCCGCGACCGTCGACGACCTGAGCGTCCCCGCCGGCTACGACTGGGACGTGATCATCCGCTGGGGCGACCCGCTCTTCCGGGACGCCCCCGGCTTCGACCCGGCCAAGCAGTCGGGAGCCCGGCAGGCGCAGCAGTTCGGCTACAACAACGACTACCTCGACATCATCGAGACCAACCGGGACGGCACCCGGGCCCTGCTGGTGGCCAACCACGAGTACACCAACGAGGGCATCATGTTCCCCCCGGGGACGGACCCGGCCGAGATCATCCGCACGGCGTGGGCCGCGCACGGCATGACGGTCGTCGAGCTCGAGCGGCGCTCCCGCGGCCGCCGCTGGTCGTACGTCAAGGGGGGCCGCAAGAACCGCCGGATCACCGTGGACACGGTGTTCGCCGTCGACGGCCCCGCCGCTGGGTCCGCGCTGCTCAAGACCGCCGCCGACCCCAGCGGCAGGAAGGTCCGCGGCACGCTGAACAACTGCGCCGGCGGCACCACGCCGTGGGGGACCGTCCTCTCCGGTGAGGAGAACTTCAACCAGTACTTCAAGGCGGCGGGGACCGACCCGCGCGAGAAGCGGTACGGCCTGGGAGCGAGCGGGGACGCGCGGAACTGGCGCTCGCTCGACCCCCGGTTCGACGCCACCAGCGCGGCGTACGCCAACGAGCCCAACCGGTTCGGCTGGATCGTCGAGGTGGACCCCGAGGACCCCAGGTCGACACCGGTCAAGCACACCGCGATGGGCCGGTTCAAGCACGAGGGCGCCAACGTCATCATCAACCGCGACGGGCACGTGGTCGCCTACATGGGTGACGACGAGCGCTTCGACTACGTCTACCGTTTCGTCTCCCGCGACACCTACCGTCCCGGCGGCCGCACCAAGGACCGCCGGCACAACCTGACCCTGCTGAGCAACGGCGACCTGTCCGTGGCCCGGTTCACCGGTGACGGCCTCGGCGACGGCGTGAGCGACGGCACCGGCGAGTGGATCCCGCTGACCGTCGGCGGCCAGTCCGTCGTCCCCGGGTTCACGACCGAGGAGGTTCTCGTGTTCACCCGGCTGGCCGCCGACGTCGTCCAGCCGACCAAGATGGACCGTCCCGAGGACGTCGAGCCCAACCTGCGCAACGGCCGGGTCTACGTGGCGTGCACCAACAACACCGCGCGCACGGCGGCTCAGGTGGACGAGCCCAACCCCCGTGCCGCGAACAAGGACGGTCACGTCGTCGAGATGATCCCGACCGGCGGCGACCACCGGGCCCCGACGTTCAGCTGGAACCTGCTGCTCATCTGCGGCGACCCGGCCACGGCGGGCACGTACTTCGGCGGCTGGACCGGCCCGGTCTCACCCATCTCCTGCCCCGACAACGTGGCCTTCGACAGCGACGGCAACCTCTGGGTCTCCACGGACGGCCAGCCCTCCGCGCTCACGCTCAACGACGGGCTGTTCAAGGTGCCGCTCGCCGGGCCCGAGCGCGGCCGGGTGCAGCAGTTCCTCGCCGTGCCCGCCGGCGCCGAGACCTGCGGCCCGGTCGTCCACGACAAGGACGGGTCGGTGTTCGTCGCCGTCCAGCACCCCGGCGAGGACGGGACGTACGCCGCCCCGCAGTCGTACTTCCCGGACTACGTGCCGGCCGGGTCCCCCGCGCGGCGCGGTGAGTTCGCCGGGCCGCGCCCGTCGGTCGTGCAGGTCACCCGGCGCTGAGCTGTGCGGACACCATGTCGAGGGTGGCGCGGTCGTACGCCACGATCCGCGCCTCCTCGACCCGGGTGTCCGCAGCGCGGAACACCTCGAGCGCACAGGCGACCGCGTCGTCCTTCGGCCACCCGTAGACCCCCGCGCTGACCAGCGGGAAGGCGACCGTGCGGGCCCCGAGCTCGTCGGCGACCTCGAGGGCGCGGGCGTAGCAGGACGTGAGCAGCGAGCGGTCGGTCTGGCCGGCGTGCCGGTTGGGTCCGACCACGTGGATGACCCACCGTGCCGGGAGGTCGCCCGCCGTCGTCCAGCCGGCGGCACCGGTGGCCAGGCCGTCCGGGAACCGCCGGATGCAGTCCTCGAGGACCGCCGGGCCTCCTGCCCGGTGGATGGCGCCGTCCACGCCGCCGCCGCCGCGCATGCCGTTGTTGGCGGCGTTGACCACGGCGTCGACGTCCTGCTCGGTGATGTCGCCCTGGACGACGGCGATCCTCATCCGGCCCTCACTCGAACTCCCGCAGCAGCTTGAGCGTGGCCCGCTCCAGCGCGGCCTGCCGCTCGTCGGTGGTCTCGTAGGTGCGCCGGGTGGCCTTCTCGATGGTCTTGCCCCGCGCATAGGCGTCGACGACCCTCGGGTCGACGTACGACGACCGGGCCAACGTGGGGGTGTTGCCGAGGAACGACGACACCTCCTTCATCGCCCCGGCGACCGCCCGCTTCTGCGAGGCCTTGGTGTGACCCGGCTCGGGGCTCTCAGCCAGCGCGGCCGCGGCCAGGACCGTGGCGTGCCAGGTGCGGAAGTCCTTGGCCGTCGACTCCAGCCCGGTCGTCTCCCGCACGTAGTCGTTGACCAGGTCGGGCAGCAGCGACCGCCACGACCGCCCGTTGCGGTAGGACAGCAGCCGGTCGTCGTCGCGGGAACGGCGCCGCCGCATGATCTCGATGGCCTCGACGACCACCGCGTCGTCGATGGTGATCTCGTGCTCCACCCCGGACTTCCCGACGAACGCGAAGATCAGGGAGTTCTGTCGGCGGCGCACGTGCCGGCGCTCGAGGGTGGTCAGCCCGAAGCTGCCGTTCTCGTCGGCGTAGACGTCGTTGCCGATCCGGAAGTAGCCGAGGTCGAGGAGCCGGACCGCCGCGGCGCACGCGCGCTCCAGGGGCATCCCCTCGAGGCCCAGGTCGACGAGCACCCGCTCGCGGGCCTTGGCCAGCGCCTTGCCGAACAGCAGCATCCGGTCGAACTTCTCGGCGTCGCGGCGCTCACGCCACTGCGGGTGGTAGAGGTACTGCCGCCGGCCCGCGTCATCCGTGCCGACCGCCTGCAGGTGGCCATGCGGGTACGGCGTGATCCAGACGTCCCGCCACGCCGGGGGGATCACCAGGTCGCGGGCCCGCTGGGCGTCCTCCTCGGGGAGCCGGGCGCCCTTCTCGTCGAGGTAGACGAAGCCCCGGCCGGCACGGCGTCGGGTCCAGCCGGGCTGGTCGGGTGAGGTACGGCGCAGGCGCGGCATGGCGACAGTGTCCCCAACGGGGCGTGGCTTCATGCTCCGCGTGCTCAGAGTGCGTGCATCGCAAGGCGCCGGAGCGAAGCCATACCCACGTTGTCTCGCGAGCGACGGCAACGCCGCGAGGTGCGTGCTCTGGGCGCGCGGAGCTCAAGCCGCGGCCCGTTGGGGGCACTGGGGTAACCAATCCTCGGTGGTTGAGGTGCGAGCTACCGGCGACGCAGTGACCGCATCAGCACGACGATGATGCCCAGGCCGACGAACCCGCCGAGGAACCACGGCCACGGGCTGCGGACCGTCTCCGTCGTCTCCGGCAGCTCACGACCCTCCCGCGAGGCGGTGTCCGGGCGGTCGCTCGAGGTGCTGCTGGGCGTCGGCTCCGCGGAGGGCGCCGGCGCCATCGCGCCGGTCACGGCGTCGGGCAGCGGCACCCGGAGGAGGTCCGTGTCCTGTCCCTCCGTGCTGATCAGCAGGTCGCCGTCGGCGGTGACGGCCACTCCCTCACCCTGGTCCTGCTCCGGCAGGTCGAGCTCGGCGACCGGCTCCAGGGAGGGGAAGCCGTAGACCGTCGCGGTCTCGTAGCCGCGCACCACGAGGTGCCGCCCGTCCGGGAAGAACGCCGCGTCGGTCGCGATCGAGATGACCGGTCCGACCTCGGTGAGGCGGTTGGGCCGCTCGGGGTCGAGCTCCTCCGGCGCGGCGTAGAGCACGCCCCCGAAGACCTCCTTGGTGGCGACGTAGAGGCGCCCGGTGCCGGGGTGCACGAGCAGCGACTCCGCGTCCCGGCCGCCGTCGGGGTAGACCAGGTCGTACGCCGGCACGTCGGCGTCCCGGGTGCCCTCGCCCACGGGGACCCGGGCGACCTGGATCGAGTCGCGGGCGCCGCGGTTGTCGCCGATGTCGCCGACCCACACCGTTCCACCGTCGCCGGAGGCCAGCGCCTCGACGTCGACGGGGTCCGCGGACCACCGGGTGACCCCGACCGTCGCCCCCGACGGGCCGACCGCGAACACCCGCCCCTCGTCCCCGGAGTCGTTGGTCGTGACGACCAGGTCGCCGACGACGGCAAGCCCGCTCGACTCGATGATCTCCGGGTCCTGGAAGGTCAGCTCGACCGTGGTGTCGTCCGCCGGCACTGCCTGCAACGGCGGCTGCACCGGCAGCAGCGGGAGGAGCAGGGCGGCCGCCAGCTCACGCACCGGCGGCGTCCAACAGCTCGCTGAGCCTGGGCGTGATGCCCCACGTCTGCACCAGCTCGTCGTACTCCTTGCGCACGCCGCCGCCCGCGACGGGCCGCCCGGTCCGGGTGGCGCGCAGCATCGTGTTGCGGGGCGTGTGCTGGCTCTCGACGAACTGCACCACGTCCACCCGGTAGCCCTGCTGCCGCAGCAGCGAGGCCCGCAGCGCGTCGGTCAGGGTGTCCGCGAGCCGCTCGCGCAGGATGCCGTGCCGGGTGAGCATGGCGTACGGCGCCGGCGTCGGCGCCTTGCGCAGCTGGGCCGCCACGTCGTGGTGACAGCACGGCGCGGCCAGCACCAACGGCGCCTCCCACTCGACGGCCCGCGCCAGCGCCTCGTCGGTGGCGGTGTCGCACGCGTGCAGGGCGAGCACGACCTCCGGTGCCCGGTCGAGGACCGCGCCGGAGATCGAGCCCACGACGAACTCCGCGGCGATCCCGAGCTGTGTCGCGACCGCGGTGTTGTGCTCGCGGGACTGCTCCTTGACGTCGACGCCGGTCAGCCGCACCGGCAGCCCCCGCACGTCGCTGAGGAACCGGTGCGCCGCGAAGGTCAGGTAGGCGTTGCCGCAGCCGAGGTCGACGACCCGCAGGGGGTCGTCCTCGGTCGGGCGTCGCAGGTGCCCCTTCTCCAGCGCCGCGGTGATCGCGGCGTCGAGGAGCCGGAGGAACTCCTCGACCTGGCGCACCTTGGCCTGCCGGCTCGGCTTGATCCGGCCCTCGTCGTCGGCCAGCCCGAGCGCGCGGACCAGCGGGTCGTCGGGCGGCAGCAGCCGCTCCTTGTCCCGGTCGTGCCCGCGCTCGGCCTCGACGGCCTCCGCGCGGTCCTTGCTGTGCACGACGGCCTGGTTCGGCTTGGTGACCCGCAGCTGGTGGCTCTGCGTGGTGGTGTCCACGTGCCAGTTGGCGAACGGCACGTCGAGCAGCGCGTCCACCGCGTCCCGGGCCGCCTCCCCGACGGCGTGGTTGTGGGTGTGCGCCTGCGTGGCGTCGTAGGTCGTGACCTGGAGGTGCCGGCCGGCCTTGAGGTCGACGTAGCGGAGCTCGGCCCGCCGCCACTCCGGCGTCGTGCCCTTCTGCTTGCCGGACGCCACGGCCCGGACCAGGGCGTCCGGGTCGAGGAGGTGGCTGCGCATCCGGGCCAGCCCCCGCAGGAGTGGCTCGCTCACTTCAGGACCGCCGCGACCACGACCACGACGAGGAGGCCGACCAACGCCATCGAGATGACCAGGCGGCGGTGGCGGGGGTTCACTCCACGAGTCTATGGAGACGGAGCCAGCAGCTCGGCCAGGTGCAGCGCCTGCACCCCCGCGAGGTCGTCGAGCTGGACCCGGCAGGACATGCCGTCGGCCAGGACGACCGCGCCCGGGTTGCCGCGCACCGCGGGCAGCAGGTGGGTCTCGGCGACCGCGACCGACACGTCGTAGTGGCCCTTCTCCATGCCGAAGTTGCCGGCCAGTCCGCAGCAGCCGGCGACCCGGGTGACCGTGGCGCCGGCCCGTTCGAGCAGCGCCTGGTCGGTGGTCCAGCCGATCACGGCGTGGTGGTGGCAGTGCGGCTGCGCGACGATCTCGACCCCGGTGAGGTCGGGCAGGGGCAGGTCGCGACGGGTGATGAGCTCGGCCAGGCTGAGCACGTCGGGCGTCTCGCCGGTCAGCTCGGCCGCGTCGCTGCGCAGCGTCGCCAGGCACGACGGCTCCAGTGCGATCACCGGCACGTCCGACTCGACGTAGGGCCGCAGCGTCGCCACCGTGCGTTCCATGATCGACCGCGCCTGGTCGAGCTGGCCGGTCGTGATCCAGGTCAGACCGCAGCAGGCGTCGTCGGGGATCACCCGCGCGGTCAGGCCGACCGACTCGAGGTAGCCGATCGCGGCGTGCCCGTTCCCGGGGAAGAAGTGGTCGCTGAACGAGTCGGCCCAGATCCACACGTCGGGCACGTCCCCGCCGGCCGGGACCGACCTCCGCAGGGTGGTCCGCGCGAACGCCGGGATCGACCGGCGCTGGTCGATGCCGGCCGTGGCGCGGGCCAGCCGGGCGACCGGGCCCAGCCGCATCATCCGGTTGGCGAGGCCGGCGACGGGGGCCGCCCGGTCCGCCCACCACGGCAGCCGGCCGAGGAGCCGGTGGCTGCGCGGCCGGGGCACGCCCTCGACGTCGTGCTTCTGGTAGAGCGCCTCCGCCTTGTAGGTCGCCATGTCCACGCCGGTCGGGCAGTCGGACGCGCACCCCTTGCAGGCCAGGCAGAGGTCGAGCGCCTCGCCGACCGCAGGGTCGGCCAGCCCCTTCACGAGCGACCCGTCCAGCGCTTCCTGCCGCACCCGGGCCCGGCCGCGGGTGGCGGC
>SXGU01289120.1_pt1 | contig 10898 bp, 9 predicted proteins | sample 3174531 | NCBI WGS metagenome assembly SXGU01 (sample SAMN11356863, study PRJNA531348) | freshwater metagenome | isolation source: freshwater sample F1-140 | place: China: Fuxian Lake, Yuxi | collected 2017-12-25
ATATCCGTAGCGGCGCCCAGGGTACGCCACGGGACGGGACGCGCTATGAGGACTGGTAGCGCAGCGGACCAGGCCGGCTACACCTATTTCGGGCTTCTGCTCGCGATCACCGTGGCGTCATTGACCCTGTCGGCCGGCGCCAGCCTGCTGGGCAATGAAGTTCGCCGCGACAAGGAGCGCGACCTGATGTTCGCCGGCGATGCCATCCGCCGCGCCATCGAGCACTATCACCTGAAGAACCAAGGCGGTCCCGAGCCCTTCCCGAAGCGGCTCGAATCCCTGTTGCGCGATCCCCATCAGGCCGCGGTACAGCGCTATCTGCGAAAGATCTATCGCGACCCGATGCACGAGCCGGATCTGATCGGCACGCAGGCGATGGACGGAACCTGGGTCCTGGTCCATGACGTGAATGGCCAGATCGTCGGCGTGCACTCCAACTCCACGCGAGAACCCCTGCGCAAGGATGGGTTCCCCGCCGACTACGTCTCCTTCCGCCAGGCCCGCAGCTATGCGGATTGGAAATTTGTCGCGGTAGGCGGGGTCCCGGCGGCGCAAGAGGGGACCCAAAGGACACAGAGCGAAGCTGCTACGACGCTGGCCAGACGCTAGAGCTGTGCGTGGCGGGGGCTGGGGGGCAGCTCATGCCAAGGCCGTCAGCCGGACGGCGAGCCGTGATACTTTCGTTCGAATACGAGGTCCGGGGTCTGGGGTAGCCGACCGGATTCCCCTGACGATAGGGTGATCGCGATTTTTGCTTGGAATGGCGAAATGATTTCAGAATATTTCAGGCGTCTGAACCCGATGCTGCGGCTGCTTCACTGCCTGGCGCTGCTGGTTCTCTCTCTGCCAAGTGCGGTCTTCGCGGACGGTGATGGCGCCCGTTTGCGCGATATCAGCTGGTTCGAGGATGCCGGCGGCACGCTTACCATCAGCGATGTCGCTGCATTGGCGCCGCAGCGCTTCCGGCCACGGCCCGACAGCATCGTCGCCGCCGGATACACAAACAACCCGATCTGGATGCGGATGGTCGTCGATGCCCCGGCGGGAGAATGGTGGCTCGATCTCCTGCCGGCGTTTATCGACGACATTCGCCTGTACGAAGCCGATCCATTGGTTGCAGGACGGTTCTCCGAACGCCGCGCGGGCGACCTGCTGCCCTTCAGCGTGCGCGAGGTGGCCTATCGGGGGGTCGTGTTCAAGCTGCGCAAGCCCGATGACAGCCCGAGGGTGCTGTACCTGCAGGTCAGAAGCACCAATACCTTCCTGGTCTTGCCGCGACTGCAATCGCCGGAGCAGTTTCATGCGTTATCGCAGGTGGAGTACCTCCTGCTGGGGGCCAATCTGGTCCTGCTGCTTGCCGCGTTGGGATTGAACATCGTGCCCACCTGCCATGATCCGCTTTCGCGCTGGTTTGCCGGGTCGGTCACCGCGCTCATACTCACCCTGCTGGGTCTGAGCGGGTTCGCCGCGCAGTATGTTCTCCCGGATCGGCCCGACTGGGTTGACCTTCTGCCCAAGATCGGGTTTCTCTCGTTCGCATCCATGACACACGGGTTCTTTCGCCACCTGCTTGCATTAGGCGAGGATGAGCGCTGGCAACGCCATTGGATAATGGCCTGGGTTGCATTGCCAGTGCTGGTAATCCCTCTGGTATGGACGAGCCATTTCACGCGGGTAATGCCTTGGATCGTCTTCGGTGTGATTGTCTCCACCCTGCTGTGCCTGTGGATCGCCGCGCGCAAGATCAAGGCGATCAGCGGAGGAGGGCTGGTGTTGCTTGGTCTGCTCATCAGCCTTGGTGGCTATTTGGGAAGCTCCCTGACCCTGGTGGGGTTGTCAATTGGATACTATCCGACCCTCTACGTGCTCAACTTCGCCTCGCTGGGTTCGATCGCCACCATGCATTTTGCGGTTGCCGCCCGTAACCGCGACTTGCGGACGGCGCAGATCGAGGGCGCCGAAAAGCTGAGGTCGTTGGATCGTGAGGCGCGGCGCCAGGCGGAGGCGAGGATTCAACAAGGCAAACTGGTGGCGATGCTGGCGCACGAGTTGCGTAACGCCCTGACCGTGTTGCGCATGGCGTTTGCGCTACAACCGATGTCGCCGGCGGTGGTGGCCAGCGCCGAGCGTTCGATTGGCGCCATGGACAATGTCATCGAGCGGACCCTGCTGGCCGAACGGGTGGCCGATGAGGCCGTGCTCTTCGAGATTTCGCCGTGCGACGTGGTGTCGATGGTGAATTCCGTCATTGCCAATTGCCAGGATCCGGCACGGGTCCGGCTCACCGCGCCGGTGCGCCTGGACCTGTCGACGGATGCCAGCTTGCTTCATGTGATCGTCGTCAATCTGGTGGAGAACGCCCTGAAATACGGTGATGGCGAGATCATGATCGATGTGCTGGGCGGGGTGCCACCGGAGTCCTTCCGGGGCGTGACGATCAGGGTTGCCAATTTGGTCGGACGCGCCGGCCAGCCCGACCCGGAACGCCTGTTTGAAAAGTACTATCGGGCCAAGGGCGCCCATGGCTATACCGGGTCGGGGTTGGGACTGCACCTGACGCGCTACCTGGCAAGGCGGCTCGGTGGTGATCTTCTTTACGCCCCGGTTTCGGCTTGGGTAGTATTCGAAATGCGCTTGCCGAGCGAACCGCCCGTGAGCTGACGGGCGGGCTGCAAGCTTTTGCAGGAATTGCCCTTCCAGGAAGTATAGAAATGCGCCCCCGGGCCTTTTTTACGTTCCGCCATGACTAGTCCAGGACTGACTGTTCCGAGTCCCACATCGCTGAAGGTCGCTGTCGTCGAGGATCATGCCGATCTGCGCGAGGTGCTGGTTGCATTTCTGGGAAAGCAGTCGCACGACGTCAAGGGCTTCGACTGCGCCGACGAACTGGACGAACACCTGGCGATCGACTGGGTGGACGTGCTGATTCTCGACCTGAACCTGCCCGGCGAGAATGGCTACAGCATCGCCGAGCGCCTGCGGACCGCCCACCCGGATATCTACATCATCATGCTCACGGCGCGCACCGCCGTCGAGGATCGCGTCAAGGGCTATGCCAGCGGGGCAGACATCTACCTGGCCAAGCCGGTGTCGCCAATCGAGCTTGGCGCCACCGTCGGCGGCGTGGCGCGGCGAATCCACGCCGCGCGCGCGGCCCAGGCGCCGCTGACGCTCAATATTTCGACCTTGATGCTGCAGGGCAATGGCAAGGAAGTCGCGCTCAGCAAGGCCGATGCCCTGGTGCTCCGGGGGCTGGCGGAGGCGCCCGGGCGGCGCCTGGAATACTGGCGTCTGCTCGAATTGCTGCAGGCCGAGTTTAGCGAGGCCGGAAAGGCCGCGCTGGAAGTCCGGGTCTCGCGGCTGAAGCGCAAGCTGCTCGATGCCGGTGCTGGCAAGCCGGGCATCAAGTCCCTGTGGAAGGAAGGCTACGTCCTCAGCGCACCGCTGGTTGTCGTCAACTAGGACGGGCGCCGGCCATCGCGGCCGGGATGCAAGCTTTTGTAGGTTTTGCCGAAATCGAGGGCCTATCTTGCAATCAAGCTGCTGCCGACGATGCCTCGATCCAAACGGATTGATCAAGAGGGCGAGACACCAAGCCGACGGCGCTGGTCAATCGTTAATCTGATTAAGGAGTCGATCATGAAACTGAATAAACTTGCTGTTGCTCTCATCTCCACCGGCCTGATGGCGGTGTCCTCGTCTTCGTTCGCGGTGACCGCGACCACCAATCTGGAAGCTCGCGCCGGTCTTATCGGCGCCCTGTCGATCAGCTGCACGCCTCTGAACTTCGGCGTATTCAGTGTGGATACCGCGACCACCCGCGCCTCGGCCGATACAGTGGCCATCACCAATGCCGCGGATACCCGCGCCTGGACCACCGGCGGTGGCTCCGCCGCCAACACCGGGATCGCATTCGTCAATGGCGCGTCGAACGGCAACGTGGGTCGTGCCGTCTGCGACGTGGCCGGATCGACCGCCCCGGCCGCCACCGTGCTGACGGTGACCTTCTCGCCGGTCAGCCGCCAGGTCAATCTCTCGGCGGCCACCTCCGGCGTGGTCTACGGTCTGAAGGCGCCGAACACAGGCATTGCCAACCTGCAGGTCACCTTCAACCAGCCGACCGGCAGCGTAGTGGTGAATGCCGCCGGTGCGGCGACCTTCCAGCTTGGCGGTACGCTGTCGATTCCGGCGGCGGTAAGCACCGACAACCTGGGCGGCTACCGCAATACCTCCGGTCTGACCATCACGGTGGATGACGGCATCTGAGCCATCCTCCCGCGACCTGACCCGGCGGCCTAAAATGGCGGTTTCCGTCAGTTCCGCCGGGTCGGCGCCAAGCCCAGACTGATCATGGCGTTGCCAGCCCGCATTGATGAAGCCGGTGGTGCAATGCGTCCGGCCAGCCTTTGCGCGCTGGCAGCGTTGTCGCTGCTGGCCACCGAGGCGTTTGCCTTCCAGGCCGATACCATGCTGCGCTCGCAGGCCGGGCTTGTTTCCGGCCTGGCCATTAGTTGCACTCCCCTCAAGTTTGGCGTCGTCACCGTCGATGGCAGCACCCGTGCGGGACATGATGATCTCGATATCGACCCCGGCGACGATGTGCGCTTCTGGAAGAAGGGCGTTCCCAACGCGGGCCTGGCCATGGTCAATGGCACACGCAATGGCTATGTCGCGCGGGCAATCTGTACCGTGAGTGGTTCGGTCGCCCCGGCCGGAACGGCGCTGACGCTGACGGTTTCGCCCAGCGACAGGAAGCTGACCATGGCGGGCAGCGCGAGCCAGGCCGTGTTCGGACTGCGTACACCGCCGCGATCAAAGGCGGGGGTCATCGTTACCCTGACGGCCCCGCCCGTGGTTGCGATCAATGCGGCCGGCGCGGCGACCTTCCATCTCGGTGGCACCCTGACGCTTCCTCCGAAGTTCGACCTCGACGAACTGGGTGGCTATCTCAACGCGACTGTCGTCACAATTACCGCAAATGATGGCATATGAACTCTTGCGCTGCCTACGGGCAGCATCGATCCTGGTCGCTGCCGCGGCAGCAATTCCCGCCATGCCTGTCATGGCACAAAAAGTTTCTGTGGCGGTGTCCGACAACGTGGTCATCATTCCCAGCGGCAAGACCTCGGGCGTGGTGGACCTGATCAACCTCGAAAACAACCCGGTCCGTTTCGACGTCAAACTCGACCTCGATCCGACGGGAAAGGCCAAGTCGGATCCGAGTTTTCATTCGACCATGACCAAGCACCTGCGCTTCTCGCCCGAGCGAGTGATGGTACCGGGCAACGAGACGCGCCCCTTGCGCGTGGCGTTTCGCGCGCCGCCCGATCTGCCGCCGGGCGAATACCGAATGTGGTTTCACGTGATGCCCGAACCGCTTCCCGGCCAGGGCGACGGCAAGGCGATCCAGGAAGTCGAAAACGGACTTGCCGTCTCGGTGGCAGTAACTCCGGTGATACCGATCGCGGTGTATGTGAGGCACAAGATGGACCGGCCGACAGCGCGCATGGAGCCGCTGGAGATGACCCCGGATGACGACAAATCGCAGGCCCGGGTGCTGGTGCGCAAGGCGGTGTCTGATGTCAGCTACGTCGGCACGCTGGCTGTCCTCGCTTCCGACACGGGCGCCATCGTGCTGCAGGGCAGGGCGCACATCACGGCGGACAAGCCGGAATCCTATGTGCAGATTCCCCGGCACCTGGCGACGCTGCCGACAGGAACCCCGCTGTGCACCCGGCTGTGGCATTCCTCCCCGCCCGCCGGAGCGCCGGACCAGGATAACTGCAAGGCGGGGCCAAAGCCGCGCTGACCGGGGCTTGCCATGGCGGCGGGCACCGCTGCGAATGCGGCGCTAACTTCGGATAGCGACGTGCCTTCCCGGCGGAGCGGTTCCTACCCTGGATGGCGGCAATTCCAGGCGATGGCTCGGCTGGCGATGCTCTTGCTCCTGGGCTTGCCGACACCGTCTGTGGCGGCAGACTCTGGGACTTCGCTGCAACTCAGCCTGCAACTGGTGACGGGTCGGGCCAAGGCTCGGGAAGTCCAGAAGTCGCGCGCCTCGCGCGCCTCGCGCGGCGAGCAAAGCACGACGGATGACGGCTGGACGCCGCATCTGCGATTCGACTGGCTCATTTCCGGCGCCGCGGGTAACGTGACTCGGAACGACGGGGCCGCTACTTCGGCGGCCGCTGCGGTGCCCGTGGCCCGGCCGCTGGTGGCACAGGTGATCCTCAACGAGGAACGCTTCGAGGATGCCATTGATGTGTTCCGCCACGGTGATGACTACCTGATTCCCGTGGGCGACCTCGTTCGCATGGCGGAGGGCGAGGTACTTCAGGAGGACGCCGCCGGATTGCGGGTGCGCTTTCTGCCCCGGGACAACACGCTCGACTACCTGGCGGCCGAGGCCAGCCTCAGGGTCAACGGGCGAACCTTCGGTCCCGCGCTGGTGGGCGCGCTGTTCGATCAGGAGCGCTGGTACATCAATGTCGATATCGCGCGCCTCCTGTTCGGTGGCGATATTCGCTACGACGAGACGCGCCAACAGCTGCTGGTGCAAAGCGGCTATCCCCTGCCGCGAGACCTGCGCCGCGCCCGCGAGCGGCAATGGGCACGCCTGGGCAACAAGTCGGCGGACGGGATCGGGCCGGGGCGACCGGTGCAGCATTTTCCCTATGCCCTGTTCGGGCCCCCACAGACCGATTTCAGCATCGCCGCCTCGGCCGCCGGCCGTGGCGGCGGCAGCAGCAATTGGGCGCTCAACTCCACGCAGGAACTGGGTTACCTGACGAGCCGTCTCTATCTTGCCGGCACGCAGGCATCGCCGCTGGCGGCGGCACGCTTTACCGCCGGCCGTACCGATCCGCGAGGGGAACTGCTGGGGGCGGATGGGATCTACGACATCCATGGTGGCGACATCTATGCGCCTTCGTTTCCGCTGACCGGCGGCAGCACCCGCAACGGCCTGGGCGTGGTGATCCGGGCAATACCCCTGGAACAGGCGCTGACCTTCGATCGCATGGTCATCGAGGGAGACGCCCCTCCCGAGTGGGACGCGGAGCTCTACTACGGCGGATTCCTGATGGCCGGCCAGCGGGTTGGCGCGGAGGGCCGTTACCGGTTCACCGATGTGCCGCTGCAGTATGGTGCCAACGACGTGAAGGTTTTGCTCCATGGGCCGCGCGGCCAGCGGGTCAGCGTGGACCACCCGCGCCATGTCGATGGCGGCATGGTGCCGCCGGGGAAGCTGTATGGCCAGGCGTACGCGTTTCGCGCCGGTACGCGCGCGATCCGGGTTCCCCGGGCCGGCAGCGCCACAGCGGCCGAGGCCGAGTGGTCGGCGGGCGCCCAGGCCAGCATCGGGGTCCTGCCGGATTTGACCGTCGGCCTGTTCGCCCAGCGCGAACCGGGCAAATTCTCCGTGCTGCAACAGGATGGCCTGGCGCTGCCGCAACGTAGTTATTTCGGATACACGATTAGTACCGCGATCGGCACCACCATACTCAACAGCGCCCTGGCCAAAGGGGCAGGTGCCAGCGAAGCCCGGCTGGGATCGCTGGTCACCCGACTGTGGGGTACCGAGCTCAGCGCCAGCTACGAAACCTTCTCGCGGGATTTCATCAGTGCCGCCAACCTCGATGGATTCGGCCTGATTCGCGACAGGGCGCAGCTGACGACCGGGTTTCCGCTGCGCTTCGGCGGCAATCGTGACGTCAGCCTGGCGCTGACCGCCGACACTACCCGCAGTTGGAGCCGGCAGCAGCGTGACCGGCTCCGCCTCTGGGCCAGCCACGGACTGTACAACGATACCTTCGTTGGCCATGAGCTTTCGGCATCGCGGAACTCGTCGCCGGACGGGGCGCAGCCGATATCGGCCCGGTATGGCCTGCAGGCGAGCACCGGGGTGGGGGAGAGCTTCTTGCGTGGCGGTGTCAATGTCGGGCTGACCGGCACGGAAAGCGGCCGCGGGGTGGTCGACCTGAGCCTGCGCGGGGCCAAGTATGTCGGCTATACGTGGTCCTTCGGCCTGACGCAGCCGATTCCGAAAGGTGACGCCGCGTTCAATGTATCGGCTTCCCGCGACCTGGGGTGGGCGGCAATGACAGCGGGCCTGTCGTTCACCACCTCGGGTGGCGCGGCCTTCATGGTCATGCTCAATTTCGGCAGTTTCTTCGACCAGGCCGGTCGCCCTCGGCTGGTTTCACGCAACGTGGCCGAATCCGGCAATGCGGTTCCCTTCGTAGTCCTCGATCGCGACGCGGATGGCCGCTACGACCCGGAACGGGATTCGCCGCTGTCCGAGGCACGGATACGCATCGGCAAGCGCCTGATCGAGGACCGGCAGACCGACGCCGAGGGACGAATGCTGGTTACCGGCCTGCCGACCTTTCAGCCGGCCACCATCGACGTCGACGAGGAATCCCTGTCCGATCCCTTCCTCGGCTCGCTGAACCGGGGCGTCCATATCCAGGCACGACCGGGACGAACCCCGGAAGTCATGCTGCCGATCGTGGAGCTCGGTGAAGTGGCGGGAACCGTGCATCGTGCCGATGATGCCGGTGAACTGGCCCTGTCCGGAGTTCGCTTGATGCTGGTCGGCACGGATCAGCATGCGATTGCCGAGACGCGCAGCCTGAATGACGGCAGCTTCAGTTTTGACCGCGTGCCGCCGGGAAAATGGCAGGTGCGGATTGCGCCGGAGCAGACCTTGCGCACTTTGATTGTTCCCTCGCTGTCCATTGCCGTCAGCGTCAGCCCGGCAGACCTGCGCCGCAGCGGACTGCGTTTCATTTTGAAGGTACTTGACGGGCGGGTTCTGGGTGAGACGCAAAGTCCGCGCGGTGGCGACCCCATCCCGTCGGCAGGGGGGCGCGATGAACGGATATAGCGCCCGCTGGCGTTTCCGTCTGGGCCTGCTGCTGGCGACAATCGGCAGCATCGCTTGTGGAACGGTGCTCGGTTGCGACAGTTTGAGCGTAGTGACGGTAAATAGTCGCCTGGAGTTTGGCAACCTGCGCATGCCCGACGGGGCGAGCGGCTGGCTGGCGGTTGATCCGCGAGGTGGGGTGGCTAGCGGCGGCGCCGTGAATTTTGCGTCGGGCAAAAGACCCGCGCCGGCGGAAATCGAGTTGCAGGGCGTGCCCGGAAAACGCTATCTGCTGCAACTGTCCCACGATTCCGAGTCGGGCTCCGAGCGCGCGGCGGCCGTGCTCGGACGCCTGCTCGTCGCGGTCGATGGTCAGCCGGTGGCGGAGGGCGGCGATACCTTCGAGGTCAGCTTGCCGCGTACCGCCCCGGGCGCACGCTCGGTGATTCGACTCATGATCGGCGGCGAGCTTCAGATTCGTCGTTTCAGTTCGCCCCTCGTGGTGCATGCGGGCATCCGCCTGCGTTGCCTGGCGAGCCGAAGCCAGTAGGGATGGCTGCCACGCCGTGTTCCCTGGCGGGCCCTTGTTTGATCCTCCTGTCGGAAGCTACAATTTGGTTTTGGAAGAAAGAGCGTTTGATGACAAATGAAATTCGTGGATGCCGCCACGTCTGCAAGGACAATCCCGGCGAACTCCAGGATCAGCTTGCAGACGCCATGAAGGAGCTCCGCGAGAAGGGCGTGCCGGAAGCGAAGGTACGTGCCATGGCGCGCGATCCGGTGTGGATTGCAAGTCTGTTTCCGCCGCATAGCCTGGGTGCCGTTCGTGAAGTGGCCGAAGCCATGGTCTCTACGCAGTGCGCTGAGTGTGCCGTTGACAAGGCTTACTGGCATCCGCGATACGGCAGCCGAAATCCCCGGTGATACCTACCGTTACATTCATCTGACAAAGCCGCGACAGACCTGAAACGACCAACTTCCTAAGATGCTGCACATAGGCATTGCGCGCCGGCGCTGTGCCGCATGCATCTGGAGAGCCAAATGTTTCGAACCTGTCCCGCCGAGAAGCACTCGTTACTCCGGTTGTTCCGGCTCGCCACACTGGCGCTGGCCCTGGTGGCCGCAGGCAGCTCAGGCGGGGCGCTGGCGCAGGCCCGCAGCTACGCGGTCCCGGTGATTCCCCCGGCGCCGCGCGTTCCGGCCGGCTTTGACATCACCGGTTTCATCCAGCAGGCGACTTTGGATACCACCGGGGCGATCTGCAACCCGAGCCATCCCCGGCTTGCAGGCGGAACCGTGGTTCTCAACGGTCAGAAGATCACCATTCCCTGCAACACAGTGGTGCAGATGCCGGCCTTCACTCTGTCGTGGGCTGACCTGTTCAATTCCGCAACCGGGCTCGCGCCGGCAAACATTGCCCCGCTCGGGCAGACCGGTCTGGCGCTGGGCGATCGGATCGGGTCGGTTTCCGGGGCCAGCATACCTTTGACCACAGCCGGTCTGCTGACCATGGCCAGCCGCTCGGAAACCTCGGCGACACTTGCGACCCGATACAGCGGTCCGCTGCCCTCGTTCGAGGTTCGGGTAGTGGGCAATGTGGTGGCGGGTCGCTACGTGGCGGGGCTGGTGTTCATATCCCAGCAGTCGCTCAACAGCTCGCAGGGCGTGGTCAGCTGCATCAACTACGCCGATGGGGAGCTCCAGATCGGCGGCGTTCCGGTGGATCCGAGCATGACGGTAGCTTGTCCGAATCCCGCTCCGCCTGGGGTGGCCCGGGTTCGCATCAACGACACGATCGGCCGCTTCGGCAAAAAGCATGCGGCTACCGGTCGCTGCGCCGGGGCCGCAGACTGTGTCGAGCAGCCGGGCTACGATCCCCGTTTCACACCCGACACCGACAATCCGACGATCACCGCCAGCACGGGCTTCCCCTTGTGCATACCGCGCAGCAATCCGTTTACCGCGGGCACGGATCCGCTGTGTCCGCAGTCGAACCGCCCTCTGGCGCCTTTCTGCCCCAACTTCCCCGATG
>SXGU01380704.1_pt1 | contig 10894 bp, 13 predicted proteins | sample 3174531 | NCBI WGS metagenome assembly SXGU01 (sample SAMN11356863, study PRJNA531348) | freshwater metagenome | isolation source: freshwater sample F1-140 | place: China: Fuxian Lake, Yuxi | collected 2017-12-25
CCAACGCTAAAGCCTTGCCATTAAACCCCGCTTTTGATCTTCAGGCTTTGCCGGGTAAGGGCTTGTTTGCCACATTGGAAGGCGAGCAATACCATTTAGGCAGTGCGGCTTTAATGGCCTCATTGGGGCTGGATTTAAGCGCCTGGCAGGCTCATATTGCCCAGCAAGCCAGCGGCCTGAGCGTGTCTTGGTTATGCCGTTCCACGCCATCAAAACCGGCTGTGTTGCTAGGCTGGTTGGCTTTTGGCGATAGCTTAAAACCCAGTGCGGCTAAGGCTGTTTCGCATTTGCAAGCGCAAGGCATAGTAACCGTGCTGATTTCTGGCGATAACGCTAGTAGCGCGGATAAAGTGGGTCGTCAGTTAGGCCTGGCTAAAGTGTATGCGCAAGTGTTGCCGGCAGACAAGGTGCACATCGTGGGCCAATTAAAGCGTGACTACGGTTTGGTGGCCATGGTGGGGGATGGGGTAAACGATGCGCCGGCACTGGCCGCAGCCGACGTTGGTATCGCCTTGTCCAGCGGCACTGACATCGCCATGCACGCGGCCGGCATCACCTTGATGCGCGGCGATCCTGCTTTGGTGTCCGATGCCATCGCCATTTCACGCCGGACCTATAGCAAAATCAGGCAAAATTTATTTTGGGCTTTTGTTTATAATGTCGTGGCCGTTCCCTTGGCGGTCATGGGTTTATTGAGCCCAGTCATAGCCGGGGCAGCCATGGCCATGAGCAGTGTAAGCGTGGTGGCCAATGCCTTGTTGTTAAAACGTTGGCGGCCGACGGTAAAGCAGTAAGCTATAATGGCCGGTGTTTAATAACAAGGGCTATTCGTTTAGCCCATCTAAGGAATAAACGTAACATGCGTCAAAAATTGGTCGTTGCTAACTGGAAAATGCACGGTAACTTAGCCGAAAATAAGCGCTTGCTAGCCAGTTATGTGGAGAGATTATCCGCTCTGCAAAATACGCAAGTGGTGGTGTGTGTGCCTTACCCTTACCTAGCGCAAGCGCAAGCCATGTTGCAAAGCACGCCGATTGCATGGGGCGCACAAAATTTAAGTAAAGATGCGCTGGGTCCTTTTACCGGTGAGGTGAGCGCCGCCATGCTTAAAGACTTTGGCGCGCAATACGTCATCATTGGCCATTCTGAACGGGCGACCGCTTATTGTGAATCCGATGAGAATATCGCCACTAAATTTATGCAAGCGCTCGCCCACGGTTTAACGCCTATCTTATGCGTAGGTGAAACATTGATAGAGCGAGAAGCTGGTGTCATGCAGATGGTGGTCGCCAAACAATTAGACACCATCATCCACTTGCATGGTGCCGCAGTATTTGCTCGTGCCGTGGTGTCTTATGAGCCTATTTGGGCGATAGGTACCGGGCTTGCAGCCAGCGCAGAGCAAGCGCAAAGCATGCATGAATTTATACGCGGAAAAGTGGCGGCACTGGATAAATCGGCCGCTGCCAGCCTCAAAATCCTCTATGGGGGAAGCGTAAACCCGCAAAATGCGGTACAATTATTGGCTATGCAAGATGTAGACGGTGGTCTTATCGGTAAGTGTTCGTTAAACGCGCAAGAATTTGAAAAGATATGCCTAGCAGCCGCCTAAAATAGGGGTGGGTGTAGTGTGGCATGGGGTGAAAAATGGAAAAATTAGTATTGGTTATTCACGTATTGGCAGCGCTAGGCGTGATCGTTTTGGTGTTATTGCAACATGGCAAAGGTGCCGACATGGGCGCATCCTTTGGCAGTGGGGCATCCGGCAGTTTATTTGGCGTATCGGGTTCGGCTAACTTCATGAGCCGTGCCACCGCCATTTTTGTGGTGGTATTTTTCTCAACCAGCTTAAGCTTAGCCTACATGGCCAGCCATAAAGAGGGCGGCGGCAGTGTGCTAAAAGCCAATGTCGTTAAAGCCGTGCCTAGCGATGTTGCAACGACCAATGCCCCGGCTAAACCAGTCGCGCCAGCAGGCACAACAGCGATACCAAAATAATAACAGCTGAGCGTCAGCTCAACGCATGCCGTCGTGCTGGAATTGGTAGACACGCAAGCTTGAGGTGGTTGTGACTTAGGTCGTGATAGTTCGAGTCTGTCCGTCGCACAAAGGAATCGTTTTACAGCATAGAAAATGCCGGCATTGCCGGCATTTTTATTTGGTAATTCTGGCGAATTCCCACAAGATGAAAACAATCAAAACAGCTATACCAATAAATGTATAAATGCCTTGCCATCCTAAAAAGAACATAGTTATCTCCTTTTGATTAGACGAATGAATTTCAACTGCCAGGCCATTTTGAAATTAATTGATGAGCCTGTCAACTATATCAAGGGCTAGTACATGTAACGTTTGTAGGCGGCTATCCAATTTTCCGCCATGGCTTGCCTGGCTTCGTCCAAGGGCACGCTGCCGTCGCAGACCAATCGGTATATCTTAAACTCCAACCGGTCTTTCTTTTCCGCGTTCCACTCGCTCAAGCGTGGCTGTGGCCACAGGTTTTGCGGATGGTGCGGGCTACCGCCTATGCTAAGGGGGATTAAGTGGTCTTCTTCGTAGTGTTGCGGATTAGCATCAGCGTAGCCGTATTCTATGATCTGCGTTTTTTTTAGTTTGTTGGTGTAGTGGCTAGGGGGTCGCACGGTTTTGCTGTAGCCCTTAACGCAGACGGTGCTGTGTATGTTTTCTTGGGTCACCTTGGGGTCTATGTAGCCGCTGGTTAATTTGCTGTCAGGCAGGTCGCCGGCACTGGCCAGTTGCGTGGCCAAGGCCAAGCCTAACAGGGGCATGAATTGTTGAATTTTACGCAAAGGGATGGTTGCTTAATGGAAGGGCGGGGCAATAACAAAAGGGAGCGCTAGGCCCCCTTTTGTAGAATTACGTGCGTAGCTAATTAATTAACAGCGTCTTTTAATGTTTTACCAGCTGAGAAGCCAGGTGCTTTACGAGCAGCGATTTTTAATTCTGCGCCAGTGCGTGGGTTACGGCCAACGCGGGCAGCACGTTTGGATACTTTAAATGTACCAAAACCAACTAGAGTTACAGAGTCACCTTTTTTAAGTGCGGCAGTGATAGCGGAAGTCGTTGCATCAACAGCGCGACCGGCAGCAGCTTTTGTAAGGCCAGCACTTGCGGCAATTGCATCAATCAATTCAGATTTGTTCATATTTTTATTCCCTTAAGTTAAATGGTTTGAAAAGCACGTTTACTTTGGCTCAATTTTTCCTACACGTCAATGATATCAAGGGTTATTTGTGCAATAAATTTGTATTTTTTATTAAATATTATTTTAAATGGTACTTATTTGATAGGTTTGCGCTCGCTCATGACTCGCCAGCGTTAGCTTGCTGAGTTTGCATGGGTGTGCTGAAACATTTCATTTAAAATCCCGCTAGCTTTCTCCAGCATGAAATACCTAAAGGCTTCTGCGGCCTGTGAGGCGTTGCGTTTATTTAAGGCCACCACATGCCAGGCACGCATGATGGGGGTGTTTTGCACGTCTAAAATGGCAATTTGTTTATTGCTTATTTCGCTGCGTATGGTGTGCAAGGAAACCAAGGAAATGCCTAAATTAGCAATGACGGCTTGTTTAATGGTTTCATTGCTGGATATTTCCATGCTGACTATGGGGGACAGTTTATGCTCGGCAAAATAGCGCTCCATAATATAGCGTGTGCCAGACCCCGGTTCTCTCGAGATGATTTCAAATTGGTTCAGTGCGCTAGGTGGGATGTTAGACAGGCTGGCAAGCTTATTTGACGGGCTGGCAATGAATACGTGGGGGTGGCTTGCAAATGCCTCCACGCGTGTGTCGATGTCTTTTGGTGGTTGTCCCATAATGGCAATGTCAATTTCACCGTCTCTTAATAATTCCACCAATTGCAATCGGTTTCTGGCTTCAATTTTTATCTTCATGTTGGGGTAGTCTTTTTTAAAATCCACCAACATGGCGGGTAAGAAATACTTTGCCGTGCTGACCACGCCTATTTTCAGTTCTTTAATTTGCGTGCCACGCAATCGCTCCATCATCGTGCTGGCCTCATTGAGTGTGCTTGAAATGCGGCGCGCATAGAGTAAAAAGTATTCGCCAGCGGAGGTCAGCTCGATTTTTCTTTTGTCACGGGTAAACAGGCTGATGCCCATGTCCACCTCCATTTCTTTAATTTGTAACGAAACAGCGGGCGCGCTGATGTGCAGTTCTTCTGCCGCGCGTGAAAAGCTCATGTGCTTGGTCGCGCTTAGAAAGATTTTAATTTGCCTTAGGGTGAGGTTGCGCATAATGACTTTATATAAGTAAAACTTAAGTTAAGTTAAAGTATTTGTTACTTTAACTTAACTTTGAAATTTAATACAGTGGTAAGCATCGCTATTGACTGAGCCTTATTAAACGAACTTTTGAAAGGAAAAAAATGGCTACGCAAACGGAAGGACGTATTACCGACATTAAAGAGCGTTACAAAGGCGGGGTGCTGAAGTACAAGCAAATGGGGTATTGGCGACCTGACTACCAACCTAAAGACACCGACTTTATTTGCGTTTTTCGTATTACGCCGCAAGAGGGGGTGGACATTGAAGAAGCCGCTGCTGCGGTGGCCGGGGAATCCTCCACGGCGACATGGACGGTGGTTTGGACCGACATGCTCACCGCACATGAAGATTACCAAGGCAAAGCTTACCGTGTTGACGCCGTGCCTGGAACTGGCCTAGGCACCGATAAAGAAGCGCAATATTTTGCCTACATCGCTTATGACATTATTTTGTTTGAAGAAGGCTCAATTGCCAATGTAACCGCCTCTTTAATTGGTAATGTGTTTAGCTTTAAGCCCTTAAAAGCCGCGCGTTTAGAAGACATTCGTCTGCCCGTGGCTTACGTGAAAACATTCAAAGGCCCGCCCACCGGTATTATTGTGGAAAGAGAGCGTTTGGATAAATACGGCCGTCCCTTATTGGGCGCAACCATGAAACCTAAACTTGGGCTGTCGGGCAAAAACTATGGCCGTGTGGTTTACGAAGGGTTAACGGGTGGTTTGGACTTTACCAAAGACGACGAAAACATTAACAGTCAACCTTTTATGCATTGGCGCGATCGCTTTTTATTCTGCATGGAGGCGGTGAATAAAGCGCAAGCCAATACGGGCGAAATCAAAGGCCATTATTTAAACGTCACTGCTGCGACCATGGAAGACATGTATGAGCGTGCCGAGCATGCTAAAGCCTTGGGCTCTAACATTGTCATGATAGACCTGGTGGTGGGCTGGACAGCCATCCAATCGATGAGTCATTGGTGCCGTAAAAACGACATGATTTTACACATGCACCGCGCTGGGCATGGCACTTACACACGCCAAAAAAATCACGGCGTCTCGTTTCGGGTCATGGCTAAATGGCTGCGTTTAGCCGGGGTGGACCATTTGCATGCAGGCACGGCGGTGGGCAAGCTTGAAGGCGACCCTATGACCGTGCAAGGCTATTACAACATCTGTCGCGAATCGGTGAACGAAGTAGATTTAGCCCGCGGCCTGTTCTTTAAGCAAGATTGGGCAGATTTGCGCAAGGTAATGCCCGTGGCTTCTGGCGGCATACACGTGGGGCAAATGCACCAACTGATCCATTTGTTTGGGGACGATGTCGTGCTGCAATTTGGTGGCGGTACGATAGGTCATCCATCTGGCATACAAGCGGGTGCGATTGCCAACCGGGTGGGGATAGAGGCGATGGTGATGGCACGCAATGAAGGCAAGGACATCATTAACGAAGGACCTGACATACTTAAGGCGGCGGCTAAATGGTGTAAGCCGTTAGAAACGGCACTGGAAACATGGAAGGATGTGGCGTTTAACTACACATCAACCGACACGCCAGATTATGTGGCAACACCCAGCACCTCAAGTTGAATGTTAAGCAAGACTTAAAATAAAGGAATGGACATGCACATTACCCAAGGGCAATTTTCTTTTTTACCCGCGCTCACCGATGCGCAGATTAGCCAGCAGGTGGACTATGCCATCAGTAAAGGCTGGGCCGTTTCGATTGAGTGGACGGACGACCCGCATCCGCGCAACGTTTATTGGACCATGTGGGGGCAACCCATGTTTGAAGTTAAAGAGGGTGCTGCGGTGCTTGATGATTTGCTAGCCTGCCGCAAAGCCTGCCCCAACGCTTACATTAAAGTGAATGCGTTTGATAACACCCGTGGCGTTGAGTCCATGGTGATGAGTTTTATCGTGAATCGCCCTGCCATGGAGCCTGGCTTTAAACTGGTGCGTCAAGAAGCGGAAGGCCGTGTGCTGCGTTACACCACATCGTCTTATAGCACGGACACCCCCGCTGGCTGTTCACATGGCTAAGCTTGCGGCAGGCATAGATTTAAGAAAGATCTTGCACGATGCGGACGTGGCGACCGTGCTGGAAAAGCTCGATCAAGATTTGATAGGCCTGTCGCCAGTTAAGCAGCGCATTAAAGAAATTGCGGCATTTCTAGTGGTGTCACGTGCGCGTTTGCAATTGGGCATTGAGGGCGCGCAGCCCAATTTGCACATGTGTTTTACCGGCAACCCAGGCACCGGTAAAACCACGGTTGCGCTGCGCATGGCCGAGATGCTACACCGTTTAGGCTACGTGCGCAAAGGGCATGTGGTGAGTGTTACGCGGGATGATTTGGTTGGGCAATACATAGGGCATACCGCCCCAAAAACGAAAGAAATCCTGAAAAAAGCGATGGGCGGGGTGTTGTTTATTGATGAGGCGTATTATTTGTATCGCCCAGAAAATGAGCGTGATTATGGGCAAGAGGCCATAGAAATACTGTTGCAAGTGATGGAAAATAACCGTGACGATTTGGTGGTGATTTTAGCCGGCTATAAAGATCGCATGAATTTGTTTTTTCAGTCCAACCCTGGTTTGTCATCACGCATTGCACACCATATTGATTTTCCTGATTACACGCAGGTGGAATTGTTGGAAATTGCTCAGAAAATGATGGCGAGCATGCATTATCAGTTTGATGAAAAAGCGCTGATTGCCATGAATGACTACATTGCGCAGCGTCAAACTCAGCCGCATTTTGCCAATGCACGGTCGATTAGAAATGCACTGGATAGGATGCGTTTACGCCATGCTAACCGGATGTTTGATTTAAGTGCTGAGGCAAACGCATATGCCAGCGCTGAAGATTTATCCACCATTAGCGAAGACGACATTCGTGCTTCACGCGTCTTTAACAAACTTGAACAAACCTAAGCCTGGCATAGGCTAATTAACCATCAGGAGCAGCATGCGTTCACCCATCAGCCTGGCACAGTATCTAGCCGACACCTTAAGCGGTGCAAGCAATGCAGAGAGCTTGGCTGCATTGCTGTTGTCTGTCGCTAACACCAGCCTACGCCTCGCCGCATTGGTGTCACAAGGGAGTTTGTCTGACATGACAGGCAAACTTTCCAGCCAAAATGTACAGGGTGAAACACAGATGCAACTTGATCTGATTGCCAATCAATTATTCATTCAAGACTTAACGGCCAGTGGTTTGGTTGCGGGGCTGGTTTCTGAGGAGATGGATAATCCGCTGGAAATAACAGCTGGCGCGCCATTTTTAGTGGCATTTGATCCGCTGGATGGCTCGTCTAACATAGCAGTGAATGTGACCATAGGTTCTATTTTTTCGGTGTTAAATGCGCCCCATGATCATGCGCCAAGCGAGGTGGATTACCTGCAAGCGGGCAAGCAACAACTGGCCGCCGCTTACGTCTTGTATGGCCCCAGCACCATGTTCGTGCTCACGGTAGGCAAGGGCACTTGCGGCTTCACGCTGGATAGGCAACTTGGCGAATACGTTTTAACCCATGCCCATATGCGCATTCCTGAAACGTGTGCCGAATTTGCCATCAATGCCAGCAATGTGCAGCATTGGGAAGCGCCGATACAGCGCTATGTGGAAGACTGCCAGGCAGGCGAAGCCGGTCCACGCGGCAGGGCGTTTAATATGCGTTGGGTGGCCAGTTTGGTGGCCGATATCCACAGGATACTCATTCGTGGCGGTGTGTATCTTTACCCAAAAGACAATAAGCGGCCGACTAAGGCTGGTCGATTAAGGCTGCTGTATGAAGTCAATCCCATGGGCATGTTGATAGAACAAGCCGGCGGCAAAGCGTCAACAGGGCGAAAATCCTTGTTGGAGGTGGCGCCTAGTGAGATACATCAACGATTGCCCATGATTGCCGGCTCGCAGCAAGAAGTGGCGCTAATTGAACGCTATTACCAAAACTTTGATACAGGTTCAAGCCATGCGCAGGGGTCGCCATTGTTTGCTAAACGCTCTTTATTCCATAAAAATAGCCATTAAAGGAGATAGGCATGTCTAGAAATTACCCGGTTATTGCAATTACTGGCTCATCGGGAGCAGGTACCACGTCAGTGATGGGGAGTTTTAGGCATATCTTTAGGCGCGAAAATATTAAAGTGCAGGCCATAGAAGGCGATTCTATGCACCGCTATGAGCGCAAGGAGATGGACCTTGAACTGGCCAAGCAAAAGAAAATCCCGGACAGCCATTTCAGTCACTTTAGCCCCAGGGCCAATTTATTGGCTGAGCTGGCTGCCACCTTTCGGCAATTTGGTGAAACCGGACAATGCCAGGTTAGAAAATACTTGCATACCGATGACGAAGGGCTGGTCTATCAGCAAAAAGCCGGCACCATGACACCGTGGCAAGACAGCGCAGCGGGGGCCGAGGTTTTATTTTATGAAGGCTTGCATGGCGGTTACGTTGGCCCCGACGCAGACGTTGCCAAGCACGTGGATTTGTTAGTGGGGGTGGTGCCCATCATCAATCTAGAATGGATACAAAAACTGCATCGTGATCATAAAATTCGTGGCTATTCAAAAGAAGCGGTGACCGACATCATCTTGCGTCGCATGCCAGATTACGTCAACTATATTTGCCCGCAATTCTCACGCACGCACGTTAATTTTCAGCGCGTACCCACGGTGGATACTTCCAATCCATTCATTGCAAACGACATTCCAAGTGCCGATGAAAGCATGGTGGTTATTCGCTTTGGCAACCCCTCTGGGATTGATTTCGCCTATTTGCTCGCCATGTTGCATGACTCCATGATGACCAGACCGAATACCCTAGTGGTGCCTGGTGGAAAGATGGGCTTGGCCATGCAATTGATTTTTACTCCCATGATCATGCGCCTGATGAGTATGCGCGATTAAACGGTTAAATTGAAACGATATGGCCCTCATCTCACTCAGGCAATTGTTAGACCATGCTGCAGAGCATCACTATGCCTTGCCTGCGTTTAACGTGAATAATATGGAGCAGATACAGGCCATTTTAAAAGCGGCCGATGAGGTGGATAGCCCCGTTATTTTGCAGGCTTCAGCAGGGGCTCGTGGTTATGCCGGAGAGGCGTTTTTACGACGTTTGGTTGAAGCGGCGATTGAGCAATACCCGCATTTGCCCTTATGCATGCACCAAGACCATGGCGCATCGCCAGCGGTATGTCAAACTGCCATTCGTAGCGGCTTTTCCAGCGTGATGATAGACGGTTCCTTAATGAGTGACGCTAAAACACCAGCCTCTTACGATTACAACGTAGACGTGACGCGCCGTGTGGTTGAATCTGCGCATGCCGTAGGCGTTTCGGTGGAAGGTGAATTGGGCTGTTTAGGCTCGCTAGAAACAGGGCAAGCCGGGGAGGAAGATGGCGTTGGCGCCGTAGGAATTTTAAACGAAGCGCAATTATTAACCGACCCTGAGGAAGCCGCAAGGTTTGTTCAAGCCACGCAAGTAGACGCCTTAGCCATCGCCATAGGCACCAGTCATGGCGCTTATAAATTTAGCCGCCCACCCACCGGCGATATATTGGCCATAGACCGTATTAAGGCGATTCATGCACGCATTCATAACACGCATTTGGTCATGCATGGCTCGTCTAGCGTAGACCAAGAATGGTTGGCCATGATACGTCAATACGGCGGGCAGATTAAAGAAACGTACGGTGTGCCGGTTTCGGAAATCATTGAAGGTATTAAAAATGGCGTGCGCAAAGTGAATATTGATACCGATATTCGCTTGGCCATGACCGCTGCCATGCGCAAGAAAATGGCAGAAAGCCCAGAAGAATTTGACCCCAGAGTTTTTTTTAAAGCGGCCATCATTGCGGCTAAAAGCGTGTGCAAGAATCGTTTTGAAGTCTTTGGCAGCGCAGGACAAGCGGCCAAAATTAAAGTCATTGCATTGGATGCCATGGCGACCCGTTATGCCAACAATGAACTGGCAGCCGTGGTCAGATAGGGGCTATTGAAATGACGCCATTGCAACAGAAAATAAGCAGCTTAAGGTCAAAATAATGAGGCGTAAGCTAGTGGTGGGTAATTGGAAAATGCACGGCAGCGTGGCTAAAAATAAAGCCTTGCTGGCGGATATCATGGACGGCGTGCGCGATTTTAACGGTGCAGACTATGTGGTTTGAACCCCCTATCCTTACATAGGGCAGGCACAGGCTTTATTGCAACATAGCAATGTGGCGTGGGGTGCACAAAACCTTTGTGCCACTGAAGATGGCGCTCTCACAGGCGCAGTTTCAGCCGCCATGCTGGTGGATTATGGGTGCAGTTACGTGATTATTGGCCACTCTGAACGCCGCATACAATTTAACGAAACCGATGACACCGCTGCCACGCGCTTTAATGCCGCGCTCACAGCCAAGCTTACCCCCATATTTTGCATGGGGGAATCTAAAGAAGAGCGTGAATCGGATTGGACAGAATACGTCGTTGGGCGTCAGTTGGATTCCATTTTAAGGCGTTTTGGCCCGGAAACGTTGACGCAAGCGGTGCTGGCTTACGAGCCTTTATGGGCTGTTGGCACCGATGTGCCGGCCACACC
>SXGU01102999.1_pt1 | contig 10893 bp, 7 predicted proteins | sample 3174531 | NCBI WGS metagenome assembly SXGU01 (sample SAMN11356863, study PRJNA531348) | freshwater metagenome | isolation source: freshwater sample F1-140 | place: China: Fuxian Lake, Yuxi | collected 2017-12-25
CATTTGGAACCTTGTTTAAGAAAGTAGGTTAGTTAGATATCGATTTATTAGCGCGCATGGCGCTTTTTGACCAAAGCAATGACTGCAATCCACGATTTCTGTCAAATGCACAATTAATAGGCTTCAAATTTAAAACTGCTGCAGTATTGAATTAACACTGCACAGAATGTTGGCTCTGTATTATAATACTTGCCAGCTATATCCAAGCGTAATGTATCATGAAAACGTTAATTGAATCTTACCAAGCGGGACTATTCCAAAAAAAATGGTGGTTACCCAATATTATTTCCGGGGTTATTGTTGGAGTAGTCGCTTTGCCCTTGGCGATGGCCTTCGCCATTGCATCTGGGGCAAAACCTGAGCAAGGCCTCTATACAGCTATCGTTGCTGGCTTGCTGGTATCCCTATTTGGTGGTAGCCGCTTGCAGATTGCCGGACCTACTGGTGCATTTATTGTCGTGTTGGCAGGCATTACCAATAAATATGGTATCGATGGCCTACAAATAGCAACACTCATCGCGGGATTCATGCTTCTCTTTTTTGGCTTATCGCGTTTAGGTGCTGTTATTAAATTTATTCCAGATCCTGTCATTATTGGGTTCACTGCAGGAATTGCGGTGGTGATCTGGATAGGACAATGGCAATACTTTTTTGGCTTGCCAACGGTATCCGGTGCGCATTTTCATGAAAAGTTATGGCATTTATTGCAGGTATTACCCCAGCTAAATCCAGCGACAACCATCCTAGCTATCACGTCATTACTGGTCGTTATCTATGCCAACAAAGTACCAGGTTTTAAACGAATACCAGGCCCGCTCGTCGCCTTAGTTGCAGCAACCATCTTACAAGCTGTTTTTCATTTCGGCGGGATAGCGACTATCGGGAGTGCCTTCGGAGGAATTCCAGAAGGGCTACCTTCTTTTCAATTACCTGACATTACTCTAGACCGTATCCTTGAATTGATAGCCCCTGCTTTTACTATCGCCATGCTTGGAGCAATTGAATCACTTTTATCTGCCGTTGTTGCCGATGGAATGGCGGGGACACGCCATGATTCTAATCGAGAGTTAGTAGGACAAGGGCTTGCCAATATTGTCGCGCCACTATTTGGTGGCTTCGCTGCCACAGGTGCTATTGCACGTACTGCCACTAATATTCGTAACGGTGGAAATAGTCCGCTCGCGGGGATTATCCACTCTCTCACCTTAATTCTTATTATACTCTTTCTTTCACCCTTTGCGGTTGATGTCCCTCTGGCCACATTAGCCGCAATACTCTTCGTTGTTGCTTGGAATATGAGTGAAATTAAACATTGTATTAAGGTGATTAAACGTGCTCCACGAGCCGATATCCTCATTTTCACGCTCACCTTCTTCTTGACTATTTTTGTTGACTTGGTTGTCGCTGTCAACATTGGCGTCATCCTTTCGATACTGCACTTTCTGTTGCGCATGGCAGACAGTGTTGAGGTGCAGCAACAAACGGAGGAGCAATTGGCTCGCGAATGCTCTCAACTCAATTTACCGACATTGCCTACCAATGTCTTGGTTTATGCAGTCGAAGGTCCCTTTTTCTTTGGAGCGGCTGAAATTTTCGAACAAACACTGAACATCACTCATACCGATCCCAGGGTGCTTATTGTCCGCTTACGTTGGGTTCCGTTTATTGATATCACTGGCATACAAACGTTGGAAGAAGTGATTTATGAGATGCAACGACGAGGAGTTCGTGTCATTTTATGTGGAGCGAAACCACGCGTTGCAGCAAAGTTACACAAAGCAGGTACACTGGCTTTGCTTGGGCCCGATAACGTGTTTAAAGAGTTTTCAGATGCCTTATCAGCGCTGCTAACCGGTCAAGAGTAAATGGGGGCACTAAACCCACTTCAATGATAGGCTACGACTTAATTTTGCCTCAATAGTGCTGGCTATTCGCCACAAATTTGCTTAGATTGATATTATTACTCCACCATCGATTAGCAAACATAACGAATACTCCCCCTACTCTCAACATTCAAAGGATTGATGTAATGAAACGTTCATTTTTTTTGCTCCTGCTATTCGCTCTACCGTTAATTCATGCTCAAAACGTACTGATAGGCACAACAATAGACAACCCCCCCTTTAACGCTATGGCCGATACGAAGGATCATTTTTTTGGTTTTGATATTGATATTATGGGCGAGATTTGTCGCCGCTCAAAATTAAACTGTCAATTCAAACCCCTCACCTTCAATGATTTATTTACTACATTAAAGGCTGGTAAAATAGATTTCGCCATCGCGGGTATTATTATTACAGCTAATAGAGAGCATCAGTTTCTTTTTGGCCTGCCCTATCTTAATAGTACCGCTCAATTTATGACATTGAAGAATTCAAGGATTAAAACGCCTAAAGACATCATAAGAAAAAGGGTGGGCGTACGCCTCGGCACGCCCTTTAAAACCCTAGCATCTGGCTTATACAAGGATCAGATTACCATTGTAGAATATCCAAAGGTTTCTGATCTCCTAGAAGGGTTATCCAATGGTGCTGTTGATGTAGTCCTCATGGACTCACTGGCTGCTAAAAATTGGCTTACCAATAACAGTAACTTGTACAATCTCGTCGGCAGCCAACTACCTGTTGGTAACGGTTATGCGATCATGACGACCCCCGATCAAGCCAGGCTCATTGCACAAATGAATCAAGAATTGCTCAGTATGGAAGCAGACGGAACCTATTTGACGCTATATAAAAGATATTTTATCAATGAACTTAATCCCTAAAATTATTAAATTGTAAAGGCAACTCAATGTCGGACTTCTTCAAAAACGCGATACACTCTTGTAAATCATCGCGGTTTTTTCCCGTTACGCGCACCTTGTCGCCCTGAATAGATGTCTGCACTTTGATTTTACTCTCTTTTATCAATTTCACGATATCTTTTGCTAATGGTTGATCAATGCCTTGCTTAAAGGTCATGGTCAGCGAAAAGAACTTGCCGCTGCGTACAGGCTCATCTTCGACATCTACGCCTGCGGCGCTCAAACCACGCTTCGTGCAATGCGTGCGAAATAAATCCTCCAATTGCCGCACTTGGAAATCGGATTCCGTTTTCAATGTGACAGATAAATCCTGCAGATCAATGCTTGCGACCACACCACGAAAATCAAAACGGGTGCTTACTTCACGACTCGCATTATCCACTGCATGGCGTAATTCAACTTCATTAATTTCAGAAACTATATCAAAAGATGGCATGTATTCATTCTCGTAGTTGTTCATCATAAACGAAGAAACCGCAAGGTCACTCGCATCCATTGTAACTGTTTTATGAAGAGAATACACCGCCAAAAAAACCAGCCGAAAACGGCTTGCCGATCGATTCCATCATTAAGAGCATGTCCTCTTCATTATAAGGGGCGCAATTGCGCACTTAAATCTGGTTCCACCATCACCAAATGGTTGGGTGGTACATCATGCCATTCTACATTAAAATTGGTCAGCTTCTCCGATGCGACCAGAAGGCTACTGCGTTTGTCACCCTCCATCAACATGTGGTACTGACCATTTTTCACAACATAACGACTACCTACAGAGTAATGCATCGTTTCCGGAGTGCTTGCTCTGTCAGTACAATAGCGACTAGCAACTAATCGCCTACCATCGGTGAGGCACACATTAAAATAAGAGGGACCGGGTTGGCTAAACTCTTCTATCAACTGATTAATTTTATCGAATGTTGCCTCTAACACGTCTGCAACTATAGATATTTTCGTGAGATCCCGACCCTTACTGAGCTGTAAAAACAGCGCGAACAAATGCTCAGAATCTGTTTCCCCCTGAATCCAATTGTACATGTCGTCGTCCAACAAATGGCGTAAATGACGTTTAATCGCGATAAAATTGCAAATTTCTCCATTGTGCATCAACATCCAACGACCATGAATAAAAGGGTGACAATTGTAGTGGGTTACACCACCACCACTGGCAGCACGAACATGTGCAAAAAAACAAGTCGATTTGATTTTAGCCGTCAAATGTAACAAATTATTATCGTTCCATGCCGGTGAAATCGATCTAAACAAGGCTGGATTTTCACTAATTTCCGGAACATACCAACCCAATCCAAACCCATCCCCATTGGTGGGTATTTGTGACTCACGTGCATGCAGACTCTGCATTACAATAGAGTTAACTGGCTTCACCACTACATCTTCTAGAAGAACGTTATGGCCTAAATAGGCAACGAGTCTACACATAGCACCCTCTCCCTGGTTTTCTTTAACTATAGACTATCAGCAAAACTAGCATAAGCTGTGTGGGGTTCTTACCTTTTCGCTAGACGTTGCCAGGGCTCCACATCCTCCACATCCTCCACATCCTCCGACTCTCGCACAGCATCAAAAAATAGACGTGCCAGGCTTGTTGAAGATTCAGGCTTTGATACGCTTTGCTCGTCTCTCCTTTTTAGAGAAAAACACTGCCTTAGATTTGGATGTAATTCTTCCAAGCGACGTACAATAATGCGCCCTTCCTCTCGCTTCGCAAGGCTTTCCAGGGGTGAACAACCCTCATTATTCATCAGCCTCTCGAGAAAATGAGCGCAAGATTGCTCGCTGATGTCATTTTCGATAAAAAGCTCTAACACCCTCGTTAAAAGTGGATAAAAATGACTTAGTCCAAGGTGAAGAACAGCATTCCCATCTTTATTACTTTCGCACAAAGCATCTACCATATCATGCACATCAGGATAAAGACCTAAAAGAAAGCACAGCCCGTCGGGATCGACCGCCGCACAATGCAAAACGGTGTTACCATGGTGATCTGTTGCGCTCAGGACCATCAACCGCTCGTCCTCCTCCTCATACTCCTCATACTCCTCATCATCTGCCCTATAAATATTCAAAATAGTATCCATGGACTCCCGATTTCCTGCCGCCCAGTGCAGCACGGTTTTACCTTCACTATCAGGTGTATTGAGAGCATGCAACAGGGTGTCATTTCCTTGCCCATGCTCGAGGTAATACCCCACAAAAAAGTTCAGAGATACAGGCCTCGCCGCAGCGTAGTGCAACGCGGTCTTGCCTGCTCGATCAGGATTGTTTAAAGCATCTAGAAGTATCTCGGCATCAACAGGATAGAGCCCCAGAAAAATTTGCAAGGCGTCCTCGTCGTCTGCTTCTGCCAAATAATGCAGTGCCGTCTTACCCTCACCATCACTTGAGTTTAAAATATGGAGACGTTCTTCGAGAGAGTATTTGCCAAAAAATTGATCTATGACCTGTTGATGTCTAGTGCTTACAATAGCGGCATGCAGCCGCGGGGTGGTCATACCAAGATGTGCTCTAACCCTCTCATCAGTAATGGCCATCACCAAAGCGTCCAACTGCTCTGAGTTCATGGGTGCGGCGATCGATGCCATCTCCTCCACAAAATTAATCTTATCCAATGTGGCTTGACACAAAAAAGCAAGATACTCCGTGGTTGGAAACGTCGTCAACAACGCCACCAAGTGATCAACGTCATCGATATCCATGCGCTGATAAAATGAGTCTCTAAATGCAGCTGGCAAACTTATCGTCCGCGAAACGCGATTGAATTCGACAATAGGCTCTCCTTTTTTCACGTTTTTATAAGGAAGACAAAGCGCCTCTTTTTCTTCATGGCTCATGTAAGGAGTCGTGCGTAAAAGTTTTTCATTGGCTGGATTATCAACGATGGCCTGCAGATAAAGTGCGACCGTTTCAATACACTCCCTATTCTCAATAGAAAGCATGGCTTTAGCGAACGTACAGAGTCCCGCAGAACCATTGCACTCACCAAGAGCGTTTTTAAGCGGTTCAGGCAACGCGTGGTAATAGTCGACTAATCGTAGTGCTGCCCAAGAGCCATCGAAGGAAGCTACCTCACCACTGCCTGAGCGTGTGCCAGAAACGGCCATGCGCTGTACAATCGGCCATATGAACTCACGCAGCGTAGCTCCCTCCCCATACCACCGCGCAATGGTGCCATAAAGCTCAGCAAGCGATTCATTGTGTGATGCTATAGCCTTCTGCAGTTCAGGGCTTTTTTCAGCCAATTTCTGATGGAGTTCGCCGTGTAATTTAAAATTAAAAGCGGCGATAGTATCCAAGACAAACACATTTCGACCAGAAACGACTAAGCGGCTAAAGCTGCCTGGTACCACCGGTAGAGGGTTTAAAGCGCTATCAGCCCCCCCAACACCAACCTCACGCAAACCAATACAAGGCTGAAGTCGTCTTCTTTTTGTCAGTGGAACCGAGGAGTGAGGCATTTCTTCCTCCTCTAACTGGACTATCCATTCTTTTTCAATAAGAGGCAGAAATACCGTACATAAGGTCCCAAAAGATGCTCCTGGATAAAGCACCTTAGCAAGGTTAAAATAAAGCACGTTACAAAGGGTCTCTGGTTGCTCCAAAACATGCAAGACCGTACCGCGATTCCGCTCATCTCGTATCCGACAGAGTTCAATGAAACGAGCTCTTATTGCGTGCTCTTCTCCCAATAAGACCATCGCCTCGAGATTGGCTACCTCATCGCTCAGCTCTTTTCGTACAACAACTTGAGCTAAGGTCTGGTAATCGCCAATGGCGCCTACGGGCTGTAGTGCATCAACCGCCACCCACGCCTCATCAATCCATTTGCTTAACGCTACTATTAACATAATAATGCCACACTAATAAACACGATGGCTTATTATAGCGCACCTAGGGTGTTTTGTAACGCCTTATGGCCAGCAAAAAGCCGCCATATTCAAAAAAATTTCGCCAAAGACCCATCTTCCCCATGAGCTCCTTTTAATAAGGGCTCAATGACCTCATGATATTTTTCATAAAGCGCTGGGTGAGTTGAATAACCTCTTGCACGCAGTAGTAATAACAATGCAGCATCCAGTTTATCTTTGGTTTCTTTGAGGGTTTTTGTTATATCCGTGCTTTGTGCAATCATTCGGTTTAAATGGCGATTCATTTGCTTGCTGAGCATGTTTTGTATGTCTTGATGATTAAAGTACTCCGGCTCACCACCATCGAGTCGTTTATTTAACTCAGAAGGTGGTACTTTGCTCATATCATCGATAAGTCGCATCAACATTATTTTATACATCGCGAAAGCCAATTGTGGGGGAGGAAAATCAGTTAATTCCCCAAGTTGCAAGGCCAGGTCTTGCAGCTGAATCTCGAGTGTTCGTCGAGAGGTTTTGCTGATTAAGTCCTTATATGACGGGCAGAATGTATAAAGCAAGTATTTAGCAAAGGCATGATAGCCAGAGTAATCGATGGCGAGGCCTAGCGGTGATAAGATCGTACTTCCTTCTTTACAATGATTGGAGTGACCATGCTCAGGATCATCGATCGAGGGACGAGCAATATCGTGTAATAATAACGCTAATATATCCTCTAATGGCATATTAAGTCGATAGCTTATCTTGCCAGCTTGTAGCGCATGCTCTTGCTCTGTGACATATTCTAAATCAACTGCTTTTTCATAGGGTTTTTGTGCTAACTGATTGTTTAATACATCGCCAATGATTGCGATGTAACAAGCAATCTCGTCTGCTAATAACAAACATGGCTCTGGCAAGTGTTCACTCTCGGTTAATGTGCTCATTGGTGTCGTGGCAAACGAAAGAGGCTCTGCCAATAATTGCACGGGCGGGCAGTTAAGATTGGTGTTTGACAAATGAACACACGTTGCCAAAAAGTCATCCATACGGTATTGCACAGGCTCTTTTCCTAGAAAAATGGCCTTCTCATTTAATATAGTCAAGATCTCTTTGAACGAGGGTAGCTCGGAAAGGTAACTCTCTAACGTCGTCTTTTGGAAAGCAAGGAGGCTTGGCGATGGTGGCTTAAATAAGGAAGAAGTGCTGGTAAAAACAGATTGTTCACGAGTAGCCATAACGCTCCCTTTAACGATTGAAAAATAGCTTTTTATTATTACACCTCAGGCGCGACCCTTCTAGAGGGTATTTGGCGATCTATTATGCATAACAAAACTAACATAGGGCTTTTAAATAACTTCAATGCATGCGGTTAACTACTCGGTGTTGGTATTGACGAGATGGAAGCAGCTGCGTCATCATTAGGCTGTGGGGGCTGCTCTTTAAGAAGCTCTTCGGGCTCGCGAGAAACCTTCTGCATATGCCCTTTATAAAGTCTAGATTGGGCCGTAGCACGCTCCGCCAAGGATGGGGCTAGCGTCCAAGCCATAGGAACTGAAACGGAAGCAAGCCGCGGCCCTTTATCCGATTTATTTTCTGGTGTAATCGAAAACATCTCTCTGGCTAGCAGCTCCCTAACCATGTCTTCTTTAACGCGCTTTGGCGCTTCACCAACTTGAGAAACCACCGCTTTTTTTTTGTCGTCATAATATTTAACGAATTCAATTGTTGGAAAGACAACTTCCAAACGAGGTTCGACACCGGAGATAGAGGCGGCCATTAATGAGCGATTATTCTGACAAACCCAAACATGGTCATGAAAAAATACACCAACATTAATCAGCTCTTTACTTAAACGACCGCAACGGATGTCATCACCGATCGCTCGAACTGACTTTCCAATAATGAATTCACTTGCCGTGAACGTATTTGCAGTATCACCAAAAATATGCTCAGCGTTCGTTTGCGAGAAACACGGTCTATACGGATTACCTATATCCACTAATTGACGCTGGATGTCAGCAATAACACCTGACGTTGTGACTGCATCTGCACTTGCACCCGCGGACGAAGCCTCTGCAGCGGTAGTACCTACCCCTTTAGGTTTCGTTTCCTCTAAATACGCTGCCGTCATTTTGTCTCCATCGGCTGATGTAATCAATTTTTCCGCCACAGCCGTCTCAATGATTTCAAGGTATCGTTTGTCAAAAACCAGCAGAGCCGCACTTGCCGTCGTTTCTACGAGAGTCCTTAATTCGTGGATTTTTTTTTCGTCTTTGCCCACATAACAAATCGTCTTTATATAGCTATCCGCAGAAAGTACCGTTCGCTCTGCATCTTTTATTAAGTTTTCAATGCTTTTGCCTACAATCTCAGGCGAAGGAATATGGCCAGCTAGCTCCCTAAACCAGCCTATCTTTTGTCCAATCGTACGCTTTAGGCCTTCCACGAGATCTATGATTGGCTTTGCGGGATCCTCTGCTTTTCCGACCTGCGCGGGCGTTTTTTTCTGTTTCATCATGATGCATTACCTCCAACAAACTGACACGGCCTATTGAAATAAACATTGTCTCTTCGTCTAATTATAGCTCATTAAAATGAGTGGGATTGTTCTATTGACAGGTAAAGGATACCGAGCTTACTGCTCCTCTGATTTTGGCCAGGTAAAACGAAATATAGAGCCCTTGCCCTTTTCTGACTCGACAGTAATTTTACCCCCACATCGAGATTCGACAATTTTTTTAGCTATACATAAGCCAATGCCCGTGGATTCAAGTTCATCTTTTGTCTTTAAGGTCTGGAAAATTTGGAAAATTTTTTCAAAATACTCCGGCTCGATACCAGGGCCATCATCGGCCACAAAAAACTCATAAAAATCACCCAAATTGTGCACACCGACTTCAATCACTCCAGTCTTATGGTGATGGTGTAAAATGCTATTGTTGATGAGGTTAAAAAACACTTGGCTCAGTTGATTTTTAGCCGTCTTAAAACAAGGAAGATTATCTGCGTATCGAATAGTAAATTGTTTGTTTGGATCAAGAGTATCAACCACCTCTTGTAATAATTTTTTTGTATCCACATCACACAGATCAGAATCAAAACGTCCTGCACGCGAATATTGTAATAGACCATCAATAAAATTTGACATGCGAATAGCCCGTTGGCTGAGCCAAGCTAAATTCTTCTTTGATTGATCATCAAGCTTGTCGCTACAATCTTCTGAAATCCATTGGGCTAGGTGTTGGATAGCCCTTAGAGGTGACTTTAAATCATGAGAAGCAGTATAAGCAAAATCATCTAGATCTTGATTGGATCGTTTTAAATTCAGCGCATAGGCTTTTAATTTTTCCTCTGTTTTTTTGCGCTCGGTAATATCGCTAAAAACCACGACAGCTCCTACCAAAGCACTATTTTTATAGACAGGGGAACAAACATACTCAACCGGTAGAGATTTGCCGTCTTTTCGCCACATGACCTCATCTGCAACACGATGGCTTTCACCGTTGTGGTAAGCAGCATACACCGAACTTGCTTCTAGAGGATAAGCAGGATAACCCTGAAAATCGTGATGGAGCATTTGGTGTATAGGCTTACCGAGCAACTCATCAGGCGCATAACCCATCATTTTTTCTGCCGCCTGATTGACAAAGGTAGCAATCCCTTCTGTATCAATCCCATAAATCCCTTCAGCGGATGATTGAAGCAGCAATCGGCTTTTAAGCTCCGCTGCTTCCAAATTTTCATGAACTGTTCGCTTCTCCAGCGCATAACCTACTTGTGCCCCTACCATCTGGAACAATGCTAAAAAGTCGGCCTCAACTTGCTTATCTAAGAAAAATTCACAAACGGCGACAACCTGTCCACTCACCACAATAGGAAAACCAATAGCCGCGCAAATCGTTAATGTAGAGCGCATCGCAGCGGGCACCTTTTGCACCCGTTGGGGACAACCCGATTTCCAAATACGCCCAGGCAGCCCCACGCCTGGTGCAACCGATGGTTTCTCCGTCATTTCCTTGAATAGTTTTGTTTTATTCTCGTCCGCTACATACCATATGCCTGATGGTCTTAACTCATGGTCTGAGGCTGACTGCACATAAGCATGACCAGCAGGCCATCCGGTGAGTCTACAAATGAGCTCAATGAGACATTGTAACAAAGCATCAAGCTCCGCGATTTCACTCGCAATGTGTTGGCTCTCATAGAGGAGTCTTAACTCTAGCA
>SXGU01455982.1_pt1 | contig 10893 bp, 9 predicted proteins | sample 3174531 | NCBI WGS metagenome assembly SXGU01 (sample SAMN11356863, study PRJNA531348) | freshwater metagenome | isolation source: freshwater sample F1-140 | place: China: Fuxian Lake, Yuxi | collected 2017-12-25
CCGATAAGCTGCCTCAGCAAATTAACCCCAAAACAGGGCGAGTACACACCTCTTATCATCAAGCCGTGGCCGCGACCGGACGTTTGTCGTCTTCTGATCCCAATCTGCAAAATATCCCGATTCGTAGCGAGGAAGGCCGAAAAATTCGTCAGGCGTTTATCGCGCCTCCAGACTGCAAAATCGTTGCGGCGGATTATTCGCAAATTGAATTGCGGATTATGGCGCATTTGTCTGGCGATCCCGGTTTGTTGACGGCGTTTTCGCAAGGTCTGGACGTGCACAGCGCAACCGCTGCGGAAGTCTTTGAAGTGGCGATTGATCAAGTGACACACGAATTGCGGCGCTCGGCAAAAGCCATCAATTTTGGCCTGATTTATGGCATGTCCGCGTTTGGCTTGGCTCAGCAATTGGGGCTGTCGCGCAATCAGGCCCAAGCCTATATTGATCTATACTTCACCCGCTATCCTGGTGTGAAACAGTATATGGACAACATACGTGAGCAAGCTAGACAACAAGGTTATGTGGAAACCTTGTTTGGACGGCGCCTGTATCTGCCGGACATCAATGCGCGCAATGCTGCACAGCGACAATATGCCGAACGAACGGCTATCAACGCCCCCATGCAGGGCACTGCAGCCGACATTATCAAACGGGCTATGCTGGCTTGTGATGCCTGGATTACGGAAAGAGGGGACGATGTAAAGATGATTATGCAGGTGCATGACGAGTTGGTGTTTGAAGTGGCAGAGCCACAATTACAGAGCACGATAGATGCTGTGCGTAACATCATGTCGAATGCCGCTGAACTGAAAGTGCCGCTATTAGTGGATGTAGGTTACGGCGAAAACTGGGATCAGGCGCATTAATGAGAGATTTAAACGCGTGATACAGATTGATGAGGAACAGTTGCTGATATTTGTCGACAAAATGCCTGCGTTTCGCAGCAGCGTTCAACGTTTGTTGCAATTAGCAGCCGATATTAATGCCGATAGCCGACAAATCGTTGAAGTGATTGAGGCCGACCCACTAATGACCGTCAAAATACTGAAAGTGATCAACTCTCCGTTTTACGGATTGGCGCAAAAAATCAGCTCGGTACAGCGGGCTGTCGTGCATTTGGGTATTAACTCAATCAAGAATATTGCCTTATCGGTGGCTGCCATGGGCGCTTTGCCAGCCCAAAATGCTGCCGGTTTTGATGATAGGGCTTTTTTATTGCATTCCTTGTCTTGTGCAGCGATTTGTAAATTGCTGGCGGAAAGGCTCAAAGTGCCTGCCATACAGACCAGCGATTTTTTTGTTGCCGGTTTATTGCACGATTTCGGTAAGGTGGTGTTTGCTCAATATCTGCCAAATCATTACAAACAAGTTTTGCAGATCTGCCTGGAGCGCCAGTCAAGCTTGAATTTGGTGGAAACCGAGTTGTTGGGAATTGATCACAGTCAGGCCGGTAAGCTTTTGGCTCAACACTGGGGATTGGCGGATGAATTGATTCAAACCATTGATCACCATCATAGTGAGCAACCCCGGTCGCAATTGAGTGATTGTCTATTTGCAGCCAATCAAATTAGTAAAAAATTGGGATTTGGGTTTGCCGGTAACCCGGTGATTGAGGAATTTTCGGTTGAGACCTTGCCGTGTTTTGGTATGGACATAGATGAACTGATCCTGGAGTTGGGGGATCTTGCCGCAATCAGAGCCGAAGCTTTGGCGTACATCGAATAAACAGGATGGCGATGAGATTCAGATTTTGGGGGGTTCGAGGTTCAATTCCTACGCCAGGCCCCGGTACCGTCAAATACGGCGGCAATACCACCTGTATTGAAGTACGAAATACTGATAATGATCTACTGATTCTGGACGCGGGCACCGGTATTTTTGCCCTGGCGCAGACTTTGATGAATCAATCGCCGTTGGTAGCCCATATCCTGATTACGCATACTCACTGGGATCATATTCAGGGTTTGCCGTTCTTCTTGCCATTGTTGGTACCACAAAACGAAATACATATTTACGGTGGATTAGATCCTGTCACGCAGCAAGGCATTGCACGGGCCTTGAGTGTGCAATTGCAATATAGTTATTTTCCCATTAGCGAGTCACAACTCAAGGCTCAAGTGCATTACCACACACTGATACCTGGGGAAGTTTTTCAGATTGGACGCACTAAGATCATACCGACGGTTTTAAATCATCCGGTTTTGAATTTTGGCTATCGGCTGGAAGATGCTGACGGTAGCTCCCTTTTCTTTACCGGGGATTACGAAATGCCAATCAATCCTTATCATCCCGATGATCCTGAATACGGTGCCAATCAACAATTTATTGATGATAAACGTAGCGAGGTACTGGCGGCCATGCAAGATGTTGATGCCTTGATTGTCGATACTTCTTACACCGATGTCGAATATGAGCGAAGAAAAGGCTGGGGACATGGTTCATATAGCGCAGCGTTAGAACTGGGCAGAGCCGCGACAGTGAAAAAACTGTTTTTGACCCATCACGAGCCGAGTAGGTGTGATGAGGAGTTGGAGGCTGTGTTTCAGTCAGCCGTCAGTGCTGTCGGCAAACTGGATTTTGAAGTTTATCTGGCCCAGGAAGGGATTGAACACAGGCTAAGTTAATTGGATTCATCATTAGTGAAGCCAAACCATTCATCCAGCATTTGATGAATGTCATCGATGCCGGTTTTATTTAAAGCTGAGAATAGTTGCAGCGTCACCACGATACTGGTGTTGCCCAGTTCTTTCTGCACTTTGAGTAAAGTATTTTTGGCCGCGCCGAATTTCAGTTTATCAGCCTTGGTTAACAGGATGTGCAACGGCAATTTGCTGTGTTCACACCATTCCACCATTTGCCAGTCAAATTCAGTCATCGGATGACGAATATCCATGACTAGCACGATACCGCAAAGGGCCTGACGGTTTTTTAAATAGCTTTCCATCATTTTTTGCCAGTCGTTTTTGATCGCCAGTGGTACTTTGGCGTAGCCATAGCCGGGTAAATCCACTAGTTTGCGTTGTTCATCAATGGCAAAAAAGTTCAATAACTGGGTGCGGCCAGGAGTTTTGCTAACGCGGGCCAAGGCGTTTTGTTGCACCAGCGTATTAATGGCACTGGATTTGCCAGCATTGGAGCGCCCGGCGAAAGCGATTTCCATGCCTTGATCGGGTGGTGCATCTTGTAAGCGTGGCGCGCTATTGATGAATTTGGCCTGATGGTACACTGGATTCATCACTATCTCGCTTAAGGTTTATAAATCGGTTAGAATCCGGTGCATTATAGCGTTTGGCAGCTTGAATAGCTGTTTTACTCGATCAACCTTCCTGACAGGGGTCATTTAATGATAAAAAAACTGCTGACTGTATCCATCTCCTTGGCACTTACTATTGGCGTCGGAACCGCATTCGCTCAGGGTAAAGCCGGTGCGGGTAAAGAAAAGGCGGCTTCGTGTGCCGGTTGTCATGGTGAAGATGGTAATAGCGTGATGCCGGCTTTTCCAAAGTTGGCGGGGCAACATCAAAACTACCTATTAAAACAGTTGCAGGCGTTTAAAAAAGGTGAGCGAAATTCGCCGATGATGGCACCTCTGGCTATGGGTTTGGATGACAAAGCCATGGAAGACATCGCGGATTATTATTCGGCGCAAAAAATCTCTCCTAACCCTGTCCCATCTCTTCCTGCGGATGACGATGATGATTCGGCTAAAACCGATGAGCAGAAAAAAGCCGAACTTGATGAGTTGCTCAAACAAGGCAGCGATTTATATCGTAACGGAAATTTAAGTCGTGAAGTCTCTGCCTGTATCGCCTGTCATGGTCCTTATGCAGAAGGCAATAAACCAGCCTCTTATCCAGCATTGCATTCACAACATGCTGATTATCTGATCAAAGCATTAACCGACTTTAAAACCGGAGCGCGTAGTAACAACCGCGAAAACATGATGCATATGATTGCCACCAAAATGACCGATGAAGATATTAAAGCTGTGGCTTTTTATATTTCGACGATGAAGTAATAACGGTTTAGCGTGGTTTTTCATGGATTTTTATCAGAATTTCATTATTTAACGGAGAACATTGATGTTTAAAAATTTTGTGTTTTTAGTGCTGTTTTGTTTTACGGCGCTGGTCAAAGCGGAAGATTACGAGGTGGTAACGCCTGCGCAACCTGTACAAAATTCAGCTAAAGTCGAAGTCATCGAGTTTTTTTGGTATGGCTGTCCGCATTGTTATAGTCTTGAGCCATCCATGGTGGAATGGTTGAAAAATAAGCCTGCCAATGTTGAATTCATTCGTCAACCCGCAGTGTTTAGTGATCTCTGGGGTAAGCACGCCAAGGCTTTCTTTACTGCCGAAGCCTTGGGTGTGGGCGAAAAAGTCCATGCTGATTTTTTTGATGCTATCCAGAACAAAAAGCAAAAATTGGTGACTGAGGATGAATTAGCCAAGTTTTTCGCTGATCATGGTGTTAAGGATGAGGATTTTCGTGCTGCCTATAACTCTTTTTTAGTCGACGCCAAAATGCGTCAAGCGGAAACCATGGGGGCTCGTTATGGTATCACCGGAGTACCAGCCTTGATTGTTAACGGCAAGTACCGTGTGACGGCAACTACCGCCAAATCGCAAGACAATATGTTGAATGTCACCAACCAATTGATTCAAAAAGAATCCCAATCCAAATAGATTTGAGTCTGGTGGGATGTTGAAAGGGCCAGGAGACGAACAATCATGATTGTTTCGGACCTGGCTTTTTATTTTGTTACCAGTAAGTCATGAGTCTTTTCAAAAACCAAGACGATCATTCAAGCAGTTGGAAAGAAAAATATTTTCGCTTGCTGGATAATCAAGATCAGTTCGAGAAAAACCAGCAAGCTCAAGAAGATTTGCTTTGTAAAATCATTGTGCGTTTCGCACTCGCGGCCAAAGGTCTTGATAAAACGCTTGATCCACATTTGGATCGCATCCGAAGCGTTTTGAGGGCAGGGGTTAAGAGCCAGCAGCTCAAGCAGGAACTGGAGGTCTTTTCAAATGCATTGTTAAGCATGGAAGATGCATCAGTGGGGAATCGGCGGGATGCCAAAATTTTATTTGATTTTATTTTGCAGTTTTACCCTGAGCTTTCAAATCAAATCAATGAGATTCGCCTGCGTTATGAAAGAGGGGAATTAACCGATCAACAAGGCTTGTTTCTGACTTTATCCGAGCTGATTGAAATAAAATCAGGGGGTGGGGATAGATTGTCTGATGGGTTGGACTTGGTTGAATGTGAAGCGGTTACAAAACATTTGATTCGTTTGCTGGAAACAGTCGAGCTGCCATCAGGATTTGTAGAGGATGGCAAGCAATTAAAAAGCCGATTGCAAAATGGTCAAGCCTTTGGCACTGTGTTCGAAGATGCAGTGACGCTATTGTTGGCTGTCAAAATGCATCTGCAATCCGAGCAGCAGGCCATGGCTGAGTTTTTGTCGACTTTAACCGAAGAATTGGCCGAATTGGGCATGCGAGCGGCTGGTGTGGATATTGCTCAACAGGATGCGCTGCATAAACGTGTCAGTTTAGACAACGATGTAGCGGCGCAAATGGATGATCTACAGCGCACTTCTGCCTCCGCGACAGCTTTGGAACCATTAAAACAGCTAGTTAACTTAAGGCTGCGTAAAATCACTCAGCAAATACAAGCCCATAATCTTCAGGAGCAGCTGGAAAGGGATAAAAATCAAAATGAACTAATGGGGCTGGTGCAAAAAATCAAAGATATGGAGTCTGAAACCGTTGAATTGAAATCCAGGTTGGAAGTGGCTCAGGAGCGTGCTACGCGTGATCCATTAACTCAGCTACCCAATCGGTTGGCCTTTGAAGAGCGTTTGACGGATGAATTGGCGCGAGTTCACCGATTTGCTTCGCCATTGACTATGGCGGTGTGGGATATTGATTTTTTTAAAAATATAAACGATTCGTTTGGACATAAATCTGGCGACAAGGCTTTGGTTATCATAGCGAAACTATTAAATAGTCATTGCAGGGAAACGGATTTTGTGGCGCGCGTGGGTGGTGAGGAGTTTGTCATGTTGTTGCCCGACACGCATGGTCAGTCAGCGATGATCGTGGTTAATAAATTACGCGAAGTGGTTGAAAAAAGCAGTTTTAATGCAAACGGTAAAAAAATTTCGATTACCCTGTCTTGCGGGGTAACGGAATATATCGAGGGTGATACGAATGAATCTTTATTCGTACGTGCTGATGGAGCGTTATATCAAGCTAAGCAAAGTGGTCGTAATCAATGTGTGCTGGTTTAAGGATTTCTGTTAACAGAATATGAATAAATCAAGCTTAGGGTCTTCTGATCAAGAAAAATTACTCTATAAATTGGTGATCCAGTTTTTGGTGTATTGTCAGGGTAGTCATAAACTTTTGGATCCTTATTTGTTGCAAATTGGCAAGCGCTTAAAGTCCGGGGTCAGTTTAAATGAATTAACGCCCGAATTGCTGGCGATTTCTAAAACTTTATTGCACATTTCCAAACAACCCGAACAACAGCCACCTGCATCTGTTCTGCATCAACATGACTATTTATTGCAGCGTATCGATGAATTGCTGCGTAAAACCGATGTACCTTTGAATTTGCAGCAAAAGAAGCTTGCGTTAAGGCAGAAAGTCAAAGCGAATTCCGATGATCAATCGTTTAATGGAATTATTGATGCAGCGATTGCCTTGTTATTGGATATCAAGGATTTTGCTGTTTTGGAACAAAAAGGTATTGATACTTTTCTGGCGGATTTGACTGGTCAAATTGGCGAAATCGAGCAACATGCTGAACATGTCGGGGAATCAACGCGACAGCTGATTGATCACCGTCAGCATTTGAATGCAGAAATTAACCAGCAGGTGGGCGATATTATGGAAAGTACCCAGCAGGCTGAGGAATTGGCAGATTTAAAAAGTTTGACCAGTCAGCATCTAGAACGACTCATGCAGCAATTGCTCATGCATAAAATGCAGGAGGATGAGCGGCAGCAGCAAGCCGAACAGCAAATTGCCTTGATGACTGAAAAACTACAATCGCTGGAGACCGAAACCAAGACCTTGCGTACCAAATTAAAACTGGAACATGAGCGATCGTTGCGCGACCCCCTCACAGGTTTGCCTAATCGTTTGGCATATAAAGAAAGAGTCGAAATGGAAGTCAATCGTTGGCAGCGTTATGTTGCACCCTTGTCTTTGGCTGTTTTGGATATCGATTATTTCAAACGTATTAATGACAGTTATGGACATAAAGCGGGTGACAAAACCCTGGCCTTGGTTGGGCAGTTGCTCCTGAATAATTGTCGTGGGTGCGATTTTGTGGCCCGTTATGGCGGTGAAGAGTTTGTGATGTTGATGCCCAATTGCCATGCGGATCAAGCTTTAGCAATGGCGGAAAAAATCAGGGAAAAGATTGAACAGAGTGGATTCAATTATAACGGCGAGGAGATCAATCTCACGCTAAGTTGCGGTATTTGCGAGTTTGCTACGGATGATCAGCACGAGGATGTATTTGTTCGTGCTGATCGTGCGCTCTACCAAGCCAAGCAATCCGGTCGCAATCGTTGCTTGGTTTATACAGCTGAGTTTTTTCCACTTGGGGCTTAGTACGGGATTATCGGCCAGCAAATGAAACATTTCTTGGCCAATGCTGATGTCTGGGTCCATCTAAGCACTGTTCAAAAATATTGATAGCATCATCGCAGCTGATGATTTCCTGTTGGCTGTCCAGAATGAAATGCGACAAATTCTGGATGCATGTCCAGTGTTTGGCGTGATCCACAAAACGATAAGCTTGGATCAGTAGTTCGAGTAGTTTTTTTTCTCGTAGCGTTTTGGAAGTGATGAAGTGTTCGAGATATTGTTGCGCTTTTTCCAGGTCGCTGTGACCGCCATAGTGACGAAGTGCTTTCAAATCGATCAGCGCCGGGTTAAAGGTTTCACCATCTCGTAATGAAACATATTTCGCTTCTGCCAAAGGCCCCACTAACAAATTAACTACGTCGGCTTCATAGGCGCGTTGGCAACTGTGCTGACCGTTTTGAGACAATGAAGACAGGCTCTCAATCACCGCAATAGGCAAATTTTGAATCAGATTGCCGTCAATCACCTTGGCATATAGATCATTGCTGGCGTGTGTCGGTCTTTTGATCTGAATTTCAAAAAATACCGGAGGCAACTGCTGTTGTTTATTACGAAGATGAATGGCTGCCGCATGTCCTGCTTCATGATAGGCCGTGCGCCAATGAAGTTCGTCGGGATCAACTGAAGTAAAGGCCGTTAATTGATAATTTCTTTCCATAATCAACCTCATCCAAAAAAAGATGCGGCATTAAGCCGCATTGAGGAAGGATATTAAAACTCTTTACCCTAGGAGGGAGCGCATACAAGAGTGGGTATAGTTTAATCAGAGGCTAGGGCTTTGAAAATGTGACAAATTGCCGCGTGGCAAGTTGTCACAATAGTGGTTTTGGCAAAAACGTTGGATTGTTAGGGCTGCTTATAATTGCCTTTATTTGACCAGAACGGCAAAGATAAGCCTAACAAACAGCCTAGCCAGAGCAGGAGTTGCTGGTTGTTCAGCGTGTAACTGAGTGCAAAGGATAATCCCTCCGAAAAGCCAGCATGGGCTTGGATAAAATCTCTGCCATCCATAAAAGCTTTGGTTTCTCCTATCACCATGGCAATGGCTGCAAATGTCAGTGCATAAGCGATTAAGTGATCTCGGGTTCCAGCATGATTAAAGCCGCTTAGCTGGTTAAAGCACAATGCAGGTCTGGAGAGTTGTCTTAAATTGAGCCATTGACATGCTATTAATCCCAAAATTCCTATTACGGGTAAAGTAAATTGCTCGATGGGGAAGCTTATGTATCGCCCATGAAGTGCCAATGTATAGGTTTTATAAATCCCCAATACGATAAATAATAGGTAGGTTGTCCTCAGCCATTGGGCTAAATGTTTTTGGCCTGATTGGTTGGTGAGCATGTCAGAATATCGACGAATCAATAAGTGACCCAGCCAAGCATTAATCGTGATCATCGCTATGGTGTGAGCCCGCTGCAAATGGCTATAGCTGGTGTACCAGAGAAAGTCACTCATCATAACCACGCTAACGCTGAAAATCTGAACCAAAGTCAACCAGATAAGTAAGCTCGGAAAAGACAGGTTGCTTAATTTTTTTAAATAAGCCGATACGATTAAGAGCCATAACAAGGTTGCCAAGGCAAAATGCGCTGGCCAGTTTTGGTTTTCGGTGACCAGTCCGGTTAAAGGAAAAACCGGTTTTCTGTCAGCCGAAAAAAGCCCCCAGTTTGCACCAACCACACCCTCCAGATTGCTTTTCCAAGGCTGGTTAAAGGCTTCAACGATGTTGTAGTCGAAGCCATGTCTGGCGGCAACCTGGATCATGCCTCGTATGAATTTAGCTTCATTGACAACACTCGGGATGGCCATGCCACGTTGGCGACCGGCACTAGGCCAACCGGATTCCCCAATCAGAATGGGTTTGCCGGGAGCTATGCCGCGTGCTTCGTCTTCAACCTGTTTAACAATTTTTTCCAGATGGTCACTGGCATTTTCTACAGAAATTGGTTCATCTTCCCAATATGGCAGAATATGGATGGTGATAAAGTCCACTTCTTTGATTAACTGAGGGTATTTCATATACATCGACCAGACATCGGCGTACGAAACCGGCTGTTTAACAGCTTTTTTGACTTCCCGAATGTAGCTGATCAGCTTGTCCACGCCCATTTCACCTCGCAACAAGACTTCGTTACCGACGATGACACGTTTGACCACATCCGGATTGGCGTTGGCCGATTGGATCAATGCGGCCATTTCTTTTTGATTGTCCTGTACGCCGTATCCCAGCCAGCCGCCCTGTATCATGCTCAGGCCATATTTTCTGGCCAGCTCCGGAGTTGGTTCCAATCCACCCAAGCTTGAGTAAGTTCGGATGCTGTGAGTTTTATCCGCTAACAGTTTAAGATCTTCGTCGATATGTTGGGGTAATGGAAATTTTTCCTCAAGCGGGCTGTATCCTTCTCTGAAAGGGGCAAATGATAAGCTGGTCAACTTTCCGGAAGGGACATCAAGTCCTGCCTCCTGAGGTTGATTGATAAACCAAGTCAAAAAGCCGTGAACTAAAAAGATTAAAAAACAACAAAGCATTAATCGAGCTGAAAGCATAAAATAGGCATGGGTTCCGGTTGATAATTGACTCGGCGCAAATGTGCCGGAGTGTGATTATAACGATTTTTTTGCTTTGGCCTGTGTAATCCCGGTTAAGTCAGATTTACGATAAGAATTTTTAAAAATCATTTCTGTACTTTACTTGTGGATTTTGGTTAGAGTATTCGGCTTTGCTGATATTCAACCCGTGAATTTTTTCCTCCAATAGACTCGTAGACAATAATAATGAGGCTTTCAATGCACAAAAAACTTCTTTCCATTGTGTGCGGAGTCATGCTGCTGCCTGTATCTCCATTGGCTTCAGCGGTTGCCAACTCATTGCCTGCTAGCAGCAATGTCAAACTAGGCGCCGTAGAAGAGGTATGCTCTGATTTCGTAGACCCAAAATGGCGGGATGCTCAAGTAATTGATGGTGTGGAAATTCAGGAATCAAGGATGTGTAACCCTGACAATCCTGCCGATATTGCTGCATTCGTCAAAGGTACCAACAATATTTCCATGGCAACACTGATGCAGACTCAGTTGGCGGCCGACGCGATTACGCTTGGCGATGATTTGGATGGTGACGGTGACCCCGATCATTACATCATCAAATTGGAAATTGCAGAATTGAATGGTCATTCACCAGACATGCGAGAACCGACCACGACTTTTGATATCGCACCAGGCATTCAGC
>SXGU01298357.1_pt1 | contig 10892 bp, 11 predicted proteins | sample 3174531 | NCBI WGS metagenome assembly SXGU01 (sample SAMN11356863, study PRJNA531348) | freshwater metagenome | isolation source: freshwater sample F1-140 | place: China: Fuxian Lake, Yuxi | collected 2017-12-25
CCATACCGGCTATGAGGCCTAAATGATCCAAGTTGTAACTGCTGTAAGAAGAGTCTTCGTTCAAGGCCTGTTTTCATAGTGCGTAATTGATACACGCAGTTTAATGTATTTTTTACCTGGTTGGGTGCGGAATGTCGGATACACAACTCGACGTAGGCCGGAATAAGGCTGTCCGCGCATTAGCGCAGGACAGACGTTTCCGGCACTTCGAAGCCGCGTAATGCCGGAAACACCCGCCCTTGCTACCGCCGGGCGTGCTTATTCCGGCCTACATTCAAATCTTGAACAGACTTGTGTATAACGATGGGAGGTTATTTTTTGCCAGTTGCCTTGTAGAAAAAAATAGGGGCGCTCGTTGCCGAGCCTCCGGCTTGGCAACGAGCGCCCCTTGAATATTAGTGCTTTTTCCTTAACTGAATGACAGCGACCCTATCACGGGGATAGGGTCGTTATGTCTACTGTACGCGCATGATGATAAGGTGCGCCGAAACAGCCAACGGTCCTCCGGCAATGGGCGTCATCGTTAATGTTCCGGCACTGGAATTGCGAACGCTGAGAGTCTGGCCGGCTGTTGCTGTAACAAGCGCCGTTCCCACGATTTGACTGGTCCCCGTTGCGCGTCCTACCTTGGTGTAGGGAAGCTCTGCGCCATTGAGCATCAATACCAGCTGCCCTGCTTCATCAACGCTGGCCTGGTATTCAACGTGATATGTTCCGGCATTGACCAGAGTGAATGTTGACGTATCAACACGTACAATTCCGCTTCCAATCGCAGTAGGCCCATTCTGTGGAAACAATATGTTGGTGAGAGGAGCAACGGTTGCGGGATTGTCAGGCGGCATCAACGCATAAAAATCAGCGAAATCCAATAGCCCGATTGGGCCTGTAGCACCTGTAGCGCCTGTAGCGCCTGTAGCGCCTGTAGCACCTGTAGCACCTGTAGCACCTGTAGCACCTGTAGCACCGGTAGCGCCTGTAGCACCGGTACTACCTGTTAGGCCAGCGACTCCTTGCGGGCCTGGGTTGCCCATTGCGCCTTGCAGACCGGGACTCCCGGTAAGCCCCGGACTACCCTGAGGACCGGTTGCGCCGGTAGGGCCGGTACCTCTTTTCATTACCACATCCAATAAGGCTTCATGACTGGTGGTCGTGTTTTCCTTACTATCGAAAACGAAGTTTAATGGACTATCGCCTTCCGCGATCAAGGCAATTCCAAGGTTTCTTGTCGGAAGAGCCGTCCAACCCCTAACTATCTTGGTCACATCAATTTGCACCCAATGCCCTTCAAAAGTTTTGGAAATCTTGTAGATTTTCTTCACGTCGCTCAAAGCGGGCGAAATACCGGCAACCGGGATCGTATCTTCTTTCCAGCCTTCAATTACCGGCCTGATGGTGAGGTAACCCTCGGTATTTACTTTGGATACAAAAAACCGCAACGTCGCTTTTTCAATATCGGTGGCGAGTAGCCCGGACGGTAATGACCTGATCAGGGTATATTTCAAGAATGCGGTGTTGGTCTGGCTGACTCGTATATTAGGGTCGGCTCCGTGTCTGTCGCCGGGTATAAAAGGCGATGACACAAAACTGTCACTGATCAGCGCCGGGCTGCTCCAGGCGGCCACAGAGGCGCCCAGCAGAGATACCATTGTACCCGCCAGAACTAATAATTTGACGCCGTGACCCGGCATTGGAGTCTTTGTTGATTGAAATGTTTTCATGATTATTTACCTTAAAAAATCTGACATATCGGATCTGTCACCACGCGCAACGATGATAATCCAAACAGAAAGATGTAATTTCCAGTTGACCCAATCCGAGCAAGTTTCGTTGAAAGTTCTTGGCGGGCATTTCAGACAAGATTCAAATAAATGACTGTTGTTCGGACTTTAGTCAGGATCACTCGATTTTTTCTTAACGAGTGAGTCTCTGTAAATTCCATTAATCCTCTTGCCTGTGTTGTAAATATACACAGCCGTTCATCATCCATCTGTGCGGCTTCGCACATAGAAAAGCTTGTCGCCAATACGCTTGGATTCCCGCAACCTTCCAGCACATAAAGTCATGGAAAGCCATTTTTACTCTATGTGTTTTAACGAACAGACCACCGCCTGATAACCCCAGATAATACAAGCTCGAACGCTAGCGGGCGTAATAACACGCTAACGGCATAGCAACCATTGTTAAAAAATGAGGCTACACCAATGAAAACAATATTTTACCTGGCAGCGTTTACGCTTATTTTCAGTTTCAGTTATGGTGTGATTGCTGAAGAAAGCGTGCTTATCCCCGGCGATTTTCCGGCGCCAAGATACTCGATAGTGAGCGGTGTTAAATATCAGGCCGAATCCTCAAGGAGCGTTACAAAGCCGATGGCGGCGAAGATGAAGCGCCTGAATATTGAGTTGAACAATAAAGTGCTGACCTTGCAAGTCGGCGGCGATGAGCTCTACATCAAGCTGGCTGATGGGTTTGGAAGTATTTTGTATCTGGAAAAGAATGATTTAACGGTTGTTTCCGCGATAGCCAAAAAAATCAGCGCGACTAACGGCAGTAACGATGACTTGCTAAAAGCCATAGAAGTGCTGTACTCGTGGCCTCAAAACCTTCCGGTTTACCTGTGGAAAAATGCTGTAGAGTCGACTTCGCCGCTTAACGATCACATTTTTGTTGTCAAATCTTCAAGCCTTAACCATGTAAAGCAGCAAGACCGCTTCCATGAACTGACAGATCCTAAGCTGACCGATAAGCTGGACAGGAAATTTCCACAAATCGACACCAGCAAAGAAGCCATGACAGGCGGCGCAATTTCGCCGTCATTAGGTTCCGCTTCGCTGTGCAAATCCATAGGCCAGTACAGAGCCGCCAGATATCCTGACAACGTATCGATTTTCCCTCCGGAAGTGACATGGAAAACAACGACGCCTAGAATAATCCGTCCATGGTGGAATGGTGAACCCAGTGCATGTGAAGGAAGATGTGGTAAAGGCTGTGACGGCGTACTTGCCGGCTTTAACTCAAACTCCGACGTCTATTCAACCGCCTGCTTTAACCATGATTATTGTTCTAATGATAAAGGGTCGACCAGTCTTGAATGTAACTATATTTTTCCTGATGCGGCCGCGGATTACACCAAATCAAATTGCAGTAGGCTGATCGTCGAAGGCCCTGCCTCAATAACCGATAATAGTCGGACAGGCTATATAACAAGCCTTCTTGTCGGCGGTGTGAAAATTTACAGATCGTATAACGACAATACAACCTGGACATTATTCGACAATATATCGTCATCTCTGGTATTTCCGATAGACACACATCACCTCATAGTAAAAAACCTGCCCAATTATCAAAACTACGCTACCAATATCAATGCTACTTTTGCAAAAAACGGCATATCAAGAAGCGTTAGCAAGCATATTTCCATCACTACTCCCTAAGGATTTAGCCTGCAATAACTGCACGAACTCAGCCCTCCTCAGGGAGGGCGCCATCAAACCGAAGAGTCATGGGTTTTACCCACCTTTTACCGCTCGCATAAACGCCGGTCAAAAACTCCACCGTCACTTTCAACCTTGTTGTTAAGGAATTGCATCGCTTGCAAGACGACTTTAGCGGTGTTGGCATGGCCTTTGAGAAAAGCTTGAGTCCTTAGAACGCCAGGCAAAAAATAAGATCCCATAAATAACGAACTAAAAGTCCCGACAAGACTCGATACAGTTATCGAAACTCATATTATGGAGCACATCGGATTCAATCAAGCAACTATAGATAGTATCAATCAATATTATAAAAACAATCGATTATACATAACCCAGCTTTTTCTTTATTGTTTTCACCAAGCCGAGAGACAAGCCTTTAACACGATTTAGAGGCACGGTGAAACAAACCATTTTCAGGAGAAAAGTCATGAACACACAAAATAAAAAACACATTGCCGCCCTTATCGCCGTATTAACGATAGGCATTTTAAACGCTTCCGCCGTACAAGCTGAAGCAATAGAGAACGACGGCTTAATTTATAACGATAGGGCCTTTACGCCCGCTATTCAAAGTTATCCTAATGCCGTTGTCGATCGCAAGGCGGACGGTGCAAAAATAATTTATGTTGATAAGTCGGCGGGACCGGCGATTTACAGTTACCCCGCCAGCGTTGCCTTGCAAACGACCGATTTTAATGTTGAATACGTCAGCACGGCTTATGGCCCGGCTATATACAGTTATCCCAACAATAACGTCAAACATCACTTGAGATTGGTGGAAAGCGGCAATGCGCCGGATGATAAACAATTCATTACGCCGGTTTCCGTAACAGTGGTCGATAACCCTGTAAAAGCGCTTGAATCAAACCGCTTGGACAATAACTTGTGATGTCCACAATACAGCGACTTGAGGGGCATCAAGCGGATATTGATCAACTGGAAACTCCTTAAGAAGGTGAAGCTCGTCGCTCGCGAGCGATGAGCTTCACCTTGGCAGCCCGAAACACTTCCTTCGATTTGCAGTCTTTTATCTTTTAGGGTTACATCTGCGATTGCAGATAATTCTGCACCCCCACTTTTTCAATCAATTCAAGCTGGGTTTCCAGCCAATCGATATGTTCTTCGTCCGATTCCAGGATATGGGCGAAGATGTCGCGGGTCACAAAATCACTGACCGTCTCGCAATAAGCAATCGCTTCCCTGAGCAGGGGCACGGCAAGATGTTCGAGCTTTAAATCGCAACCGAGCATTTCCTGCGGATTTTCACCGATCATCAATTTACCCAGGCTTTGCAGGTTGGGCAGGCCTTCGAGGAAAAGAATGCGTTCGATGATTTGGTCGGCGTGCTTCATCTCGTCGATTGATTCGTGGTATTCCTTTTCATTGAGCTTTTTAAAACCCCAATTCTTGTACATTCTGGCATGCAAAAAATACTGGTTGATGGGGGTCAGCTCGTTTTCCAGGGCTTTGTTGAGGTATTCAATGACTTTGGCGTCGCCTTTCATAATGGTTTCTCTGTGAGTGATGGTTGATTAGTAGTAGCCGCTGATTATTGCGCCGGTGCGATGGCGGCTTGCTTCAGCAAGGCGATAACTTCCTGATTGCATTTTCCGCACTCTTTACCCAGGCCGAAACATTGCGTCAATTGTTTTCGCGAACACGCGCCTTTTTCAATAGCCGTTAAAATCTGCGAGTCGGTGACGGCTTTGCATACGCATATATACATCACCGCCTCCTAGCGTCGCCGCCGTTGCACGGTTTGCGGATCGACGGTGATTTGCCGGTAAATTTCCACCCTGTCGCCGTCCTTTACCGGCGTGTCCAGTGCAGCGATTTTGCCGAATATCCCGACTTTCTGACTGACCAGATTGATTTCAGGATAGAGTTTCAATACACCGGACAGGTTAATGGCTTCTTCTATGGTGCTGTTATCCGGTACTTCCAGACGCATCCACAGTTGCCTGTCCACTTCTGCATAGCATACCCCGACATTCATAATACCCCCTATCGTTTATTCAATTACAGCTTCAGTTAATGACACCGCCGGTGCTTTTTTAAATGCCAGTTTCTGATCGATCAAGCGTTTGCCGACAATCAAAAAGGCCAGCATGATGAAGCCGCCGGGCGGCAGCGCCATCAATAAAAAGCCTTTGTAATCGGGAATAACGGTGACTTCCAGAAACCGGAACGATTCGCCCAGTAATAATGACGCATTCGCAAACAAGGTGCCTGACGAACTGATTTCCCGGGCCGCGCCGAGCGCAACCAGCACCAGCGTAAATCCGAGCCCCATCATCAAACCGTCCCATAAGGCTTCCTTAACCGGTTGTTTCGACGCAAAGGCTTCGGCGCGGCCTAACAGCGCACAATTGGTGACGATGAGGGCGATGAACAGGCCCAATACCTTATAAAGTTCATGCGCCCAGGCATTCATTAAAATATCGACCAGGGTCACCAAAGCGGCGATCAGCAACACGAAGACCGGGATGCGAATCTCGCTCGGGATCAGGTGTCTCGCTACGGAAATAAGACCGTTAGAGGCGGTGATGACCACCAGCGTCGCCAGACCCATGCCCAGGCCGTTGGTGGCGGTACCTGTGACGGCAAGCAGTGGGCACAAAGCCAGGTTTTGGCCGAACACGATGTTGTTGTTCCAGATGCCGTCGGCGGCGATTTTACGAAAGCTTGCTGATAAAAACATGGCGGTGTCCTCACGGATTAAAAATCAAGGATTAATGAGTTCGGCTTGATGCGCCTTGAATAATTGCAGGCCGCGATAAATGGCCTGGACGGATTTGCGGGGCGTGATGGTTGCCCCGGCAAACTGGTCGAATTCGCCACCGTCCTTTTTTACCGCCCATTGCGCAGGCGTCAGATTATCCAGCGAGCGACCGACAAAATTTAATATCCAGTTGGATTTGCTGACTTCGATCTTATCACCCAACCCTGGCGTTTCCTTGTGGCTCAGCACGCGTACACCCAGGATATTGCCGCCTCGGTCTATACCCATAATCATATTGATGGCGCCGGAATAACCGTCGGGGGCGGTGAATTTGAAACAAACAGCGGTGACTGCAGCGGATTTTTTCGCGAGGTAAACGGTTGTTTGCTCTGCGCCGATGTTGTATTCGGCGGATGGAATATTGCGTGTATCCTGCAACATGTCGTTGTCATGCAAAGCAGCAGGCACCACTTCTTCCAGCGAATATTTCAAATCTTCATCGAGGCGTTGCTGTATGGTGCCTTCGGTACTGCAATTGGTCACGCCCAGCAAGACGCTGGCGATTAACGCGAAACCGGCCAGAATGCCGGTCTGGAATTCCAGTTTCGGGCGTAGTCGGGCCAGGTTGGCGGGTTCCAGCCAACGTTTCAGCCAATCCAGGTATTGGATGGCTTGGGCTTCTAGTCGTTCTATCGTTGCAGGATCGAGTTTCATACTTTACATAACCAGTTAAATCATTTGATCTATCTCACCCTCCGGCGTCACTGCCATTAAGTTAAGGAAGAAAGCTCCCTCTCCCTCCGGGAGAGGGTTGGGGAGAGGGGACCTCTTAACTTACTGACTTTGACGCTCCGGCGTGGAAATGCCGCTTTTGACGCTCTAACTATAAATTTTCACAGTTTCGGTATCTCCAGGGGCTTGCCCTTACGGTCACGCCCGTAAATCCTGGGCCGGATGTAATGGTCTATCAACGGCGTAGCCGAATTCATCAGCAGAACAGCAAAACCCGCACCTTCGGGATATGCACCCCAGGTGCGGATGACGAATATCAGCAGGCCGCAACCCGCGCCGAACACCAGTTGCCCGGTCGCTGTGTTCGGTGAGGTGACATAATCGGTGGCGATAAAAAAAGCCACGCACATCATTGCGCCGGAGTTCAAATGCAGGAAGGGGCTGACATAATGCTCGCTGTCGAGCAGATGGAAAACGCTGGCTAATATCGTTACTGTCAACAACAAAGCCACCGGAATCTGCCACTGGATGATCTTTTGCCGGATCAGCCACACTCCGCCCAAAGCCAGCAACAACGTGGAGGTTTCGCCCAGGCTGCCGCGTGTCCAGCCGATAAAGTTAAGGACGCTGGAATAATCGTTGAGGATGTCGGTCAATACGTGGTTTTGCGAAAACTCGGTCTTGATATAACCCAGCGTGGTCGCTCCGGTGTATGCATCAGGCTTATCGAGCCCCGAAAAGTCCAATCCGGAGAAAGTGATGTGCCAGCTCTCGGCAAAACCGGGCGATGCTGAAAAAAACAGCGGCGATACATTCGCCCAGGTGGTCATTTCAATAGGAAAGGAAATCAGCAAGGCAACGCGGGCCAGCATGGCCGGGTTAAACAGGTTCTGCCCCAAACCGCCGTAAACCTGCTTGCCCAGGATAATCGCCAGGCCCGAACCGACCACACCTATCCACCAGGGCGCCCACGGCGGTAATGTCATCGCCAGCAGCCAGCCGGTCAAAACGGCAGAGCCGTCCATCAATACCGGTTTTGCCGCACGGCCTTTCAGGCGGATGCAGAAGGCTTCAAACAACACCGCCGAAGCAACGGTGATAATAAACAGGAACAATGCAGGCCAGCCGAAACACCAAAGCCCGAAGACCGTTGCCGGAGACAAGGCCAGCATCACTTCCCACATGATCCGGCTGACGCTTTTATTGGCGCCGACATGGGCGCCGCTGCTGGGTTTACTGTGTATCATCATACGGTGGCCTCCTGCTCGGCTTTAAGCCGTTCGCGTTCCAGTTTGGCGGCGATACGCGCCTGTTCTTCTTCGCGCTGCTGTTGGGCGATGCGCTCCAGGCGGGCATTGCGCGCGTCCATCAGGCGCTTGGTTTGCTCGGATTTATGCTGCGCCTGTTGCCTGGCGGCCACTTCGCCCGAAGCATATTTAAAATACTGCACCAGCGGAATATTCGATGGGCAAATATACGAACAACAACCGCAGCTGATACAATCTTTCAGGCCGATATCGACCGCTGCATCGAGCTGGTTGACGCGGATATTGTTCGCCATATCCAAGGGTCTCAGACCCGCCGGACACACACTGACGCAACTGGCGCAACGTATACAGGGCTGTTCATCGGTACTCTTAAGCTCGGCGGCGGTTAAGGCCAGAATGCCGCTGGTCGCTTTGACCGTGGGTACGCCGGTATGCGGCAGCGAATCGCCCATCATCGGCCCGCCCATGACAATGCGCGCGGTTTGTTCGGCATTCACCTGACAAAAATCGAACAGCTCGGAAATTAACGTACCCAAGGGTACTTCGACATTCATGGGCCGACCGACAGCGCCGCCGGATACGGTAATCACGCGGCTGACCAGCGGACGGCCCTGGCGTATGGCTTTATGGGTGGCGTAAGCCGTGCCGACATTATGGATGGTCACGCCGACTTCCGATGAACGGCAGCCGACCGGCACTTCCCGGCCCGTCACATAACGGATCAGTTGCCTGTCCCAACCCATCGGATAACGGGTCGGAATTTGTATGACTTTAATTTGCGGATAAGGCTTTGCCGCCGCCTGCATGGCAAGGTAGGCTTGGGGTTTGTTGTCTTCAATCGCCACCACGGCATGGTCTGCCTCCATGCCGTGCAGCATCAAGCGCACACCGTCGATAATCTGCTCGCTACGCTCCTGCATCTGCCGGTCATCGCAGCTTAAATACGGCTCGCATTCCGCGCCGTTGATAATCAGCGTATCGATACGGTTTTCGCGACCCATATTGAGCTTGACGGCGGTCGGAAAGGTCGCCCCGCCCAGGCCGACAATACCCGCTGCACCGACACGCAAGCTGATGTCCTCCGGGCTTAAGCGGAACGGGTCGTCAATACCGGGTGCGTTGATCCATTCGTCCTTACCGTCCGTCTCCAGCACAATCATGCGGATAGGCAAAGCGGACGGATGCGGGGCCGGATAATCGTTGACGTCGAGAATAATGCCGGAACTGGGCGCATGCACGGGAGCGGAAATCATGCCCTGGCTATACGCCAGCAATTGGCCCTTCAGAACTTCATCGCCCACCCGGATCAGCGGCTCGGCGGGCTTGCCGACATGTTGCTGCAAGGGGATATAGAGCTTTTTCGGTAACGGGAAGTTGTTGACTATCGCCTGTGACGCGGTCAGCATTTTGTGTTCTTCCGCATGGACGCCGCCCCGAATACGCGGTTTTGAAAAAAATCCTAGCATAAAGCGTTACTCGTTACAGTGGGTTTATTCCATCGCCAGTTCCGCAAAGTGACTTCAATCGGGTGCATTTGCAGGCATTCGGTCGGGCAGACGTCGACGCATTTTTTACAGCCTATGCAGGCATCGGCGACAACGGCGTGGATTTGTTTGGGTGCGCCGACAATGGCGTCGGTAGGACAAACTTTAAAGCAGCGGGTGCAGCCGGTGCAGGTGGCTTCACTGACCCGCGCAACCAGCAATTCAGGTTCCTTAACTTCGCTCAGGTCCAGATCCAGGCCCAGTAAAGCCGCAATTTGCTCGGCCAGCATACTCCCGCCCGGTGGACAAATAGTTGCGGGCGCCTTGCCTTCGGCCAGCGCTTCGGCGGCAGGACGGCAACCGGGGAAACCGCATTGGCCGCACTGCGAACCGGGCAGCATGGATTCCAGCTCATCGACTATCGGGCTGCTTTCAACTTTCAGGTACTTGCCGGCAATACCCAGCAACAGGCCCAGCAACAAGCCTAATCCGGTCAAACTGACAATAGCGTAGAAAACGTACATGTTGTTTCCTGTTGGTCCTAGAAAAATTGTGTTGTCCACGAAAGACACGAAAAGCACGAAAATATCATTATGCAACTGCTCAGCTCGTTCCCAAGCTCTAGCTTGGGAATGCAGCCTTGGAAGCTCCAGCTTCCAGAATTCTCGAAGCTGGAGCTTCTCGAATTTGGGTTCCCAAGCGGAGCTTGGGAACCAGCGATAGGGGACTGAGTAGTTTCCATTATGCGTTATTTGATTTTCTGAGTGTTCTTCGCTCACCCTGCAAATAAAGCTGTCGCACCGTAAACGGCGGACCTCCCTTCACAGCCTTTATGTCGTTTGGGTACAAACGGCATTGTTCGTGTCTTTTCGTGTTTTTCGTGGACAAAAACCGTAAACCTATTTCGTATAAAGCCCAGCAAACCCCATAAACGCCAGCGACAATATCCCGGCGGTAATAAACGCAATCGGCGTACCGGCAAACAACACGGGGACGGCCATCAACGCCAGCCGCTCGCGCAGTCCGGCAAACAGCACCATCACCAGAGTAAACCCTAAGGCCGAACCGAAACCGAAAATCAGGCTTTGCATAAAACCGTATTTTTCCTGCACATTCAGCAGGGCCACGCCCACCACGGCGCAATTGGTGGTAATCAACGGCAAAAATATACCCAGAATCTGGTACAGCACCGGCGAGGTTTTATGCACGA
>SXGU01344073.1_pt1 | contig 10892 bp, 12 predicted proteins | sample 3174531 | NCBI WGS metagenome assembly SXGU01 (sample SAMN11356863, study PRJNA531348) | freshwater metagenome | isolation source: freshwater sample F1-140 | place: China: Fuxian Lake, Yuxi | collected 2017-12-25
TGAGTTTTGATTGTAGATTTTTTTTTATTTTCATTTACTATATTTTTTTACTGCAGTATTTATTTCTAAAATTTGTGAAACAAAATTTTCCAAATCATTTAACGGAAGCTGACTTTGTGAATCGCTTTTTGCTTTGTTTGGATTTGGATGTGTTTCGAGAAAAATTCCATTTATTCCAATTGCAGTTGCTGATTTTGCAAGTGGTAAAATAAATTCTTTTTGACCTCCACTAATCCCACTATTTGCCGATGGAAGTTGAACGGAATGCGTTGCGTCATAAATTATTGGATATCCAAATTGTTTCATAATTTCAAGCGATCGCATATCAACAACTAAATTGTTATATCCAAAAGTTGTCCCTCTTTCTGTGAGAAGAATTTTTTTATTTCCTGCTGATACAATTTTTTCTGCTGAAAATTTTATATCATATGGAGAAAGAAATTGTCCTTTTTTTATGTTTACAATTTTATTTGTTTTTCCAGCAGCAATTAGTAAATCAGTTTGACGCGAAAGAAACGCAGGAATTTGTAAAATGTCCGCAACATCACAAACCAAATCAATTTCATTTTCTGTGTGAACATCAGTTAAAATTGGAAGCGAAAAAGTTTTTTTTACATCTTCTAAAATTTTTTTTGCTTCTTTAAATTCAATTCCAACAAATGATTTTACACTTGTGCGATTTGCTTTTTTATACGATGATTTAAATACGAAAGGAACATTATATTTTTGTGAAATGGAAGCAATTTTTTCTGCTGTTTGAAAAATTATTTTTTTATTTTCAATGACACAAGGTCCTGCAATGAAAAAAAATTTTTTCCCAAAAATGATATTTTCTATTTTATTCAATTGAAATTTTTTATGAAATATAAAAGAAAATTTTTTGATTGAATTGAAAGTAATTTACAAATTGCACAATTTTTAAAAAGTTGAAAACTCGTTTCAATAACTCTAAAAACTATTTATTATTGTGTTTAAAACAATTATTTTTTGATACATTATCTCATCAAAAGTTGGAGTATTTTTGTGTGAAAGAAGAGTGTTTTTCCTCGTCGGAATGCTTTACTTTTGACCAAAATAATAGTATTTTCGTAAAAATACACTCTATTTTCCGGAAAGTGTAATCAAATCGGTCAAAAAATGCTTCACTGACACGAAAATGAAGTCATTTTGTTCCGAAAAAGATCTAAATTTATTGAGTTTTTATTTGTAATAATATGGGTTTTACCAGTGATATTATTGGGTAAAATGTGTCATCTATTAACTAAAACCATTTACACATTTTGTAAAAATAAAAACATATTTGATAAACTAATTTCCCTATTAAAATAAAATATAAATAAAAACAAAACACACAATTTACTATCATTTATATTATATAAAATAGTTCTTCTGTTTCACAAAACCCGAAACTTAAAACTTTCATATATTTGCCACAAATTTTTTAATCTAAATAATAATGGAAGAAAAAAAAGAAATTCAAGAAAAACAAAAAACAGAAAAATTTCCGTTAACATTTCCAGTTTTGCCGTTGAGAGATGTTGTGATTTTTCCTCATATGATGTTTCCAATTTTAGTTGGACGAGAACAGTCATTAAAAGCGGTTTCGCATTCAATAGAAAATGAAAAATATATTTTTGTTGTCGCTCAAAAAGATTCGTCAATTGACGATCCAAATGAAAATGAAATTTACAAAGAAGGCACAATTGCAAAAGTGTTTCAACATTTAAAACTTCCAAATGGAATAATGAAAATTTTAGTTGATGGAATTGTTCAAGGAAGAGTTATGGAATTTATTCCCAATAAAAATTTTTTAGAAGCAAAAATAATTGTTTCAACTCCAACACTTGAAAAAAGCGATGACTTAAATGCGTTGCTTCGTTCTGCGTCCAATTTATTTATTGAATATGTGAACATCAATAAAAATATTCCACCAGAAATTTTAATTGCGTATGAAAATATAAAAGATGAAAGAAAAAAAATGTATTTTATTGCGGCAAACATTTCACAAAAAATTGAAGCGAAACAAAAAATACTTGAATGTGAAAGTTTGAACGAACAACTTTTTGAAATCATAACAATTTTGACAAACGAATTAAATGTTTTAAAAATTGAAAAAGAAATTGACGATAAAGTTCACGAGAACATTCAGAAAAATCAAAGAAAGTTTTTTATTCAAGAACAAATTAGAATTTTACAAGATGAACTTGGCGAAGATGAAGTTTTGACTCCAGATCTTTTGAAGTTGAAAGATTTAATTGTGAAAGCGAATATGCCTGAAAATGTTAAAGAAAAAGCAATGGAAGAATTTGACAAGTTGAAAAAAATTCCATCGCAATCACCAGAAGCAACAGTTTCTCGCAATTATCTTGATTGGATGATTTCACTTCCGTGGAACAATGAAACAAAAGATAATTTAAATGTTTTACATGCGAAAGAAATTTTAGATGAAGATCATTTTGGACTTAAAAAACCAAAAGAAAGAATACTTGAACATATTGCTGTTTTAAATTTAATCAAAAGAAAAAAAACAAAAAATAAAGTTTCTCCCAAAAGTCAAATACTTTGTTTAGTTGGACCACCAGGAGTTGGAAAAACATCACTTGGAAAATCAATTGCTCGTGCATTGGAAAGAAAATTTGTGCGAATATCGTTAGGAGGAGTTCGCGATGAAGCAGAAATTAGAGGTCATCGCAGAACTTATATTGGTTCAATGCCTGGAAAAATATTGCAATCAATGAAAAAATCAGGAACAACAAATCCAGTGATTTTAATGGATGAAGTTGATAAAATGAGTATGGATTTTCGTGGAGATCCATCTGCTGCACTTCTTGAAGTTTTAGATCCTGAACAAAATTTTTCTTTCAACGATCATTATTTAGATGTTGATTATGATTTGTCTAAAGTAATTTTCATTACAACAGCAAATGTCAAATACAATATTCCATCACCACTTTTAGATAGAATGGAAGTGATTGAACTTTCCAGTTATTTAGATTTTGAAAAACTTGAAATTGCAAAACGACACATTATTCCAAAAGTGTTGAGCGAAAATGGAATGAGTAAAAAAGAAATTTCAATAAAAGATTTTGCAATTAAAAAAATTATTAGCGAATATACTCGCGAAGCCGGAGTTAGAAATCTTGAACGAACAATTGAATCATTGTGTCGCAAAGTTGCGAAAGAAATTGTTGAGAAAAACATTCAGAAAAAGAAAATCGTAATTTCAGAAAAAGAAATTGAAAAATTTCTTGGAGTTCCAAAGTTTCGTTCAAAAGAAAAAGAAAAGAAAAATGTAGTTGGTTCAGTGATGGGACTTGCTTGGACAAGTGTTGGTGGAGAAATTTTGCGTGTTGATGTTTCAATAATGTCGGGAAGAGAAAAATTAACTCTCACGGGAAAGATGGGTGAAGTTATGAAAGAATCAGCACAAGCAGCATTGAGTTATATCAGAGCAAATTTCAAAACTTTAAACATCAATGAAAATTTTTACAAAGATAAAGAAATTCACATTCATCTTCCTGAAGGAGCAATTCCAAAAGATGGACCATCAGCAGGAGTTACAATGACAATGGCAATGATTTCTGCAATTAAAAATAAACCAGCATTTTCTTCAGTTGCAATGACGGGAGAAATTACACTTCGCGGAGATGTTATTGCAATTGGTGGTTTGAATGAAAAACTTCTTGCGGCAAAACGCAGTGGAATAAAAACTGTTATCATTCCAAAAGACAATGAAAAAGATTTGATTGAAATTTCAGAACAAATAAAAAATGGTTTGAAAATTATTCCAGTTGTAAAAATTACTGAAGCGATTGAATTTGTATTTGAAAAAGAAAAAAAATCATAATGCAATTTATTGATGAAGCAAAAATTTTTGTAAAATCTGGAGATGGTGGAAGTGGAGTTGTAAGTTTTCGTCATGAAAAATTTATTCCAAAAGGTGGTCCCGATGGTGGAAATGGTGGGAGAGGTGGCGATGTAATTTTTGAAGTTGATAAACAATTGTTTACACTTTTAGATTTTAGATATAAAAAAAAATATTTTGCTGAAAACGGAAATAACGGTTTGTCTTCAAATAAAACAGGAAAAAGTGGAAATGATTTAATCATTAAAGTTCCTTGTGGAACAGAAATTTTTAACAGTGAAACAAATGAACTAATTGCTGATTTGTATGAAGACAAACAACAAGTAGTTATTGGAAAAGGTGGAAAAGGTGGAAGAGGAAATGCTGAATTTGCAACATCAACAAATCAAACGCCAAGAAGATGTGAAAGAGGAATTTCTGGAATTAGCTTAAACTTGCATCTTTCGTTGAAACTTATTGCAGATGTTGGTTTAGTTGGATTTCCAAATGCGGGAAAATCAACTTTAATTTCGCGAGTTTCTGCTGCCAAACCTAAAATTGCCAACTATCCTTTTACAACACTTATTCCAAATCTTGGAATTGTAAAAGTAGATGACTATAAAAGTTTTGTAGTTGCTGATATGCCGGGAATTATTGAAGGTGCTCATATTGGTCGTGGTCTTGGAATTCAATTTTTAAAACATATTGAAAGAACGAAATTACTTGTGTTTCTTATAGATGCAACTTCTGAATCTCCAAAAAAAGAATTTCAAACATTGCTAAATGAATTAAAACTTTTCAATGAAAAATTTACTGAAAGAAAAAAAATTATACTTCTTACAAAATCAGATTTACTTGATGAAAAAGGAATTGAAAAAATATCTAAACTAAAATTTCCTAATAAAATAAAGTCGTTTGTTATTTCTTCTGTAAGTGGTTTTGGAATTGAGAGTGTAATAAAAATTATTTGGAAAAACTTACAGTTGATATAATTGTATGAAATATAAATTTTTAATTTTTTATTTATTTATTTTTTCTCAAAAAAGTTTTTCACAAAATGATTCTATCAAACAAGTTGAAAAAGTTAGTGAAACAAAATATAGAATTGGAAAAGTTTTTATTGATACTGAAAAAAAAGAAATTGAATTGAGTGGTTATGTGAATATGGATTCTGGACTTGTGGAACTTATTGCTTGTGCTCCTTTTGGAAAAGTTCATGAAAGTATTTTTGTTTGGGATGTAGTTCCATCACACTTGCAAATCTCATTGATTTTATTGGGTTTAAACTATGGTGGAGGAGTAAATGTACAAGGTGATTCACTTCTTCCAAAAGGAGATAAGGTTGATGTTTTTATTTCTTGGAAAAAGGATGGAAAATTTTTTGATTATCGTGCAGAAGAATGTGCGATAAATGTTGTAGAGAATAAACCATTGGAAAAAATAAGTTGGATATTTAGTGGTTCAAGAGTTGTGAATGGAATTTTTATGGCAGATGTTGAAAAATCACTTCTTACAACTTATAGAGATCCAAATACAATTTTAGATAATCCACATTCAAGTGGAACAAATGATGCTATATTCATTGCAAATTCTCAAATACTTCCTGCAAAAAAAACTCCAATAAAAATAAAACTTAAACCAGTAAAGTAAAAAATGTTTGAAGAATTAAGTCAAAAATTAGAAAATGTTTTAAGAAAAATTCGTGGTGAAGGGAAAATTAGCGAATCTAATGTTTCTGAATCGCTTCGTGAAATACGAAAAGTTTTGCTTGATGCAGATGTAAATTTCAAAGTTGTAAAACAGTTTATTGAAGAAGTTCAAAAAAGTGCAATTGGCCAAGAAGTTTTACGAAGCATAACTCCGGGACAACAAATTGTAAAAATAATTTATGACGAGTTGGTGAATTTAATGGGGAAAGAAAAATCTGAAATAAATTTTTCTAATACAACTCCAACAGTTATTTTAATTGCTGGTATTCAAGGTTCTGGAAAGACAACATTCAGTGCAAAACTTGCAAACTATTTTTTCAAAAAAGGAAAACATCCACTTCTTGTTGCTGCAGATATTTATCGTCCTGCTGCAGTTGAGCAATTGAAAATTCTTGGAAAACAAATTTCAATTCCTGTATTTCATATTGAAAACAAAAGTGCTATTGAAATTTCTCAAAGTGCTATTCAAAGTGCAAGAGAAAATGCTCGTGATGTTGTAATAATTGATACTGCTGGTCGTCTTCATGTTGATGAGATGATGATGAATGAAATTTCCGAAATAAAAAATAAAGTTCTTCCAAAGGAAATTTTATTTGTAGTTGATTCAATGACGGGACAAGATGCAGTAAATACAGCAAAGATATTCAATGAAAGATTAGATTTTTCTGGAATTGTATTGACAAAACTTGATGGTGACGCAAGAGGAGGCGCCGCTCTTTCAATTCGTCATGTTGTGAATAAACCAATAAAATTTATTAGCAACGGTGAAAAACTAAATACACTTGAACAATTTTATCCTGAAAGAATGGCATCGCGAATTTTGGGAATGGGAGATGTTATTTCATTAGTAGAAAAAGTTCAGGAACAAATTGACGAAAAAGATGCCCAAAAACTTGAAGAAAAAATTCGTAAGTCAGAATTTACATTTGATGATTTTTTGGAACAAATTTATCAAATAAAAAAAATGGGTTCTATAAAAGGTATTCTAAAAATGCTTCCGGGAATGGGATCACAAATTGATAAAATGAATGTTGATGAAAAATCATTTGTGAAAGTTGAAGCAATAATCCAATCAATGACAAAAGAAGAAAGAAGAAAACCACACATTTTAAACGGAAGTAGAAGAAAAAGAATTTCAATTGGAAGTGGAAATTCAATTCAAGAAGTAAATAGAGTTTTGAAACAGTTTAATGAAATGCAAAAAATGATGAAAATGGTTTCAAAAGGAAAAATTCCAAACTTCTTAAAAGGATTGAAGTTTTAATAAAAAAAAATTTGTATATTTCACATCAATTTTTAAAACACGGAGTAAAATTTGGTAAAATTAAGATTATCTAGAATGGGCAAAAAGAAAATGCCAATTTATAAAATTATCGCAGCAGATTCTCGTTCACCACGAGATGGAAGATTTATTGAAGCAGTTGGACTTTACAATCCAAATGTAAACCCAATGCAAATTGATCTGAAAGAAGAAAAGGTTTTTCGTTGGTTTAAAAATGGAGCAGTTCCAACGGATACTGTGAGAAGTTTGTTGCGAAAAAAAGGTATTTTACATAAATGGCATTTAATGAAAAAGGGTTTTTCAATTCCTGAAATTGAAGAGAGTATGCAAAAGTGGCAAATTTTGCAATCAGAAAAACTTGCAAAAGAAGAGACAAAAAAATTAGAAAAAAAGAAAAAATCTTCTTCTAAAAAATCTGCTGAATAATTTTTTTTTGTAATGAAATCATAATCTAATAAGTAAAAAAAGAGGTAAATCGTGAAAGAATTCATTGAATATTTGGTTAAAAAATTAGTTGATTCTCCTGATGATGTGGAGCTTCATTCTGAAACTACTGATGATATAGATGTATTTTATCTAAAAGTTGCAAAAAGCGATATGGGTAAAATCATTGGAACACAAGGTAGAAATGCTAATGCTCTTAGAACCATTATCAATGCTTATGCAAAAAAGAATAGGCAAAGAGTTAAATTCAGAATTGTAGACGAAGAAAAAGATCAACAACATTAAAACAATCGTTGATTTAGTAGTTTTTTGATTACAATTGGAAAAATTGTAAAAAGTGTTGGAATTAAAGGAAGTGTAAAAGTTGTTCCATTTAATTCTAATTTTTTAAGTTTTAGAAAACTGAAAAAATGTTTTGTAGGAAACAATATTGAAGATTCCGTGGAATTAAATATTGCCTCTATAAATTTTTATGTAAAATATATTGTTCTTTTTTTTGATGGTTTTGTAGATATAAATCAATCTAAAAATTTAGTTGGAAAGTTTTTATTTGTCAAAAAAAATACGATAAAACTTTCAAAAAATGAATGGTTTATTGACGATATAATTGGATGTGAAGTTTTTTCTAAAGAAAAATATTTTGGGAAAATTGTGGATGTTTTAAAAATGCCTGCAAACGATGTTTGGGTTACAATTAAAGATGAAAAAGAGATTTTAATGCCCATTGTGAGTCACTTTATAGAAAGTGTTCAAATTGAAGAAAAAAAAATTTTTATTTCACACCAACTTGAAAGTTTATTAGAAGAATAAAATGCGATTTGATATAATTTGTGGAGTTCCAGAAATTTTAACAAGTTGTTTTTCTGAAAGCATAATAAAAAGAGCACAAGAAAAAAGTTTAGTGGAAATTTTTGTTCATAATCTTCACGATTATTCTAACGATAAACATTGTAAAATTGATGACATTCCTTATAGTGGTGAAGCAGGAATGGTTTTAAAACCAGAACCAATTTACAATTGTATTTCACATTTAGAAAAGGAAAGAAAGTATGATGAAATTATTTTTCTTTCTCCTGATGGAAAAGTTTTTAATCAAAAAATTGCAACTGAACTGTCATTAAAAAAAAATATAATTTTGCTTTGCGGACATTACAAAGGAATTGATGAAAGAGTTAGACAAAGTTTGGTTACTTGTGAAATCTCAATTGGAGATTATGTTTTAACAGGAGGTGAATTGGCAGCAGCAGTTGTTGTGGATGCAACGGTGAGATTGATTCCAGGTGTTGTTGGTGATGCGGAATCGCTTTTAACAGATTCGTTTCAAGATAATTTGCTTTGTGCATCTTCGTATACAAGACCATCTGAATTTATGTCTATGAAAGTTCCTGAAATTTTGCTTTCAGGAAACCATAAAGAAATAAGAAAATACCGTTTACTTGAACGAATCGAAAAAACAAAAAAGTTAAGAAAAGATTTATACGAAAAATTTTTAAATAAGAATAAAGATGAATAAATTACAGATTGTAGAATCAATGCAGTTAAAAAATGATATTCCAGAATTTTTTCCCGGAGATACTGTGAATGTTTCTGTAAAAGTTATTGAAGGTGATAAAGAAAGAATTCAGCATTTTGAAGGTTGGGTTATCAAAAGACATAACAATGGAATAAACTCAACTTTTACTGTAAGAAAAGTTTCACATGGTATTGGTGTTGAAAAAAATTTTCCACTTCATTCACCACGGGTCTCAAAAATTGAAATTGTTAAAAAAGGTAAAGTTAGAAGAGCAAAACTTTACTATTTGAGAGATCTCTCACAAAAACAAATTCAACACAAAATTAAGTAAGTGCAGAGTAATAGTTTTAGAATTGGTTTTCCAAATTTAGTTTGTGCAAAACCAATTCTTTTTTTATTACAAACAAAACTTAAAGACAATTCTTTTTTCAATTTTAATTTTGAGTCGGAACTGATTGCTCCAAACTACAGTTTCGATTTGGCTCTTGTTTCTCCATTCATTTACGCAAAATATTTTTCAAATTACAAAGTAGTTCCCAATATTTGTATTTCTACATTTCAAAATTCTAAACTTATTCGTCTGTATTTTAAAGAAGGATTAGGATTTATAGAAAAACTTTCCATCAATCCAAATTATATTTCTGAGACGATTATTACCTCAATTATTTTTTCAGAACAATATGGAATTACTCCAAAAATAATTCCTACAATTTCAAATTCACTTGAAACAATGTTTGAAAAAAGTGATTGTGCCATAATTATAGATGAGAATTTGGATGAAAATTTTCAAAAAAAATTTATTGATTTATCTGAATTTTGGATGGATATTTTTGAATATCCATTGATAAATAAAGTTTTAATTTGCAGTGAAAAATTTGCTGAAAGTGATGAGATAAAAATAATTTCAAATTTGGGAGATGAGGCAAAAAGTTTTATCAAAAATTTAGGAGATGAAAAAGAAGCAAATTATCTTTCCAATTTCAACTACAACTTAGGAGAAAGTGAAGTAGAAGCAATTCAAGAATTTTTTAGAATATGTTTTTACTACAAGTTCTTAAACGACATTCCCGATTTGCATTTCTGTTAAAACAGGTTTTCCTACATTTATTTTTTTAGTATATCGTTTTTTGAAAAAATATCTTATATTATGTATAACAATTTTTTAATAAATAACATAAAGAAAGGAAATCAAATGCGTAAGTTATTTTGTTTTTTAATGCTTTTGTTGATATTTTAACAAATTATTTATTTTCACAAGAATTTGAAGATGAATATTCAAACACAGAACCGTTATATATTCAACTTGGTTTAGGGTATGCAAATCCGAGTTATCCATTGTTTCTTCAGCTAATCGTTGATGACTTAAAGAATGATGATGGTATTACTAAAACTTCGATGTATATTGATTTAGGGTTATATTGGCATATTGCACCTCAAACAATTATAGGACCAAATATTAATGGTGTTGGTGATCGTTTTCAAGATGAAGATGAAAACTATTTTCAAATGAATCAATATATATATGGGGTGAGTGTAATGCATTATTTAATTCGTTCGTTTGGAAGTGGGGTTTTTATACGAGGAGATGCTGGTTTAGCAAAAGTAATATCAGTAAGTGACATATATGGAATAGAATATAATATAACTAGTGATAATGGGTTTGGATATTTAGTAGGTGGTGGATATTCATTTGATACTGATGGAACAAGAATTCTTTTAAATATAAACTATACTTCTCATTCTGTTGAAGATTATGATTATTCATCTGTGAATGTAGGTGTAAATTTTTTATTCTAATTTTTTTTAGAAAATAGAAATATTGTTTATTTTTTAGATATTAAACACAATATGTTTTTACAACTTCATCTATTAGAAAAAAACTATGAAACTAAAAAAAATATTTATTGCTTTATTATTTTTATTACCAACAAGAACAATACCCCAAAATTGCTATGAATCCTATATTGTTACTCCAAGTCCATTTATGGGAAATCATGGTGAAATTTTTAAACTTAAAGATGGTTCATTATGGGAAGTAAAATATGAGTACTCTTATTTATATGAGTATTATCCAACGGTTATAGTTTGTCCCAGTAAAAA
>SXGU01486232.1_pt1 | contig 10892 bp, 7 predicted proteins | sample 3174531 | NCBI WGS metagenome assembly SXGU01 (sample SAMN11356863, study PRJNA531348) | freshwater metagenome | isolation source: freshwater sample F1-140 | place: China: Fuxian Lake, Yuxi | collected 2017-12-25
CAAGGGCGGTGCGGCCACCGTGGTCCAGCGGGGAATCGACGAAGCAATCGAGGGTGTTCGCCGGTTTCCAGTGCTCGCCGGCGTCGTCCGGATCGAAGTCATCACCGAAGTCCCGGACGAAGTCCAACTCCTTGCGGAACGGTATCGCAGCGCGCCCATCCCGGTGGTTGCTTTTCTGCTGCCGGGCGACTATCAAACCCCGCGAGGCACCAAGCTCAAGGCCCGCGCCCTGGAGTACCTGGTGGAACAGCATCGGGCGGACCCCCAAGACTGCTACGTGGTTCACTACGATGAAGAATCGGTGTTCACTCCGGAGAATTTGGCGCGTCTGGTGCATCGACTCGCGTTGCATCCGGTGGGGATATCGGAGGGCATGATCTCCTACGGATTGGATTGGCGTCAGACCACCCTCCTGAACAAAGCCATGGAATCGAATCGCCCGTTTGGCTGCCATGAGTGCTTTTCGGTGATGACCAGCCCGCCGCCCCTCCATTTGCACGGCTCGAACTTGGTAGTGCGCCAGGATCTGGAAAACCAACTGGGTTGGGACATCGGAACGCTCAATGGATCGGCCCTGATTGCGGAAGACCTGATTTTCGGCTTGGCCGCCTATCTGCGTTTCGGATCCGAGGTCTTCGGCTGGCATCACGCCGAAATGATCGAACAGCCCCCGTTCAGCTTGAAAGCCGCCTACAAGCAGCGAGAACGCTGGGTCTTCGGTGCCCTGCAAGCCCTGGCCCACGTCCGTCGGGAACAGAATTGGCTCCGGCTTTCCCGCCGGGACCGCTGGCACATCAACATCGTGATCAGATTGCGGGTCTTCACCTATGCGCTGGGTTTCCCGGTCTCCTTGCTGGCGCTCAGCGCCAATGCCGCCGGCCTGGCCAATCTGGCGCTGGACTCTGCCGGCGAAGGAAACCTGCACTTCGACGCGCCGGAGATCACGGCCTACAGCTTTGTCAGTGTGGCCGGTTTCCTGCTCTGGATGGCCGGCACCCAGCTCGGCCTGTTTTACAACCTGCGGTATGCCGGGCTCACCGGCAGGCAGAAACTCCGGGACCATGTCCTGGTCCTGCTCGCCACTCCGTTCGCCGGCATCGTCGACACCCTGGGCCCGCTCATGGCGGTGGCCAAATGGGTTACCGGCACCCGGGAGGTCGCTTGGCAGCCGACGCCGAAGCTTGCCGCAGAATCGCCGACGAGCGAGCTGCGGCCCGACGCTGCTGCGGTGGACCCCGCCCGGCCTTCCGAGCGGCTGATCCGCACGGCCGAAGAAGAATCGGCTCACGACTGATCCCAGATGAGGATTTGTGACTCCGCGAGTCTTTTGTGCCGCCAGATGAATTCGTGCGACGCGAAAGTTTGCCCGGAACGGCAACGGGGCATTTAGTGAATGAAAGGTCCGCCGTCGGCACGGCCGGGGCGGCTTCGAAACACTATTCGAGGGGGAGCGCATGAACAGTCCGACGCAGCACCAGGTAGACCTTTCCACTCCGCTCAAGTTCGCCTACTGGGTGCCGAACGTTTCCGGCGGGCTGGTGGTCAGCACCATCGAGCAACGCACCGACTGGAGCTTCGACTACAACCGGGAATTGGCCCGGATCGCGGAACGGAGCGGCTTCGAGTACGCGCTGACCCAGACCCGCTACGCCGCTTCCTACGGGGCGGACAAACAACACGAAGCCACCAGCTTTTCGCTGGCTTTGCTGGCGGCCACGGAGAAGCTGAAAGTGATTGCCGCGGTGCACCCGGGAATGTGGCACCCGGGCGTGCTGGCGAAGTTCATGATCACCGCCGACCACCTTTCCAACGGCCGGGCGGCGGTGAACATCGTTTCCGGTTGGCTCAAGGACGAATTCGTGAATTTCGGCCTGCCGTGGTTGGCGCACGACGAACGCTATGTCCGGACCGAGGAATTCATCCGGGTTCTGCGTGGGCTCTGGACCGAGAAGAGGTTCTCGCACGCTGGGAACTACTACAACATCGCGGACTTCACCCTGCAACCGGCACCCGTGGCGGTCGCCGGGCGGCCGCATCCGGAGATCTTCTTCGGTGGGAATTCGACCGCGGCCCAGGCCACCGCGGGCAGGGTCGCTGACTGGTATTTCTCCAATGGCAAAGACCTCGACGGCTTCAGCGAGAACATCAGCGGAGTGCTGGCGGCAGCAGCGCCGCTGGGCCGCAGGCCCCGTTTCGGGCTCAACGGGTTCGTGATCGCCAGGGATACTGAAAAGGAAGCCCGCGAAACGCTGCGCGAGATTGTGGCCAAGGCGCACAAACCAGCGGTCGAAGGGTTCCGGGACGCCGTACAGGAAGCCGGACCTGCCACCAAAGACGGCAAGGGCATGTGGGCGGATTCGTCCTTCGAAGACCTGATCCAGTACAACGACGGGTTCAAAACCCAGCTGATCGGCACTCCGGAACAGATCGCCACCCGCATTGTGGAGTACAAGAAGCGCGGCGTGAACCTGCTGTTGACCTGCTATCTGCATTTCCAGGAGGAGCTGGCCGCCTTCGGGAGGGATATCCTGCCGATCGTCAGAGAACTCGAGGCCGACGCCGCGCGCCAAGCCGACGTCGAACTGGTCGTGGCCTAGTGGCTGAGCGCAGTTTCGGTTTCCGCACCAGGGCGTTGCATGCCGGCGGGACCCCGGATGCCGAGCACGGAGCCCGGGCGGTGCCGATCTATCAGAGTTCATCGTTCGTCTTCAAAGACACCGACGATGCGGCCAGCCTGTTCGCCCTGCAGAAATACGGCACGATCTATTCCCGGATCGGCAATCCCACCGTGGCAGCGTTCGAGGAGCGGGTGGCTTCGTTGGAAGGCGGCCTCGGGGCGGTGGCGACGGCGTCGGGCATGTCCGCGGAGTTCATCACCTTCGCAGCGTTGGCCGGCTCCGGGGACCACCTGGTGGCTTCCGCCCAGCTGTACGGCGGCACAGTGACCCAGCTCGATGTCACGCTGCGCCGCTTCGGCGTGCAGACGACATTTGTCCCGGGGACGGATCCGGCCGCCTATGCCGCGGCGATCCGGCCGAACACCAAGGCACTCTACGTGGAGGCCATCGCGAATCCTTCAGGAGAAATCGCCGATCTGGCCGGGCTCTCCGCGGTGGCGCAGGACGCCGGGCTGCCCTTGGTGGTCGACGCCACCTTGGCGACGCCGTACCTGCTCCGGCCGATCGAATACGGGGCGGACATCGTGATCCACTCGGCGACGAAATGCCTCGGCGGGCACGGCACGACGCTGGGCGGCGTCGTCGTCGAATCTGGAAAATTCGACTGGGGCAACGGGAGGTTCCCGAGCATGACCGAGCCGGTGGCCTCCTACGGGGACGTTTCCTGGTGGGGCAATTTCGGCGAATACGGCTTCCTGACCAAGCTCCGTTCGGAACAGCTGCGGGACATCGGGCCGGCGCTGAGTCCGACTGCCGCGTTCCAATTGCTGCAAGGCGTGGAGACCTTGCCGCAACGGATGGACGAGCATCTGCGCAACGCCGCGGCCGTGGCGCAATGGCTCGAACGCGATCCCCGGATCAGTTATGTGAATTACGCGGGGTTGCCTTCGCATGCGCATTACGATCAGGCACAGCAGTATCTTCCACTGGGCCCGGGCTCGGTCTTCTCTTTCGGTGTGCGGGGCGGACGGGCCGCTGGCCAGGAATTCATCGAATCGCTCCAGCTGGCCAGCCACCTGGCGAATGTGGGGGATACCCGCACCCTGGTGCTGCACCCGGGGTCCACGACGCACCGGCAGTTGACCGCGGAACAGTTGGCAACGGCCGGAGTGCCGGCCGACCTGATCCGGATTTCGGTCGGTTTGGAGGACCTGGCGGACATCCTCTGGGACTTGGACCAAGCGCTCGAGGCGTCGCAGCGCGTCGGCGCCGAGCTGCAGGAGGCCGGCCGATGAATGCGTCTCCGCCGCCGCTACCGGTCGGACAGGGAACCGCGGCCTGGACACCGCCATCGGCGCTCGACCGGCTGGCGATCCTGCGAGACACCAGATCAGTCGCCATTGTGGGGGCTTCGGACAAGCCGTCCCGGGCGTCCTATTTCGTGGCCACGTATCTGCTCGGTTCCACGGACTACAAGCTCTATTTCGTCAACCCTCTGGTCGGGGAGATCATGGGCCGGCGCAGCTATGCATCGCTGGCCGAGATCCCGGAACCGGTGGATCTGGTCGATGTGTTCCGCAAGCACGACGATCTTCCCGGCGTCCTGGCCGAAGCAACAGCCATCGGAGCCAAGGCGCTCTGGCTGCAACTGGGCTCCTGGCATGAGGCCGTGGCCAGCCAGGGGCAGGCTGCCGGGCTGCGTGTGGTCATGGACCGTTGCCTCAAAATAGAGCACGCCCGGTTCCACGGCGGCTTGCATCTGGCCGGGTTCAATACCGGAGTGATCTCGGCCAAACGGCAGGTTCTGGGCTAGCCGGGACAGCAGAACGATACGTGGTCGAAGAAGAACATGATGATTCATGCTGCATGACGTTTGCGGAAAATGGCAGTACCTCAATCCGTCTCACCCACCCGGCCAACTGCTGAATAAATTGGTGATCGTGCTGCATTGACCGGAAATGGTGCTGACGTCAGCTCAGCGATGCCCAGGAACTCAGCGATGTCCAGGTTCGCTGGAAATTATCGTTGAACCGGGATGACAGATAACCGGAAAAGTTGTGCCCCAAAATCCGGTACTTTTCCGTGGCCGTGCCAACTGACCGGCTAGGGGCCGGCCGATAAGGAGTACCGCAGAACAACGTCGGTTGGCCCGATTGGTGTACTCCTGTGGTTGTAGGTCAAGTGACATCCTCTGGTGGATTCGTTGGCGTTGGTTTTTCAGCAGACTAGATATTGCTGAGTCAGTACGGACAAGAGAAGGTGAAATTTTGGGGACCTTAATGATCGCAACTGTTGATACGAGTGGAAGATTTGACGATGGGCTCGTGGATTTTGGCTACGGTTGGATTTATTTTCTACCCGCGCTCATCTGGGTTCTAGTCGTGGGGTCGATTGTCTGGGTGGTTTTCTGGTCGATTGTTCAAAGCAGACCACCGCAACCAAAGATGCGGCGAAGGAATTCTCCGAGACATCAAAGTGTCGAGGAGATGCTAGCGAGAAAGTTTTCCCAGGGCGGAATGGAGGAGCGGGAATATCAATATCGACTAAGTGTTTTACGAAGCAGCTCCGCAAGTCAACGTCGGTATCGAAACTTTCTCTAGAAGTTTGGGTTGAAGTTTTTACAAACAATTTAAAAATATAAAAATAACAATTACGAAATGGAAAAACAGTGAAGCTCAAAGACTTTGTAAGCGCTAACGGATCTGGCGTGGACGTCTGGAGCGCCGGATATGGATGGCTCTACTATGCGACTCCGGTGATCTGGGCAATAGTCATCGGGGTGATCATTTGGCTGGTAGTGTGGCTGGTCCTGCGATCAAGAAAAGATTTCTCCGGTGATAAGCAAGGATACTCGACTCCTGAGGATGTGCTGGCGAAACGATATGCCAACGGAGAGATCAGTGAAGAAGAATTCCACTACCGTTCACAGTTTCTGAGGGGTAACGGAGTCGGGAAAGGAAGGTTCTGAACCCGAAGACAAGTCGAATCGAAATCGCACATTATAGTGGTCGGGCGAAAAGCCGATTCTTAGACATGATCGTTCTGATGCTTGTTGTGGAATCGTGCTTTTCGCTCGCCTTGACAATATTTCATCAAATATCTATCGGCGATGCCTTTTTGATTATTCTTAATGTTTCATTTTTTGAATTAACGTTTTTCAACAAGAAAATGTTCTTCACAAGCAGATATGATCTTCTATTCTTGATTTCGATTCAAATTGGATTTCTTGGTGTGATTTTGGCGCCGATGTGGGGGGAGGCTTGGGATGCGGTGAGGGTCGTGTGGGTCGCTGTTAGCGGTGCTGGGTTCATTGCGGTTCGGTTTCGTTGGTCCGAATCAAGAGGGAGAACTCTGGAAGCTCAGGGCAAAATGGGCCAGTGACGGAATTTGTAGATGTGCGGTGTAGGTGGCATCGGGCGGCCGGGAGTATTCTGGAGTACAAATGCTCCTGGGTTTCGCGGTGATTTGGGCCAGGCTAAGGATGTTCGAGCGGGTCGGGGGCGAGGTTCAATCATACTCGATGGGGTAGAAGGAAAGGCGGAATCGGAGAGTTTAATGAGTTCATCGGTTTTTTCCAGAATTAATTTCTCAAAACAAGAGAACGGAATTCCGCTGTGGATGGCCAGTCTAATTTGCCTACTTCTCCTTCTCCCTTCTTTGCTCGCCTTTTTGGATTTTTTGTCGGTGGGCGCCGAAAAATATTCCGACGGAACTTATGATCACCCTGATTTGGTATTTGGTGTGCTGCCTCCGAGTTTGGTTGAGCTAGTCCTCGGTGGTGTCGGAAGTATTTCTCTGCTCCTTCGGGGAAGGTATCCCTACTTCATTACTTCCGTTGTAGCGGTGCTGAATATTCCATTACTGGTAATTCCTGAAATTTCAATATTTGCATATACTCCCTTGGTGGTCATCATTGCGATGCTAGTTTCATCGCTCAGTCAGGTCTTCGGGTGGGCTTTGGCTGTTGCATCCGGACTCATTACCGTTGTCTCCGCGGCCATAATCTCACCGGGTTCCTCCTGGAACATACTTCGGCCTGTCTTCGCCCTGGTCCTCTTTTCTGCAGCTGCCCTCGTAGCTCAACTGAGACGACTTGGTGTTGAGGCCCAGGTTCGTTCCTCGATTCGAGAGATAGCCCAGCGACAGCGTCGCGAGAATGAACTACGTTTGGAGTTCGCCCGTGAGGTCCACGATATCCTGGCCCATACGTTGTCGTCGATTCATTTGCAGGCGGGAGTCGGCACTCATTTCATGCAAAATGATCCGAGAAAGGTCGAAGAGGCGCTGGAGCTGATCAAGTCTGCGAGCAAGTCGGGACTAGACGAGATCCGCGTAACCCTAGGAGCGATCCGCGGCGATACAGCGCAGAATCCTCCGCTCACCGTTTCAGGGATCAATGGCTTGCCTGCGCTTATTTTGAATTTTCGACAGCACGGACTCGATGTCATACTCAATATTAATGTTCCGGAGCCCCCTGAACTTCTGCCCAGCTCCACGTTGTATCGGATTTGTCAAGAAGCGTTGACGAACGTTCTGCGTCATGCAAACGCGAAGATTGTTCTCGTAACACTCGAAGCTCGTGGCAACGACTATGTATTGGAGATCATCGATGATGGAGACGGGATACCAGATGGCTCAGAGCCCGGACGAGGGATCATCGGAATGCGTGAACGCGCTGAAAGGCTTTCTGGTGAGTTGAAGGTCATGGCGAACATCCCCCACGGAGTCCACGTCCGAGCGCGTCTTCCGCGAGACCAAGATTTTTCCGAAGAGTTGTCATGATTCGAGTAATGATCGCCGACGATCAACAACTAATACGAGCCGGATTCAATTCTTTGCTCAGTGCGGAGCTAGACATAGAAGTCGTTGGAATGGCTTCTACCGGACTTGAGGCGATCAAGGTTTGCCGCGAAGAGCGACCGGATGTGGTCTTGATGGACATCCGCATGCCGGAACGAGACGGCCTGTGGGCGACGAGGGAAATCGTGGCAGATCCAATGCTTTCCCAAACCCGTATCGTTGTCGTTACCACCTTCGAACTCGATGAATACGTCACTGAAGCAATCTCCTCTGGCGCAAGTGGATTTCTGATCAAGGACACGGACCCGGCCGATCTCATTAACGCGGTAAGAATCGTGGCGACAGGAAATGCTCTGCTCTCGCCCTCGGTAACCCGAAGATTGCTCTCCAGAATTGCTCAGGACATCAGGCACACTGTAGACCTGTCGCGTTTGGACATCCTCACCGAACGGGAGCGTGAAGTGTTACTCCATGTGGGCAAGGGCAGTTCAAACGATGAAATAGCCACCGAACTTTTTCTCAGTCCTTTGACAGTAAAAACGCACGTATCGAGGATCATTCAAAAACTTAATGCCCGAGACCGCGTGCAACTAGTCGTCCTCGCCTACGAGACAGGTCTGGTCAAACCATCCTGGTGAACGGCGCCGCCCGATCGGTTTTCTTCTGTTCCTGGGTCAGGCTCTAGCTAGCTAGGTATTGTCTTGGCCTGGTTTCAGATGCGCGCGCAAGCGGTATCGAAAGACCTCAGTCAGCTGAACGAACGTGGCGATCCATGTCGACGTGATGCGGAGCAATAGTGTAGCGAGCCTCTGGCAACCCTCTTGAAAATCAACGAAAGAACGGCTCCGACCGCATTTCTGCGATCGGAGCCGTTCCGTTGTGCACCCCCCGGGACTCGAACCCGGAACCCATTGATTAAGAGTCAATTGCTCTGCCAGTTGAGCTAGAGGTGCAATACTATTGCGGTCACTTTCGGACTGTTTTCGCAGTCATTCTGTGATCCGCAACGACATGTAATACTACACGGGATTCGGCCCGCTGTGAAATCGGAGCCGCTGCCCGGCGACACCGGCGGTGTGAACCGCTAAAGTGCTGCTGGTGAGCAAGCTTACCGTGATCCGGAACGTCCTTTTGCCCAGCCAGGAGCTGTTGGATTCGCTCGGTCCGCTGCCGCAGGGAATCCGTGCCGCCGCTTGGGACTTCGCCGCGGAGCCTGCCGGTTTGCCCTTGAGCGAAGTCGACGCCGTCGTGCTGCCATACCTGGGTTCGCCCGCACCGCTCAAGGAACCCCTGTCGAAGTTGCCGAATCTGAAGCTGCTGCAGACCCAGACCACGGGCTACGACGGCGTGCCCGAGCTCGCCGGGCCGGAGGTCGCCATTTGTTCCGCGGCCGGGGTCCATGCGGCCTCGACGGCGGAGCTCGCAGTCGGTTTGGTGCTGAGTTCGCTGCGCGGCTTGGACATCGCGGCCCGGGATCAACGGAATGAAATCTGGCGGCACGAACGGCGCAGCTCGCTGGCCGATCGCAAGGTGCTGCTGATCGGCGTCGGAGGCATCGGCCGGGAAATCCAACGCAGGCTGGAGCCTTTCGAGGTGGAGCTCACCCGGGTGGGCCGGACCCGCCGCGAGGACGCTGCGGGCACCGTGCACGGCTTCGCGGAACTCCTGGAACTCGCCCCGCAACACGATGTGGTGATCGCGATCGTGCCGTTGACCCCGGAAACCGACTCGCTGATCGGCCGCGAGTTCCTCGCCCGGTTGCCGGACGGGGCCTTGGTGGTCAACGTCAGCCGTGGCGCCGTCGTCGATTCGGCCGCGATCACAGCGGAGGTGGTCGGCGGACGCCTGCACGCGGCACTCGATGTCTTCGATCCGGAACCGTTGCCGGCCGGGCACCCGCTCTGGCAAGCGCCGAACGCCTTGATCACTCCGCATCTGGGCGGCGACTCCACGGCTTTCCCGCGTCGGATCGGCAGATTCCTGGCACGGCAATTGAACGCTTTCGCCTTGGGGGAGCGGCCGCAGAACCTGGTCCGGCCCGGCTTCTACCGCGACTGAGCCGGCTGGCGCGTCATGGAACGGTCCGTTTCGTGGACACTTTCGCGCACTGCCCCGTGCAGTCATAGACTCGGCCTATGAGCGTGGAGACCAGCAATCAGCCAGACATCAAACCGCGGAGCCGGATCGTCACCGACGGCATCGCCGCCGCCCCAGCGCGGGGCATGCTCCGCGCCGTCGGCTTCGGCGACGAAGACTTCGCCAAGCCGCAAATCGGCGTAGCCAGTTCCTGGAACGAGATCACCCCTTGCAACCTCTCCCTCGACCGGCTCGCCAAAGCGGTCAAGGAGGGCGTGCACGCCGGTGGCGGATTCCCGATGACTTTCGGCACGATTTCGGTCTCCGACGGCATCTCGATGGGCCACGAGGGCATGCATTTCTCGCTGGTTTCCCGTGAAGTCATCGCGGATTCGGTGGAAACCGTGATGCAGGCCGAGCGGATCGACGGCTCGGTTCTGCTGGCCGGTTGCGACAAATCCCTGCCCGGCATGTTGATGGCCGCGGCGCGGCTGAACGTCTCGAGCGTGTTCCTCTACGCCGGCTCGATCATGCCCGGCTGGGTGAAACTCGAAGACGGCACCGAAAAAGACGTCACGCTGATCGATGCCTTCGAGGCCGTGGGCGCCTGTGCCGCCGGCAAGATGTCGGTCGGCGATCTGGACCGGATCGAACGCGCGATCTGTCCCGGCGAAGGCGCGTGCGGCGGCATGTACACCGCCAACACCATGGCCTGCATCGGCGAGGCACTCGGCATGTCGCTGCCCGGCTCCGCCGCTCCGCCCAGCGCGGACCGCCGGCGCGACATGTTCGCGCACCGTTCCGGGGAGGCCGTGGTGGAATTGCTCCGCCGTGGCATCCGTTCCCGGGACATCATGACCAAAGAGGCGTTCGAGAACGCGATCGCGGTGACCATGGCCTTCGGCGGTTCCACCAATGCGGTGCTGCACTTGTTGGCGATCGCCCGCGAAGCCGAAGTCGACCTGCAGCTTGAGGATTTCAACCGGATCGGCGACCGGATCCCGCATCTGGGTGATCTGAAGCCGTTTGGCCGCTATGTGATGAACGACGTCGACCGGGTCGGCGGGGTGCCGGTGATCATGCGGGCGCTGCTCGACGCCGGACTGCTGCACGGCGATGCGCTGACCGTGACCGGCAAAACGCTGGCCGAAAACCTCGAGGCGATCAATCCGCCGGATCTGGACGGCAAGATCCTGCGTGCGCTGGACAATCCGATCCACAAGACCGGCGGCCTGAGCGTGCTCAAGGGTTCGTTGGCGCCGGGCGGCGCGGTGGTGAAGACCGCCGGCTTCGACGCCGAGGTCTTCGAGGGCCCGGCCCGGGTCTTCGAGCGCGAGCAGGGTGCTTTGGAAGCGCTCAAAGCGGGCGAGATCAAGGCCGGCGACGTCGTCGTCATCC
>SXGU01416889.1_pt1 | contig 10891 bp, 10 predicted proteins | sample 3174531 | NCBI WGS metagenome assembly SXGU01 (sample SAMN11356863, study PRJNA531348) | freshwater metagenome | isolation source: freshwater sample F1-140 | place: China: Fuxian Lake, Yuxi | collected 2017-12-25
ATGACTGGGACATGCTGCGGGAGATGAACCCGGCACGGAGCCCCAGGTTCGATGCGGTGGTGGCCAATCCGCCATTCAGTTACCGCTGGGAACCGACCGAAAACTTGAGCGATGACATGCGCTTCAAGAACCATGGCCTGGCCCCCAGGTCCGCCGCCGATTTCGCTTTTCTGCTGCACGGTTTCCACTATCTGAAACCGGAAGGCACCATGGCGATCATCCTGCCGCATGGGGTGCTGTTCCGTGGTGGGGCGGAAGAGCGCATCCGTAGCAAGCTGCTGAAAGATGGCCATATCGATACGGTAATCGGCCTGCCGGCCAATCTGTTCTTCTCCACCGGCATTCCGGTGTGCATTCTGGTATTGAAGAAATGCAAGAAATCGGATGACGTGCTGTTCATCAACGCCGCCGAGCATTTCGAGAAAGGCACGCGGCAGAATCGGCTGCTGCCAGAGCACATCGACAAAATCCTCGACACCTATCAGTTCCGCCGTGAGGAAGAACGCTACGCGCGTCGCGTGCCGGCGGAGGAAATTGAAGCCAACGGCTACAACCTGAATATCTCGCGTTATATCAGCACGGCCCAGGCGGAAGCGGAGATTGATTTACAGGCAACCCATGCCGAACTGGCCTCGCTGGCTCAGAAAATCGGCTCGACCCGAAACCGGCACAATGATTTTCTCAAGGAGCTGGGCTTGCCGCTCTTGCCGTGAAGATCAGAGATTCAATACCACCGTACCGGGGAGGCACTGCGGGCGGGTGATAGAAAGCGGCCTTTTGAGACAGAACGCCCGAATGGCATTAAACTCACGCCCCATCACCCACCGCATCCGCCAGCCCCATGAAAATTCACCTTATCCGCATCGGCACGCTGATGCTCGCCCTCCTGACAGCCAGCGGCTGTACCACCATCAAGCATGACATGCGGGAATCGAGCACCCGGTCGATGGAGGGCCAGCTGAAGGATGCTGGCTTCAAGATCATGCTGGCCGACACCCAGGAGCGGCAGAAGATGCTGAATGGTTTGCCGCCGGAGCGGGTTACGCGCATCCCGCGACCGGACAACGTCTACTATATTTATTCCGACCCGGATCTCTGTAGTTGCCTCTATGTCGGCCGCCAGGCGGAATACAACAGGCTGCAACAGCTCTCCGCCGATATGGCCAACGCCAACCAGGCGATGATTACCCACGAAATTGCCGAGAACCAGCAGGCCGGCTGGTCGCCCTCCGGTGCCTGGGGCAATATGGGCTACTGGGGCCTGACCAATCCGAACAGTATGGGACGCCCGGCCTGGGATCCTGAGTAATGCTGACAGGGATCATCTACCACACCCGTTAATAAGCCCGACGCCGCCCGTGACCCGTCTACTCTCCCTCACACGCATTTTTGGGCTGATGCTGCTGGTCTTCAGCCTGACCTATCTGCTGCCTATTCTCACCTCCCTGGTTTACGAGGACGGGACGGCGATGCTGTTTGTCACCGACATGGGCCTGACCCTCGGCTCGGGCGCGATCCTGTGGGGACTGACCCGCCAGTTTCAGTGCGAACTCAAGGCCCGCGACGGCTTCATCCTGGTCGTACTGACCTGGCTGGGCATGGCGGCTTTCGCGACCTTTCCGTTGATGTCTCATATCGTCGATCTGTCGTTTACCGATGCCTACTTCGAGGCGATGTCGGGCTTGTCGACTACCGGCGCCACGGTTTTAAGCAATCTTGACTACCTGCCACCCGCCATCAATCTGTGGCGACATGAACTCAACTGGCTGGGCGGCATGGGCATCATCGTATTGGCGGTCGCCATTCTGCCCATTCTGGGTGTCGGTGGCCGACAGCTCTACGTGGCGGAAACACCGGGCCCGATGAAGGACAGCAAGCTGACCCCACGCATCACCGAAACCGCGAAGAATCTCTGGCTGACTTACGCCGCGATTACGGTGGCTTGCATCCTCTCATTGAAATGGGCAGGAATGGATTGGCTGGACGCTATCTGCCATGCCTTTGCCACCATGGGGCTGGGTGGTTTTTCAACACACGACGCCAGCATCGGATACTTCAACTCTCCCGAAATTGAAGCGGTGCTGATTGTTTTCATGCTGCTGGCAGGAATGAATTTTGCCACGCACTTTCTGGCACTTCAGCAAAAAAGCCTGTCGGCCTACCGGCAGGACATCGAAGCCATGCCGTATCTGGTGCTGATACTTGGCAGCTGTTTGGGCATCGGGTTTTATCTCTGGCACCAGGACGTCTATGAAGACTTCTTCACCGCCCTGCGCTACGCCAGTTTCAATCTGGTTTCCATCGGCACGGACTGCGGCTTTACCAGTACTGACTTCAGCCAATGGCCTGTTTTTGCGCCTCTTTGGATGCTGTTTCTTGGCTCCATTGCAGCCTGCACGGGCTCAACGGGTGGCGGCATAAAGATGATGCGAACCCTGATCCTGATCAAACAGAGTTTGCTGCAAATGTTTTTACTCACGCACCCGGCGGCCATCAACCCTCTCAAATTAGGCAATACCGTCATCAGCTCCCGCATCCTGCTGTCGGTGCTGGGTTTCATTTTTGCCTATTTCATGACCGTGGTTACCCTTACGCTGCTGCTGGTAGTGAGCGGTCTGGATTTCATCTCATCCTTCACGGCCATCGTCGCTTCCATTAACAATGCGGGCCCAGGGCTGGGTGACGTTGGCCCCGCCAGCAACTACGCCACTCTGACCGACTTCCAAACCTGGATATGCACGCTGGCCATGTTCCTTGGCCGTATCGAAATTTTCACGGCGCTGATTCTGTTCACACCCGCCTTCTGGCGGAAATAGCCGAGCATGGAGCCAGATAAACGTCTGCTATGGACATCCCGGTCATGAGCCCCCGTCATTCCCAAAACACGCCGGGACAACACAGTGACCGGACTGATTTCCGTCTGTTGCGCTATGGCCTGGTGATCTTCCTGTCAGCGTTATTGCATCTTATTTTCTGGCGCTACCGCGACCTTCTGAACGACCCTGCCGAAACCCTTGCGAAGCCCAAGCCGCCGATTGTGGTCACCTTGACGGCCACCCCGAACCCGGCAGCTGAAGCCCCGGGCACCGTTCCCCCGGCAAGCCCAGAACCTGCCCGGAAACCCCCCAGCACCGAACCCGCCAAGCCGAAGGCGGTGCCCGTCGTGCGCCCTCCCCAGCCGGCCTCACCGCCCAAGCCCGCCGCAAAACCCCAGCGCCCCCCGGAAAAGCCGATCGAGCCGGCACCCAAGCCGTCGCGCCGGGACAGGGAGGAAGACCCGAACCGGCCCCCGGTCAAACCAATCGAGCCCCCCCAACAGCCGAGGCCCAGCCCCCCGGCGGATCAGGTGCCGGCAAGCCGGCCAGCCACCAAAACACCCGCGACCTCAGGGCCAAGCCCGGCAACCACCGCGAACCGCACGGCGGCACCGGCCACCGATAGCCGCGCTGGCGGAGCCTACGAAGGCGCCAAGGCCAATGCCGCCTACCTCCACAACCCCAAGCCCGAATACCCCGCACTGGCCAAACGGCGGCAATGGGAAGGCAAGGTCATCCTCAAAGTCCGGGTCCTGGCCGATGGCAAGGCCACTCAGGTCAGCGTAGCCACCAGCAGTGGCCACGACCTGCTGGATGAAGCCGCCATCGAAGCCGTGAGCCGCTGGCACTTCGTCCCCGCCAAACAAGGCGGTCAGTCCGTCGACAGCTGGGTCAACGTCCCCATCAATTTCAACCTGCTCAATGCCCAGTAACTCTCACCGTCACCCGATCTTCCAGGAGGCTCCATCCCATGAGTGAATTTGCATCCAGCCACATCGTCACCCTCACCCTCTGGCTGCTGGTCGGTTTCTCCGTCATCGCCTGGGCCATCATCTTCCTCAAAAGCTGGGAGCAATGGCGGCTACAGCATGCCAACCGGGCCTATACCGACGCCTTCTGGAGCGCTCCCAGTCTCGCCGCCGCCGCCGAACTCAGCTCCCTGCCCGGCCCTCTGGCCCGCATCGCCAAAACCGGCTTCGACGTTCTTCAGGAGACCCATGCCGATAACGCCCCTAGCCTGCAATCCAGCGGCGACCGCCAGGACATCCTGGAACGCAGCCTCCGCCAGCGCATCCAGCAAGAACGGCACAAGGTTGAGCAGGGCCTGACCCTTCTCGCCAGTATCGGCAGTACCGCCCCATTCATCGGTCTGTTCGGCACCGTCTGGAGCATCATGCATGCGCTCAAGGACATCAGCAAAGCCGGCTCCGCCAGCCTCGATGTAGTCGCCGGCCCCATCGGCGAAGCCCTCATCGCCACCGCCATCGGCATTGCCTCCGCCATCCCTGCCGTGCTCGCCTACAACTATTTCCTGCGCAAGGTAAAACTGACCGAAGCCGATCTCGAAAACTTCGCCACCGACTTTCTGCACCTGGCCCTCAAGACTGGCTTCTCACTGAAGCGGGGAGGCTAAACGACATGGCCTTCGGTAATAAAAACGAACAGGAAGCCATGAGCGAGATCAACGTCACCCCTCTGGTGGACGTCATGCTGGTTCTGCTCGTCGTCTTCATCGTCACCGCCCCCCTGCTAACTCAGTCGGTCGGCGTCAATCTCCCCAAAACCGTCGCCGCCGCCCCCGCGCCGCAAAGCCCCGTCACCCAGGTCAGTGTCGACATCGCCGGTGACATCTACCTGGACAAGCAAAAGATGACACCCGAGACCTTGGGCCAGAACCTCGCCGAACGGCATACCCAAAACCCCGACCTCACCGTCCAGTTCGAGGTCGACGAAAAAGTCCCCTACGGCAAGGCCGCCGAAGTCCTCGCCATCGCCCAGCACGCCGGCATCACCAAGGTGTCGTTACAGACCAGACCCTGACTCTTCACCCATCGCGGCCTGAATGCAACGCTGGCAACCGGAATTCATCGAACGGTATTAACAGGTTTTATTTTCTGATACACCAAGACTCAAACTCCTCATGGTCAAGCTCACCAGTCCAGTGTCCGCAATTTTGTTGCTCGCCTTACCCGCTGCCGGCCTCTCCGCAGAGGAGGCGGCGGCTCCGTCTATTGACCTCACCCATCACTGGGTTGGCTATGGTGCGATAGCCATCTTCTTCCTGGCCTATGTGCTGGCCATGCTCGAAGAAACCACCCTGCTGAGGAAATCGAAGCCCATGGTGCTTGCCGCCAGCCTCATCTGGGTGCTGATTGCCGTGGTCTATGTCAAGGGCGGCATGGGGGAACAATCCGGGCATGCGTTCCGCAGCATCCTTGAGAGCTATGCCGAGCTGTTTCTATTTATTCTGGTCTCGATGACCTACCTCAACGCCATGGAGCAGCGGGGAATTTTTGACAATCTTCGCGCCTGGCTTTTGAGCAAGGGATTTGGATACCGGAAACTTTTCTGGATCACGGGCATTCTGTCTTTTTTCATGTCGTCGGTACTGAACAACCTGACCACCGCCCTGCTCATGGGGGCCGTCGTACTGGCAATGGCCAAGGACAATCGGCGCTTCATTACCCTCGCCTGTGTGAACATTGTGGTCGCAACCAATGCCGGCGGTTCATTCAGTCCTTTCGGTGACATCACGACCCTGTTTGTCTGGCAAAAGGGCGTGGTGCCATTCACGCACTTCTTCGCGCTATTCGTTCCGGCGGTTGTCAATTTTCTGGTCCCGGCCACCATCATGCATTTTTGGATTCCCAAGGAGCGCCCAGAGGCAGCGGCCCGGGCAGTACCACTGAGACGGGGTGCCAGCGGTATCATTGTGCTGTTTTTACTGACCATCGCCACGGCGGTATGCTTCAAGAACTTTCTGGATTTACCTCCCGCCGCCGGCATGCTGGCTGGCCTCAGCTACCTCAGCTTTCATTTTTATTACCTTTACAGCTCACGCCACAAGGATGTGGACACCGCCAGGAACACGGATGAACCTGAGACCAGACCGGCATCCGAACCCGAATCTTCCGGGCAACGCAACATTTTTGACGTTTTCCATAATGTCTCGCGCCTGGAATGGGACACCCTGCTTTTCTTCTATGGCGTGATGATGTGTGTGGGCGGGTTGAGCTTCATCGGTTATCTGACGCTCGCCTCCAATTACCTCTACACCGCTCTCGACCCCACCGTTGCCAATGTACTGATTGGCATCGTCTCGGCCTTTATCGATAACGGCACAATCATGTATGCCGTGCTCACCATGGCACCCAGGATTTCCGAGGGCCAATGGCTGCTGGTCACTCTCACAGCCGGCGTGGGCGGTAGCCTGCTGGCTATCGGCTCGGCGGCGGGTGTGGGTCTATTGGGTCAGACCAAGGGCATTTACTCTTTCATGTCGCATCTGAAATGGATGCCCGTCATCGCGCTGGGTTATGCCGCCAGCATCTTTACCCACTTCCTGATCAACTCACGATTCTTCTGAAACAGTTTGATAAACCAGCCGCCTACCAAGAACATGGTCATCCCCCGTTTTACAGAAATTCAGGCACGTCATGTCACCCTCCGTCCCCATGCGGAGCAACGATGCAGTACATCGAAGCCGCCGACTGAGCGGAATCAAAGCCAATGTCGCTGGCTTCGGTTCCGCTCATTTGCCAGCAACAAACAGGACATCAGTGTACAAACCATCAGTAAATATATCGGTCTGCTACTTTGCCTGACGCTCAATGCCGCCTTTGCCTCCAATAACCAGTTCATTGCACTCAATTATCACGACATCATTCCGGAGGAAGAGCGCACTCCCCCTTTTGATCGCGTGGCGGTCAGTCAACACCACTTTGAAAGTCATCTTGCGTGGCTCAAGAAAGAGGGGTACCGGGTCATCAGCATCGATGAGATTCTGGCAAACGCCCAAGGCGGTAAACCCCTGCCTGACAAGGCGGTCTTGCTTACTTTTGACGATGGTTATAGAAGTTTCTACACGCGCGTATTTCCACTCCTGAAAAAATACCGGTTTCCCGCCGTAGTCGCGTTAGTCGGGAGCTGGATGGAAGGCCTGGATGCGAACAACCGTCCAGCCGGCAAGGAGTTGCTGAACTGGTCAGAAATTCGTGAGCTAGAACAATCAGGCCTGGTCGAAATCGCCTCTCACAGTTACGACCTTCACCGTGGTCTGGTGGCGAATCCACAAGGCAATGAGCAGGCGGCAGCTACCACCTACGCCTACGACACGGACCTCAGCCAATATGAGGACGATGCCGAATATCAACAGCGCATCAGCGCCTCCATGGCCAAAAGTACCGACTTCATATGGCAGCATGCCGGGATCCGGCCACGCCTCATGGTATGGCCGTTCGGAGAATATAACGAAGCTTTATTGGCTACCTCGCGGAGCGTGGGCATGCCCTATACCTTGGCGCTCTGGGACGGCAAAAACACTCTGGCCGATCTCCGGGCCATGCACCGTCTGCTGATCGCCGATGATCCAGATCAGCATCAGTTTGCCAAGATTGTAAAAGGCCTGCGGGCGGATCGCCCCCTGCGGGTTGTGCATATGGACCTGGACTATATCTACGACAAAAACAGCGAACAGACCGAACGTAATCTTGACGCGCTCATCGAGCGCATACGATCCAGCGGCGCCAACACGGTTTTTCTTCAAGCCTATTCCGACCCGGATGGTGATGGCAGCGCCGATGCCCTGTATTTCCCAAATCGCCACCTGCCGGTACGCCGCGACTTGTTCAATCGAGTAGCGTGGCAATTGAAAACTCGCGCCGGTGTCAAGGTTTATGCCTGGATGCCGATGATGGCCTACAAGGCCGACATTCCTGAAGAATGGCGGGTGATGGAATGGAGGGATGGCAAAGCACAGCCCTCCAGCCATATTTACAATCGGATTTCGCCTTTCAATGCGGATGCCCGCCGCTGGGTGGGCGACTTGTACGAAGACCTGGCCAAACATTGTGCATTCGATGGTCTCCTCTTTCATGACGACGGTATATTGTCCGATTTTGAAGATGTCTCTCCAGCGGCACTTCACTACACCCATGATGTCTGGGGCCTGCCGGGCGACTTCGAGTCTTTACATGCCACAGCCAAGTCGCGACTCACTTGGGCCAAGCAGAAAACCGAACTGATGACTCAATTCACGGACTATCTGTCGGAACGGGCCAGGATTTATCGGCCTTACTTGAAAACGGCCCGTAACCTCTATGCGCTGCCGATTATGCAGCCGGACAGTGAGGAATGGTATGCCCAGTCATTTCCCGCCTTTCTCGCCCACTACGACTATCTGGCGATTGAAGCCATGCCATTCATGGAGAAGGCAGATAAACCTGAAGCGTGGCTCAGGGAATTGATGAAACGCGTGGCAAGCTATCCCGGCGGGCTGAACAAAACCGTATTTGAACTTCAGTCAGTTGACTGGAATACCCAGAAGCCGATCTCAACAACCACCTTCATCGATCAAATTAAATTGCTAAAGCAGTCGGGAGCGGTTCATTTCGGTTATTACCCGGACAACGTGTACGCAAACCAGCCAAATCTGGATGAGGTCAAGAAAGAATTTGCCGTCGAGATGATGCCCTAACAATGAGAGATGGTCTTACTTATTCCGTGTGGATGAACAAAATCAATCTCTTCTGGCATCAATGGTTGCAGTGGGTTCGAGGCTGGCAACTGGATACCCTGTTCAATTCCCCGACATGGAATGACCTGTCCGATGTGATCGCCCGGTTTGTCTTTTATTACCCATTGTTCATGGCCTATGTCTGGATGATCGGCGCGCTAGTCTACTTCTGGCGTTGGGAGCGCAAATCCGACGACACCCATGCAAAGCCATTCCAGCCTGTCGATTACCCACCCGTATCCATCCTCATTCCTTGCCACAATGAGGCGGAAAACATCCGGGAAACTATCGACTATTGCTTGAAACAGGACTATCCGAACTACGACATCATCGCCATTAACGATGGCAGCCGTGACAATACCCTCGAAATCCTGCTCGGCCTGGAGAAAGCAAACCATCGATTGCGTGTCATTAACCTGTCCAGCAACCAGGGCAAAGCCATCGGTCTCCGAACCGCCGCGCTAATCAGCGAGAATGAATTTCTGATCTGTATTGATGGCGATGCCCTACTCTCCCCCGACGCCACGTCCTGGATGGTCAGACATTTCCTCGACGATACGAGCGTGGGTGCGGTCACCGGCAATCCGCGCATCCGCAACCGCTCAACACTGCTCGGACGCATCCAGGTTGGTGAGTTTTCCGCCATCGTCGGCCTGATCAAACGGGCACAACGTGTCTATGGCCGGGTCTTTACGATCTCCGGAGTCATCGGCGCCTGTCGCAAATCAGCATTGCAGGAGGTCGGCAACTGGAGCCCAGACATCGTCACCGAGGACATAGATATCAGCTGGAAACTCCACTTGGCGGTCTGGTCCATCCGCTTCGAGCCCAATGCACTCTGCTGGGTACTGATGCCCGAGACCTTGACTGGTTTGTGGAAACAACGCACTCGCTGGGCGCAAGGCGGTGTTGAAGTATTGCTTAAGTACTTTCAGGAAATGTGGAAATGGCGCTCATGCAGCATGTGGCCACTTTATGCAGAGTCTGTCATCAGTATTATCTGGTCTTTTCTTGTACTCGCATCAATTCTCCTGTTGCCCCTGGAATTATTCCATGAATCTCACAAGGAGCGTCTCGAAGACCTTTCCCCCAGTTGGACCAGCATGCTTTTGAGTATCACCTGCCTGATCCAGTTCGGCATCAGTCTCTGGATAGACTCACGATACGAACGGAAGTCAGGTGCTGTGGCGCGCCATTATTACTGGATGATCTGGTATCCAATCGTCTACTGGCTCATCAATGTCGGCACCAATGCCAATGGCTTTTTTAAGGCGATTCGCAAAAAGCGGGGGCAGAGAGCCGTATGGGTCACTATTGACAGAGGCTTGCGCAAGCGATGAGAGAAGATGGTTTGATTATCGAAGCGCCCCATCTGCAAAGCCTGGGGCAGCGGGTGGGCTCAGCTTTAGTTTCCCTGGGTTGCTGGATGCTATGGATTTATTTCCTGATCCCTCTGGTATCACTCAGCGGCTGGTTACTCGGGATCCGCAAGTTCTCAGCAGAAGTCAGATGGTTTGGTGGCTACAAAAGCCTGGTCGAACTCATGCAGATTTACGCAACGTCTGTTCTGGCGATTCTTTCAGCCTGGCTGATCTGGACGTGTTTATCCACAATTTTCAAGCGGTCGCCAAGGGTTTCAACATACCCCCGCCATACTCCCACTCTTTCTCTGGCACTCGACAGTGAGGTGATCAAACGGGCGATGCAATGGAAGGCCATTACAGTTTCATTTAATGACCAGGGCCAAATCATTGACACGCAGAGGATTCTCGACCAATGAACTGTCATAGACAGGAACACACACACTAAGGAGAACGTCCATATGTTCAACTATGCCGCCATGATTGTGATTGGCGTTCTCGGTATGTCCATACTGGACACGGACCGAACCAGCGTGTCCATCGAGGAATGGGCGATCTATATCGCTATTCTCTTCGCGGCCTGGAAACTGGTACAAGCCATGATCCAGTGGATCCGCGACAACGAAGGCGGGATATAAACCCGACCAATCCAGCCGTCCGTAATTCTGACCCCCGGACGGGTCCTATCACTTTTTCTTTAGGGCGCGGCTGAGTGCATCGGCCATAGCGCCGGAAGCTTGGGGGGCTTCCTGCCTCGGCTTGACGGCAGACCGTCGGCCTTCCGGTCGGCTCCGAGGAGACTCGTGGCCTGCTGCCACGGGCGCGTCGCTTTTCATACTGAGCGCAATGCGTTTACGCGGCGCATCCACCTCCAACACTTTTACCTTAACCACATCGCCCGCCTTGACGACTTGCCGAGGGTCTTTCACGAAACTGTCGGCGAGATGAGAAATATGCACCAGGCCGTCCTGGTGCACACC